>OATO01000219.1_pt1 | contig 27272 bp, 22 predicted proteins | sample 1495011 | NCBI WGS metagenome assembly OATO01 (sample SAMEA2579961, study PRJEB22360) | human gut metagenome | biome: human gut; feature: human-associated habitat; material: faeces | place: Denmark | collected 2008/2010 | reverse complement strand
CTCGCACGGAGAGCACATTAAGTGCTCTCCGGCTCGTGCGGAACTCGCGATCGACTTCACATGCCGCCGCGCGGCCGGGGCGAACGCTGATCCCAAGGTTTTCAAAAAAGCGGTCGGCGCGCAGTGCGCCGACCGCCGATATAAGGGGGCTGATAGTTTTCAACCAGAGAGGGCTACTTACTCGTCTAGGAGATCCTCTGGTATGTCGTTGCCGTCGCCTAGGTCGACGGGGGCTTCCTCGGTGCTAGTTGCGGCTGCATCCTCGGTGCCTTCGCCTTCGGGCTTTTCTTTGGCCGCCGTCATGCGGGCTACGGCGCATACGCGGTCGTTGTCGTCGACGGTCATCATCTTGACGCCCTGGGTGGCTCGGCCGGTTTGGCTGATCTCGTCGGTCTTGACGCGAATGACCGTCGCGCCTTCCGTCACGATGAACAGCTCGTGCTGCGGGCCCACCGTCTTCATGGCCGCGAGGTTGCCCTTGCGCTCGGTCATCTGGATGGTGTAGACGCCCTGGCCGCCGCGGTTCTGCTCCGGGTAGTCCGCGACCGGTGTGCGCTTGCCGTAGCCGCGCTCGGTGATGACGAACAGGTCGCCGTTGCCGTTGGTGACCTCCATACCCAGAACGCTCACGCTGTCCTTCATGCCGATGCCGCGAACGCCGCTGGTATCGCGACCGGTGGCGCGCACCTGGTCCTCGGGGAACATGATCGCCTTGCCCGCGGTGGTGGCCATGATGATCTTGTCACCCTCGCGCACACGGCGCACAGCGAGCAGCGCGTCGTCATCCCTCAGGTTGATGGCGATCAGGCCGTCGCGACGGCTGCGGTCATAGGCGCTCATCACAGTCTTCTTGACCATGCCGCTCTTGGTGGCAAACATCAGGAACTCGTCGGCGGGGAACTCGCGGCAGCTGATGACGCTCGCGATCTTCTCGCCTTCCTCGAAGGGCAGCAGGTTGACGATCGCGGTGCCGCGCGCCTGGCGCGTGCCGACCGGCAGCTCGTGCACCTTCAGGCGATAGACCTTGCCCTTGCTCGAGAAGAACAGCACGTACTCGTGCGTGGACGCGATGAACATCTCGTCGATGACATCGTCCTCTTTGAGGTTGACGCCCGACACGCCCTTGCCGCCGCGCTTCTGGGCGCGATAGGCAGCCACCGGGATACGCTTCACATAGCCGGTGTGGGTGATGGTCACGACCATGTCCTCGTCGGCGATGAGGTCCTCCACATCCAGGTCCTTCTCGACCTGGCTGATCTCGGTGCGGCGCTTATCGCCAAACTTCTTGGAGATCTCGCGCATCTCTTCCTTGATGACGCCCAGGATCTTCTCCTCGTGCGCCAGCAGGTCCTCGTAGTAGGCGATGGCGCGGCGCAGACCGTCCAGCTCTTCCTGAATCTTGTCGCGCTCCAGGCCGGTCAGGCGGCGCAGCTTCATCTCGAGGATGGCCGTGGTCTGCTCGGGCGTAAAGCCAAAGCGCTCGATCAGGCGGCTGCTGGCCTCGGAGTCGGTCTGCGAGGAACGGATGATGCTGATGACCTCGTCGATATGGTCAAGGGCCATCAGGTAGCCCTCGAGGATATGCGCGCGGGCCTGGGCCTTCTTAAGGTCGAAGCGGGTGCGTCGGGTGACGACGTCGACCTGGTGGTCGATGTAGTGCTGCAGCATCTCGCGCAGGCTCAGGCATTTGGGAACGCCGTTGACGAGCGCCAGGTTGTTGGCGCCGAAGGTCGTCTGCAGCGAGGTGTACTTGTACAGGTTGTTGAGCACGACCTGCGGGATGACGCCCTTCTTGAGTTCGATGACCAGACGGATACCCTTCTGGTTGGACTCATCGCGCATATCCGAGATGCCCTCGATGCGCTTGTCGTTGACGAGCTGGGCGATCTTCTCCTGCAGGGTGCCCTTGTTGACCATGTAGGGAATCTCGGTAAAGACCAGGCGGCTGCGGCCGGTCTTGGTGGACTCCACGTGAGCCTTGGCGCGCACGGTAATGGAGCCGCGGCCGGTCTCGTAGCTCTGCCTAATGCCGGCGCTGCCCATGATGATGGCGCCGGTGGGGAAGTCCGGACCGGGCATGATCTGCATGAGCTCGTCGACGGTGGCGTCGGGGTTGTCGATCAGGTAACAGGTGGCCTCGATCGCCTCGGTGAGGTTGTGCGGGGCGATGTTGGTGGCCATGCCGACGGCGATGCCCTGGCTACCGTTGACCAGCAGGTTGGGGAAGCGCGCAGGCAGTGCCACGGGCTCGGCGAGCGATTCGTCGTAGTTGGGCTGCCAGTCGACGGTATCCTTCTGCAGGTCACGCAGCAGTTCCATGGCGGGCTTGGCCAGGCGGCTCTCGGTGTAACGCATGGCTGCCGCGCCGTCGCCGTCGATGTTACCGAAGTTGCCGTGACCGTCGATGAGCGGCGTGCGCATGGAGAACCACTGCGCCAGGCGGACCATGGCCTCGTAGACCGCGGAATCGCCGTGCGGGTGGTACTTACCGATAACTTCGCCGACCGTCCAGGCCGACTTCTTGTGCGGGCGGTTGGGGTAGATGCCGCTCTCGTTCATCGCGTACAGGATGCGGCGGTGCACCGGCTTTAAGCCATCGCGCACGTCCGGCAGGGCGCGCGCCGTGATGACCGACATCGAATACTCGATAAACGACTGCTTCATCTCGCGGCCAAACTCCGAAATCTGGAGCTGGCCGCCGTTGATATCCTCGCCGGCCGAGGCGCCACGATCGACTTCGCCAAAGCTCTCCTCGAGCTCACCGTCGTCGTCCTCTTCCTCGTCATCATCGGCATCGGGGTTATAGGCGTCAGGATCGCCGTCCTCGCCCTGCTCAGCGCGGGCAAGCAGGCGCTTCAGATCGTCGGGCATGCCGGCATCGCCGGCCTCGCCCATACCCTCGTTATTGTTGATATCGTCTGCCACGTTACCTCCTCTTAAGCGTCAAGGAATCGTGCATCATGTGCGTGCTTCTCGATGTACTCACGGCGATAGCCGACCTCGGAACCCATCAGCTCGCGCACGGCGCGGTCTGCCACCACGGCGTCCTCGATCGATACGCGCTGCAGGATGCGGGTCTTGGGGTCCATCGTCGTCGAGGCAAGCTGCTTGGGGTCCATCTCGCCCAGGCCCTTGTAGCGCTGGACGGTATAGCCCTTGCGCTTCTTGGTGATCTTGCCGTCCTTGGCCTTGCCGTCCTCGTCGTTGTCGTCAGGGTTCAGGCCCAGACTCTGGATGGTGTCGCGCAGGATCTCGTCTTCGGGCTGGCGGCCGTTGGGATACACGTAGTGGATCTTGTTGCGCACCTTAATGCCAAAGATGGGCGGACAGGCAACATAGACGTAGCCGGCATCGATCAGCGGACGCATGTACTTGTAGAAGAACGTCAGCAGCAGGATGCGGATGTGCGCACCGTCGACGTCTGCATCGGTCATGATGATGATCTTGTGGTAGCGCGCCTTGGTGATATCGAAGTCGCCGCCGTCGCCGGCGCTCGTCGTGACGCCGCAGCCGATCGCGGTAATCAGCGACTGGATGGTGTCACTCGAGAACGCACGATGGTCACCAACGCGCTCGACGTTCAGAATCTTGCCGCGCAGGGGCAGAATCGCCTGGATGTCTCGGCGACGGCCGTCCTTGGCCGAACCGCCTGCCGAGTCGCCCTCTACGATGAAGAGCTCGGTCAGCTCGGCATCGCGTACCGAGCAGTCAGCGAGCTTACCGGGCAGGGACGCCGTCTCGAGCAGGCTCTTGCGACGGGTCGCCTCGCGCGCCTTGCGGGCAGCGTTTCGCGCCTTGCAGGCCTGTTGCGCCTTCTTGACGATCTCGCGAGCGGGCTTGGGATGCTCCTCGAGGTAATCGGCGAGGCCGTCGGTCACGATCTTGAGCGTGAGCGCGCGCATATAGGAGCTACCGAGCTTGGCCTTGGTCTGCCCCTCAAACTGCGGATCGGGCAGCTTGACCGAGATAACGGCCGAAAGGCCCTCGCGCACATCGTCGCCGGTCAGGTTGGCGTCTTTTTCCTTGAGCAGGTTCTGTTTGCGCGCGTAGTCGTTGATCACGCGGGTGAGCGCGGTGCGGAAGCCCTCAAGGTGCATGCCGCCCTCGGGAGTGTAGATGTCGTTGGCAAACGACATGACGTTCTCGCCGTAGCCGCTATTCCACTGCAGGGAAACCTCGACCTCGCCCATCTTGGTCACAGGCGCGTCCGGGTCCGATTTGCCCTCGATGTAGATGGGCTCCTTAAAGGCTTCGGGGACGTCCTTGCCCTCGTTGAGGAACTTGACGAAGTCGGTGATGCCGCCCTCGTAGCAAAACTCCTCCACGTGGGGAGTCGCATCGCGCTCGTCGGTCAGCACGATTTTGAGGTTCTTATTGAGGAACGCCGTCTCCTGCAGACGGTTGTGCAGTGTATCGAAATCGTAGACGCAGGTCTCGAAGATCTCGTCGTCGGGCCAGAAGGTGACGGTGGTGCCCGTCGAATCCGAGGTGCCCACGACCTCCATCTTCTTGACGGTCTTGCCGCGCGAGAACTCCATCTCGTAGGTGTTGCCATCGCGACGAACCTGAACGACCACGCGCTTGGACAGCGCGTTGACGACGGAGATGCCCACGCCGTGCAGGCCACCCGAGACCTTATAGGCCGAGTTATCGAACTTACCGCCGGCGTGCAGGATCGTCATGACGACCTCGAGCGTCGGGATCTTTTTAACAGGGTGCTCGTCGACGGGGATGCCGCGCCCGTTGTCGACGACCGTGATGGAGTTGTCGGCGTGGACCGTCACCTGGATCTCGGTGCAGAAACCGGCCATGGCCTCGTCGACGGAGTTGTCAACGATCTCCCACACCAGGTGATGCAGACCGCTGGCGCTCGTCGAGCCGATATACATGCCCGGGCGCTTACGAACGGCCTCGAGACCTTCGAGAATCTTAATCTCGCCGCCATCGTAATCGTTTTCGTTTGCCACACGTCCTCCTTCAGTCAAGAAAATGTGTACAGCCTTACTAGTTTATCGTAAAAAAATACCCTCGGGAACGAGGGTATTTGGCTCTACAAGGCCACCAGATGCGATTTAAGGCTCTTTTTTGCTTTGCACGCCCTTGGCCCACTCGGCACTGGCTCTCATGGCATTCTCGAGGGCCTCGCGCAGTTTTTGGTCTTCGATGGGCGCCACTTGGCGCTCGATCTCGGTACGCTCGGCCTCACTTAGGTCAGCGTGCGGGGCCGGCGGTCGCTCGGTCGCCGCCGGGCGCAGGCGTTCCTTGGCGGCGGGCGGCGTGTGACCGGGCGCGGTGGTTTTGAACACCAGGCCGTCCACATGCGCACCGGCGCGCTCCATGCGCGCGCGGATGATCTCGCGCAACAGCGTCATTTCCTGCGTCCACGAGGGCGAGTCGAGATACACCAGCAGCTCATTGGACTCGGGCAGGTAGCGCAGTCCCGTCACATGCCGTCCCTCGCGCGTGCCCGAGCACACCGCGTTCCATGCGCGATAGACCGTGCGCGACTCCTCGGCAGCCTCCATCTGCGCACGGCGCTCGGAGGTCGCAGCCGCCAGGATGCGCTGGCGCTCTGCGTTCAAAAACCCGCTGAAGGCGACTGTCTCGCTCTCGCGCTCGTAATTAGCACGTCTCACCCATGCTCACCACCTTGGCTCGATCAAGCAGGTCATCGGTAAAGTACCCCAGGTTGGTCGTAGTTATGACCGTCTGGATATCATCGCCGATCAGCCGCAGGAAAGCGCCGCGACGCTCGCCGTCGAGCTCGCTCATCACGTCGTCCAGAAGCAGCAGTGGGGCGGTGCCCAGGACATCGCGAGCCACGGCGACCTCGGCCACCTTCCAGGACAGCACCAGCGTGCGCTGCTGTCCTTGGCTGGCAAATGAACGGGCGGAGCGACCCGCCACGGTAAACTCAATCTCGTCGCGATGCGGTCCCACCAACGTCACGCCGCGGCGAATTTCCTCGTCGGCATGCTCGTCAAGGGCAGCCAGCATGCACTCGTACGCCCAACCCTTCAGCTCTTCGCGATCCTCGACCTGGGGCAAATCCCCCAGCGTGGACGCATAGGTCACGTTGGCGGCCTCACCTGACGCCACTTGCCCGTAGGCAGTGTGCACATGGCCCGCCAGCCGGTCGAGCAGGGCTAACCGGTGCACGAGCAGGGCCGAGCCCGCGCGGGCAATCGAATCGTTCCACGCGCCGAGCATCTCGCGGCAGCACCAGGTCTCCTTGAGCAAGGCGTTACGCTGGGTCACGCAGCGCCCATAGGTGCTCGCAAGATCGGCATAGCGTGCGCTCAGCTGCATGCCAAAGTCATCGAGGGCGGCGCGGCGCACACTGGCGCCTCGCTTAACCATGTCCAGATGGTCGGGGCAAAACAGCACACTCGGCAGAACCCCGCGCACACCAGCGGCAGAGCATCTCTTGCCGTTGCGGCTAAACGAGCGCTTACCGTCCTCCGCGCTCAATCCCATATCAAGCACGCGGCCGTCGCCCTCGAGCCTCAGCTCGATCTTGCACGAGCCCACGCCGTCATGGACGAGCTCCGCTGCGGTCGGATGCCTAAACGAGGCGCCGCTCGTCAGCAGCTGCAGCGCCTCTATGAGATTGGTCTTTCCCGCCGCGTTGGGTCCCGCAAGTATCGTCACGCCCTCGTCCAGGGCAAGGCGATAGCTATCGAAGCTGCGGTAGTGCGCGACGGAAAGATCGCGGGCGAACATGGTCATAGCGCAGCGCTAGATGCGGACCGGCATGACCAGGTACAGGTAGTTGATCTTATCGTAGGACTTAAAGATGCCCGCCTGCGAGTAGCTCTTGAGCTCCAGCGTGATCTCCTTCTCCTTGGACAGGGCATTGAGGCAGCCGAAGATGTAATGGTAGTTGAAGGCGATGGTACCCGACTCGCCCTCGGCCTCGACATCGATCGTCTCCTGCGCAAGGTCCTGGTCATTGGAAATGGAGGACAGGCCCATCTGCCCGTTCTCGACATCGATCTCGAACTTGACGGCGGGGTTGGCGCTCGCGATAACGGCCACGCGCTTGAGGGCGGCGTTAAAAGCGGCGACGTCGATCTTGACGCTCGTCACGCACGAATCGGGGATGAGCTGCTTATAGTTGGGGTACACGCCCTCGATGCGGCGCGACACGTAGGTGGTGTTGCCGGCCTCAAAGACGACCTGGGTGTCGGTAGCCCCGATCATGATGGTCGCCTGGCTGGCCATGATGTTCAGCGCGTCGTTAAAGGCGTCGGCCGGAACGTTGAGTTCAAAGGAGCCCTCGAGGGTTGAGGTCTCGACCTGTGTATCGCACACGGCCAAGCGGAAGGAATCGGTCGCCACCAGGCGCACGGTGTTGTTCTCGACCTTCATGTGCACGCCGCCCAGGATGGGGCGGGCCTTGTCGGTCGAGGTGACGCGCCACACGCGGCCGACCATTTCGGACAAGACATCGGTCGGCAGCTCCACGGCACTCTCGATGGCATAGGCCGGAAACTCGGGGAAGTCATTGGCATCGAGCGTGTTCAGCCTAAAAGAGCTCTTCTCGCAACCAATCAGCACCTGGCGCTCGGACAGCTCAAAGGTGACCGGGGCATCGGGGAGGGTCTTGGTGATATTGGAGAGCATCTTACAGGGGATAACCATCTCGCCCTCTTCTTCGACATGCGCCGCGATGCGATGACGGATCGAGATGGTGTAGTTAGAGGTCTGGAATTCCAAGATGCCGTCTTGGGCCTTAACGAGCACGCCCGACAGGATGGGGAGGGTGGATGCCGAAGCGACACCCTTCATAACGACGCCGATGGCTTGTGTAAGCGAGCTCTGGCTGACGGTGAACTTCATCTTTTAATACCTTTCTATAGATATAAATATCTTAATAATAGTAATAGCACTGACGAAACTGTTGATTACTCCCAAAGACGCAGGTCAGACCCAGAAAGAGAATCGACAGCAACCTGTGTGCAACAGGGGTGGTTTTCCACGTTCAAAACCTGCGCAAAACTTTTCATCACCGCAGGTTGGGTTTTAGACACCTTATGCCCGTGGTTTCGACAAGTTTTCAACAGGTGTCTCTATTTCCCTACGAGCGCAGTGTAATTTTATCGCGCAGCGACTTGAGGTCTTCGGTGACGGTGCGGTCTTCCTGGATCATCTTCTGGACCTTTTTGTAGCTCGTACTGACGGTCGAGTGGTTGCGGTTGCCAAATTCGGCGCCCACCGCCGTGGTCGTCATCTCGCACATCTCGATGGCCAGGTAGATAGCGATATGGCGTGCTTTGGCGATATTGGCGTTGCGACGCGGGCCGATGAGCTCCTCGTGCGTCACGCCGTACTGCTCTTCGATGACGGACTGAACCGTCTGGACGTTGATCTTTTTGGCCGATGTGTCGAAGTACTGACTGGCGATGGCGTCGATATCGTCAAAGGTGAGCTCCCCGCCCTCGCGCTCGCGGTCGCCCGCCTCGCCGGCGCAGCGCTCGCAAAAGCTCTCGAGTTCGCGGATGTTGGTGCCCGAGACCTCGGCCATGTGTTTAAAGTGCTCGTCGGTCAGGTGCCCGCTGTCGCCCCCATAGGCCGCCAGCAGCGAGTCGTCGCCTGCCTCGGGAGCGGCGACGATGGTGTTCTCGTAATAGCGCTGCAAGATCTTGTATTTCATCTCGTAGCTGGGCTCTGCGACCAGGCAGAGCATGCCGGCGTTGAAGCGGCTGGTCAGACGCTCGTCCATGCTCAGGTCCTTGGGGGCGCGGTCTGCCGCGATGACGACCTTCTTGTTGTTGCGGATGAACTCGTCCATGAGCTGGAAAAAGTAGTCCACGCTCGCGCGCTTGCCGATGATGTTTTGGATGTCATCGATGATGAGCACGTCCACGCCGTGGTACGCCTGCATGATGGGGGCGTTGCTCTTCTTTTGGCGGTCGAACTCGGTCATCAGGTCGTCCAGATATGCCTGGGAGTTGGCATACTTGACCTTGATCTCGGGCGACTTCTCGGCGAGCTCGTTTTTGATAGCAAGCAGCAGGTGCGTCTTGCCCAGGCCCGATTTGCCGTAGATGAACAGTGATGTGCACGTGCCGCGCTCGTCCGCGAGGGCGGCAAACTTGAGTGCCGAGCGATAGGCATGGCTGTTCTCGGGGCCGTAGACAAAGTTCTCAAAGGTAAATTTTGAGTTCGCGGCGAGCGGGGCTCCATCCGTATTCTGCTCGGCCGGTACGGTCGGTGCTGGCATGGGTGAAGCGGGGGTCGCAGCTTGCGTGGACTTAGTCGGCGCTCCGCCCTTCATCTGGTTCATCATGCGACGAAAATCATCGGCCGAGAGCGTGTTCTTGATTGCAATGCCCGAATCCGCGCCCGCCGCTGCGTCGTGAGCGATGGGCATGTGCGTGACGGGTGCGTTCGTTGACGTCGCAGCGGCGGTCGGCAACGGTGCCATGGTTTCACGGGAAACATCGCTGTGCTGGTGCTCGATTGTCGGCACGTCGCCTGCGGAGGCCGGCACCGCCGGGGAAGCAGCGGGAGCCGTGGCGGATTCCGCTGCGGTGCCTTGCGGTGCCACGATATCGAGCGCGATCGGCGCAAAGGCGATTTCTTCCAGATAGGCCTCAATAGTCGGCTGATGCTTTTTGAGCTGCGCGATGGCAAAGCGCGAGGGGGCCTCGATCGTGAGCGTATCTTCGGTCAGGCTTATGGCGCGCGATTGCCCCAGCATGTTGATGAGGCGTGCATCTTGGCCGTCGCGCTGGCAAAAGGCGATGGCATCCCCCAGGATGATGCTTGCTTCCTCGTCCACTGTCTCTCCCGTTCTTTAGCTCTGAGCTCGCACGCGAGCGGCGCCGAGTTCGGTCAGATGGTATTTCTGGCCATGCTTGATGACCAAGCCGGCCTGCGCCAAGTCATTGAGCGTGCGTGACCAAGTAGGGGCCGAGTTTCCAAACGCCCTCGCCAGATCGGTTGCACCGCACGCTTGATTTTGCGCCAGATAGCCCAGCGCGGCGTTGCCGCGATCGCTTACGAACACGTCCGGTTGTGGCTGCGCATACTGATTTGCTGCATTAGGATACATCATTTGAGCTGCTGGTTGTTGAGAACTCTGCATCGGCGGCATTTGCTGTTGAAAACTTTGAGGCCACTGTTGGTAAGGCTGCAGAGGCATCTGCTGGCCATACCCCAGTGGCGGCATCTGCTGATATGGATATCCCTGTTGGTACGGCTGATAGCCCATTTGCTGGCCATCCGCTGCTCCCGTCGCCTGCTGCATTGCTGCTGCATCCTGATCTGCCAGCGGCATGGCCTCTGGCATGTTTGGCGCCATCGACATCGAAGTCGCCTGGGGCTCTTGTGTGGGAAGCATTCCGGGCTGCTGCATCTGTCCCACGCGGGGCTGCATCTGTTGCGTTGCCATGGGCTGCTGCGCAAAAGCTCCCGGCAGGGGATATGCGGGTTGCTCCGTCTCGGGCCGCACGGCAGCACCGCGCCCGCCGGCGCGTTCGATTTCCTGCACGCGTTTAGGGTCCAGGCTTACCGTAACCACGGTGCCGTTGCCCATGTTGTCCTCGATGGACACCGCCCCGCCGGCGTTTTCCAAATACTCCTGCACCATGGGAAACCCGGCTCCGGTTCCACGGATATAGCGCTTCATCTTGCTGTTTGCGCTGGTAACGCCAAAGTCGAAAGCACGCTCCTTGTCGTCGATGCCGGGTCCTTGATCAGCAAAGCGGATGGTGTCTCCGCCGTCCAGAATCGAGATGATGGGCTCGGCAAAGTGCGCGTGGATAAAGTTTTCGACAATCTCGCGGATGACCATGAGCGAGATATGGCCACCTTGTTCTTTCATGCACTGGTAGACGGTGTTGGTCGTCTCTTCCAAATACGTGCGGACATCTTGCGGATCAATGACGATCACACGCGGTGTCGACAGCATATCGTCATAGACGGCGATGCGCGCGGCGTACATGGCTTTTGGCGCCTGCGTGGTCGTCTGCTCGCCTTCCTCACGCTCTTCGCGCACGCCGGTGATGTGCTCGTTGTCGGGTGCCGGGTCTCCGGAATCGACCATGGTGTAAAAGTCGTCAGACATGCCGCTCGCAATCTTTCAAAAGGTTTCGAACAAATAGTAGCTCACCGTGCAATGTTTCTCATCTTTCGACAACTTTTCAAAACCTGTTGAAAACTTTGGAAAACGGACGAAAAGTTCTCAACATTGCCAACATGACCTGTTGAAAACTCGATGAAATATCGTGAAAAGTTGCCATGCACCGCTAAATCGAGCTCGGCTTATGGGGGAACCGTGTGAACTGCGCAACCTTTTACCTTTGATTTCTTGACATTTGAACATTGATTTCCCTACAATCTTCAAGCTCACGTGTCTATATCTGCGTCCGCGCCCCCGCGGACACTCGAAATGCAGCAGGAGGAACTTAAGATGAAGCGTACGTATCAGCCTAATAAGCGTAAGCGTGCCAAGACCCATGGCTTCCGTGCCCGTATGGCCACTAAGGGTGGTCGTGCCGTGCTCGCCCGTCGTCGCGCCAAGGGCCGCAAGCGTCTCACTGTCTAGCAGCGATACACACATCTCGCATGAAGACTATTAAGTCTCGGCAAGATTTCGAGCATGTGTTCAGTCGGGGGCGTCGTTTCAATCACCCTCTGATTCGAATGACCATATGTGAATCGGTTGGCGAAGGCGGCTCCGGAAGGGTCGCCTTCGTTGGTGCTAAGCGACTCGGTTGTGCCGTCGTGCGCAACCGATCTAAGCGTGTGATGCGCGAGGCCGCCCGCAGCTGCGGATTTCCCGTTGCGGGTTATGACATCATCTTGTTTGCAACTCCCAAGACGAGGATTTCCTCGCCGCAGGAGATGGACAAGGCGTTGCGTTCGCTTATGAAGCGCGCCGGCGTTGCTGGGGAGGAGCGATGAGCAATCACGTTTTGCGACGTGTTGCCATCGCTCCTATTCGCATATATCAACAGGTTATTTCGCCCTTATTGCCTGACGCCTGCATTTATTACCCAACGTGCTCGCAATACGCCGTCCAGGCGATTGAGAAGCACGGTGTTTTGAGAGGCTGCTGGCTTGCCGTGAGGCGCATCGCTCGCTGCAATCCCCTGCACGTCGGCGGTTATGACCCTGTGCCCTAGCGGGCACTCGCTATCGGAGGAAAACTTACATGTGGGATTGGATCGTTAACATCCTTTTCGAGCTGCTCAAGCTCATCCAGACCTTTGCGGTCGACTGGGGCCTGTCCATCATCATCCTGGTGGTCATCATCCGTCTGCTGCTGACGCCGCTCATGCTCAAGTCGACCAAGTCGACGGCTCGCATGCAGGTGCTGCAGCCCAAGATGCTCGAGATCCAGGAGCGCTATGCCGACGATCCTCAGCGTCAGGCCGAGGAGATGCAGAAGTTCTACAGCGAGAACAAGTTCAATCCGCTGTCCGGCTGCCTGCCGCTTCTGATTCAGATGCCTATCCTGTTTGCCCTGTTTACGCTGCTGCGTAACCTGCCGCAGTACTTTAACGAGGGCACGTTCTCGTTCTTCAACATCCTGCCCGACCTGACCACCACGCCGAGCGCTTCCTTTGCTGATGGCTTTATGGTTGCACTGCCAGCGCTGGTCTGCCTGATCCTGTTCGCCGTCCTGACCCTGATTCCGCAGCTCTACATGTCGCGCAACCAGACCGGCCAGCAGGCTCAGAGCATGCGTATGATGGCCGTTGTCATGACGGTCATGATGCTTTGGATGGGCTGGAGCCTTCCCGTTGGTGTTCTGCTGTACTACGACGTCTCGTCTGCTTGGCAGGTTATCCAGCAGATTTTTGTGACACAGAAGGTCATCGACAAGGCGAAGGCCGATGAAGAGGAGCGTCTTAAGAACGCTCCGCTGCAGGTTGAGGTCACTCGTCGCGAGAAGAAGCCGCGCCCGCACAAGAAGAAGTAGTGGGATATCAATCTTATTTAGGTACCTAACTTTTGGAGTACGTTATGTCTGAAGAGATCATCGAGGATATGCTTGAGGAGGTTGCCCCGCAGGTCGCGGGCGATTATCCCGAGATTGCACAGCGCTACAAGGCTGGTGAAGAGCTGACCGATGAGGAGCTCGACACCATTGCCGATGTTGCGATTTCCATCCTGCGTTCCATCCTTTCGCACTTCGATGCCGCCAACTCTCCCATCGATGAGTATGAGGGCGACGAGGGTGAGCTGATTCTGGATGTAACGGCTCCCGATCTTGCTGTTCTCATTGGCCGTCATGGTCGCACCCTTGATGCCCTTCAGGTTATGTTCTCTTTGCTGGTGAGCCGCAAGCTTGGCTTTAGGTATCCGGTTGTAGTGGACGTCGAGGGATACAAGAGCCGCCGTCAGGACAAGGTTGCCTCCATGGCTCAGTCTGCTGCCGAGCGTGCCATTCGCACTCATAAGAGTGTTTCGCTTCCGCCCATGAATGCCTACGAGCGCCGACTGGTTCACATTGCACTTCGTGGCAATGATGCCGTTGATACTCATTCTGAGGGTTCTGACCCTGATCGCCATGTGGTGATTGTTGCTCGATAATCTACTCGAGCTTATGCTAAGGGGACGTGGTTTCCACGTCCCCTTTTTTTGTCAAAAGTTCTCGATACACTGATTTTTGTCAGAAAGGAGCTTTCGTTGTTAGTGCTTACTGATCAGCAGGCTGATGAGATGCTGAGTCGTCTAACTTCCTATTGCAAAGAGTATTCCTTGAGCGTAACTGATGTTGAGCTGAGGAAATGTATTCTGCATTTGGATTTGGTTCTTGAAACAAATAAGACAACGAATCTCACCCGTATTCTTAACGTAGAAGATGCTGCAGTACTTCATATCCTCGACTCACTTGTTTTGCTTCCCTATATCAATAAGGCTCCAGAGGGAGCTTTGCTTGATATGGGAACAGGTGCGGGCTTCCCTGGTGTTCCGTTAACCATAGCCACGCATCGTAAAGCTACTTATATTGACTCTGTTGGCAAGAAGGTTGATGCTGTCAATTCTTTTGTCCATACTCTTGGATTGAAACATGCTCATGCGGTTCATGATCGTCTTGAAGAATATGCTCGAAGCCACAAGAAGCAGTTCTCTGTCGTAACCGCCCGCGCACTGGCTCCTCTACCGATTCTTGTTGAGTATGCGGCTCCGTACCTCAAGGATGGAGGGCTATTTGTTATAACTAAGGGTAATCCTTCGGATGATGAGCTTGCTTCCGGCATGTCAGCAGCTAAGATTTGCGGCTTCACTTTGCTTCTGAATAACGCAATCGATTTGCCTGATGACTTGGGTCACAGGGAGTTCATTGTTCTTAAGAAAAGTCATCCAGCATCCGTTTCATTGCCTCGTGCAAATGGCATGGCAAAGAAGAATCCGCTTGCCTAGATGTTTCACGTGAAACATAATGGATACTAACAACTTGCAGTGTTTCACGTGAAACATGGCGGTTGATATCGAATCGGAATGTTTCACGTGAAACATCCTCCGTTTGACAGCTTTAATACACACCAGGAGGGACCGTGGGATTTCGCGACGTTAAGCGTTCTAAGAGCGCAAAAGACACGCGTATCATTGCAATCATCAATCAAAAAGGCGGCGTCGGTAAGTCAACGACGGCTGTAAACCTTGCAGCAGCACTGGGTGAACAGGGTCGTAAGACTCTGATTGTCGATTTTGATCCGCAGGGAAACAGCACAAGTGGATTCGGAATTGAAAAAGAAGATCTTGATCACTGCATTTATGATGCATTGTTGAATGATGTGCCGGCAGAATCGCTTGTTCTTGATACAAATTGCAAAAAGGTATTCGTAATTCCGGCTACAATTCAGCTTGCAGGCGCCGAAATTGAGCTCGTAAGCGCAATTGCTCGTGAAACCCGCCTCAAAGATTTGCTTGAGCCGATTCAGGACGAGTTCGATTTCATTTTCATTGACTGTCCTCCTTCGCTCGGCTTGCTTACCATCAACGCCTTGACAGCAGCAGACAGCGTTTTGATTCCAATCCAGTGCGAGTATTATGCACTCGAGGGCGTTACGAAGCTGCTTGAGTCAATGAAGATGGTCAAATCACGTCTGAATAAGGGCTTAGACACCTATGGCGTGCTTATGACTATGTATGACTCGCGTACTTCTCTGTCGAATCAGGTTGTTGAGGAGGTTCAATCGTACTTTGGTGACAAGGCGTTTAAAACGCTGATCCCCCGTACGGTTAAAATCTCCGAAGCTCCGTCTTTTGGAGAACCGGTAATTACCTATGCACCTCAAAATAAGGGTGCAAAAGCGTATATGAACCTTGCAAAAGAGGTGATCAAGCGTGCCTAGTGCAAAGAAACGTGGCGGATTGGGACGTGGACTCAATGCTTTGGTCTCAGAGGCCGAGTATGAGACCGGTGGTTCGGCTGCATCCGCTTCAAAGGCTGCATCTGAAACGAAACTACCTATTGAGGATATTGTTCCCAACCCTAACCAGCCGCGAATTCACTTTAACGAAACTGAACTTCGCGAGTTGAGCGAGTCAATCCAAGAACATGGCGTTTTGCAGCCGCTATTGGTTCGCAAGCATGGAAACGGCTATGAGATCATCGCTGGTGAGCGTCGTTACCAGGCGTCAAAGCTTGCTGGTCTTGAGGAGCTGCCTGTCATCATTAAAGATGTTAATGATGAAGAGATGCTTGCTCTTGCTCTTATCGAAAACCTTCAGCGTTCTGATTTGAATCCCGTCGAAGAGGCTAAAGGCTATCGCCAGCTTATCGATGCCAGCGGTATGACCCAGGAAGCATTGTCGAGGGCAGTCAGCAAGTCACGCTCTGCAATTACAAACTCGCTACGCCTTCTCGATCTCCCCGAAGTTGTTCAGCAGATGATTTTTGAGGGCAAACTTACTGCTGGTCATGCACGTGCGATTCTTGCAGTTCCCTATGAGGATGTTCGAATTCGACTTGCAGAGAAGGTTGTTGCGGAGGGCCTTTCCGTAAGAGCGACAGAAAATCTTGCTCCATTGTTTTCTGCCGGAGAGACGCCTAAGACGCCGAGGCCTGCAACGCCTCAGTCTTTTAAAAAGGCTGCGCGTGTACTTCGTCAGGTATTTAATACCAACGTGCGCGTGAAGAGCTCGCGTGGAAAGAATAAGATTGAGATTGAGTTTAAGGACGAGGAAGAGCTCTCTCGTATTCTTGGCGAAATGATTCAGTTTGATCAAGGAGGCCAAGATGAGGAATAAGATTTTAACAGCGATTGCATTGGCGACGACTATCGCAGCTGGTGCCTTTGCTGGATATAAGATCGCGACAGACGATGAACTTAGAGGTCGTTTGCTTCGTGGCGCGCAAGATATCGTCGATACTTCCAAAAAGAAAATGGATGTTATGACAGAAGATGTTGCCATGCGCACTGCTCAGGTAACGAAAAATCCTAAGATTAATCAAGGTTGGGTTAGCAACCAATGGGAAAATGTAGGCTATTAGGTACCTAACAATTACCCTGCATATTTTGAGGGGCCCTTGTCTGATTCATGAGACAAGGGCCCCTTATTTTGTCCGTAAAAAATGGGAAAGGTAGCAGCTGGTCCAAAATTGAGGTCAATAAATGAAACGGCCCCGGTTGCATATCCTGCAACCGGGGCCGTTCGATGTTTCACATGAAACGTATTGGGGTGCGACTCCCCTATGCGTTCTTCTGAACTTTGAAGCGCTGCTTCAGCTGTCCACAAGCGGCGTCAATATCGTTACCACGGGAGTTACGAATCGTGGTCTCGATGCCACGGGACTCAAGACGACGCTGAAGATCCTCAACCTTATGAATCGGCGACGGCTTGAGCGGGCTGCCCTCGATGTCGTTAAGCTGAATCAGGTTAACGTGGCACAGCGTTCCCTCGCAAAAGTCGCAGAGCGCCTGCATCTCGGGATTCGTATCGTTGACGCCTTCGATCATGGCATACTCATAGGTCGGGCGGCGGCCAGTCTTCTCGGTGTAGAGCTGAAGCGCTTCGTGAAGGCGAAGCAGCGTGTACTTCTTAACACCGGGCATGAGCTTATTGCGCGTCGACTGGATGGCGGAATGCAGGGAAACGGCAAGCGTGAACTGCTCGGGGATATCGGCAAATTTGCGAATACCGGGAATAACGCCGCTGGTAGAGACGGTGAGGTGACGAGCGCCGATACCGATGCCATCGGGGTCGTTGAGGATACGCAGTGCCTTGAGAACCTCGTCGTAGTTGGCAAACGGCTCGCCCTGGCCCATGAAGACAACGCTTGTGGCACGCTCGCCAAAGTCGTTGGATACATGAAGCACCTGGTCGACGATCTCTTGAGCGGTCAGAGAGCGCTTGAGGCCGTTGAGACCGGTAGCGCAAAAGGCGCAGCCCATGCCGCAGCCTGCCTGGGTGGAAACGCAGACGGAAAGCTTGTTACGACGGGGCATGCCGACAGTCTCGACGGAAATGCCATCGTGGTACTCGAGCAGATACTTGCGCGAGCCATCTTTGGAAACCTGCTTGGTGAGTTCAGTCGGCGTATCAAAGGCAAAAGCCTCTTTAAGCTGCTCACGGAAAGCCTTGGGAAGGTTGGTCATATCGTCAAACGAACAAACGTTCTTCTCAAAGACCCATTCGATGAGCTGCTTCGCGCGGAAGGCGGGCTGGCCAAGTTCGGCCACGAGCTCGCGAATATCGTTTTGGCTCAAGTCGCGAATGTCCTGAGATTTAGTCCTGGGATTCATGGAAGCCTTTCGATTTTGGGGAAACGTAGAGGGTATCGCTACAATATGGTATCAGCTGCAGAAATTATAGAGGAGGAGTCTGCCCATGCCGGGTAAAAGCCTAGAGAACATGCACGTAGCGGTCTTGGCGGGCGGTCATTCCGCCGAGCGCGAGATCTCGCTCGATTCGGGAAAGAACGTTGTGGTGGCACTGAAGGAAGCCGGCTACACCTCGGTGGAGCTGCTTGACACGGCCGCTGATGACTTTATGGTAACCATGGCGACCGGCGGATTCGATGTGGCATTTATCGCCATGCACGGCGCCGGCGGTGAGGATGGCGCCATGCAGGGTGCCATGGAGACCCTGGGTATCCCCTACACGGCCTCGGGCGTACTTGCCAGCGCCTGCGGTGCCGACAAGGAGGTCTCTAAGCTCCTATACGCCAAGGCGGGCATTCCCATTGCCCCCGGCCTTGCGCTCGAGGTGGGCGATGAAGTCGATATCGATCATATCGTCGAGGTTTGTGGCGAGCGCTGCTTTGTGAAGCCGGCCGTCAACGGTTCCAGCTATGGCATTTCCCTGGTCCATGAGCCCTCCGAGCTGCCCGCGGCAATCGCCAAGGCGTTTGAGTACGGCGACAAAGTGCTGGTCGAGAAGTGCATCGAGGGTACCGAGATCACCGTCGGCGTATACGGCGAAGATGACGTGCGCGCCCTGCCGATTGTCGAGATTCGTAAGCCCGAGGACTGCGAGTTCTACGATCTGGACGTGAAGTATGTCGACCCTACGGATATCCATCGCATTCCGGCGCAGATTTCACCCGAGAATTACGCTCGCGCTCAGGAACTTGCCTGTGCCGCTCACAAGGCCCTCGGTTGCCTGGGTATCTCGCGCAGCGACTTTATTGTGAGCGAGGACGGCCCCGTTATCCTCGAGACCAATACCATTCCCGGCATGACCGATACGTCGCTGTATCCGGATGAGATCCGCCACACCGACGACATGACGTTCCCGCAGGTCTGTGACAGCCTGATCCGTATGGGCCTTCGTCGAGCGGGCATTGCATGCTAATCGAGGACGCGGTTTCGTCAGGAACGCCGCAGTTTGTCATCGACTCCTATGCCACGCTTGCCGACCGCGCCAAAACGCAGTCCTTCGGCCTTATCGAGGAAGATGTGATTGTCCTCGATACCGAGACCACGGGTCTTTCGGTGCAGGACAACGAGCTGATCGAGATCTCGGCGGCCCGTCTTTCGGGCCGCGAGATCGTCGACCGCTTCGATACCTTCGTGCATCCCAAGCAGCCGATTCCCGCCGAGATTACCGAGCTCACGAGCATTACAAATGCCGATGTGGCAGATGCCCCGTCGGCGGTTGAGGCCGTCGCCGCTCTCGCCGATTTTGTCGGTGGCTGCCCGGTGATCGCACACAACGCCACGTTCGACCGCTCGTTTATCGAGTCGGTCAAAGGCGGCGTTAACGTGAGCGATATTTGGATCGATTCGCTGGCGCTGTCGCGCATCGCGCTTCCGCGCCTGGCCTCGCACAAGCTGTCTTTTATGGCCGATCTGTTTGGCTGCGATTCGGTATCACACCGTGCCAATGCCGACGTCGACGCCCTGTGTGGCGTATGGCGCGTGTTGCTCGTGGCGCTCACCGACTTGCCCCAGGGCCTCATGGCGCGCCTAGCCGACATGCATCCGGACGTGCCTTGGTCCTATCGTCCTATCTTCTCATTCTTGGCAGGGCAGAACCCTGGTTCTATCTTCTCTCTCAGCGCCGCTCGTGCTGACGTTCTCAAGGCCGATCGCGCCGACGATCGGGTGGACGCCGATGAACTGCCGGTTCTCAAGATGCCGAGTCGTGAGGAGATTGAGGCAGACTATGCGCCAGGTGGCCTGGTCAATCGCATGTATCCCACCTACGAGCCGCGTGATGAGCAGATCGCGATGGCGCTCGAGGTCCGCGATGCGCTGGTCACGGGCACTCATCGAGTAATTGAGGCAGGCACAGGCGTCGGCAAATCGATGGCCTATCTGGTGCCTTTTGCCGAGGCAGCACGCCGTAACAACATCACGGTTGGTATTGCGACCAAATCGAACAATCTTGCCGACCAGCTCATGTACCATGAGCTGCCAAAACTTGCCGAGCAACTGGACGGTGGTCTGTCGTTTTGCGCTCTCAAGGGGTATGACCACTATCCGTGCCTGCGCAAGCTCGAGCGCATGAGCCGCGGCCAGGTCGAGATCACCACCAAGCGCGATCCGGCGGACACGCTCACGGCGGTCGCGGTCATTATGGCGTACGTCTGCCAATCAGCCGATGGCGACCTCGACTCGCTCGGCATTCGGTGGCGCAGTGTCAACCGTCCCGACTTTACAACGGCCTCGCGCGAGTGTGCTCGTCGCCTCTGCCCGTTTTTCCCTGATAAATGTTTGGTCCACGGCGCTCGCCGTCGTGCGGCGCATGCCGATGTGGTGGTTACCAACCATTCCCTGCTGTTCCGCAATGTCGCGGCCGAGGGCAGGATTTTGCCTCCGATTCGTCATTGGGTAATCGACGAGGCCCATTCCATCGAGCGCGAGGCGCGCCGTCAGTGGGCGCGCGTGGTGTCGGCGGATGAATCGCGCGTTCTGTTTGAGCGCCTGGGTGGCTCGAGCACCGGCGCGCTAAGCCAGGTTTCCCGTGATTTGGCAACCTCCGAGGGCTCTACGCTCTATCTGGGCCTTACTGCCAAGGCGACGTCGACGGTTGCGCGCGCGAGCATGGCAATCGCCGACGTGTTCGATGGCGTTCGCGAGCTCGGCCGCCGTGCGCGTGGGGGCTATGACAATGCCAATCTATGGATTGGCCCCGAGCTGCGCGAATCTGACGACTGGCATGATTTCTTACCGTCGGCCTACGCTGCCATCGACGCATTGGAACAAGCTGACAAGAGCGTCGACGCGCTGGTGCAAGCCGTCGCCGCCGACAAGCCCGAGGTTGTTGTCGACCTGGGTGATATCTCGCGCCGCCTGCACGAGCTGGCCGAGAACCTCAAACTCATCATTGATGGTACCGACGAGCACTACGTGTATTCGCTGCAGGTCAATCGCAGGCTGCGTGCCGGCGGAGAGTCAATGACCGCAGAGCGCATCGACATTGGCGAGGCCTTGGCAACCGAGTGGCTGCCCGAGGTTCACACGGCTATCTTTGCCTCGGCGACCATGACGGTGTCCAAAAGCTTTGAACACTTTAACCATGCGGTCGGCCTCGACCGCATCGGTGCTTCAACATCCTCATCGCTGCACTTGGACTCGAGCTACGACTTCGATTCGAACATGGCCGTAGTCGTTGCGGGCGATATCCCCGATCCGCGCGATCGTGAGAGCTATCTTACGGCGCTCGAGCGCGTGCTGGTCGACGCCCATCTTGCCATGGGCGGATCGGTGCTCACGTTGTTCACCAATCGGCGCGACATGGAAGACCTGTACGCCCGCGTTGAGCCCAAGATGGCCCGTGCGGGTCTGGAGCTCAACTGCCAGCAGCGCAACTCATCTCCGCGTCGCCTACGCGACCGGTTTATCAACGAGCCAACCTCGTCGCTTTTTGCGCTTAAGGCCTTCTGGGAGGGGTTTGACGCCAGCGGCGAGACGCTGCGCTGCGTCATCATTCCCAAGCTGCCGTTCTCGAGCCCCACGGACCCGCTCTCGTGCGAGCGCAACCTGCGCGAAGACCGCGCTTGGGCGCGCTATTCGCTGCCCGAGGCGGTGCTCGAGGTCAAGCAGGCGGCCGGCCGCCTTATCCGCTCGTCGACCGATTGCGGCGTGCTGATTCTGGCCGACCCGCGCCTGGTGACGAAGGGCTACGGGAAGAAGTTCTTAACGTCGCTGCCCACGAGCTCCTACCAGCGCATCGAATCGGCGCAGATCGGTCACTATCTGCAACTGTGGCGCGCACGCCACGAGCGGCGGCGCTAAAGCGGACAGACGAGGGTTTTTGCCATATCGTACAGACGCTTTGACAGGGTGGGGTCATCCAAGATGCGGATGGCTCCGCCCGCTGCGATTATCTGGCTCAGTAGCCAACGCTCGGAGCCGTAATGCACGGTTACCGTTGCCATGTCTGCCCCGCTGCGCTCGATGAGGGTGATGCCGGCCCAGTCCAGATGCTCCGCCATATCGAATGGCATCAAGAGCTTTGCGCTACGCTGCGTCCGGGCAAGGGAATCGTGGAGGGATGCAACGTCTGGTGTGTGAGGCACGACGGAGTCTTCCGTCAGGGTGAGTCCCTCGATTTTATCCATGCGATAGGTGCGCTGCTCATCGACTGCGATGTCCCAGGCAATCAGGTATGTTTGGTCGCCGTTTGCCGTAATGCGCAAGGGGTCGACCAGACGCTCGCGTGGCCGCGCATCGTCCATCGAGCGATACGAGATGCGGCAACGAACACCGTCCTGAATGGCGCAGCTCAGCTGCTGCCAGTGCGACCCGTGGTTGACGGTGTCAAAGACGCGCTGGTTATAGCCGAGCTCTTCGGGCAGAAGGGCATGTCGAATCCGAGCTGCCGTCTGCGGCTCGATCCCCAACGATTCAAGTTCATGGTTGAGCACAGCGCCTTCGGCGGCACTCAGACGCAGCGGTAGCACACGTCCGGCGTCACCGGTGAGGACCACACGCTCGCCGTGGCATTCGCAGATGATGCGTGCACCCGATTCTCGGTCCGCGAGCGTCGAGACGATCTCGAGAATCTCGTCGAGCGACGCCCCCGTGATGTCAAAGCGACTGCAAATCCCGTCTCGAGTCATGCCGTTCTCGCCGGCGGCGTAGAGGGCCTCCATGATGTCGATGGCGCGCGAGAGCCTCTGCTCGCTGGTGAGTTTACGCACGGGCATGCTCGTGCACCGTCCTTTCGATGAGGTGGTTCCACGCCTGTTTGAGCGATTTGGGGGCCATGGGCCTCATGCCGTCCATGGCGTGGACCATGCAAAAAGAGGCGGCGGCTTCAAGATCGCGCACGTCAACGGTCCAGGTCCATCCCGCATCGGTGTGTGCGAGCTCACCTCGCCCGCGCGTGAGGCCGTTGATCATATCGATCTGCGTCTGCGGGGCGAACGAGAACGTAGCTGCAACGGGCGGTTGGTCGGCAAAATCGAATTCAAAGAACAGATAGTCGTTGAGATTGAAGTCCGCAGGGATGACGTAGGCCTTCGAAGGACGCCAAGCGCGAACGATACGGTCGCAGCGGAATGTCCTGATGTCGCCGGTGGCATTGTCGAGACCGCAAAAGTACGCCGAGCCCTCGTGCTCGAACATGCCGTAGACGCAGACGGTACGTTCTTTCTGCTCGCCGCGCCCGTTCTGATATAAAAATCGCAGTGCACAACGATCGGCAAAGGCGCTCCATACCGCATCGACGGTGGGAGAGCGGCGAATCGGTGCTTCGTCCACCGTCGTCCTACCGGTGAGATAGGCAATCTTGGAGCGAATATCGGCAAGCGGCGCGGCAAAGGCGGAAGAGCCGGCCGCTAGTGTCTGGTCGATGGCGTTGAGCAGGATATCGGCGTCGTCAGCGGTGATGAGGCCGCCTGCCGCAAACGTGTGCTTGCGGTCGATAGTCCACGAGCTTTCCTCGGTCTCCTGCGCACCGGCGGGGCGAACCTCCTTGATTAAGATGCCACGCTCGAGCAGTTTGTCACGATCGCGCCGAAACTTGCGCTTATCCGAGTCGATGTTGCCCGAGCCATATCCCAGGTCAGAATCCAAGACGATCTGCTCGGTCGTCAGAGGTTCGGGGGAGCTGTTGAGCACAAAGAAAAGATTGAGGATGCGCTGAGCCGTTTTATCGAAACTGGGCTCCGAATTCCCCTTTTTAATTGTCGCGGTCGCGTCGCTTGCCGTCATAGAGTCCTCGCATGAGAAGGTGGTTTGCTGCCATGATTTTAGTCCGATATGGAGATTAGGCTATATCCTTGTCCGCTCGGGGCGTTAAGATGGCCCGAATTCGGTCGTTTGCGCTCGCTCGGGGTATACTTTCGACTATATACGGTTCTAATGTGCATGCATTGGGCCTATTTGTCGGATTATGGATGTGGAGCGCACATGGCGAACACCCAGAACTATATTAACCACCTGCTGCAGAATACCGGCATTACGCCGGCATGCAGCGAAGAAGAGCGCTTGGCTGCCGAGGATATCGCTCAGATCTTCCGCAACCACGGCTTTGATCCCGAGGTTCAGGAGTTCAATGCCCCGGCGCCCAGTAGGTTGGCATTTGCCGTTACCGGTATTCTTGCGTTTGCCGGCGCCCTACTGATGGGCATCGGCGGCGGCATCGGCTTGGTCGGCACCTTGCTGGCCATTGCCGGCGCCGTTCTTTACGTGCTCGAACGCACGGGCCACCCCGTGGTTTCGCGCCTGGGCAAGACGGGCGTGAGCCAAAATGTCATCGCCCACCACAAGGCCTCGGGCCCGCTCGCGTCTCCGCGCAACCGCCCGGTGGTCGTTGTCGCACACTACGACTCTCCCCGTGCTGAGTTGCTCGCCCGCGAGCCCTATGCTTCTTATCGTGCGCTCATCGCCAAGCTGCTGCCCGTTGCCACGGTTGCCCCTGCTGCCGTTGCCATCTTGCGTATCCTGCCGCTCCCCGGCGCGCTCAAGGTTCTGCTGTGGATTGTCGCGATCCTCGCTTCCCTCGTTGCGCTCGCCAACGCGGCAAACATCATTTCTAACCGCTACATTCTTCCCTATACGTCCGGCGCGGTGTGCAACAAGTCTTCTGTCGCCGCTATGCTCGGCGTTATGGACAACGTTGCTCCCTTCCAGGGCGAAAACGAGTTTCCCGACGATGTTCCGTTCGATACCTATTTTGGGGAGCAGAAGCGTCGTGCCGAGGAGATGGCGCGCGCAGCGGCGGAGTATGCCGCGGCCCAACAGCAAAACGACTACGGCAACACCATCGAGTATGAAGAGCCTACCTACGCCGAGGACGAGTTCGGTCAGCCGATTGCTCCCGACGCTCAGACCGAGCCCGAACAGGGCGAGGCTTTCGACGAGCAGATCGAGGGCTTTGAGGGTGCGTCTGCCGACGAGACGCTGATTGGCGCCATCGTGCCCGAGGATCAGAATCAGGCTGTCCAGGCCGAAGAGTTCAATGACGAGGTTCCCGCTGCCGAGCCGGCGGAGGAGCCTGTCGTGGCCGAGCCCGAGCCCAAGCTCTATCGCAATGCCGCCGGCAACATCCGCTTTGGTTCGGATGCCATCCGTGCGCTCGGAATGCTTCCCGAGTCCTGCACGCTCGATTATGAGGAGGGCGAGGAGCCGACGTTTGAGCCCGAGCCTGCGCCCGTTGTCACCGTGGATGATGAGTCTGCCGCGGTTACCGCTGCCGTTGCCGAGCCCGAGGCGGTGTCCGCGATCGATCCCGCGGCAGGACTGGACATTTTGGCTCCCGCCGCGCCGGCGCAAGACGTTGCGGACGAGTCTGACGACGGTTACGCTGAACAGCCGAGGCGCGTGTCTTACGAGAGCGATACTGATTTCTCGGCCGAGATTCCCGCGGCAACGCCCCATGCCGATATTGCATCCGCGTTCTCTTCGATTGGCGCCAGCGCTTCCAACTTCTTTAAGGGTGCGCTTGCAAAGGGCAAGAAATTTGTCGACGATTTCGAGGAGAAGCGCGCTGCCGCACGCGAGGCTGCCGAGCAGGAGGCTATCGCTCAACAGCAGGCAGCCGAGGCGGCACGCGAGCGCGCAGCGCAGGAGTTCGAGCAGAACGAGACTATGCAGTCCGTGCCCGTCGACGCTGCCGAAGCTACAACGTCCTTTGAGTCCCAGCAACCGGCGTCCGCGGATGTTGTTGAGGCGACGACGTCTTTCGAGGCTCAGCAGCACGTCGATAGCACCGTGTCGTTTGATGCCGCGCAGTTCGATTCCACGATAACGTTTGAAAAGCAAGGCACCGCGATTGCCGAGCCCCTTCCTGTTTCCGATGAGCAGGGCGACGCGGCAGACGATGACGAGCCCATTGATGCTGCCGAAATCCAAGATGCCGCCGAGGACGAGTCCGTCGAGGCCAACTCTGACGAAGAGCAATACGCGGCAGCCGAGCAAGATGATTCGACCGAGGTCGAGCAGGAGGAAGTGCCTGCGGTTTCCGAGGCTCCCGAGACAGATGAGTCGAGGCCTTACTCCACGCAGATTTTCACCATGCCGGCCCCGAGTGGTTCCGGTGCCACGGTTGCCGATGTCGCTCCCACCCAGGACGAAACGGTCGATTCCCTTATGGCCCAGATTTCCTCCCAGGCATCACCGCGTCCGCAGATGAATGTTCCCGATCCGGCGTCGGCTCCGTCGCCCGCGCCTTCCTCGTCTCCGCTGGCTTCAGTCCCCGATCCGTCGCTGCCGTCGATGAAGCAGGCAAACGTTGCGTCTCGTACGTCGCTGTTCGACCTTCCCGACCCCTCTGCACAGGTCAACGACCCCTTTGCTACCGCCCAGGGTCCCGAACCCACATCGGCACCCGTTGCGCCTCCTATGCCCGTTGCGTCGGGCGCTCAGCCGATCGAGACCATTTCGGCTCCCGCCCCGGCGGCACCCAAGTCTCGCAAGCGTGGCCTGGGCGGCCTGTTCGGTCGTAAAAAGAAAAACGAACAGGACAGCATGAGTGATTGGCTGGGCGTCGAAGACGATTACGATGCCAAGAAGTCCGGTCGCGGCATCGGTTCGTGGGATAATTTCGAGGACGATAACGATGGCTGGAAGGGCGGCGCTACGTCTTCCGACGGCGCTTCTTCCGAAGATATGCTCTCGGCTGTCGCCTCTATGGGCGACGATGAGCTGCTCGGTCACGATATCTGGTTTGTGGCAACGGGCGCCTCGGATTGTGATGGCGCCGGCATGAAGGCCTTCTTGGCTTCGCATCGCGATAAGCTCCGCGGCGTCTTCTTCATCAATCTTGAATCCGTCGGCGCCGGTAGGCTTTCGGTGGTGACGGTTGAGGGCGAACAGCAGCTGCTCAAGGGCGATCGCCGCATCATGAATCTGGTCAGCAAGGTGTGCAAGTCGTTCCATGTCGATTGTGGCGCGCTCGAGATGCCCTATGCCAAGACCGATGCCTATGCCGCGCTCGAGGCGAGCCGCCGAGCCCTCACCATCGCCGGCGTGGACGGCACACGTCTGGCTTGCGCTCGTACCGAGGACGACCTGCCCCACAATGTCAACCCGACGAACATTGCCACGGTATCCGAGGTCGTGACCGAGGTTATCCGCCGTTCGTAGACGGAGCTCTAAGGAGTCAACGTGTTTTCGTATATTAAGCGCCATTGGCCTGTCTACGTGATTTTGACCTTGATCGCCATTGCGTTAGGATTTGGGGCGGCCTACATCGTGGGCGCGAAGGGCTCGACCCCCGCCTCCGCAATCAGCGAAGAGGTGGAGCAAGAACAGAGCACGGGTGCCGATGGGATTCCTGAGTCCGAGCAGGCAATCGTTGATGGTGGATCTTCGTCTGCAGAGTAGATACGGCGATTTAAATGATTGAAAGCGGGCGAGCCGGGGGACTGGCTCCCCCCCCACCGCTTTCTTCCTCTCCGATACGCCCCA
>OATO01000203.1_pt1 | contig 29221 bp, 20 predicted proteins | sample 1495011 | NCBI WGS metagenome assembly OATO01 (sample SAMEA2579961, study PRJEB22360) | human gut metagenome | biome: human gut; feature: human-associated habitat; material: faeces | place: Denmark | collected 2008/2010 | reverse complement strand
CCGGGGTCAAGGTCAACTACACCGTGTACTGCGGCAGGTCCTGCAGGGCGATGACGTCCATGCCCATGTCGTTGGCACTGCCGTGACCCTGCTGGTCCTCGCGCACTGCCTCGATGGCACTCACATACGTGTTGGCGGCAGACATCGCCGTCACGCAGGTCACGCCGCGGCGCACGGCCTCGGTACGTAGCAGGTAGCCATCGCCGCGCGAGCCCGGACCGTACGGCGTGTTGATGATCACCGCGATCTTGCCATCGGCGATGAGGTCGCCGATGTTGGGGCGCTCGCCGTCGTGCGGGCCGCTGATCTTTTCCACGATCTCGCACGTCACGTTGCCTCCACGCAGCACGCGCGCCGTACCCTCGGTAGAGCAGATGTCAAAGCCCAGGTAGCGCAGGATGCGGGCGACCGAAAGGATATGGCGCTTGTCGCGGTCGCACACGCTGATGAACACCTTGCCGGCGCTCGGGTCGGGCAGCTTGTAGTCAATCGCCAGCTGCGTCTTGGCGTATGCCTCGGGATAGCTCTTGGCGATACCCATGACCTCGCCCGTCGACTTCATCTCGGGCCCCAGGATAACGTCGGCACCGGGGAAACGACCCCAGGGCATAACGGCTTCCTTCATGCAGAACCAGTCCAGCTGACGCTCGTCACTCGGCAGGCCCAGGCTCGCGATGGAATCGCCCGCCATGATGCGCGCCGCGCACTTGGCCAGCGGCACACCGGTGGCCTTGGAGATAAACGGCACGGTACGGCTGGCACGCGGGTTGGCCTCGATCACGTAGACGGTCTCGCCCTTAATGGCGTATTGCACGTTGACCAGACCGCGTACGCCCAGCGCCATCGCGATGCGGCGTGTGGTCTCGCGGAGCTTCGCCTGCAGGCTCTCGCTAAAGCTGAACGGCGGGATGCAGGTCGCGGAGTCGCCGGAGTGAATACCGGCCTCCTCGATATGCTCCAGGATGCCGCCGATGTAGACCTCCTCGCCGTCGCACAGGGCGTCGACATCGGACTCGATCGCACCCTCCAGGAAGCGGTCCAGATAAACCGGGTAGTCGGGGCTAATGCGCGCGGCCTCGGCCATGTAATCGCGCAGATGCTCGGCATCGTAGGCGATCATCATGCCGCGGCCGCCCAGCACGTAGCTCGGACGCACCAGCAGCGGGTAGCCGATATGCGCGGCCACGGCCTCGGCCTCCTCAAACGAGGTGGCCTGGCCCGCCGGCGGATACATGATGCCCAGCTTGTCGAGCAGAGCGGCGAAGCGCTCGCGGTCTTCGGCAAAGTCGATGGCATCGGGCTTGGTGCCCATAATGTTCACGCCACTCTCCTCGAGCATGCGCGCCAGCTTAAGCGGAGTCTGGCCGCCGAGCGTCACCACGACGCCGTCGGGGCGCTCAACATCGATAACGTCCATGACGTCTTCGTAGGTGAGCGGCTCAAAGTACAGGCGGTCCGAGGTGTCGTAGTCGGTCGAAACGGTCTCGGGGTTGCAGTTGACCATGATGGTCTCGAAGCCGCGGGCCGACAGCGCGTAGCTCGCATGCACACAGCAGTAATCGAACTCGATGCCCTGGCCAATACGGTTGGGGCCGGCGCCCAGGATCATCGCCTTGGGCTTGTCCGCCGGCGTGGTCTCGTCGGGAGCCACGCACTTCTTGGCATCCGGGCTCGTGCGGTAGATGTTCTCGTACGTCTTGTAGTGGTACTCCGTGGCGCTCGAGAACTCCGCAGCGCAGGTATCGACCGTCTTCATGCTGGGAACCACACCCAGACCCTTGCGGTAAGCGCGAACAAAACGCTCGTCCGAGCCGGTCAGCGCGGCAATCTCGGCATCACTCGTGCCATACTGCTTAAGCAGGCGCATCGCGTCGGCATCGATATCCTCCACACGCAGGCCGCGGATGCTCTCCTGGACCTGCACCATGTCGTTGATGCGGTTGAGGTACCACGGGTCGATGCCACAGATGGCATGGATGCGCGCGACGTCCCAGCCGCGGCGCAGGGCCTCGACCACAAAGAAGATACGGTGCTCGGTCGGGGTGGCAACGACCCGGGCGAGTTCGTCGTCGCCCAGCTTGTCCGCACCCTCCTTGCCACCGGCGCAAATGCCCTGGTGACCGTCCTCCAGCGAGCGCATGGCCTTGCCAAAGGCCTCCTCAAAGGTGCGACCGATCGCCATGATCTCGCCCACGGCCTTCATGCGCGTGGTGAGCGTGGGGTCGGTGCCCTTGAACTTTTCGAAGGCAAAGCGCGGCACCTTGACCACGCAGTAGTCGATCGTGGGCTCAAAGCAGGCGGGCGTGGCCTTGGTGATGTCGTTGACGATTTCGTCGAGCGTGTAGCCCACGGCCAGACGTGCGGCGGCCTTGGCGATGGGGAAACCCGTGGCCTTGGAAGCCAGCGCGGACGAACGGCTCACGCGCGGGTTCATCTCGATGATGATGAGGCGGCCGGTCTGCGGATTCACGGCAAACTGCACGTTGGAACCGCCAGTCTCGACGCCGATCTTCTCCAGAATGGCGAGCGAGGCCACGCGCATACGCTGGTACTCAAGATCGGAGAGGGTCTGCGCCGGCGCCACGGTAATGGAGTCGCCGGTGTGGACGCCCATGGGGTCGAGGTTCTCGATGGAGCACACGATAATGCCGTTGCCGGCGTGGTCGCGCATGACCTCCATCTCGTACTCTTTCCAGCCCTCGATAGACTCCTCGACCAGCACCTCGTGGGCGGGCGAAAGCTCAAGGCCCTGGCTCACGATGGAGACGAGTTCCTCGTGGGTGTGCGCGATGCCGCCGCCGGCGCCGCCGAGGGTAAAGCTCGGACGCAGCACGCAGGGATAGCCCACGCGCTCGGCGATAGCCTCGGCATCTGCCACGCTGTAGGCATAGCCCGAGCGCGCGACCTCCAAGCCGATCTCGGCCATGGCCTCGTTAAAGAGCTTGCGGTCCTCGCCGCGCTCGATAGCGGCCAGGTCGCAACCGATCATCTCGACGCCATACTTGTCGAGCGTGCCGTCTTTTGCCAGCTCGACGGCGGCGTTGAGGCCGGTCTGACCGCCCAGCGTGGGCAGCAGCGCGTCCGGGTGCTCCTTTTTAATCACGCGCTCGATAAACTCAGCGGTGATGGGCTCGACATAGGTGCGGTCGGCAAGACCCGGATCGGTCATGATGGTCGCCGGGTTGGAATTGACGAGGATGACCTCAAAGCCATCCTCTTTGAGCACCTTGCAGGCCTGGGCGCCGGAGTAGTCGAACTCGCACGCCTGGCCGATAACGATGGGGCCAGAACCGATGACGAGGATACGCTTGATGTCAGTACGTTTAGGCATATTTGAAACCTCCTAGAGAGGCTGACTCATTGTTTTGGAAAAGTCAGCGAGGGTGCAGCTGGTGCATCAGGTTGCCGTGATGCGAGGGCGCGCTGGGCTTATGCCCGCGCGTCCGAAGCAGAACGGCAAAATGATGTGCCAGATGCAGCCGCAGCGTCGACCGGTCCGCCGTTCGGTAGAACGGCGGACCCATCATCGGCGAAATTCCATCCCTGCAGGCGGTCCTTCGCGGTGTCGATGTCCAGGTAGTTCTCCTCGCCGTCCATGAGTCGCGTAAAGGCGGTAAAGAGGTAGTGGGCATCGGTGGGGCCGGGCGAGGCCTCGGGGTGATACTGCACCGAGAAGCACGGCGCGTCGAGCAGCTGGATACCCTCGGCGGTGCCGTCGTTGAGGTTTACATGCGTCAGGCGAATGCGGCCGAAGCGCTCGTTCATCACGACGGGCGCGATGCCGCGGCGCACCCAGGCACGCAGGTCGCCATCGGCCGCATGCTCGGTCTCGCCGCCGGAGAGCTCCGGAACCAGCTTGCCCAGGCTCGGGAACAGCAGGCCAAAGCCGTGGTTTTGTGCGGTAATCTCCACACGACGGCTCACCAGGTTCATGACCGGCTGGTTGCCACCGCGGTGACCGAACTTGAGCTTTTCCATCTGGGCACCACAAGCCAAGCTGATCATCTGGTGGCCCAGGCAAATGCCAAAGATGGGCACCTTGCCGATCAGCTGCTGCACCTGTTCATAGGTCTCCACGACGGCATCCGGGTCGCCGGGGCCGTTGGACAAAAAGACGCCATCGGGATTCATGTCGAGCACCTGTTGGGCGGGCGTGTCCCACGGCACGACGGTCAGGTCGCAGCCGGCGCGGACCAGACCCTCCAGAATGCCGCGCTTCACACCGCAGTCGTAGGCGACTACTTTGTGACGGGCAGGAGCGGCAGCCGAAAGCGCAAAGTCATGCGTGGCAGGCAGGTCGGCGGCCACAAACTCGTGAGGCGCGGGGCAGCTCACGGTCTTGACCAGGTTCTCGCCCACCAGCGTGGGCGCTGCGGCCAGACGCTCGGCAAGCTCGTCGATGTCGAAAATCTCGGTCGAGATAATGCCCATCTTAGAACCGTTATCGCGCAGGTGGCGCACCAAGGCACGGGTATCGATGCCCTCGATGGCGACGATGCCGTGGGCACGCAGATACTCCGGCACGCTGACAGCCGAGCGCCAGTTAGAAGGCGTGGCGCACATGTCGCGCACGATCATGCCGCGCATGGCCGGAGCGCTCGCGGGGCGGGCGGTATCGCCGGGGAAGGCCGACTGGACGTCGGTCTCGTCGATGCCGTAGTTGCCGATCTGCGGATAGGTCATGGTTACGATTTGGCCGGCATAACTCGGGTCGGTCATGACCTCAAAGTAGCCCTCGAGCGAGGTGTTGAAGCAGACTTCGCCGGTCGCGGTGCCCTCGGCGCCGCATGCACGTCCATAAAAAATGGTCCCATCCTCAAGATACAGGATGCAGGGACCGCAGGTGCCCTTGCTGGTTTTGGCCAGCATACGCTGGCAAAGCTCGCTGGGCGCGAAGGTGCGGGCGGCAGCGCCCGCGGTATGGTTGTTCGCCATAATTCTCCTTCCCGGTCTCACAGGACCGGCTTAAAGGTGTGTAGTTAGGCCTCGCGGTATTGTAACCACAAGCATGCCTCATGGCGTTAATTTCATCGAAATGTTTACGAAATGATAATTATGACTTTCTATGCATAATGATTATTTAATCCCCGTCCCAGAAAAATTATCCCGCGTGGGCGTGTGGCTCACGCGGGATAATGTCCTCTTACTTTCTCTTGTCCTGCTCCAGCAAATCGGACGGCGTTCGGTCGGGCTTGCCGCCGCGGAAAATCTCGCGGCCATGCAGACGATGCTCCAGGCCACGTTCGGCCTTTTCCTCGTCAATCTTGGTCTGGCTCACCACCGGGTCCTCAATCAACGACGACACCGAGTTCACCTGTTTTTGAATGCGCTCGGCGATGGTGTCATCCATACTCACGATGCGCATCTTCCAGTCGATATTCGTGGCGTTGGATGAGCTCTTGGTCCACACGAACGTCAGGATGGCGCTCTGGTGGCCGTGGGCGGGAAACATGCCAAAGAAGGAATCGTGCTGAATGTTGCTATCCTCGTCGATATAGGCGTGAACGTTATACACCACGCGGTCGATCTTATCGTTGAGCAGCGCGTTGGTCGCAAGCGCCGCGGCCTGAATCTGCCCGTTGGACAGCAGCTCGAGCTCGTTGGCAGACGATGTGTCCAACACCGTCACCTCGACCGTGCCCGTACGCTCATCGGCTTCATCGACGGTAAAGTCGAGCGGGAACTGCGTAAAGCCGTTGCCCCACTCAAGGCCGCCCTTGAGCGCGGTCGAGACAGTATCTACCGAAACGCTCTCGGAGAGGTTCGCGGTGTTCAGGCGTCGCATCACGCCGTAGCCAATCTGCATGCCCACGATCAGCACCAAGATGCCGATGACCACGGCCATCGCGGTCTTCGTAATGGTATGGCTCACCTGCGAGCCCGAAGGATCGTCCTCGGACAGCGGGTCGATATGTTTTGCCTGGCTCGCGCGGTCCTCGCTGCGCAGCTGCGCTAGCGCCGCTTTGTCACCGCGCTTGGCCGCGGCCTCCTTCTCACGCATGCGCTCGGTTCGCTTTTTGGCAAGCGTGGGATCCAAGACACCGGATGCATCGATTTCGGAGAATAACTCCGTCACTTCTTCCGGAGTCAAAGGGTTCTTGTCAGCCATAAACTTCCTGTCATATCAATCAGTCGAGCTCGTGCGCACGCGCACCTTCGAACTGCATTCGATAGTAACGGGCATAGGTGCCGCCACGGGCGAGAAGCTCCTCGTGCGTGCCACGCTCCACAACGCGACCATGCTCAACAGTCGCAATCTCGTCAGCATGCTTAATGGTCGAGAGACGGTGGGCGATGATAATCGTGGTGCGGCCGCGTGCCAGCTCTTCGAGTGACTCCTGGACCGCCTCCTCGCTCTCGTTATCCAAAGCACTCGTCGCCTCGTCCAAGATCAGGATCTTGGGGTTCTTGAGAAACACGCGCGCGATGGCAATGCGCTGCTTCTGTCCGCCCGAAAGACGGCTGCCGCGCTCGCCCACCACCGTGTCGTAGCCCTGTGGAAGCGACTCGATAAAGGCATCGATGTTGGCGCGACGGGCGGCCTCGGCGATCTCTTCTGCCGTAGCACCCGGCTTGCCGTAGGCGATGTTCTCGCCGATTGTTCCGTCAAACAGATAGACATCCTGCTGCACCAGGCCGATGGCGCGACGCAGGCTCTGCTGCGTCACATCGCGCACATCCTGGCCGTCGATGCTAATGGATCCGGCAGCCACGTCATAAAAGCGCGGCAGCAGCGAACAGGTCGTGGACTTGCCACCGCCCGAAGGGCCAACCAAAGCGATGGTCTGCCCAGGCTTGATGGACAGATCCATATGGTCGATAACGGGACGCTCGTCGGCATCGCCCTCGCCCAGCTCGACATCCTCGTAGTTAAAGCACACGTCGTGATACTCCACGGCGCCGGCGGTCACCTGCAGATCCGTGGCGCCCGGCTTGTCCTGGATATCCGGCGCGGTCGAGAGCACCTCGTCCATACGCTTAAAACCGGCAATAGCCTTCTGATACGTTTCGGCCGAATTGACGAGTGTCTCGAGCGGCGTGCAGAACAGCGAAATGTAGAGAGCGAAGGTTGCCATATCGACCGCCTGCAGCTGACCCTGGGCAACGAGCCAACCACCCAGCAGCACCACGATCACATAGAGCACACCCGAGAGCAGGCCATACGTCGCGGTATAGACGCCCATGGCGTGATACATGTTCTCCTTGGACGAAAGATAGCGATTGTTGGAGGCGCGGAACTTGAAGCGTTCGGTCTCCTCATTGGCAAAGCTCTTGACCACGCGCATGCCCGCCAGCGAATCCTGCAGCTGCGCATTGATGCCGCTGATTTTTTTGCGGTTGTCGCTAAAGACCTCGCGCATGCGCATGTTCTGCCAAAACATGATGACCGCAAACGCCGCCGTCACCACGGCCATGGCGAGCGCCAGCACCGGGGCGATGGTAAAGAGAATCGCAAACGAGCCGATAATCTCGATGCCGCAGATGATGATCCACTCGGGCACGTGGTGCGCCGCCTCGCAGATATCGAACAGGTCGTTGACCACGCGGCTCATCATGTCGCCCGAGCTGTTGCGGTCGAAGTACGCAAAGCTAAAGCGCTCATACTGGTCGAACAGGTCCTCGCGCATCTTGGACTCCATGCGCGCGCCCATCACGTGACCCCAATAGCTCACAAAGTAGCGGCAGGCGCAGCGGATGATATACATCAGCACCAAACCCGCCGCGATCATGCCGAGCGCCTGCATAATGGCAGCCTGACCCTGAGTAAACAGCCCACCGGTCAAATTGCGCAAAATAATGGGGAACGCCAGGTCAATGGCGGCAAGCACCAGAGCACAAACAGTATCAGCAACAAAAAGCCCCATCTGGGGCTTGTAATAAGACAAAAACCTCTTCAGCATAATCACCTTACGCGGTTTTACCAAACCGCGTTTCGTCTCGACGCTGCAAGTGCTCCATTTGGACAATCTGGCCTTCAATCGTCGGTCGCGTATATCCATACGCTTCCCTCCTCTTTTAGGCCACCTTGTCTCAAATGGAGCACTTTCGCTGACTTACACAAACCTGCGGGATCATCCCCGCTCGTTAAAGCTCGGCCCCGCCTAGTCGGTGCGCGATGCTGTCGCAGGCAAGCGCGCCTACGACGGTCTTGGCGTCTTCGATCTTGCCGTCGAGTACGGCGTCGATCAGCTCGTGCAGCGGCACCAGGTCCACGTTGACAAACTCGTCATCATCGGGGTTGGGCGCATCAAACTCGAGCTTGGTAGCCAAGTAGATGTGGATGATCTCATCGCAAAAACCGCAGGACGTGACAATCGACGTCAAAAAGCGAATACGACCAGCCCTAAAGCCCGTCTCCTCATGCAGTTCGCGCTTGGCGCAATCGAGCGGGTCCTCGCCTGGATCGAGCTTGCCGGCGGGAATCTCGACCGTCACGCGGTCGATGGCGGTGCGATACTGACGCACCAGTACGATCTTGCCGCTCTCGGTCAGTGCCACAACGGCCGCCGCGCCCGGATGGCGAACGATATCGCGGGCGCTGCGGTGACCGTTGGGCAGCTCAACCTCAAGACGGTGGACGTCGAGGATCTTGCCCTTCCAGGCGCACTCCTCCGAAAGAATCTTCTCGTGCAGCTCGGCATCGTGCGGGTCGTCGTCGCCCAGCACCAGCGCCGGCTCGTCAGCGACCTCGCCACCAGGCTCGCCCTCGGCGTGCCCATACATGCGGCTGCCCTCTTCGACGATCTGCGCGTCCACGAGCTCTTCGTTCTTCTCGTCCATCCGTCTCATTCCTCTCGGATTTTAGGCATCCCAGGCGTCGCGGCCGCGCAGCGCGCGCAGGCCGATGTCGTGACGCAGGGTCTTGCCCTCAAAATCAATCTTCTCGCAGGCCTCGTAGGCAAGGTTGCGAGCGTTCTCGAACGTGTCGCCCAGAGCGGTCACGGCAAGCACGCGGCCACCATTGGTCACGAGCTGGCCGTCCACCACGGCGGTGCCCGCGTGGTACACGGTCACGTTCTCCATGGCCTCGGCATCGGCGATACCGGTGATGACCTTGCCCTTCTCGTAGCTGCCGGGATAGCCCGCGCTCGTCAGGACAACGGCCACGGCCCACTCGTCACGCCAGTCGAGCTCAATCTGATCGAGCTCGCAGTTGGCACAAGCCAGCATGACCTCGACCAGGTCGTTCTTAAGGCGCGGCAGCACGACCTGCGTCTCGGGGTCGCCAAAGCGGGCATTGAACTCCAGCACCTTGGGGCCGGCAGGCGTGAGCATAAAGCCGCCGTACAGGCAGCCGCGGTAGTCGATACCCTCGACAGCGAGCTCGGCCACGGTCTGCTCCATGACCTTCACCATCGTGGCGTGCTCCTCGTCAGTCACGATGGGCACCGGGCTGTAGACGCCCATGCCACCGGTGTTGGGGCCCTTGTCGCCCTCGAGCGCGCGCTTGTGGTCCTGCGAGGTGGCCATGGGGCGAACGGTCTTGCCGTCGGTAAAGGCCAGCAGCGAGCACTCGGGGCCAACGAGCATCTCCTCGATAACCACGGTGTTGCCGGCATCGCCAAAGGTGCCGCCAAAACACTCACGCACGGCCTCCTCGGCCTGCTCAAGTTCGGTCGCCACGATAACGCCCTTGCCCGCGGCAAGGCCGTCGGCCTTGACGACCAGCGGGGCGCCCTGCTCGCGCACGTAGGCAAGAGCCGAAGCCTCGTCGGTAAACGAGCCGTAGGCCGCCGTCGGGATACCGGCGCGCTCCATGAGCTGCTTGGAGAACAGCTTGGAGCCCTCCATCTGGGCGCCCTCGGCACCCGGGCCAAAGCAGGGAATACCCGCCGCGCGCACGGCGTCGGCCACGCCCGCCACGAGCGGAGCCTCGGGGCCAATTACCACGAGTCCGCATCCGTGGCTCTGCGCAAACGCCGCCACGGCCGCAGGATCGCAGTCGTCGAGAACAACGTTCTCGCCGCAGCTCGCGGTGCCGCCGTTGCCCGGCGCAATGTAGAGCTTGCCGGCGCGCGGTGATGCTGCGAGCTTAGCTGCCAAAGCATGCTCACGGCCGCCGCTGCCCAACAACAGGATGTCGATGGTTTGAGTGTCCGCCTTCAAGGGTGCCTCCTCTATGGATGAACGGCCCGCTCCGCGCGAGCCCTTTGCAAGCAAATATACCCCTCGGCCGCCCGTCCGGGCTGCAAAGGGGTATATCGCAATAACCAAATAGTCCCGATTACTTCCAGAATCGGTTGATGATCTGCTCGCGACCAGCGCCAACGCCAATGAACGTCACGCGTGTGTGTGCCAGATCCTCGATAAACGCCACGTAGTCCTGAGCCTCCTGCGGCAGCTCCTCAAAGCTGCGGCAGCCGGTGATGTCGCACTTCCAGCCGGGGAGCTCCTCGTAGATGGGCTTGGCATGCTCAAAGCGCACCTGATGCTCGGGCACGCTGGTGTAGCGCTCGCCATCGACGTCGTAGGCCACGCACACCTTGATGGTGTCGAAGGCCGAAAGCACGTCGAGCTTGGTCACGGCGATGTCGGTGAGGCCGTTGACGCGCGAGGCATAGTTGGCGATAGGGCCGTCAAACCAGCCGCAACGACGACGGCGACCGGTGGTCACGCCGTACTCATAGCCCTCCTCGGTTAGCGTGTGACCGGCCTCGGACTCATAGGAAAGCTCGGTGGGCATGGGGCCCGAACCGACGCGGGTGATATAGGCCTTCATGACGCCCAGCACGCGGTCGACGTTCTTCATGCCCACGCCGGAGCCGGTGATGGCGCCGCCGGCGGTGCAGTTGGAAGACGTCACGTACGGATAGGTGCCGTGGTCGATGTCGAGCAGCGTCGCCTGGGCGCCCTCAAACAGCAGGTCCTTGCCCTCGTCGATCATGTTGTTGAGCAGCAGGCTCGTCTCGGTGATGTAGGGGCGCAGGCGCTCGGCCATCGGCAGGTACTCGTCGCAAATCTGGTCCACGGTGTAGGTGGGCAGGTTGTAGATGAGCTCGAGCTCGGGGTTCACGCGGGCGAGAGCGGTCTCCAGCTTGTCGCGGAACAGCGTCTCGTCCAGCATGTCCTGCATGCGCAGACCAATGCGGGCCATCTTGTCCTGATAGCACGGACCGATGCCGCGCTTGGTGGTACCGATGTTCTTCTTGCCGAGCTTCTGCTCAAAGGCGCCATCCAGATCAATGTGGTACGGCATGATGACATGCGCGTTGCCGCTAATCTTGAGGTTCTTGGTGGTGATGCCGTCGGCCTCGAACATGTCGATCTCCTCAAGGACAACCTTGGGGTTGACGACGCAGCCGCTACCGATCACCGACACGTGGTCGGAATACATGATGCCGGAGGGCACCTGGTGCAGGCCGTACTTCTTGCCATTGACGACGATGGTGTGACCGGCGTTGTTGCCGCCCGAGTAGCGCACGACGGCATCAAAGTCGCCAGCGACCAGGTCGCAAATCTTACCCTTGCCCTCATCGCCCCACTGGGCACCGACCAAAACGGTTGACGGCATGTTTACTCCTTACATTCATGGACTGTCTACGCGCCACGCCGGCACGCAGAAGCACAAAACATTCCCAGTATACCCGTGCAACGGGCGCCTGTCCTACTCCTCGGCATGTGCCCCATCAAGCTCATAGAACTTGGTGGATGCCGGCAGGAACATCAGGTCGACGTCGCCGATCGGGCCCGAACGGTTCTTGGCCACGACGATACGCGTAACGCCCTCGTCGGGTCGATCGTCGCGCGAGGCTTCGGCCTCGTCGGCGGAGCGGTCCAAGAACATAACGATATCGGCGTCCTGCTCGATGGAGCCCGATTCACGAAGGTCGGAAAGCTGCGGGCGCTTGCCGGTACGGGATTCGACCTGACGCGAGAGCTGTGACAGCGCGATGAGCGGGATCTTGAGCTCCTTGGCCATGATCTTCAAACCACGCGACATCTCCGAAACCTCGACGGTACGGCTCTCGGAGCGGCGTCCCGGCGGAGGACTCACCAGCTGCAGGTAGTCCAGGATGATGATTGCCTTCTCCTTGTTATGGAGCATGCGGCGGCTCTTGGCGCGAATCTCGGTCACTGTGGTGCCGGGCGTATCGTCAATCAGAATATCGAGCTTGGACAAGGTCTGCGTGGCCTCGTTGATATTGGCCCACTGCTCGGGGCTAATGCGGCCCATGCGGAAGTCGCTGATCGAGATCATGGCGTAGGCGCAAATCAGGCGCTGGGCAATTTCCTTGCCCGACATCTCCAGCGAGAAGAAGCCGACGGTATAACCAGCAGCGGCAGCGTTAAGTGCCAGATTCAGAGCGAACGACGTCTTACCTACAGCAGGACGGGCGCCGATGATGATGAGCTGGCCCTCGCGGAAGCCCATGAGCATACGGTCGAGTGACGGAAAGCCGGTGGGCACGCCCGCGGCCTGGCCACCGGCCTGGCACACTTCCTCGGCCTCGTTATAGGCCTCGACCATAAACTCGGTCAGCGTCTTGTAGCTCGACTTGACCTCGCGCGCCGTAACCTTGAGCAGCTTGCTCTCGGCCAGCTCGACAACCTCTTTGGTGTCGGTGGGGGCGTTATAGGCCAGCGCGTTGATCTCGTTGGTGGCGCCGATCAGCTCACGCAGCATCGAATCGCGGCGAACGATAGCGGCATGGTGCTGCCAGTTGACGAGCGACAGGGTCTGACCCATCAACTCCAAAATGTACGCTTCGCCGCCCACGGCATCGAGCTTGTTGATGCTTCGCAGGTAATCGATCAGCGAGATGGAGTCGATGGGAATGCGGCTGTTGTACATATCGACCATCGCGGTATAGATGGTCTTATGAATGGGCCGGTAGAAGTCATCGGGCTGCAGCTCGACCTGGGCTTCTTCGACCACCTCGGGCGATAGCAGCATAGCGGCCAGCACATTGGCCTCTGCATCTTGGTTTTGGGGAAGACCCAACTTTGAGCCGCGGTCCTCGACCGTCAGCCCGGTCTCCCTATCGTCATATGCCATGAGCATCCTCATTCATATCGCTTGCGAGCATCCATAGTATCAGCTACGGTCCCAAAACGCGCCGCGCGCCGCCAATCATCACCGAACCAAACGGATGAACGGTCCTGTATATAGGACTTCGACGCAACGTTCACCATGACACTCACTCAGCGCAAAAAACAAAAGGGCGCCCTGGTTTCCCAGAGCGCCCTTCTTAGAACAAGATTGTTGCGTTGCAGCAAATGCTACTCGGCAGCAGCCTCAGTCTCGACCTCGGCGGTCTCGGCCTCGGCGACCTCAGCGGCCTCCTCGACCTCAGCCTCGGCAGCGAGCTCCTCGGCGGTAACGCCGACGAGAACGACAACCTCGGCCTTGATCTCGCGGTACAGCGAGATGGCAACGGTGTGGGCACCGGCAACCTTGATGGGCTTACCGAGCTCGACGCGCTTGCGGTCGATGTCCATACCGAGCTGAGCCTTGATGGCGTCAGCGATCATAGCGGCGGTAACGGAGCCAAAGAGGATGCCCTCGTCGCCGACCTTGACGTCAACGGTGACCGTCTTGCCCTCGAAGGCAGCCTTGGTCTCGTTGGCGGTAGCCAGACGGACGGCCTCGCGCTTGGCGATGTTGTTGCGACGCTCGTCAAGCTGCTTGAGGTTGCCCTTGGTGGCGGCAACAGCGAGCTTCTTGGGGAACAGGAAGTTCTCAGCGTAACCCTGAGCGACCTCTACGACGTCACCCTCGCCGCCCTTGCCCTTGATCTCATCGAGAAGAATAACCTTCATGATGCGTCTCCCTTCTTAGCCGCGGTCGCGGTTGCCACGAGAGGAAACCACGGGGACGGTGTACGGCAGGAGAGCCATCTCGCGGGCGCGCTTGATGGCGTTGGCGATGTCATGCTGATGCTGCGTGCAAGCGCCAGTGACGCGACGGGGCTTGATCTTGCCACGGTCGGTCATGTACTTACGGAGAAGCTGAGTGTCCTTATAGTCGATGAACTCAGTGTTCTCCTTGCAGAACTGGCAGTACTTACGACGCGGCTGACGTGCAGAAAAATCATTAGCCATGTCAAAATACCTTTCATTTGGCAACTTCGGCGAACCGAAGCCGCCTCTCACTCAAAAATAGGTGAACAACCCTTAGAACGGGATGTCCTCATCGTAGACGTCGACCGCGGGCGGCGTAGCCACCGGTGCGGCAGGACGTGCTGCGGGCGCGGGAGCTACGGGGGCGTAACCGCCCTGGTCGTAGCCACCCTGGCCACCACGGGAGCTCATAAACTCGATCTCATCGACGATGACCTCAAGCTTGCTCCTGCGCTGACCGTCGCGCTCCCAAGAGCTGTAGCGCAGCTTGCCCTCGATCGCGACCTTGTTTCCCTTTGCCAGGAAACGGCTCACGGCCTCGGCGCGGGTGCCGAACATAGTGCAGTCGACAAAGTTGGGATAGTCCTCCCACTCGCCAGTCTGCGCGTTACGGCGACGATCGTTCACGGCGACGCCAAAGGACAGAACCTGGGTTCCGCCGGCGGTGGCGCGCAGCTCGGGATCGCGGGTGAGGTTACCGGTGATGTTCACTCGATTGATGCTCATAACTCACTACTTCCTCTTGGGGCACAAGCCCAGTCCAAAACGACAGTCTTACTCCTGGTCGTCGCGACGGACGATCATGTGGCGGACCACAGCGTCGGTGATGCGCAGGACGCGATCAAGCTCGGCGATCTGGGTAGGATCTGCGTGGAAGTTGATGAGGGTGTAGTCACCATCGGTGAGGTCGTTGATCTCGTAGGCGAGCTTGCGCTTGCCCCACTCGTCAACGGAGTCGACCTTGCCAGCGCCCTCAGCGATCGTGGTATCGATACGCTTCATAACAGCGAGACGAGTCTCGGGGTCGAGCGACGGGTCAACAAAGAACAGCAGTTCATAAGCCTTCATATTGTCACCTCCTCTGGGCAAATGTGGCTTCAGGTCGTGAAGGTGCGCCTGAAGCAGGAAAAGACTTGGTAATAATATCTTTCAACCTCCTAGGCTGCAAGAATATGCAGCTACAACCTCATGACCTCCACATATGCCCATACTCGCACGACGTTTCATGCGCATTCCAACCAAATGCTGACCAAAAGCTTGACGGATCTGTTGACAAGATACGGTGCCGTGGGGACAAGCTGAGCCAAGCCGCAGGTCAACGGGCACAAGGCTGTGGTCGCAAAATGCATACCAGTGGCCCACAGCACCACCCAAAGATTTTTAAATTCATTGCCAAGTCGCTTATGAATACCCTTTTTTGAACAATTGAGTTGATCAACCACGCTGGTCGGAAGCCGTTTTTTGGCACCTCAAGCCCCACTGCAGCGCCAAGCACGGCCAAGCGTTTTAAAAAATGCCAACTTTTCTGTTTGCACTTTGCGATTCCTCGTGTATACTGACTTTCGCATTTAACGGAGAGTTGTCCGAGTGGCCGAAGGAGCACGATTGGAAATCGTGTAGGCGTCAAAAGCGTCTCCAGGGTTCAAATCCCTGACTCTCCGCCAGTTAATTCCAAAGCAGGCCTTCGAGCCTGCTTTGTTTTTACCCCACGCGGAGGGGTGGCAGAGTGGTTGAATGCGGCGGTCTCGAAAACCGTTTGGCCTGTATAAGGTCACGAGGGTTCGAATCCCTCCTCCTCCGCCATTTTGGTTGAGAAAGCTCCCAAGAATGGGAGCTTTTTTGTTTTGAGTCTCTAACAAGCAAATACGGCGGAGGAGGAGGGATTCGAACCCGCCAGGGCGCGACGCGTAAAGAAAACGCGCCCGTGGCGCGTTTTTAGCGCAGCGCGGTCGGCGTAAGCCGACCGGATAAATTTTGAGCAAAGCTCAAAATTTGAACATCCCTCCTATTCAGCCACGCCCCCATCGTGGTCGATCCCAGCCCATATCTCAAACATGTACACCGCCCTCCAAAGATGTCAAAAAATGTCGTTTTTGGAGTGTGATGTACACGTTTGCATACGACGCGCACCGAGCATGAGTCGATTTGCTTGCATCCGGTATATTTCCCCACCTCAACGGACATAAGAGTTTGGTGTCAGCTCGAAGCGAGAGGCCCCCAATGGATACTCCTGTTCTCATTTCGCATAAAACGGCGTGGCTCGTCCATCATGCACCGCGGAACCTGGTTCAAGCCGTCGCACAACGCGACTACCAGATAGGTGTGCGGGGCCTCTCTACCCAGCAACGCATCGCGCGCATTCGGCAGGCACTTACCGACTGCGGCATTCCGTCCACCATGCTCAAGACTATCGACATCTCCGTAGTATTTGCTTTCGAGCGAATTCGCACCAACGGTGTCACCTGCCACGTTCTCGGCCAAAACCTACCCTACGACCATATTGACGAGCTTACGCCCGGCATCTTTATCACCGACGAAGCCTTCACCTTCGTGCTCGCTGCCGAGTGGATGGATAGGATCGAATACCTCGAGTATGGTTACGAAGTTTGCGGCGACTATCGCATGGGGCTCAATTCCTCTGACCCTTACACTGAGCAACCAGCCACCACCTCCAAGGACGAAATTGTCGAGCTACTCGATCGGCACCCTGGCAAACCCGGTGCCACACGCGCCAGACTCGCGCTCAGACACATCTACGACCACTCAGCCTCGCCCATGGAGACCGCATCGTCCATCACCCTCTCGCTCCCAACAAGCGAAGGCGGCATTGGTATCAGAGGTATCGAACTCAACAAACCGCTCGAAATCCCTCAACGTCTCTGGCATTGCACAAAAGCCCGATCGCTCAAAATCGACGCTCTTGTTACTTATCAGCGCAGAGAACTCGGCATCGAATATAAGGGCGGTTTTCACGACGAGACCGAGCGCAAGGGCGCAGATGCGGAACGAGAGGCCGTACTCTCCCAAATGGGATATCGAATCGTTACGCTCACCTCGGCACAGTTCGCAAGTCAACTTGCCTTTCATCGCGCCATGAACAGCATTCGCGAAGCACTCGGTATGCCCCGCTGCACGGACGCCGAGTACCAGCGAAAGCAAAACGAACTGCGCAAGGCACTTATCCGCAACTGGAAGAGCGCGCAAGGCGAAGACACGCCTTCCGAGTAGCGTCATCCCAGCGCGCCACACCAAAACATGTACATCACCCTCCAAAACCGACATTTTTTGACATCTTTGGAGGCTGATGTACATGTTTGGAACCTATGACCATACCCGGTCCCGACCGTTTACCGAGCAATAGGGTCGCCACGCCCGCCAACCATGTACTATGTACGGGCATTGTCTAAACCCACAACCCAAAGGACCCCATCTTGCCCGTCGTCGCCGCCATAACCATTACCTCACATGCCTCGGATGCCATGGTCGCTATTCCGTTTTGGCTCGAGATGTTCGCTGTTGTCGCTGCATCGATCTCGGGTGTGTTGGTTGCGCGCGAGCACAAGCTCGACCTGGTGGGCGCGGTCGCGCTCGCGGTGGTCTGCGGTCTGGGCGGCGGTCTCTTGCGCGACATGACGCTGCAGGTGGGCAACGTCTACATCCTCAACCAGCCAATGGCGCTGCCGCTCTCCATCGCCACGGCAGCCATCATCTACATTTTCCCGGCAATCGTCGACAAGCCCGAAAAACTCATCCCCTTGCTCGACATCATCTCGGTCGGCATCTATGCGGCAACCGGCGCAGACAAGGCACTGGTCTACGGTTTTGCGCCCGTCGTTTGCATCATGATGGGCTTCTTCACCGCAGTAGGTGGCGGCATGCTGCGCGACGGCTTTATGGGCGTGGTTCCGGGCATTTTCCAACGCACTAACTTTTATGCCATCGCGGCCATCGCCGGATCGACAAGCTACGTGTGTCTCGTTATGAGCGGCATCATGAGCAATGTCGCCGCGCTGATCGTATGCGTTGTCGTGACCATGGGTCTGCGCTGGCTCTCGCTGCGCTTTGACATCAAAAGCCCCACCGAAGAAGACATCGCGCGCTTTTTGCATCGCAAAAAGTAGGTAGCGCGGGCTCATCCTTCGAAATGCAACCGAGAGGTTCTTTTAGAGCGCCCACGCGTTGGGTACCCTGTTAGGTATATGCCGAGTATCTAACGAAGGATTCACTATGCCCTGCAATCAACTCCCGTTGACCCAGCGCCGTAAAGCATGGGGCCGCATCACCATCCTATTCGCGCTCATCGCGCTGGCGATCACCGTGCTTCCCACGGCGTCGTTCGCCGGCACGGACACCGCAGGCAACGTACTTGCGACCGACAATGACGCCAATCCGTCCGGCGTTGAGGGTGACCTGTACTGGGCCGGTCAGGCCCTCAACTTGGATGATGTGTCCATCGACCGCGATATCATCGCCGCGGGCGATACCCTCTCAATTCGCGACTGCACGGTGGGCGGCGCCATTCGTCTTGCGGCGCGCACGATTGATATCGCCCAGACCACGGTTGATGGCAGCGTGACCGTTGCTGGCCAGCATGTCGTTCTCAATTCCGACAGCACCGCCAACTGTTTCTACGCGATAGGCGAGACGGTTGCCTTGCGAGGCTCCACCAAGTCGGCAGCGCTTGCGGGCGATACGGTGACCATCGATGGCACCGTCGAGGGCGATGTCGAGGTTTGGGCCGACAAGCTCATCCTGGGCAAGAACGCCCATATCACCGGCACCGTGAACGCGCACGTCTCCGAGGACCCCGAGCGCGCCGCGGGAGCCGAGGTCGGCGCACTCAAGATCGACCGCACCGAGAACGAGGACACCTCCACCGTTAACGATGTCATCGGCGGTATCGTCGCCGCGGCACTCTCGACCTGCTTTGTCGCTCTGCTGCTCGAGCTCGTCTTTCCGCGTGCGACTGCCAGCGCCGCCGGTATGCTCCACCAGCGCCCCATGCCCCTGTGGGTGAGCGGTCTTCTGGGCACGATTGCTATCGTCCCCGCCGTCCTACTGCTAATTATCTCTATCGCTGGTCTGTCGCTTGCCGGAGCCCTCATGTGCGGTGTTATTGGCATCGCGCTGGTGTCGAGTGCCTTTGCAGGGTGCGCGATCGCGCGCATGGTCGGACACAGCCAGAACCGCTACGCCATGGCAGCCGCTGGTGGCGTAATCGCAGGCGCCCTCACGGGGCTTCCCCTCGTAGGCGGCTTCATCAGCGGCGTGGCCTTTGTCTTTATGCTCGGCTACATCATCCAAATCATCTGGCACAACGCCCACCTCAAGCCGCAGCAGCCGGCTAACACGCCAGAGCTTCCCACCGCTTAGCAGCCGATCACCACAAAGGGGCCAGGCACCTTTGTGGTGGTGCAAAGGGGTCAGGTTACTTTGCAACAACAAACGAGGCGGGGCACTCGGTCATATCGACCGGGTGCCCCGCCTTTCTTGGAGGGTTCTCTAGTAACTTTTTCAAAACCAATGATCATCAGGTCGGTAGGCCTGCGCGTCACTCATTACGGAGGCAGTACGCCAGTGAGCATGAAAGGCAATTATTTTTCACGACGACCGCCTCCCCGCTTGATGACGAGCCCGACAACAATAGCCGCCACTCCGATGGCAGCCAAAGCCGCCACCAGCACCAACGTTCTATCTCCCGTCGAGGGTATAAAGCCACGACTTGCTTCTTTGCTCGGGGTGTTGAGCACCGACAGCTCAATCGAACCCGTCCCGGCATCGGCGGTATCAACCCGCAGAGGGCTTTTGACCGACACGGTCACCTTGAGCTTCGCGGCCGCCACCTGCTTAGCGTCCAATCCCTCAGACGTAACCGTTACCGTTCGTTTGCCCTCAAAGGCGGTGTATCCCTTGGGAGCCGCGGCCTCCTCGACGGTGTAGACACCAGCGTCCACACCGCTCAATTCCGCGTGGCCGTCCGCGCCCGTGGTGACGCACGCGTCAGCATCCGTCGACCACGAGCCGTCGGTCGTTAGGATGCGCCCGCGGTCATCGATGATGCGCAGTTTGGCACTCGCGAGCGGTTTATCGTCCGAGCTCGAGCGCTTGATGAGGCTGAGTCCCCAGGTATAGGCCGTGGCGTCATCACTCGGCGTATGGGTGAATCCGGCATCGCCGGACTGGTCGACGAGGGGAGAGCGCGGGTAACGCAGGTAGACCTCGTTGGGGTTGCCCTTGGTGGCGCCTCGATTGCAGTTGGCCCCCAACGGCGCATTGTAGACAGCAACCACGCGGGCGCCCGCGGCAAAGGCGTCAGCCCCGCCGAGCGCGGCGATGAGGTCGCCGGTGCGCACGGTGAAGGCATTGCCCTCGACCGAGACCTTGCACTGTGAAGTAATGTCTGTCCACCCTTTAGCCGGCGTCGAGTTGGCGTTGCCGCCCTCACATGCGACGACGTCGAAGCCGCCGTCCGCGCCCGCCGCCACGTACACGCGCATGCTCGCGGCCACCTTGGAGGGGTCGAGCCCCGCGCTCATGGTGTCGACGAACCGCACCGTATAGGTGTCGTAGGCCGTGAGCCCCGCCGGGACCGTGGCCGAGAGGCGCCAGTACAGGTCGTCGGCAACCGTGGCGTCGGCGGCCTTCTGCCAGGCGGCGGTGCTGTCCTCCAGCACGTGTTTTTGGACCTTGGGGGTCGCCGCCTTGGGCTTGACGGTAACGGCGCTGCCGCCGACCAGGGTCATGATCGGCGCGGTGCCGGCCTCGCCCTGGGCGATGGCGTCGCCGTCGGCGACGATGAGCCAGTAGCCGCAGGGCAGCTCGGCCGCCGTGCCCGCGTTAAGGGCCACGGAAGTTGCGTCGGCATTGCAAATCGCGCGGGCAAGCTTTGCCGTCAGCGCGGTCGTCATATGCCCGTCGGCATTCATCCACTCGGCAGTCTCTTGCGCCGCCGATGCCGAGCCATCAAGCCCCGCATCATGAAGCACGGGAAGAACGGCTTGACGAACCGCGCCATTCGCCCACGTTACATCAGTTGCAATTTTATGGCCAGCATCGTCATCATCGATAACTGTCGCCGAAAAGAGCTGGTACGCGTCATACCGCGTCGCGACTGTACCGTCCACCGTAATGGCACCGGTGTCGGCAGCACGAGCCGTCCTGGGCAGCATCGCAAAAGAGAACATAGCGACCGTAGCTATCGTTGCGACGGCCAACAAGCGGCACCAAAGCCTACTCACGGCGACCACCTCGATCTTGATCGCGATGGCGGTGAGCATGCATCCATGTCGCGGCAAAGCACAGCAGCGAAGCGCCAGCCAGATACGTCATAGTCAAGCCGGCACCGCCTGCCTCGGGAAGCGTGGTCGAGTATCTGTTGGTAAAAGTCGGCGGGGTCGAAGAGCCATTGTCATAGGTGACGGTGGCGACGAGATTCCTCTCACCGTTGTCCACCTTAACCGTAACCTTGTGCTGGGTCCTGTCGTAGGTGATGTGGTCCTTGACGTTGTTCTCGGCGCCCTCGGGGACGACCTCAGAGATGGTATAAGTATAGGTATCGGCCTTGTTGTAGTCGACGTTGAAGGAGACGTTGCCCATGGCATCGTTGGTCACCGTTTGGAGCACCCTGTCCTTGTCATCCTTGAGCGCGAACGAGAACTGACCTTCCTTGAACGTTCCGCCTGCGAGCACCTTCTCTGCGTTAATAACCGCCTTGCCCGTCATGCGGTTGTCGTAGACCCAGATCTCGTCCTTCTTTGTATCGCCGATGATCTCCGCACCGTCGACGATGTCCTTTGCCTTAGTTAGCGCAGCCTGATAATCCTTGTCGCTCGCGCTGCCCTTGAGCATGATCCACGTGGGATCGGCCTTGGCATAGCCAACAGGCGCCTTGGTCTCCACGAGCTGATAGAGCACGCAATTACTCATCTTCTTGTCGCTTGTGCCGAACGAGATTTTGCCGTTGGCGTCGGTGGGGACGTCGATCGCGGCCTCGTCAAACGGCGTTCTGGCGTTCTCTACATTTCCGTCATCCGCAACCTGGCCCATATCCACGCTGTAGAGTGTGAACTTCGCCCCCTCGAGCGTCGCGCCGACCTGCTGGGCGTCGTACTTGGTCATCGTGATGCTGTAGCCGTTGCCGCCCGCGCTGGCGGACGCATTTTGAATCTTCCATTTTTGCTCGTCGATCGCCGAACCCTCCGTCACCCCCGCAAGCTCGGCGGTGTTGGAAAGGGACACCTCTTCGCCGGGGTTTCCGGTCGGGATAACCTCATACTCGACCTTGAGGTATTTCCCGTCTGGCACCTCAAGAGTCAACTTCGTACGCGAGCCAGATTCATCCTTGACTTGCTCCATCTTCGACGAATAGTCCTTATCAGCCAGCGGTGACCAGGCACCATTCACCTGCTCATAGACCTTAAGCGTCGACGGCACCAGCGCGCACTTGGCATCCATGGTATCGACGAGCTCAAGGAAGTCGGTGCCATTTTTAAGGGCAACGGCAGACTCGTTAACAAGAATGGTGTATTTGATGCGATTGCTATTGGCAACCTGCTCGCCGGACTTTTTGATGACGTTGTTCTTAATGATGACGTCACCTTTACCGGAATCGAACTGTTTAACTCCTGACCCCGCGCTGGCCTTGTTGGTGAACTTCACCTCGTTTGTGGAGGTATCGAGCTCACCGCGCTTGACCGCCGTCTTGTACGTGAGCTTTGCGTAGCCGGCATAGCTTTCAAGCTCAGTCGTGGGGATGGAGAAGGTGACCGTATTGCCGTTGCGGCTGACGTTGTCGGCGGCGAGCGTCCGACCCGTAACGACCTCCTTGGCCTCGCCTCCGCGATGAAGCCCCGTATGTTTATCATAGGGGTTCTGCACGAGCGTATACTTTGCGGAATTCGCAACATAGCTCATACCATCCGGAAGGCTATCAACGATATTCAGCGGTTTCCCGCCCAGCTTTCCAGCTCCATAGTATTCGAACTCGCCATTTGCGCCCTTATTACCCTTTTGGCGGTTTGCATACACCGTCCAGTCGACGATCCAGGCGCCCTTCTCATCCGAGCCGTCAACGGTATGCCAATCGAAGTTCTCAACCCAAGACACCTTCGACTCCGCTTCCGGCTTCTCGACCGCGGGCATCGTTTCTCGGTTGACAACGTACTTGATGGGTTCGGTGAACGGCCACTGTAGTCTCAGGCCCGGTGCTTCGACCGCTGCGAAGTTTGAGTACCAGCCCGACAGCGCTTCTGATGTGGTGTCGTAGGTGATAACGGCGTAGTCTTCGTTCTCGAGAGCGGCTTTCACGTTGTCGGTAACGATGATTTTGAGGTCGTAGTTTTTCTTTGTTTCATTACCCGGATAGCTGGTCGTTGGTCTCCAGTCGGTGCCCGGAACCAGCTCGGTATTGCCGATTTTAATGGTAATGGAGCTTTCGTCGACGCCAAGTTTCTGCGACCATGCCGACTGAAACGTGTCCTTCACCGTCACCTCGCCTGGATGGGCCGCATTGACGATCGCCTTCAGCGCGACCTTCGTCTCCCACGTCGCCCTGCCCGTCGTCGCCGCCTCATCGTATCTCACGAGCCTCTTGGTGATCGGCACAACACCCGTCAGCTGCGGCGTGAAACTGCCATCATCCGTACCGGAAACGGAACCTTTGCGCTCGATGGTCGCGCTGTTGCGCACGGTGTCGTACGAGCTCGTATCGTTCATCTTGGTGTGATAAACGATGCAGTAGGTGGCGTACTTATCCTCAAGGTTGTTCGGGAACGTATAGGAAAAGAAATTATCCTTAGGTTCAAGTTTTCTTTCACAAATCTTGACTCCGCTCGCCTCCGAGTCGCCTTTGTAAACCGTAAAGTTGCCCGTATACGTCTGTTTTCCGTCCAGATTATCGGTGAACATGTATCCGCTCATGTCGGCCTTGAGCTTGCCTTGGTTGAGCTTGACCGTCCACTTGATGTCCGACGGCGTGCCTGAGCCATTGGACTTCTTGATCATGTCATAGCCGAATGTAACAGGCTCAGCCGTAGCTGTTCTGTTATCGCTGTCGCTTGAGCCAGCCCAATTCCACGTTGCCTTATTCTCAGCTTTGATCAAATCGCCGCCGTTCGCGGCAACGCCGCTCTTCAGCACCGTATCGTACGTGATCGTGTGGTTGCCCCGGGAAAGGTTGCCCAGGCTGTCGAGGGTTACGACCTGGCCGTCGATCATCGGCTGGGAGTCAAGCTTCTTGCCGTCGAGCTTGAAACTGTCGTTCACAAAGTCGAAGTTGTCGCCCAGCGTATCAGTGAAGCTAACGTCCGTAGCATACGACTCTACGGTAAGCGTAACAGTCCAGGTAACCTTGGCCACGCCATCTGCGCCCTGGGAGAAGGTCCCCGACTTCGTCCCCGTGACTTTGCCGTCCTTGATAGGAATTTTGATCGTTCCCGCACCAGGAAACACGACAGATGCGTTGCTACCAGAACCGACATTCTTGTTTTTAAGCTGGAACGAGAAGTTTGCCGCGACATGAATGTTCGCAGGATTCCGTTCAAGCCAGCCCTTGTCAAACGTAAAGACAACCTTATTACCTTCGATCTTCCACGTGCCAGCTTGGGCGGCAGAAGATTCCGGACCCTCCATGAGGTTGCCACCTGCGTCATCAACGACGATGGTGCCTGGCAGCTCATAGACAGCGATGTTGTTCCCAGACGAAGGCGCCTTACCGCTTTTAAATTGTGCCGAAAAAGCTCCGTAGAGCTTCGAAGTAGACGTTACGGCAGTATCACCCAAAGGCTTATTATGGTTCTCATCGGTATACAGCTTGACCTCAACCGTTGCCGTATCGCCGTTGATCTCAATCGGCGTCGGCGTCGTCGCATCCTCGGCGCGCACGGGGGCTGCACCGTGAAAAACAGCGGCGGTGAGGCTAATCAAAATGAAGATCAGGGCCGCCATACCCAGCGACCGTGAGCGGTGTGCGTCCATAGTTGTCCCTTAATTCCTACAACACAGTGTGGAATACGGCGAATCGTCGGTTCGAACACAAACCCCAACATCTACGAGAACCTACCTGGCGCATTGCAAGAACCCATTGGGGGGCAACTTCTAAGACGGTTCGTCTATGCCACAATGCATAAAATACAATATAGACACCAGTCATGTAAACCGCTGGTAAAGAGGTCTTTTAATGTAATACCAGTTGATTTTTATCTGTTAACGGTTTTGTATCAAAGCGGTTATATCCTGTGGAATTATGTATATGTTTAAACAACTTAACTTTGACCAGAAAGCCGATCGGAGGGGATAACCGCCCCCACTGTGGTGCAAACGAACCTGTCCCCTTGCACCAAAAAGGGCGCCGACCATTGCGGTCGACGCCCTTTCTTATTGGCGGTTATAAGCCCCAGCGCTTATTTGTTGACCTGGCCGGCGCGAACGGCAGCCTTCTTACGGTCGGTGGCGTTGAGCAGACGCTTACGCAGGCGAATGTTCTTGGGAGTGATCTCCACCAGCTCGTCGTCGGCGATGTACTCCAGCGCCTCCTCCAGCGAGAAGGTGCGAGGCGGCACCAGCTGGACGGAGATATCGGAGGTCGAGGAACGCTGGTTGCCCAGGTTCTTGGTACGCGCGATGTTGACGACCATGTCGCCGGCCTTGCTGCGCTCGCCCACGATCATGCCCTCGTAGCACTCGGTGCCCGGCTCAACAAACAGCTGGCCGCGCTCCTGCAGCGTACCCAGAGCATAGGCAACGGCCTTCTCGGTGGTCATGGAGATCATGGCGCCGTTCTGGCGGTTACCGATCTCGCCGGCGTAAGGACCATACTCCAGGAAGGTGTGGTAGAACACGCCCTCGCCGTGGGTGACGTTCATGATGCGGTTCTTAAGGCCCATGATGCCACGCGTCGGGATCTTGAACTCGAGGTGCGTCACGATGCCCGAGGTGTCCATGCTCGTCATGATGCCGCCGGAGGTACCGAAGACCTCAACGACCTTACCCGAGTACTCGTCCGGGCACTCGACGACGGCCTGCTCGACGGGCTCCATCTTGTTGCCGTTCTCGTCCTTCTTAAACAGAACGCGGGGACGGCCGACCTGGAACTCAAAGCCCTCGCGGCGCATGGACTCCATCAGGACGGACAGGTGCAGGATGCCGCGGCCCGAGACCTCGACGCCGCTCTTGTCCTCGAGCTCCTCGATCTTCATGGTCACGTTGTTCTCGGCCTCGGTGAACAGGCGCTCCTTGAGCTGACGGGCGCCCACGATGTCGCCGTCGCGACCGACGAGCGGGGAGGTCGAAGCCTCAAAGACGATGGACAGGGTCGGCGGGTCGATCTCGATGGGCTCGAGCTCGACGGGGTTCTCGGGATCGGTGTAGACATCGCCGATATCGGTGCGGTCGATACCCACGACAGCGGCGATGTCGCCGGCGCCGACTTCCTGGCACTCGGTGCGGCCCAGGTAGTCGAAGGTAAAGAGCTGCTTGACGGTAGCGGTGGCGCTGGAGCCGTCGTTCTTGACAACCAGGATCTGGTCGCCTTGGTGGATGGTGCCGGAATACACGCGGCCGATGCCGATACGACCAACGAAGTTGGAGTGGTCAATGGTCACACACTGCATGGCCAGCGGGGCGTTCTCGTCAACCTCGGGGGCGGGCATGTCGTCGATGATCATATCGAGCAGCGGATACATGTCCATGTTGCCGTCGTTGGGATCAAGGCGGGCAAAGCCATTCATGGCGCTGGCGTAGACCACGTGCTCCATGGCGAACTCAAGCTGGTCGTCGGTGGCGCCCAGGTCGGCCATGAGGTCCAGGCAGTCGTTGTAGGCCTTCTCGGGGTTGGCGCCCGGACGATCGATCTTGTTGATGACGATCATGATCTTGAGGCCGGTGTCGATAGCGTGACGCAGCACGAAGCGGGTCTGGGGCATGGGGCCCTCAAAAGCGTCGACCAGCAGCAGGGCGCCGTCGGCCATACGCAGCACGCGCTCGACCTCGCCGCCAAAGTCGGCGTGGCCCGGGGTGTCGATGACGTTGATCTTAACGTCCTTGTACTCGATAGAGATGTTCTTGGCGAGAATCGTGATGCCGCGCTCGCGCTCCTGGTCGTTTGAATCCAGGACGCGGTCCTCGACCTGCTGGTTGGCACGGAAGGCGTCCGTGGCACGCAGGAGCTTGTCGACCATCGTCGTCTTGCCGTGGTCGACGTGGGCGATGATGGCGATGTTCCTCAGATTGTCTACGCGCATGTAGTTCCCCTATCTTCTATCCATATACAAACGGCACGCGTATGCGGCCCGCCCAGCGATACAACGCTCAGCGGGAATATTGAGCCTTTTACCGAAAACTCGTTTATTTTAGCGATTTTAGATAAGAGGGGTTTCCTCACCTGCAGGTTCAGGGTCGCTCCACATAAAACCATCGCCGGCACCCATGCCTTCATACAGCACATATGCCGAAAAACCGCTCTCGAGCGTGGTCTCGAAGAAGCTCACGAGCAGGGCATCGTGATAGCCGCCGTCAATTTCGACGCAACCGGTGTATCCGATGGCATAGCGAGCGATACGGCCCAGGCCCTCGTCCTTAAGACCCATCTTGTGCTCGGAGATAAAGTTGGTGGCCGCCTCGAGGCACGCCTCTTCGCCATCCTCATCGAGCGCCGCCAGATAACGGTTGGAAGCGGCGTCCTCAATTGCCACGACCACGCCGGGGTTTTCGTCGGCGGCAAGGTCGTCCAAGAACGCACCGATCAGATCGCACACCATGGCGTCGAGCTCGGCGGAGACGTTACCGGCATCCTGCATATCCTGTGCCATCTTTAGACCTTCCCATCGAGTCTGGCGTCGTTACAGTTCTTGCGCCTCGGCGGCGATCTTAGCAGCGGCATCGCGGGCGCGCATCATATCCATCGCGCGCTTGTCGAGCACCTTGATCTGACTGGTCAGCATTACCGCATCGACCACACCCCAGATCACCAGGCCCGTAGAGATCGAAAACCCAAGCGCACCAACTGTACCACGAAGGCGCGAACAGATTGCCGCGACAAGGGCGGAGATGACAACCATCTTGATAAACGAGCCGCGGCGTTCGCGAAGCGTGCGGGCCTGCGTCACATAGGCAATGCGTGCCGCCTCGGACGCCTCGGAGCGCATCTGGGCCTCGTGGGCGATCGCAGCCGCCTCGGCAGAAACTCCGGCGCTCATGAGCGCGCACTCCGTCGCGTGCTTGTCGAGCATTTAAAAATCATCGGGTGAGAGCGTGTGGACGAACTCATCGAACTTTTCGAACTCTTGCTCGTCGTCGACTTCCTCGGCGTGCGGCGAGACGGTGCCCAGGCGATTCATGATGTCGTCCTCCACAAACATGGGGGCATTGCTGCGTACGGCGAGGGCGATGGCATCGCTCGGACGCGCATCGATCCTATGCTCGCTGCCATCGGCCAACACGACAACCGTCGCGTAGAACACGGGCGGCTCGGCGCGGACGATTTCGACACGCTCGAGCTTGGCACCCAGGGCGTCGACGGTGTCGAGCAGCAGGTCGTGCGTGATTGGGCGATCGGCGCGTCCGCTGTCGATGCCGCGGCTGATTGCCGCAGCCTCAAACGAACCAGTCTGGATGGAGAGGGAGCGCAGCGGCGCGGGGGAATCCGACTTGCTGCAGCGCTCGCGAAGTACGATAAGCGATGGCACGGGACCGGCGGCCATGAAGATGGTCTCTATGTCGACACGAACCATGGAACACCTCCGGTACGTAGCGGTTAACAGGCGGCAGGGTCGCCGCATTGAATAGCTATACTACCCAATCTTTCGCCCAGCACACAAAATCAAAGTAGTTAATTTGGGACGGGGTATTTTGACTACTTTTGTTTGATAAGAAAAAAGCCCCGAGGCAATGCCCCGGGGCTCTTCACGTTTTTGATGGTGGACCTGACAAGATTCGAACTTGTGACCTCCCGGTTATCAGCCGGACGCTCTAACCAACTGAGCTACAGGTCCATCATGGTGGAGGTTAGGGGGATCGAACCCCTGACCTCAGGCTTGCAAAGCCCGCGCTCTCCCAGCTGAGCTAAACCCCCACGGAAAGAGTAATAAACACCCCAGCGGCGACTCGGCTCTCGCTGGGGTGTTTATTGCGAAAGAAAGTGGTGGACCTGACAAGATTCGAACTTGTGACCTCCCGGTTATCAGCCGGACGCTCTAACCAACTGAGCTACAGGTCCATCGCGCAAGGGATATATTAGACGAGTCGTTACGCGCGCGTCAACAACTTTTTTGAAAATCTTTGAGGGGTGTTCGCCCCGGCCGCACGGCGGCATGTGAAGTCGCCTGCTCGGACAGTCCTGACTCGCACGGAGAGCACATTAAGTGCTCTCCGGCTCGTGCGGAAC
>OATO01000184.1_pt1 | contig 33639 bp, 30 predicted proteins | sample 1495011 | NCBI WGS metagenome assembly OATO01 (sample SAMEA2579961, study PRJEB22360) | human gut metagenome | biome: human gut; feature: human-associated habitat; material: faeces | place: Denmark | collected 2008/2010 | reverse complement strand
CGCGGCGGTCTGGTGTTTTCACCGAACGACTTTGCGAAGCAACCGGAGTGAAGATGAAAACACCAGACCGCCGCGGGGCACCCGCAGACCGCAGGGACGGGAGCAGCTATACTACTCTCAGTAGTTAAGGGTCGCGGATCCGCCGCGTCGCCGCTCTCAACAGGAGGTCTTTGTTTATGGCAGATCAAAAGCCGGTTGTCGGGATCATCATGGGTTCCAAGTCCGATCTGGGCGTTATGGAAGGCTGCACCGCCGAGCTCGAGGCACTGGGTGTGCCCTATGAGCTCGTCATTGCGAGCGCACACCGCACGCCGGCGAAGGTCCACGAGTGGGCTTCGACTGCCGCCGATCGCGGTATCAAAGTGATTATCGCCGCCGCCGGCAAGGCCGCCCACTTGGGTGGTGTCGTGGCTGCCTTTACGCCGCTGCCGGTTATCGGCGTGCCTATGAAGACGAGTGACCTGGGCGGTATGGATTCGCTGCTGTCGATGGTGCAGATGCCTTCGGGCGTGCCCGTGGCCTGCGTTGCCATCAACGGTGCCAAGAACGCCGCCATCTATGCCACGCAGATTCTGGGTGCTTGCGACCCCGAGTACCGCAAGGTTATCGAGAAGATGAAGCAGGAGATGGCTGACGCCTAAGCGTTCCGCCGTTTCACCGCAGTATAAGGAGAGCCATGTCCGATTATCAGGGAAAACGATTCAAGGCTTCTCAGATTCCCGATCCGTCGAAGCCGGGTGCTGCCCATGCGGCGCAGCAGGGTCGGACATCCTCTCCTCAGCAGCCGCGTGCGCCGCGTCCTGTAACGCCGACGTCCCATCGCCGCCAGGATACGCCAGCTGCGTATCGCCCTTCGTCATATGGCACGGCAAAGAAACAGGCCCGGACGACGAGGCAGCCGAGTGGCGCGGCGTTCAGCTACACCGAGCCGCCGCGTAAGAAGCGCCGCTCCATCATTCCTATCCTGCTCATCATCGTGGGCATCGGCCTGATTGTCGCCGCCGCCGCTATCTTTATTAATGCCCAGATTGGCTATAAGCAGGCGAGCGATTCGTATCAGAAAATCGAGAAGCAATATGTAAGCGATAAGGACGCCAGCGGCGTGCCGATTATCGACTTTGATGCGCTTGCTCAGACGAACCCCGAGATTGTGGGTTGGATTTACGTGCCGGGAACCAACATCAACTATCCCGTGGTGCAGACCAACAACAACTCCAAATACCTCAACACGCTGTTTGACGGCACGGCTAACGCGTCCGGTGCCATTTTCCTGGATAGCGATGACACCGCGCCGGGAATGGTCGACCAGCAGACCACGATCTACGGCCACCATATGAACGATGGGTCGATGTTCAACGTGATTTCGGACACCACTGATCAGGCGACGTTCGATAGCATCGAGTCTGTGTATTACATCACACGGGATGCTACGTATAAGCTGCGACCACTGGCGACCAAAGTTGTCGAGGACACGTATGCCAAGGCGCGCGCGACCAACTTTGAGGGCGACGACGGGCTGACGAATTATCTGTCCGAGATGCTCGATGGCGCCTCGGCCGTGGCGAGTGATGCCACCGATCGTGCCGCTTCGGCAACCAAGGTCGTAACGCTTGTGACCTGTCGTTCGTTATCGCTGAGCAACACGCGCGCCGTCATGGTGCTCGCGCCGGTCGAGGAATAAGTTGTTTGAGAGTAGCTAAAAAGCCCGTCCCAAATTAGCTACTCGACGACGGTAAGGGAGAAATGATGCTTGAGAGTGGCAAATTGATGCCTTCGATTGATACTTTGCTGCGCGAGGCCAAGGCCGATGCTTCGGCGGCAGGCTGCGGGATGTATCTGACGCATAACGGTGTGGTGCGTGCGACGCCCAAGGCCGAGGTGCGCGGAGTCGAGACCGATGGCGTGGCACCAGGCCACAGGGTGGGCGGCATGGTCTTTGACTACGACGCCGAAAAGGTACGGTCTGCTATCGAGGCCACGCGCGCGATGCCGGGTATCGGCTATGTGCGCGTGTGGCTGGCAAGCGGCGAGCTTGCCGTAGGTGACGACATCATGCTCGTGCTCATCGGCGGGGACATTCGCCCGCACGTGGTCGATGCGCTGCAGGCGCTCGTTGGCACCATCAAGAACGAATGCGTGAGTGAGGTCGAGCGCGAGGCGTAGAGGCTTGCGTCGATAGAAGGCTCGTTTATAAAAATGCCCGCCGGTACGTGTGATACCGGCGGGCATTTTGCGTTTTGGGCGCGGTGGGCGCTACATGCGCGTCGCGTCCTTGGGGCTCATGGTCATGCTCTGGAAGCGGTTTTCCATGTACTCGTTATCGAAGTGCTCTCCGTAGAACTGTGCGACGGGAATGTCCGGCTCCGTGCCGTTAACGCGCTGGTACCAGTAGTCGAGCGACTGCAGCGTCATGACGCCGTCGACCAGCATGATAACGGTAAAGATGACGGTGGCCGAGTAGCGGCTCTTCCAGGGGATCATGTTGATAAGCTTAAGCAGCCTCGGCAGCAGCAGCTTGATCCAGATGAGGCCGCCCAGGCCCCACAGACAGGCGAAGCCCGTGCAGGTGCGTCCGCCCGTGAGGACCACGAGCGGGTCGGGCATACCGAACAGCGTTATGTGCGAGTAGCTCCACGAGACCACGCCAAACGCGGTCTGCATAAACCAGCCCACGAACACCTCAAAGCTGGCGCCGAGCAGGGCGCTCACCAGGAAAATGATGATGGGGTTCTTTTTGTAGAAGCGGTTGAGCACCATGGTCATGAGCACGGCGCCAAATCCGTAGATGGGGCTGAAGGGGCCAAACAGCATGCCGGCGCGGTTCTGGTAGACGCCCGGGTCGTTGACCGTCATGTGCCAGATGTCCTCGGCGATCAGGCCGAGTATGCAGCAGACAAAGAACACCCAGAACAGGTTGAAGTAGTTGAGCTTGATGTAGCCTTCGCCGGTTTCATCGCGCCCGAGCATGCCCTCGGCGGCGGCGTCGCGATCGAGCATCTCCTGCAGGCGGCGCTGCAACTCGCGCTCCTGGCGCAGCGTGGGGTCGACGGTGGTCGAAAGCGCGACGAGGATGCCGAGCTGGATGGCAGGGCGAAGCAAGAAGGGCCCGATGCCCTGGAGCATCACGTCGACCAAAAGCTCGACGACGGTGAATGCAATAAGGATGTAGGACAGGCGGGCGGCGTTGCGGCGCTGGTTTTTGATAAGGTCCAGGCCAAAGATGATTAGGATGACGGCACTTGCCGCAGAGAGCATGATGCCGGCGACGATAAGGCCGACTGCGACGAGCGTGTTGTCGCCGAGGTTGGCGGCGGCGTTGCCGTTGATGAGCGCGGTAATGACCCGCCACATAAAGGCAGCGACCGACGGGAGCGTGCCCACGCCGGAAAGGATGCACAGGACGGCGTACACCTTAATGATGAGGGGGATCTTCTTGACCTCCGTGGCGCTGGGGACGCTGGGGTCGAGTTCATTTCGATCCATACATAACCTTTCTCGCTTTGTTGTAGGTTATAAGGATACGCCGCCGACCTGCCAAAAGACAGGACGAACGTCCCAATTGCAACTTTGTAATCCCCAACGGCGGGCGCGGCAGCCATCTGGGGGCGCGGGCGCTTGCACTGGACAGACCGATAAAATGTTTGGCCACAAAACGGATTATTAGCTCGGTGGGCTTTTAAAAAGCGCTGCTCATGCGCTGGGGAGCACGTCGTGCCGTGCGTATAATAAAGCGGGTAACGCCAAAAATACGAGGCTCTGAGGGGATGCCATGTCTCAAGAAACCATCCGCGCGGCCGAGCGTGCCGCGGGACAGGTGAACACCATGTCGACGTATGATCCGGACTCCGACCAGCTGCATGAGGAATGTGGCATTTTCGGCGTATGGGCACCCGATCGCGACGTGGCTCGACTGACGTACTTTGGCCTGCGTGCGCTGCAGCACCGTGGCCAGGAATCGGCGGGAATCGCCGTGGGTGACGGCGGCACGGTTATGGTCCGCAAGGATCTGGGCCTGCTCGACCGTGTGTTCTCCAATGCCGACTTGTCGACGCTCTCCGGCCAGCTGGCTGTGGGCCATGTGCGCTACGGCACCGCCGGCGCCAAGAGCTGGGAAGCCTCGCAGCCGCATCTTTCTACCATCAACAGCGTCATTATCGCGCTTGCTCACAACGGCACCCTCGTCAACACCGACGAGCTGCGCCGCCAGCTGATCGAGCTGGGCGTGCCGTTCCTCTCCAATTCGGATTCCGAGGTCGCGACCAAGCTTATCGGCTACTTTACCCAGCGTACGGGTCATCTGCGCGAGGGCATTCGCAAGGCCATGGAGCTCGTGCGCGGCGGCTACGCCATGACGCTCATCAACGAGCAGGCGCTCTACGCATTCCGCGATCCGCACGGCATTCGCCCACTCGTGCTGGGCAAGCTGGTGGACGAGGGTCTGGACCAGGCCGATGCCGCAGCCGTTTCGCAGCTGCCCTCGCAAGACGGCGCCACGACGGTCGACTCCGCCGTCCATGTCACGCGCGCCGGCGGCTGGGTTGTTGCTTCCGAGACCTGTGCACTCGACATCGTGGGTGCCGAGTACGTCCGTGACGTCCATCCCGGCGAGATCTTGCGCATCAGCGCCGAGGGTCTGGTATCCGAGCAGGGCGTGCCTGCAGCCGAAGAGCCCGCCAACTGCATCTTTGAGCAGGTCTACTTCGCCCGTCCCGACTCCATCATGAACGGCAAGAGCGTCTATGCCTGCCGTTACGACATGGGTCGTCAGTTGGCACACGAGGAGCCCGTCGAGGCCGACCTGGTCATCGGCGTGCCCGACTCCGGCCTGCCGCCCGCGGAGGGGTATTCGCACGAGAGCGGTATTCCCTTTGGCGAGGGTCTCATCAAGAACCGCTACGTGGGCCGTACGTTTATCGAGCCCACGCAGGAGCTGCGCGCCATGGGCGTGCGCATGAAGCTCAACCCGCTGCGCGACAACATCGAGGGCAAGCGCCTGGTCGTCATCGACGACTCCATCGTGCGCGGCACCACCATGGTGCAGCTCGTCAAGATGCTGCGCAACGCTGGCGCCAAGGAGATTCATATCCGCATCAACTCGCCCGAGGTCATCTGGCCGTGTTTCTACGGTATCGATACCGACGTGCAGTCGCAGCTTATCAGCGCCAACAAGACGGTCGACGAGATTTGCGAGTATATCGGCGCCGATTCGCTGGCTTTCCTTTCGGTCGAGGGCCTGCTGAAGGTCATGCCCAAGGGCGGTTACTGCGATGCGTGCTTTACCGGCCGCTACCCCGTAGCGATTCCCGAGAGTTTTGGCCGCGACAAGTTCATGGAGGGCTTTAAGCCCCGCAACCTGGATAAGCCGTTGCATTTTGACGACGACGCCGTGGTCGAGAAATACGACGACCGCAGCTGGGAAGAGAAGCACGGCGAGGCCTAAAACCTGCCATGTAGGGACAGGTTCATTTTGGTCGGTTTTACCTGCTGTTTTGTTGATATGACGGCGCGTGCTGTTATGGCGCGCGCCGAAATGAACGCAACTATGAGCACCGTTTGGCGCCCGCGCGGCGCCACGGTAGTGGGAGAGGAAGGCTCAGATGAGCGATAGCAAGCATGTGACGTATGAGGATGCCGGCGTCGATACCGCCGAGGGTGGCCGCGCCGTCGACGCTATTAAGCAGATGGTCAAGGACACCAACCGTCCCGAGGTCATCGGCGGTATCGGTGGCTTTGGTGGCTTATTCTCGGCCGCCGCGATTAAGGATATGGAAGACCCGATTCTGATTAGCGGTACCGATGGCGTGGGCACCAAGCTCGTGCTCGCCCAGATCATGGACCGTCACGAGACGGTGGGCCAGGACCTGGTCGCTATGTGCGTCAACGACATTCTGGCTTCGGGCGCCGAGCCGCTGTTCTTCCTGGACTACGTTGCCATCGGTCACATCGAGGCCGAGCACATGGCAAAGATCATCAAGGGTGTGGCCGACGGCTGCAAGCTCGCGGGCTGCGCGCTCGTGGGCGGCGAGATGGCCGAGCATCCGGGCGTCATGGCTCCGGCCGACTACGACCTCGCCGGCTTTACCGTGGGCGTCGTCGATCGTCCCAAGATGCTCGACCCCGCGAATGTCCGTCCCGGCGACGTGATCCTGGGTCTGCCTTCCACCGGCGTGCACTCCAACGGCTACTCACTCGTGCGCAAGGTCATCGGTGTCGACGGCATTAAGCCGGGCACGCCCGAGGCCGCCGCTAAGGCCGAGGAGCTGAGCCGCCCGCTCGAGGAGCTCGGCGGCGCATCGCTGGCAGACGCTCTGCTGGCCCCCACGCGCATCTACGTCAAGCCGATTCTGGAGCTGCTGCGCGGCGGCGCCAACGTGCATGCCATCGCCCACATCACCGGCGGCGGCATCACCGAGAACCTCAACCGCGCGCTCGCCGACGACGTCGACGCCGTGGTCACCCGCAACGGTGCCGAGATGGGTTGGGACGTTCCTCCCGTCATCACCTACGTGTCGCGCCAGGCCGAGCTTGCGCCCAACGAGGCGTGCAAGACCTTCAACATGGGCGTTGGCCTGTGCCTGATCGTTGCCCCCGAGGACGAGGCCGCTGTGACCGAGGCTCTGGTTGCGCTCGGCGAGAAGCCGTTCCGCGTGGGCGAGTGCGTCGAGGGTTCCGGTAAGGTCGTGTACTCCGATGAGCGCTAACGAGCAGATGGCTGCTGGCGAGGGCCTGGGCTTTGTGCCCTACACCCGTCCGACCGGCACCGATACGGCCGCGCCGCTCAAGATTGGCGTGCTCATCAGCGGTTCGGGCACCAACCTGCAGGCGCTGATCGACCTGATCGCCGCCGGCAAGCTCAACGCATCGATTGAGCTTGTGGTGTCGAGCCGTCCTTCGGCCAAGGGACTGCAGCGTGCCGAGCGTGCTGGCATCCAGACGCTCACGCTGTCCAAGGATGTGTACGCCGACCCCATCGCTGCCGATGAGATCATCGCGCACGAGCTGCTCGAGCGCGGCTGCGAGTACGTGGTCATGGCCGGTTACATGCGCATGGTGCATACGCCGCTGCTGGCGGCGTTTCCCAACCGCGTGGTCAATCTGCATCCGGCGCTGCTGCCGAGCTTTACCGGCGCCCATGCGATTGACGATGCGTTTGCTCGCGGCGTCAAGGTGACCGGCGTGACCGTGCACTTTGCCAACGAGATCTACGACAACGGTCCCATCATCGCCCAGCGCGCGCTGGCTGTTGAGGAGGGTTGGGATGTCGACACGCTCGAGGAGCACATCCACGCGATCGAGCACGTGCTGTATCCCGAGGTCGTGCAAATGCTCGCCGACGGTCGCGTCCACGTGCTGGAGAGCGGCAAGGTCGCAATTGATGCGCCTCGTGGCTAGCGGCGCACAGTACAATTTAGCCGAGTAGTCAGGGTGGTCATTGGCGCCAAGGCGCGAGTGGCCACCTTTTGTTTTAGGTAGTCATCGGGGATGTTCTCAAACGACTAGTCATTCAAGAACGTCCCCGATGACTAGGTGAGAGAGGTGAGCGCATGGCGGATAACGAAGCGCTGTTTACGCCTGAACTGGTGTTTTTTGATTGGGAGTGCGCGACGCCGGATGAGGTCTTTGCGCGGCTCGAGGGCGAGCTTGCCCCGCGCGGTTTCATTGCCGAGGGCTGGCTCGACGCCGTCCGCACGCGCGAGGACGCCTATCCCACGGGGCTTGCCATGCCGGCTGCCAACATCGCCATTCCGCATACCGACCCGGGGTTTGTGGCTAAGCCCTACATCGCCGTGGTAAAGCCGGCCGCGCCCGTGACGTTTAACGCCATGGCGGGCATGGGCGCTCCCGTGCCGGCGCAGATCATCATCAACCTGGGTATTTCTGAGCCAGGCGGCCAGGTCGAGGCGCTGCAGGCGCTCATGAATATCTTTATGGACGCCGACGCCGCAGCCGACGTGCTCGGCCAGACCACGCCCCGGGGCATGGTCGACGCCATCCGCCGCCACTTCTAAGGTTGGGCTAAGCCGGCGCCCGGGGACGTTCCTTTTCTGCCGGCAGTTAGGGACAGTCCCCAAGTGCCGGCAGAAAAGGAACGTCCCTAACTGCCAGCTGCCAGCCCTGTCCCCTTTGCACCAAAATGGTGCAGATTAACCTGTCCCCTTTGCACCAGGTGTGTCGCGGGGGCCGCGTTGTGACACAATGGCGTTTGTTCGATTCGTGATGCGAAAGGCCAAACATGGCAAACAAGAAAAAGAACCCCGAGGCCGCGCCGACGCCCGAGCAACGGTCCCGCGCCGCCTCCAGCTCTCGCAAGAAGCAGCGCAAGACCTACGTTTCCAAGACCGTCAAGATTGTCCTGGTGGTCATCGGCGTACTGGCGATGCTGCTTTCCGTCTCGGCCATGGCGTGCTCCGGCCTGATGTCGCAAGCCGAGGACACCGGCTCGGGCTACAAGCTCACCGGCGGTGTGGCTGCCACCATCAACGGCACCAACCTCACCGAGGACACCGTGACCAAGCAGATCATGAGCATGCGCACGTCCTACGGCTACACCAAGGACGAGGACTGGGCACAGTACCTGGTCGACAACGACCTCACGCCCAAGAAGTACCGCAAGCAGCTCATCGACTCCTACACGCAGCAGATTCTGCTTCAGCAGGCGCAGAAGGAGAACGGCGTGACCGTCTCGGACGAGGAAGTCGAGAAGGCTTGGAAGGACGCGTGCAAGAGCGCGGGCGGCGCCAAGACCTTTAAGAAGACCCTCAAGACCTACGGCTACACCGAGGACACCTACAAGGATTCGCTCAAGGAGAGCTTGGCACAGCAGAAGCTCAAGGATGCCGTGGCACCCACCAGCAAGCCCAAGGACAGCGAGATCGTCGATTACATCAACGAGAACCTGTCCAACTACAACGACGCCCGCCGTTCGTCGAATATCCTGATCAAGGTCGATTCCGACGCGTCCGACGAGGACAAGGCTGCCGCCAAGGCCAAGGCGCAGGAGTGCCTGGACAAGATCAACTCCGGCGAGCTGAGCTTTGAGGATGCCGTGGAGCAGTACTCCGAGGACACCGGTTCCAAGGAGAAGAAGGGCGATGTGGGTTGGGACAAGCTCACCACCTTCGTCGACAGCTACCAGACGGCGCTCGAGGGCCTCAACAAGGGCGACGTGAGCGACGTCGTCGAGTCGACCTACGGCTACCACATCATCAAGTGCACCGACTACTTCCACGTCGATAACCAGGTCGATGACATCAAGCGGGTGCCCAAGGCCATCAAGAAGTATGTCTCAAACGTGGTGAAGACGCAGGCGGCCAGCACCGCGTACAGCGAGTGGCTGGAGCAGTACAAGAAAGACGCCGACATCACCGTTAACCCCATGCCCAAGGACGTGCCGTACAACGTCAGCCTGAAGGGCGTCACCAAGAGTTCGACCGACGATTCGTCGACGACTGAGTAATCATGGGGCGGTGCTCGCGCGAGTGCCGTCCACGCTATTGAGGAGGATTTACAGATGACTAACGAAGAGCTGCAGAAGGAAATGATCGCGGCCATGAAGGCCAAGGACAAGGTTCGTCTGTCCATCATCCGCCAGGTCAAGGCCGAGGTAAAGAACATCGAGGTTAACGAGCGCCGCGACGTGACCGAGGAAGACGTCAACAGCATGATCAAGCGTCTGATTAAGCAGACGAGCGAGACGCTGGAGATGTCCATCAAGGCCGGTACCGACCAGGAGCGTACCGACAACCTGACCGAGCAGGTCAAGATTCTGGAGAGCCTGCTGCCCGCGCAGGTTTCGGGCGAGGAGCTCGAGGCCCTGATCGAGCAGGTTATCGCCGAGCTGGGTGCGACCTCTAAGAAGCAGATGGGCCAGGTCATGGGTGCTCTGGGCAAGGCCACTGGCGGCAACTTCGATAAGCCGGCAGCAGCAAAGATTGTCGGAGCCCGCCTCGCGTAGGGGCCGAGCGGTACACAGTTGAGGCTGAGGGGCGTGACCATTGCGGTCGCGCCCCTTTTTTCTGGGCTGAGTACTCATTGGGGACAGGCTTAAATGAGCACCCAATGAGCGGGTACTCATTTAAGTCTGTCCCCAATGAGTGGGTGGAAGGTTGCGGGTTCTTTACGGGAATGTAGTGTGGGCTGCGGAAACGTGGTTCTTTCCGTACAATAGTTCAACTCGTGTAAACGCAGGGAAGGGACATTCATGGCAGACATGATCGAGATCAAGCATCTCAACAAGTACTTTGGCGACCTGCATGTGCTCAAAGATATCAACCTCACCGTCAAGCGCGGTGAGAAGCTCGTAATGATCGGGCCTTCCGGCTCGGGTAAGTCGACGCTCATCCGTTGCGTCGATTATCTGGAGGAGCCCACGTCGGGCGAGGTCGTCATCGACGGTACGCCGCTCACCAAAAAGAACCACCTGGAGATGGCTCGCAAGTACAGCTCCATGGTGTTTCAGCAGTTCAACCTGTATCCCAACATGACGGTGCTGGGCAACCTGACGCTCGCGCCCATCAAGCTGCAAAAGAAGAGCAAGGAGGAGGCGACCGAGATCGCCATCGCCGCGCTCAAGCGCGTCGGCATGGCGCATAAGGCCGGCGAGTATCCGCAGAATCTCTCGGGTGGTCAGCAGCAGCGCATCGCCATCGCCCGTGCCCTGTGCACCAAGCAGCCCATCATCCTGTTTGACGAGCCGACCTCGGCGCTCGACCCCGAGATGGTCCAGGAGGTTCTGGACGTTATGATTGAGCTCGCGCAGGAGGACATCACCATGATCTGCGTGACGCACGAGATGGGCTTTGCGCGCCAGGTGGCCGACCGCGTCATCTTTATGGAGGACGGCCGCATCCTGGAGGAGGGCACGCCCGAGCACTTCTTCGATAACCCCGAGAACCCGCGCTGCCGCGAGTTCCTGTCCAAGATTTTGCACTAGGCGCGGTGATGGACATGACGGATATGACGAGGGCGGCCGTGTCGCGCCGTCACTTTTTGCAGCTGGCTGGCGCCGGCATGCTTGCGCTGACGGGGACCGCGCTTGCCGGTTGCGGCACCTCCACCAGCGGCGAGGGCTCCGACAAGGGGTCCAAGCTTGCGGCCATCAAGTCGCGTGGCCATCTGAATGCCGGCGTTAAGAAAGACGTTCCCGGCTATGGCTATTACGACACCGCCAAGGGCCGCTTTGAGGGCATGGAAGTCGATTTGTGCTACCAGATCGCCGCTGCCGTCTTTGGCGTGAGCTACAAGGAGGCCCGCGCCCAGGAGCTTGTCGAGTTTACCGACGTAACGCCCAAGACGCGCGGCCCGCTGATCGATAACGGCCAACTTGACGTGGTCGCGGCGACCTACACCATCACCGACGAGCGCAAGAAGAGCTGGGATTTCTCGACGCCGTACCGCACCGACTACGTGGGACTTATGGTCAAGAAGCGTTCGGGCTTTACCTCGATTGAGGATCTGGACGGCAAGGTCATTGGCGTGAGCCAGGGCGCCACCACGCAGAGCCTGATCGAGCAGATGATCAAGGACAACGGCTTTAGCTGTAAGCCCGAGTTTAGGGCCTTTAGCGGCTACCCCATCATCAAGAGTTCGCTCGATGCCGGCAATATCGACGTCTTTGCTATGGACCGCTCCACGCTGGCCGGTTACATGAACGAGACCGTTGAGCTGCTGCAGCCCGAGGTCAAGTTTGGCGAGCAGGGCTACGGCGTGGCGACCAAGAAGGGCTGCGACCTTTCGGCTGTGGTCGATCAGGTGATTTGCGATCGCCTGGCCGACGGCTGGCTCGACCAAGAGGTCAAGACCTGGGGTCTTGTATAGGCGCATCGTCCAAGGAAGGAATCAAATGCTCGAAGGATTATTTGACGCCGACCGTTGGTCGACGACATTTCAAAACATGGGGCCCTTCTGGGAGGGCTTTGGCGTGACGCTGCAGGTGGTCGTTGCCGGTCTGCTGCTGTCGCTGGTGCTGGGCACGCTGCTGGGCGTCTTCTCTACCACTCGTTCGCGCGTGCTGCGCGCCATAAGCCGCGTGTACGTGGAGTTTTACCAGAACACCCCGTTGCCCGTGCAGGTGCTCTTTATGTACATGGCCGGTCCGCAGTTTTTGCAGGCCATAACCGGTGCCGACCAGCCGGTGCGCATCGCGCCGTTCGTGCTGGGCTTCTTGGGTGTGGGCCTGTATCACGCGGCCTACATTTCGGAGGTCATCCGCACCGGTATCGAGGCGGTTCCGCGCGGTCAGATGGAGGCGGCCCAGAGCCAGGGCTTCACCCGTGCGCAGGCGTACTGGTACATCGTACTGCCCCAGACGTTCAAGATCATTCTGCCGCCGCTGTGTAACCAGGCGCTCAACTTGGTCAAGAACACGTCGGTGCTGGCGCTTGTGGCCGGCGGCGACCTTATGTACCGTTCCGACAACTTTGTGAGCCTGTACGGTTACCTGCAGGGATACATCGTCTGCTGTCTTATGTACTTCATCATCTGCTTTCCGCTCGCCATGCTGGTGCAGTGGCTCGAGCGCCGCTCCAAGGAGCGTCCGCGCGGTGTGAGCCTGGCCGAGCTGGGGCTCGACAACGTAGAGGAGGCCTAGCGCATGGAAATCTTCAACGCGACGAACCTGCTCTACATCTGGGGCGGCTTTGTTAAGACAATCGAGATCTCGGCGCTGTCGATCTTTTTCTCGCTCATCTTTGGCACGGTGCTGGCGCTTGTTAAAAGCTATGCGCCCCGCCCGTTCCGTATTTTGGTGAGCGCCTATATTGAGCTGTTCCGTTGCACGCCGAACCTGCTGTGGATCCTGTTTATCTACTTTACGGTGCAGGGTTTGGACATTGTGATTTCGACCATCGCCTTTACGCTATTTACTAGCGCTGTTATGGCCGAGATTGTGCGCGGCGGCCTCAACTCGATTCCACGCGGCCAGTTTGAGGCGGCGCAGAGTCAGGGCTTCGGCTTCTTTGCCACCATGCGCTACATCATTCTGCCGCAGACGTTTAAGACGATCATTCCGGCGCTGTTTAGCCAGTGCACGACCGTCATTAAGGACAGCTCGTATCTTTCGGGCATTAACGTGGCCGAGCTCATGTACACGGCCAACGTTGTGATGGCCCACGCGATCGACCTGTCGCAGGTTCTTATGCTCTACGGCCTGGTGTTTGCGATGTACTTTGTGCTCAACTTTGGTATCTCGTTGCTGGTGAGGGCGTATCAACGCCGCATCGTGGCCGCATAGTCCTGCTTCCCCAAGCACGGCACCTTGCCCCTCAATCGTCGCTTGCGTACATTTAGTACGCGGCGCTCCTCTTTCGGGGCAATCTGCCGCACTTGGGAAACCAGGACGGTCGTAAGTGGCAAAATGGGAAACAGGAATCGCCTTTTTCTCATTTGTTAGAAAGGAATCGCGATGAGCGATCTGGAGAACAAGAAGAGCCCTGTGGTCATTACCATCGCGCGCGACTTTGGCGCCGAGGGCCACGAGATTGGTCGCATCCTCGCCGATGAGCTGGGGATTCCGCTGTACGATAACGAGCTGCTGGTGCGCGCGTCGCTGCGTGCGGGTGAGTCGCTCGATAAGATGGCCGCCTACGACGAGCGCCTAGCCGTGGAGAACATGGCGTTTCTGCCCGACCGCTACGATGCGCGTTCGTACTCGGATAAGTTGTTCCAAAAGATGAGCCAGGTGATTTTGGATCTGGGCGAGACCGAGAGTTGCATTATCGAAGGCCGCCTGTCCGATTACCTGCTGCGCAACAACCCCAACCACATTGCCGTGTTGGTGACCGCTCCCTTTGAGGACCGCGTCGAGATCGTGCGCAAGAAGCGCGGCCTTAACAAAAAGAAGGGCGCCAAGCTGGTCAAGCAGCAGCAGAAGGCGCGCGAGGCGTTCTATAAGCGCTACAGCGCCGGAAAGTGGAAGATGACGAGCGGCAAGGACATCGTCGTCAACCGCGCCAAGCTGGGCCGCGAGGGCTGCAAAGACGTTATCGCCGCGGCCTACCGCTACAAAGTAGCGCAGCTCGAAGGCTAAGCGACCAAAAACCACCACAAAGGGGACAGGCACCTTTGTGGTGGTTTTTGTTTTAGGCCGAGGGGAAGGCTTTGGTGAGACCGGCGCGCGTTTGCGTGTCGGTCTTTTGGTAGATGGAGCTCAGGTGACGCTGCACCATGCGCATTGAGATGCCGAGCTCCTCGGCGATCTGTTTGAGCGGGCGCTCGTCCTGGGTTACGGCCACGAGCACGTCGACTTCGCGCGGGGTGAGAGCGTGATCGGTGATGAAGGCCTGACGCTGCTCCTCGATACTCGGTGCTGCCAGCGCCTCCTCGGCAAGCTGTTGATGTTCGCGCTCCTGCTCGGTTTGGGGCAGGCGGAACAAGCCGGCTGCCACGAATGCTGCGCAGGCGGCGACGAGCAAAACGAGCGCGCCGATCATGATGAGGGCAACGTTGCCCGAGGTCACGAGGGCAAGTGAGATGCCCGATGTAGTGAACGCACACACATTGTTGGCGGCGCGTCCCATGCCGGCCCAAAGGGCGGGCGCATGCATGCGCGGTGTCAGCTGTGTAAAGGTGGCGGTAAAGAACGTGACAAAAAAGCCCGAACTCAGGTAAAAGACGACAAGGCCCAGGTTGGGATCAGCGCCGGCCTCCACGGCCAGGATGGAAATGGTCGAGAGCACGGCGATGCCGAGCATGACAAGTCCCATGTAGCGACGCTCGGCGAGATCAAAGACGATGCCGGCGGCCAGGCCGCTCGCTGCCAAAAAGAGGCGCGGCCAGGTCTGCACGGCGATGGTGCCGTGGGCGTTGGAGAACGTGACCACGTTATCGAGAGTAGAGAACAGGCAGGCGAGAATCATGACGAGCACGATGCTCCAACATGCCTGCTTGGCGAGGGCGTGCGATGGCTCAACAAAGGGATTGATGGCGGGGTTTGAGCTCTCGGCAGCCTTTTGGGAAACGACGCTGAGGGTGGAGATGACGATCGTCGCTATGCCAAGGACGATGAGCTCTGCGATGCCGCCGCAATTGAGCAGGTTGATGGCGAACTGCATCAAGATGCCCGCGGCATAGGCCGCTCCCGCGCCGGTGGCGAGCTTGGGGTCATCTTGGAACGCCATCGAGAATGCGTGGTGCGCCGCGGCGCCCAGTAGGCCGAGTCCGAGGAATGCGAAGCACCCCAGAATTTCGAGCGCAAGCGGGCTCGTGGGGGACTGAATCTGAGTCAACCCCAAGATGGCGATGGGGACGGCGGCGTTGGCGGCTGCCAATGAGTGGCCTTTGCGCTGTGCGAGCCCGAGCAGCGGCGCATATCCGATAAAGCCGATCACGCTGGCGCCAAGGATAAGGCCCTGTGCGAGCACAACGCGCTCGGCGCCGGCGAGTAGCCCGATATTGATATCGAAGCGAAACTCGGCAGCAAGGAAGGCGAAGGTAAACAGTGCGAGTGCCAGAAGCGCGTTGATTTTAGGCTTACTCAGGTTCAAGAACGGTCCTTCGGGTGGACGAATAATCGTGTCCTCGATTGTAGACCATGACGGTAGGGGGTGGGCCTTTCGGGGGCGGGGCGGGGCGCGCTTGGCAATAGCGTGCTCGTTGCCTTTTGCGCTGGCAGGTGCGCCACATGAGAATTTGTGCCCCGGGATCCGGATATCTTCCCGTAACATGGTGTTATAGAAGCACCCCTTACGACAAGGAGGCTCACATGCGAAAGCAAATCCATGACAACCCAATCGACCACGGCCGCGCGTGCTCGCTCTCCCACGGAACATGGCGCCGCCTGGGCGCAAAACTCGCCTGCGCGGGGGCCTGCGCGCTCATGGCCGGCCAGCTGCTGCTGCCGAGCGTGGCGCTCGCCGCCGACTGGGTCAACGTGGGCGGCACGCAGTACGACGCGGGCACTGCCGCCGGCGACGATGCCGGAACCTGGTCCTGGGACGGCGCCGACGACATGAAGCTCAACGGCTACGACGGTGCCGGTATCAGCGCTCAGGGCAATCTCAATATTGGCGTGACGGGCACCAATACCGTAACGGCCGATTCCTTGCAGAGCGCTATCGAGGTCAAGGACGGCAACCTTGCCATCACGGGGGAGGGAACCCTCAACGCGACGGCCGAACCACAGAAGAGCAGGAGCGCTGTTAAGGTCGAGTGCGGTAGCCTCGCCATCTCGGGCGACGTGACTCTCAACGCGACGGCCGGGACCGATACGATAGCGGTTTCGGGGGACGGTAAGACCGGCGGCGACGTGGACATCCGCGGTGCCAACGTTAACGTGACGGCAACGAACAAAGTGCCTCATACCATCGGCATTCATACGCGGGCAGGCAACATAACCATTAACGAGGGCGCTGACGTCCACGTCGAGGCGGAGGCGAATGGGGGGTTCGGTGCCGTTGCAGTCTATGCCGAAAACATCTCCTCCGAGCATGGAGGCTGCATCGCGGTGGATAACGCAAAATTAGATGCGGCGGCGCGCAATGCAAACATGTTGTCGGTCGCCCTGTATTCGTCCGGGGGTAAGGATACATATTTGAGTGTTACCAACGGAGCGGATGTTACGCTCGTGGCGAGTGATAGGGCCGACGTTTTGGATGGTGTTTGGATGCGCGCGGGGGACGGCGTGTCGCGGGTGCTCGTCGAGAATTCGAGCCTCACGGCTCGATGCGGTGACGGAACTGGCTACAGTCGTAAACATGGCTACGGAATATATTCCCAGTCCGGCTCCCAGTCCGCCATCCCTCGAATTGACATCATTAATTCAAATGTTGAGGTGTCGGGTAATGCGGCGGCAATCTACGCTGTCAATCAAGGTGATGCAGCCCCTTGTCTCTCAATTGATGGCGGATCGGTAGTTACGACTCCCGCCGGAGGCACCGTGCGAGAAACTGCGGGAAACGGACTCGTCATCGGTGCTGCCGGGTCGTCCACTATCCAGGATGTTAGGACCTCCGACGAGGTTGCCCGCAGCGTGGTAATCAGCTCTGGAGATGCGGTCGAGCCTGAGCCCACGCCGCAGCCTGAGCCCACCCCGGCTCCCACGCCGCAGCCAGGCGGCGGAAGTGAGACTGGCACGCCGTCCGTGACGCCGACTCAGGCGAGTTCCACGGCTGCTGCCTCCAAGCCGGCCGCGAAGGCCACCGCTGCCCAGAAGTCCGTGGGCACTCTGGCCGCCACGGGCGACAACGCCGCGACGGCGGCCGCCGCCCCCGCCCCCCCCCGGGCGCCGGCTTCGTCGCGTCCAAGCGCCGCGACCGCTAGCGCAATCTTTCATAGTCATTTTCCGCCGCTGCGTGGGCACAAGTGTCCTCGCAGCGGCTCTTTGTATTTTCGCAGGTAGATGCCTAGGTTCGCATCTACGAACCTAGGCGTACAGAGCCGTTTGGCGCATCTTGGTTGTACAGGACCACCGCAAAGGGGACAGGCACCTTTGCGGTGGTGCAGCCTTTCGACCAAGGAGGCCGTTATGAACGGAAGCCACTTTGATAAGCAGGCCCAGCGCGAGCGCACCTGTTCGCTGGTTCACGGTACTTGGCGCTGCGTGGGCGCCAAAATCGCTTGCGCTGGCGCGTGTGCGCTCATGGTTGGTCAGCTGTTGCTGCCGAGCTTGGCACTTGCGACCGAGTGTGCGGATCCCGCCGCCGCGACGGGTGAGGTCGCTGCGGCTCCGGCGACGCCGACGGGTGCGGAGGATGCGGATGCGACGCCCGCACCAGCAGTCGCTGCTGCTCCGGAGGCACAAACCGTCGCTGAACCTCAGCAGACGACTCCAGCTGACGTTACCGATGAATCTAACGATGCGGCACCCGCTGAACAAAACACTCTCAGCGGCACCGCCGCCACGCCGGCAAGCGATGCCATCATGCCCTGTGGCGTGACCGATGTCACAGGCGGCAGCGGCGTTAGGGTCAATACGACCGTGGTTCCCCACTACACGGACTGCGTACTTCCGAGCAATATCACACTCGAAAAGGGTCAGTCGTGTACCTATAATTTTCCCGATGTCGAGGGCGGTTTAAAGGAAGGCTCCTACAGTAGGATTTCCGAAACCAAGTACTACAGAGCCGATGCCGCTTCGGGCACTCTGGTCGAAGTTCTAGATGCGTCCATGTCCGACGTGACGGCCTGCTTTGAGCCCGTTGACAACCATATAAGGCTGACGCTGACCTTTACGGGCGGCGCGGCAGACGGTTCGTATCGACTCACGCGCAATGAGGTTCTTTATATTGGCACGGCGCTGACATATACCGGAACCGACTATGAGGGTGACAATATCATCGTGGGCGACCCTGATGACATCTTCAATGCCTACAGGCCGGGCGGCTCGGTCGTTATCAACGAAACCAGGGATGACTACTATATTCGCTACAACATCGACAGTGCCATAACGCTCGTAGCGTCAGAAAACCAAGCCCTCGAGAACCTGAACGTCAACGACGTGAAGACCGACTATGCACCCGGTGAGGCGCCGCGTGCGACCGCGACGATTCCGGCCGCCGATGCTGACAAGTATGAGATTGCCTATGAGTGTTGGGAGGAGATGGACGGCAGCGACCCCAGGGAGCTCACGCCCGTTGCCTTCTGGTATTCCGACCCCGCAAAGTACACGCCGGGCATGAAGAAGATTGATCACTTCGAAGAGGGCAAGTTCTACATGTATTCCCTTGAGCTGAGGCTCAAGGGCGACAATACCGTGGCCGATGACTGCAATATGAACGTCAACGGTCATTGGGCGCACCACATCAAGACCGTCAACGGCATCTTCGCCCCAAACGCTGACAATATGCTGTGCGAGCAGCCGATTGATGAATGGCGTGCCATCGACGTTATCGAGATTAATGGCGCCACGACTATCTTTAAGGCGGGCGACAAAGCGGTCTTTACGGCGGGCACTCCGGCGGGTTCCGACTCTATTCTCCAGTGCGAGTTCTGGACGGGCAGCGACGGCAGCGAAGTAAATTCCGTTGAGTTCTGGGACCAGAACATCACCAACCACATCGATGCCTTTAAGCCCGGCGTGACCTATCGTTACGGCCTGTACTTTAAGCCGGCGCGCGGTTTCTACTTTACGCCGAACACCAAGCTGGTGGTCAATGGCGTGGAGTGCGGCTACCAGATGGACGAAGCGAGTGTGGTTGATCCCGAGAGCGGCTGGATCGACACCCTGTGGCTCAACACCAACCTGACGTTTACGCCCGAGGCCACGCCGGCTCCCGATCCGCAGCCTACGCCGGATCCCAAGCCGACGCCGCAGCCTGAGGTGAAGCCCGACGCGAAGCCCGAGACGAAACCGGAGACCAAGCCCGCTGCGACGCCGACCAAAACGACCGTCACGACCAAGACGGTTGAGAAGGCCACGCCGGCAAAGAAGTCCGACGCCGCCCTGGTTGCCACGGGCGACAACACCGCAATGACAGTCGCCGCCCTGGGCATCGCCGGCGCAACCATCGCCGCTGCCGGCATCGCCGCAACCAAGCGTCGCGAGCGCTAGGTTTTGGTGGTGGCCCTCGTCCTCCGCATCTAATAGTCTCGATCTGTAACAACTAGCCACCAAAAACGGCCCTAGATGTTACATATTTAGATGAACCGTCTGACTGCCAACCTAATGTCTCGATCTGTAACACCAAACGAGTAATTTGGGTTCCAGATGTTACAGATTGAGACAAACCGGTCGGCTAAGTCCAAAACCACCACAAAGGTGCCTGTCCCCTTCGTGGCGGTGGGGCGGTCGGCATAGAAAAAGGTCCCGTCGGGCATGTGCTCGACGGGACCTTGCCGTTTAATGGCTAGCCTTGCGGGTGATTACTCGCCCAGCAGGCTCTTGGTGATGGAAGCGGCGGCCTTCTTGCCGGCGCCCATCGCCAGAATGACCGTAGCGGCACCGGTGACGATGTCGCCGCCGGCCCAGATGCGGGGATCGGTGGTCTGGCCGGTCTCCTCGTCGGCGACGATGTAGCCCCACTTGTTGAGCTCCATCTTGCCGCCGATCTTCTTTGCGAAGGGGTTGGCGTTGGTGCCGATAGCCGAGATCGCGACGTCGCAGGGGATCTCCTCGATGGCACCCTCGATGGGCACCGGGCGACGGCGGCCGGACTCGTCAGGCTCGCCGAGCTCCATCTTCTGGACCTTGACAGCGCACACGGAGCCGTCCTCGCCAGCGACAAACTCGAGCGGGGAGACGAGCGGCAGAACCTCGACGCCCTCGGCCTTAGCATGGTGCAGCTCGGCGCGACGGCAGGGCATCTCGTCCTCGGTACGGCGGTAAGCGATGATGGCGTGCTCGGCGCCCAGGCGCTTAGCGGTACGGACGGCGTCCATAGCCACGTTGCCGCCACCAAAGACGACGACGTTCTTGCCGTGCTTGGTGGGGGTGTCGTACTCGGGGAACTTGTTGGCCTTCATCAGGTTCACGCGGGTGAGGTACTCGTTGGCGAAGAAGACGTTGGGCAGGTTCTCGCCGGGGACGTTGAGGAACTTGGGCAGGCCGGCGCCGGTCGCCACGTAGATGGCGTCGAAGCCCTGCCCGAACAGCTCCTCGGCCGTGGCCATGTTGCCCACGACGGAGTTGTACTCAAACTTGACACCCATGTCCTCCAGGCCGTCAATCTCGCGCTTGACGACTGCCTTGGGCAGACGGAACTCGGGGATGCCGTAGACCAGCACGCCGCCGCCGGTGAAGAAGGCCTCGAAGACGGTGACGTCAAAGCCGTTGCGGGCGAGCTCGCCGGCGCAGGTGATGCCGGACGGGCCGGAACCGACGACGGCGACCTTCTTGCCGTTCTTGGGGGCCATCTTGGGCGTAGAGGCGAGCTCGGGGCGGTCACCCAGGAAGCGCTCGAGCTGGCCGATGGCCACGGGCTCGGACTTCTTACCACGGATGCACTTGCCCTCGCACTGGTTCTCCTGCGGGCAGACGCGGCCGCAGATGGCGGGAAGCATGGAGTCCTCGCGGATGGTATCGAGGGCGCCGCCGAAGTCCTTCTCGCGGATCTGCTCGATAAAGCGGGGAATGTTGATGTTGACGGGGCAGCCCTCAACACAGAACGGCTTCTTGCAGTTGAGGCAGCGCTCGGCCTCGGCCAGCGCCATCTCCTCGGTGAAGCCCTTGTCGACGGGGCGGAAGTCGCAGGCGCGCTCGGCAGCCGGCTCCTCGTTATCGGGGGTGCGGGGCGACTTCATATCGGCAACGAAACGACCGTTAACTAGTGGCATGCGCAGCTCTTTTCCTCATAGGCCTTGAGGGACTCGCCCTCTTCGGAACGGTAAGCGGCCTGGCGGGCACGAAGGTCATCCCAGTCGACCAGGGTGGCATCGAAGTCGGGGCCGTCGACGCAAGCGAACTTGGTCACGCCGCCCACCTCGACGCGGCAGCAGCCGCACATGCCGGTGCCGTCAACCATGATGGGGTTGAGGGACGCGGTGATGGGGGTGTCGTACTTCTGGGCGGTGAGGGTCGAGAACTTCATCATCGGAACGGGGCCGACGCAGAAGACCTGGCTCACGGCCTTGTCCTGCAGCAGGCGCTCCAACGGAGCGGTGACAACGCCCTGCTCGCCGTAGGAGCCGTCGTCAGTGGTGATGTGGATGTGGTCCTCGTCGAGGAGCTCGCGGAACTGGTCCTCCATGAGCAGGAGGTCCTTGGTGCGGGCGCCCATGATGGCGTGCACCTCGTGGCCGGTCTCGACCAGGTGCTTGGCGACCGGGAAGGCAATTGCCAGGCCAACGCCGCCGCCAATGACGGCGCAGGGGCCCTCGGCCATCTCGGTGGGAACGCCCAGCGGGCCCACGACGTCGCGCAGCGACTCGCCGGCCTCGTAGGTGGAAAGCATCTCGGTGGTCTTGCCGATCACCATGAAGATGAACTCGACCCAGCCCTCGTCACCGTTCCAGCCGGCCAGGGTAAACGGGACGCGCTCGCCCGTCTCGTTGGCGCGAACCATGAGGAACTGTCCAGCGTGCGCATGCTTGGCGATTGCAGGCGCCTCGATGCGGAACTTGAACACCTTCTCCGAGAACTGCGTCTTCTCCAGGATCTTATACATAGAACCCCTCTCTTGTTAGGGCCGCCGAACCGTGCCTCCACGGAAATGGACGGTAGCCCGAATAAAACCGTACGCGCACAGGCGTTGTGCAGACATACGGTGCAAATTATACCCTCATGGACATGTCACTTACGTGTGTCTTCGGCGGTTGGGAGCAGGGTTTATCCACTTTGGCCTACCAAAGGGGGAGAGGTTTATTTTGGTCGGTTTTATCAGGTAAAACGGCAAATGGGGCCGGCCTCGGGTTGTGATGAGGCAGGCCCCCTTTGGGATGCTATGCATGTATGTCGGCGCGCGGTTGATTGCGATGCCGCAACTGGGGCGTTTCCGCAGGTAAAACCTGCCAAAATAAACCTGTTCCTAAATGATAGGTTTTAGTGCTTGCCGTTGGCGGAGGCGGCGCCGTTGACATGGTCGCGGGCATAGACCACGCCGTGCACGATCGCCAGGCCGGCGGCGTCGGCCGCGCGGGCGCAGGTGTCCTGGAAATCCTCGGCCTCGCGGGCGCGCAGCTGCTTGAGCACGTAGTCGGCGACGGCCATCTTGCCGGGAGGGTTGCCGATGCCGGTGCGGATGCGGCTGAAGTCGCGGCTGCCCATCTTGTCGATGATGGAACGCAGGCCGTTGTGACCGGCATGGCCGCCGCCCACCTTAACACGCACGTCGCCGGCGGGAATATCGAGCTCGTCGTGGATGACGAGCAGCTCCTCGGCCTTGATCTTGTACTCGCGGCAGAGTTTGGAGATGGGCCCGCCCGAGGTGTTCATGTACGACTGCGGCTTGACCAGTACAATCTGGCGCTTGCCGCCCTCTTCCTCGGGATCGTTGATGTTGATGAGCGCGACCTCGGCGCCTGCTTGGTTTTTCCAGTACGTGACGCCGGCCTGACGGGCCAGCTCGTCGATTGCTTTGAAACCAGCGTTGTGACGGGTCTCGGCATACTCCTCGCCAGGGTTGCCAAGTCCGGCAACCATGCGAATCTTAAGCGGCTGTGCAGCTGCCATGTTCATCCTTTCGTTGATTTGTCGCCTGCTATGGTGAGCGACCCTGTTGCTGCTGTCAAATGGAGGGCAATTGAGGTTATTTGAGGGCGTTTGGACGGCCGTCGAAATCGAGGTGGACAGTTAGTTCGGATACGTATAAGTTCTGAGAACTCGAATTGCTCGATTCAATGCCGATACGTTGTTTTGGAGCTTTAGTTAGTCCATATGACGCTGTTTTGAAGTCTACCCTGCCTTCAAATCGGGCGAATGGTATAGAGATAACTGCAAAACAGCCTAATTCAATGTGTCCATTTATACGTATTTGAACTAACTGTCCAGCCCTGCTCGACGGTGCACGGGTGATTCGCCGTTTAGACCGGCGCAAGGCCGATTCCGGCCCGCAGGGCGTTGAGCCAAGCGGTCTGACGCTTGCGATAGCCCTTGATACGGTATCGGAATCGGACTCCCGCGAGTCGATGCATCGTTTGGGCGAAGGCTTCGAGTGCAACAAGGTCTTTCATTTGGTCGCGATTGATAACCAGGACGTGGATGCCCATTGCCTTGAGGCCATTATTTCGATTGCCATCGTGGATGCGAGCGTTTTGAAGCTCATGCCCAATTCCGTTGTATTCGTTGTCGACTCCGGCGGCCGGGCAATATAGGTCGCAGATGGCGTAAGGGATGCCGGAGGACATGTTGACCGCAAGAGTGTCGAAGTCGATTCGATAGTTGAGTAGCAGGCCTCCCATGGGCAGGCTGCAACATCCGAATCCGCCAAAGCGCATGGGCGCTCCGAGAACGGCAAACATTAGGGATTCGGCTGGGGATGCAGATCCGGGTCGGGCGAGATTGACTGCCGTGCGAAACGAGGTATATGAGCTACTTTTGGCGAAGCGTGCGACCGCCTCGAGCTCTTCGATAGTTGTGGCGGGCTCGCATTTGTAGTGTGCCTGTTCGTAGCGGGTCTCGTTCTGTTGTTCGGTCGCCGACTGGTCGCCCAGGCAATCAAGATCGCTCGTCGCTGCGCAGTCATCGCCCTTGGGCCAGATGGCGTCATAGGCAATGGGGTATGTTGCCCCGGGGGGAAGGGAGTAGGTTCCGAGCAGTTCCATGAGTAGCATCAAGGTTTTGGCGACTGATTCATTCTTGGAACAAAGCATGGCTGTCATGGCAGGAGACGTAGCGTAGATGTCGGCCTCGACGTGCATAATTGCACCTTCAGGAAGCGGAGCGGAGAGAATATGCTGAAGAAGTCGCTTGTCGGGGCGCCTGTTGTCTTCGTTTGAAACGAGAAGATCGAGCAGTTCGGAATCATCTTCATTCCAGGCGTCGAGTATCGAAAGTGCGCCAAAGTCTATCGCGTCATTGTTGGGAATGCAGCCAGCCAAGGCCTGTGCTTGCTGTTCGCTATCAACGGAGTCCCAGGGTAGGGCAGAGTACGCCCGTCGTGCGCGACGAATTGCGCGGAGGGCGGAGAAATGTGAAATCACGGTCATCATAGCTATAACGTACTAAGTTGGCGGCAGAATGCGACCGCCATACCGTTCTTTTCGCTCAGCGGGGCGCTGCGCGCCATGAACGGCTGGGTGTTATGAAATCGGTGGAATCGGTTGAGGGGATTGCAGGAAATTGAGCTCTGCCGCGAAGGTTGACGATAGCTACTGGACAGTTAGTTCAGATACGTATAAGACGGCGGGCGTTCGAGGCGTTTCTAAGGGCTTTCGAGGGCGATTTGAGGGTAAATATGCGGCGGTCGTACTCGAAAGCGATGAGCTTTGGGCAGTATGGCGTTCGCCGGGGAGCTCAGAAGGCTCAGAACGGCCTTTGGAGCTTTAAAAAAATACGTATCTGAACTAATTGTCCAGGGAAGGTTGTCGAGGGGTAGAAAAAGGGTCGGAAGCGAGCTTCCGACCCTTTAAAAACACCAAAGATGATGAGATGCACGCTGGATTACAGCGCGAAGTCGCCGCCGACGAGCGTGGAGACGGGCTCCTCGTGGTAAACGGCGGAGATGGCCTGAGCGAACTCCTCGGCGACCGAGATGGTCTTGATCTTGCCGCCGACCTCGACGGGAATGGCGTCGGTGACGAGGCACTCGACGATCGGGGCGTCGTTCAGACGCTCGATGGCCGGACCGGAGAAGATGCCGTGGGTGGCGCATACGTAGATGTCGCCGGCGCCCATAGCCTTGAGCTCCTTGACGTTGGCGCACAGGGTGCCAGCGGTGTCGATCATGTCGTCGTTGATGATGCAGGTCTTGCCCTTGATGTCACCGATGATGCCCATGACCTCGGCGGCGTTGTGGCGCGGACGGCCCTTGTGGGCGATGGCCAGGTCGCAGCCGAGCATGTCGGACAGCTTCTTGGCGGCCTTGGCGCGGCCCACATCGGGGGAGACGACAACCAGGTTGTCGGTGTCGAAGTGCATGTCGTTGTAGTACTGGCCAAACAGCGGCAGCGCGGACAGGTGGTTAACCGGGATATCGAAGAAGCCCTGAATCTGGCCCTGGTGCAGGTCGAGGGTGATGATGCGGTTGACGCCGGCGCGCTCGAGCAGGTTGGCGACGAGGCGGGCGGTGATGGGCTCGCGCGGGCCGGCCTTGCGGTCCTGGCGGGCATAGCCGTAGTGGGTGATAACGGCGGTGATGGAGCGGGCGGATGCGCGCTTGGCAGCGTCGGTGGCGATGAGCAGCTCCATGAGCATGTCATTGACGTTGCCGCCGGCCACGGACTGAATCAGGAAGACGTCGGCGCCGCGGACGGTCTCGTCGTAGCGGGCGTAAATCTCACCGTTGGCGAACTGCTTTAGCGTAAGGCCCGAAAGCTCGACCCCAAGGTACTCAGCGATCTTCTGAGCGAGGGGACGGTTGGAGGAACCGGAATACACGCGGATGGACTTGCGCATATTCTCCGACTTCTCGGGATCATTAATCGGCATTACCCTTCTCCTTTATATCGAATGCCATATAGATGCCTTGTTGCATTGTAACCGCGCGACGGGGTTAATCGGGTCTTGATAACGTCTTTACCGTCAACGGACACGAACCGACCACTCATCCTGTCGCGCAGGTCACGATAGAAAAAAGGAGCCGCCCCCATGGAGCAGCTCCTTTTGTGCTTGGTAAAACGTTATACCTCGTCGTCCTCGTGCAGGCGGCGGCGGTAATCGGCGGCCCAGCCCTCAATATTTACCTGACGGGCGCGGCCCAGACCAAGTGCGTCGGCCGGGACCGGCTCGGTGATGACGGAGCCGGCGGCCACGAGTGCGCCGTCGCCGATCTGGGCGGGCGCGACCATCATGGTGTCGGAGCCAATGAAGGCGTCCTTGCCGATGACGGTCTTGTGCTTGTGCACGCCATCGTAGTTGCAGGTGATGGAGCCCGCGCCCACGTTGACGCCGGAGCCCATGGTGGTGTCGCCGATGTAGGACAGGTGCGGCACCTTGGAGCCCTCGCCGATCGTGGACTTCTTGATCTCCACGTGCGTGCCGGCCTTGGAGCCGTCGAGCATGTGGGTGCCCGGGCGCAGGTAGGCGCGCGGGCCGCAGTCGACACCGTTCTCGATGACGGCCTCGATGGCGATGGTCTCATCGATGGTGCAGCCGCTACCGACGGTGGTGTCGGTGAGGCGGCTGTTGGGACCGAGCTGGCACTCCTCGCCCACGGTGACGTGGCCGATCAGGTGCGTCTGCGGCCACACGACGGTATCGCGGCCGATGGTGGCATCGGGGCCGATCCAGGCCTGCGTGGGGTCGATGAAGGTAACGCCCTCGGCCATCCAGTGCTCGTTGATGCGGTCGCGCGCGATGGCGGTGAGCTGTGCGAGCTGGATGCGGCTGTTGACGCCCAGGCCATCGCGGTAGTCGTCGCAGTGGAAGATGGAGACAGCCTGGCCGTGGCCTTTGAGGATCTCGAGCATGTCGGGCAGGTAGTACTCGGATTGCGCGTTGTCGTTGCCGATCTCGTTAATGTGGGCGGCGAGCTGCGCGCCGTCAAAGGCGTAGCAGCCGGCGTTGCACTCCAGCAGCGTGGCGGCCTGCTCGGGCGTGCAGTCCTTCTGCTCGATGATGCGCTCGATCTGACCATCGGCGCCCAGCTTGATGCGGCCGTAGCCGAAAGGATCGGGCGGGGTCATGGTCATGACGGTGCAGGCAAGCTCGCCGGTGGCGACGGTCTGTGCGAACTTGGCGACGGTGTCGGCGGTGATGAGCGGCAAGTCGCCGTTGAGTACGACGACCGGGCCTTGCGTGATGCCGCAGGCCTCGAGCGCGACCTTCACGGCGTGGCCGGTGCCCAGGCGCTCGGTCTGCTCGACGCACTCGACCTTGGTGGCGCTGTTGGCGTAGGCGCCGTCGATCAGGGCGCGCATCTCGTCGGCGTGGCTGCCGATGACGACCACGACGCGGCTGCAGCCGGCCTTGATGGTGGCGTCGACGATCCACTGGACCATGGGCTTGCCCAGGATCTTGTGCGAAACCTTGCAGTGGTTCGACTTCATGCGGGTGCCCTCGCCGGCAGCGAGGATAATTGCGGTTGCGTCCATGTGATCTCCTGTTACGTTATAGAGACGTGTGTTTGGAAACGATACACGGCGCAATATGATACCGCAGGCATATGATGAGCGCGTAACGATTGGTTTGCGGCGGTTGAGGCTTGCGTCGCTGGTGTGGCGTTTGCACTGCTTGCGTGCGGCGTTGGCGGTGCTACGGAGCCGTCGTTTGAGCTAGGGGACGGGGGTGCCCGTGGACAACATACGAGAAGAGTTTGGCGGCGAGCCCGTCGCGGCATTCTCGATGTCGCATCCGGCGGTGCCGGCCCTCTACATGGTACTGACGCTGGGGCTCACCATGTTCTCGATGCAACCGGTGCTGATCGCGCTGTCGCTTGCGGGCGGGCTGGCGTACGGGCTTGCGACGCGCGGTGCTGCGCGCACGTTGGGGGCGCTTCGCTGGCAGCTGCCGGTGATTTTGATTATCGCGGTGCTCAATCCGCTGTTTAGTGCATCGGGCTCGACGGAGCTGTTTCGTATTGGCATGCGTGCGGTGTATCTAGAGAGCATGGTTTACGGCCTGTGCATGGGCGGGCTGTTTGTGGCGAGCGTGCTGTGGTTTGAGGCCGCGGCGTCGATGCTCGAATACGACAAGGTGCTCGCGCTGCTGGGCAATGCCGCGCCGGTGATCGCGCTCATGATCTCGATGTGCATGAGGCTTATCCCACAGTTTTTGCGCCGCGGCCGCACGGTGCTGGCGGTGCAAGATGCGATTGATGTGCCGGGCCGCGCGCCGGCCGACCCCGTGCGCTCGCGCCTGCGGGCATCGAGCGTGTTGATGGGCTGGGGCATGGAAGATTCGCTGGAGCGCGCGGACGCGATGCGCTCGCGCGGGTGGGGTGCCGCGACGCATCGTACGACGTATGCGCGGTATCGACTGGGGCGAGGCGATGTTGCCGCGCTGGTTGGGCTTGCACTGTTTGGCGTGGTCACGGTGACAGTGGCGTGGACCGCGACGACGCAGTATTCGTTTTATCCTCAGCTCTTGGTGCCGGCGCCGTGGCCGGGCTATGTTGTGTACGCTGCCTGGATGGTGCTGCCTTGCGCGTTGCACGCGATTGACGAGAAGAGGTTTGGCTGATGGCTCGGTTGGATAGGGGCCCGGTGTCGGGCGCGGCGTGCGGCCCGGATATGCCGGCGATTGAGGTGCGGAGCCTGAGCTTTGCCTACCCCGATGCTGATGCTGCGGTGCTCGAGGGGCTCGACTGGTCTGTTCCCCAAGGTGCATTTGCGCTGCTTGTTGGCGGTACCGGATCGGGTAAGTCGACGCTGCTGTCGCTGCTCAAGCCCGAGATCGCTCCGGCGGGCGAGCGCACTGGCGAACTGCGCGTGCTGGGCGAGCCCGTCGCCGACATGGATGTGCGGGCATCGGCGGAGCGCGTGGGCTATGTGTTCCAGGATCCCGAGAACCAGATCGTGTGCGAAACCGTGTGGCACGAGATGGCGTTTGGCCTGGAAAACTTGGGGCTAGCGCGTGATGAGATGCGCCGTCGCGTAGCTGAGACCAGCTATTTCTTTGGGCTGGAAGATTGGCTTCACCGCGATACCGACACGCTTTCGGGTGGTCGCAAACAGTTGCTGTCGTTGGCGGCCGTTCTGGCGCTGCGCCCGCGCGTGCTGCTGCTCGACGAGCCCACGTCTCAGCTCGACCCCGTTGCCGAGAAGAGTTTTCTGCATGCGCTGTTTCGCGTGAATCGCGAGTTGGGCTGTACGGTGGTCGTGGCAACGCACCAGCCGCGTCCGATGCTCGAGTATGCGACGTGTGCGTACCGGATTGAGGGCGGTCGCGTGCGCGAGGTGGCGGATATGGCTTCTTTGGGACGCCGAGAATCGCTGTTTTCCGATGGCATGTTGGGGTGGGGTGCCATCCGATGTGCAAAAAACGGAGTATTCAGCAGGCGTGAGGACAATTTGGGCTCTCTGGAGCCGCCCGGGGACGTATCGAGCGCGAAAAAAAGTTCGGAATTGGACAAATCGTCCGAATTTGTGGCGCAAACGTCGCTCGAGAACGGCTCGGAAGCCTTCTCGCGCACGGATGGAAGCAGAATACTCCAAAAAATGCACGGCGGGTCGGCTACCACCCTGTCGGAAGGCTGGTTTCGCTACGATCGAGCGTCCGGCTGGGTGCTGCGCGGGCTCGATGCGTCGTTTTCGACTGGCGCGGTGCATGCGGTTGTGGGCGGTAACGGCTGCGGCAAGTCGACGATGCTTTCGGTGCTGGCCAAGACTGCCAAGCTGCAGCGTGGTCGTATGGTGCGCGGGGCGGCCTCGGCTGCGCTGCTGCCGCAGAACCCCAAGGCCCTGCTGGTTGCCGAGACGGTGCGCGACGAGCTGATGGAATGGGCCTCGACCTGCGGATATGACGAGGCTATGGCGCGGGAGCGTGCGGCGCAACTGGGATTGGACGGCCTGGAGACGCGCCACCCTTACGACCTCTCGGGCGGACAGCGTCAGCTGCTTGCACTGGCAAAGCTGCTGCTGATCGGCCCCGAGCTGCTGCTGCTTGACGAGCCCACGAAGGGCCTTGACCTGGAGAGCCGCCGCATCATCGCCCACGCCCTGCGTGACCATGCGAAGGCTGGCGGCACCGTCATCATGGCTACGCACGATTTGGACTTTGCCGAGCAGGTAGCCGACGACGTCGCCATGATGTTTGACGGCGAGATTGCCTGCGTGGAGTCCCCGGCCGACTTCTTTGCCGACAACGTGTTCTATAGGGCGTGATGGGATGACGGACTGTCGTTTCTCGCGCTTGCTTGCAAAACTGGAGATCCCGCTGCTGCTGGCGGTGCCAGCCGTGATGGCTGCGGCGTTGCTGGCGGGCGTTGAGCAGGCGGCGCTTGCCATGCTTGTCGTGGTGGCGCTGGTGCTTGCGCTGTTCTTTGCGGGTTACGAGGCGTCGCGCCCGGGCCTGCGCCAGATTATGCCCACGCTGGTGTTGGCGGCGTTGGCCGCGGCGGGGCGCATCTTGTTTGGCCCCATTCCCGACTTTAAACCGGTGAGCGCCATCGCCATTATCGCGGGGGTGACGCTTGGTCGCCGCAATGGTTTTATGGTTGGCGCGCTGGCGGCGCTGACCAGCAATTTCTTTTTTGGGCAGGGCATGTGGACGCCGTGGCAGATGTACGCCTGGGGTCTGGTTGGCTATGTCGGCGGCGCGCTGGCGTATGCGGGTGCGTTCGACCGCGTCGACGGCACCGTGCGCATGCCAGCGCTGCTGGCGTACGGCTTTGCGTCGGGCCTGCTCTATGGCGTCGTGATCAACGCGTATGACATCATTGGTTTTGTACAGCCGCTTACTTGGGCGGGTGCCGTGGCGCGTCTTGCCACGGCAGTGCCGTTCGATATTACGCACGGCCTTGCGACCTGCGTGTTTTTGGCCGCCTTGTACAAGCCTTGGTGCCGTCGCATTAACCGTGTCGTCGTGAAATACGGGCTGTAGGGCTGGTTGCGTCGGGGCGGGAATCAATACTGCCGAAGTGCCATTTCAAAACTATGCCGGTTTACGGGGCCAGATTGGCGCAGGCAGACCATGCCGGCTTTTTTCGAAATAGAGCAAGCCGTTCACCTGCACTTTTTGCGTTGTTCGCTGTGGTTGAGGGTGGTGGCTTAAACGTAGTAGATAGGCCACTTCCGTGGCAGATGAATTATGCGGCTGCCTTTGCGAGGTCAAGAATGGCCTGCTTACTTCTGTCCCGGGGGTCAGGCGGGGTTAGAGCTCCAGGGTGAGGGTGACGGGGCAGTGGTCGCTGCCGAAGATGTCGCCGCGGATGCCGGTGTCGCGTACGTTGTCGGCGATTGCGTCGCTTACCAGGAAGTAGTCGATGCGCCAGCCTGCGTTGTTCTTGCGGGCATTAAAGCGATAGCTCCACCAGCTGTAGACGCCCTCGACGTCGGGGTTTGCCGTGCGCCAGGTATCGGTAAAGCCGGCGTTGAGTAGCTCGGTGAACTTGCCGCGCTCCTCGTCCGAAAAGCCCGCGTTGCCGCGGTTGGACTTGGGGTTTTTAAGGTCGATCTCCTCGTGCGCCACGTTAAAGTCGCCGCAGGTCACGACGGGTTTGCCGGTCTCGCGCTCGAGCGCGTTCAAAAAGCCGCGGTAGGCATCGTCCCAGGCCATGCGCACGTCGATGCGGGCGAGTTCGTTTTGCGCGTTGGGCGTATAGACGTCGACAAACCAAAACTTGTCGAACTCGAGCGCGCAGACGCGGCCCTCGGTTACGGCTTGGGCGACGAGTGCGGCCGCCTCACCCTCGCCGGCGTAGGGTAGCAGCGCATCGGCGCGCAGCACGCGTAGCGGTTCCTGGCGGCTAAAGACCGCAGTGCCCGAATAGCCTTTACGCTCGGCGTAGCTCCAGGTTTGGTGATAGCCGGGCAGGTCAATATCGACCTGGCCTTCTTGCAGCTTGGTCTCTTGCAGCGCCAGGATATCGACGTCGAGTTCTTGCGCGATCTGGATAAAGCTCGGGTCCTTTTTTAGCACGGCGCGCAGGCCGTTGACGTTCCACGAGGCGAAAGTGTAAGTCTGGGGCATGGTGTCCTTTCGACGGGGTTGGCAGGCTTAAGATTAGCGCAACAGGGGCGGGGCGGGCCCCGCGGACGACGGCGCAATCGCAGTCGCCCCGACCAACATGGACGGAGGACTCATATGACGCAGGCAATATCGGACCCCAGGCAGGCCTCCGCCGCGCTGGCGGAGCTGTTCAATACCCACGAGCGCGTGGTGTTCTTTGGCGGCGCTGGTGTTTCCACGGCAAGCGGCATTCCCGATTTTCGCAGCGTGGACGGCCTGTATCACCAGCAGTTTGCCTATCCGCCCGAGACCATGCTGTCGCACAGCTTTTACGAGACACATCCGGCGGAGTTCTTCGACTTTTACCGAACCAAGATGATCGCGCTTAACGCTAAGCCCAACCGCTGCCACACCAAGCTGGCCGAACTGGAGCGAGCCGGCAAGCTCGACGCCGTGGTGACGCAAAACATCGACGGCTTGCATCAGATGGCGGGCTCGCAGCGCGTGTTTGAGTTGCACGGATCGGTCCATCGCAACATTTGCCAGTCGTGCGGAGCGGTCTATAGCGCCGAGTGGATTTGCTCGCGCGAGCACGAGGACGCCGCGGGCGTGCCCGTGTGCCCCGCGTGCGGTGGTCGCATCAAGCCCGATGTGGTGCTCTACGAAGAGCCGCTCGACGAGCATGTGTTGACCGGTGCCGTTGCCACCATCGCCGCGGCCGATGCCCTCATTGTAGGCGGGACCTCGCTCGTGGTGTATCCGGCGGCGGGCCTTACACGCTACTTTACCGGCGATACACTGGCCATATGCAACCTTGCCCCCACCGATCAGGATGCAAATGCCGACCTGCTGATTTCTTGCGACATCGCGGCCGCGTTTGCGTTCTAGCCCGCGCGCGCGGATACAATAGAAAGACTGAGTGCAAAGCGACCCCGCCGCCAGCTCCCCAAGCTCGGCGGCGTGGGCATTTTAGGAGGATGTTCATGGCGAACGACAGCAAGACATGGCGGTGCGGAAAGTATGAGCTCAGCTTTGACCGTCCGCGCATCATGGGCGTCCTCAACGTGACGCCCGATTCGTTTAGCGACGGCGGGGAGCACTTCGACCCGGATGCCGCCATCGAGTATGGCCTGGCGATGCTCGACGCCGGCGCCGACATCATCGACGTGGGCGGCGAGTCCACGCGCCCCGGCTTTACCCCGGTCAACCCCGACGAGGAGGCGCGCCGCGTGCTGCCCGTTGTGCGCGCGCTGGCCAAGGAGGGCGCCATCGTCTCGATCGACACGCGTCATGTGGCGGTTGCCAAGGCGGCCGTGCGCTGCGGCGCCTCGATCGTCAACGACGTGACCGGCTTCACCGACCCCAAGATGGTCGAGTTTGTTAAGACGAGCACCTGCGGCGTCATCGTGATGCATGCCGGCGAGGTCGCCGCGCCCGCACGCACGCACGCAACGGTGCAGCTCGATACCTCGGCTGCGGCGTTTGTTGCCGAGAAGGCGCGCGAGGCGGCTGCCGAGGCCGCGCGTGAGGCTGAGAAGCCGGCTCGCCCCCGATTGGGCTCC
>OATO01000179.1_pt1 | contig 34874 bp, 24 predicted proteins | sample 1495011 | NCBI WGS metagenome assembly OATO01 (sample SAMEA2579961, study PRJEB22360) | human gut metagenome | biome: human gut; feature: human-associated habitat; material: faeces | place: Denmark | collected 2008/2010 | reverse complement strand
GCACCGGGCGCCCGAGGGGATCGTGCGCGCTGGCCGTCAGCATCGTGCCGCCGGTGGCGTCGGCCAGCGCCCGCGCGGTTCCCTCTCCCCCGTCAGCCATGGGCAGGCATCGTATTTCGGCGCCGGGGTCACCGCGGCGGATGCCTTCGGCCATGGCCCGTGCCGCCTCGGCGGCGGTCAGGCTCTCCTTGAAGGAATCAGGCGCACATAGGTATCGCATCGCCGGATCACGCCTGCTATTCGGTGCGCAGCGCGGTGGCCGGGTCCTGCTTGGCGGCCTTGCGCGACGGAATCAGGCCGCCGATAAGGGTGAGCACCATGCTGAGCACCACCAGGATCACCGCTCCGGCCACCGGCAGCGCGGCGTTCACGTCGTTGGTGCCGATGAAATGGTGCAGCACCTGGTTGCCCGGTATGAGCAGCAGCAGCGTCACGCCTATGCCGATCAGGCCGGCGCACAGGCCGATGAGTCCGGTCTCCGCGTTGAACACCTGCGACACATTGCGCTTCGAGGCGCCCATCGCGCGCAGGATGCCGATCTCCTTGGTGCGTTCCAGCACCGAGATGTACGTGATGATGCCGATCATGATCGACGACACCACCAGCGACACGGACACGAACGCGATCAGCACATAGGAGATCACGTTGATGATCGTCGTCACCGAGCTCATCATCAGGCCGACGTAATCGGTGTAGACGATCTTGTCGGCCTTGGGCACGGTCTTGTTGTAGTCGGTGATGGCCTTGGACACGTGGTCCTTGTCCTCGAAGCTGTCGGTGTAGATGTTGATCGTCGAGGGCACGTCCCGGCTCACCACGCCGAACGCGGCGAGGTTGTCGTCATACGTGCCGGTCGAGACGTACTGGTCGTAGATCTTGACCAGCACGTCCTGCGAGGCGGTGGCGATGTACTGGTCGAAGCTGTCGGCGAGCTGCTGCTCGCTCATCGCCGCCGTCCACTGCCCGCCCGCGGCTGACTGCCCGGCCTGCCCGGGCTGAGCCGACTGCGCTGACTGCGACTGCATCATGGCCTTGGCCATGTTCGCCTTGTCGCTCACGCCGAGCGAGGCCACATAGGTCTTGGCATCAGCGGCCTTCGCCGCGTCGTCCGACGGCGAGAACGCCAGGCCGTTGAGCACGTCGCGGGTCTTGTCCTTCTCCTGGTCGGTGACGATGGCGCTGGAGTTCGCATGGTCGATCAGCTCGTCGGTCAGTGCGCGGGTGTAGCCGATTCCGGTGGCCAGCGGCGTGGCGGAGGCGTCCTTGATCGGCTTGACCACGCCCACGATCTTCAGCTGCTCCGCCGAGTCGAAGCGCTCTGCGATGGCGTCCGCGTCGTCGCCGATGTACGTGTAGTCGCCGTTCGCGTCCTTCACGTACTGGTCTGCGGCGGGTATCATGGCCAGCTTCTGCCCCATCGCCGTCGCGTAGTCGATCTTGCCGGTGGGTGTCTTGACCGTCTCGCCGTCGTTGAGCTTGTTCATCATGTCGGTGTAGTCGCTGGCCTTGAGCAGGCCCAGCTCATACAGCGTGGTGAGCGGTACCTTGTTGTCGTCGTCAAGCACGAGCACGACCTGGTCCTTGCCGGTCGGCCATGCGCCCTTGACCACGCGGTAGTTGTCGGTGATGACCTTGCTGATGAGCTGATCGTCCTTCGCCCCCGGCATGATTTCATGGAACGAGTTGGGCGACGCGCTCGTGTCGGTCTTGCCGGTCAGCACCGTCATCTGCATGCTCGTCATGTCGGACATGCTCGACGACTGGCCCATCGAGCTCATCCGCGCAGCGTTCGATGTCGAATCGGACTTGGCACCGATGGTGACGCCGTTCGCGGTGACCAGCGTGCCGTCGGGATCGTGGCTGAACACGGAGAACTTCACGTCGTACGTGTATTGGATGCCGGTTTCGCCGACATATTGGCGAACCTCGCTGTTGGGGTCGTCCAGATACTTCTTGAAATCGGCGAGGTTGTTCTTCGTGATGCTGCTCGTCAGGCTGGAGGTCTGCTTGATGCTGCGGTCGTCCGGGTAGATGCCGTCGTTCTTCGCCGATTTGCCTCCGGTCTCCTTGCCGCCCGCCTGGGCGCCCATGATGCTGGTCATGTCGAAGGTCTGCGAGTCGATGGTGATCGGATAGGCGGTCATCGTGTCGCGCTGGATGCTGTCGATGTACGCGTTAACGCCGGTGGAAACCGACAGGATCAGGGCGATGCCGATGATGCCGATAGACCCGGCAAACGAGGTGAGCAGCGTACGGCCCTTCTTGGTCCTCAGATTGTTGAAGCTCAGCGCGATGGACGTGGCGAGCGACATCGAGGCCTTGCCCAGCCTCTTGTGTACGGGTGCCTCGGACGCGCCCTCCTCGACCTCGTACGGGTCGGAATCGCTGCGGATCACGCCGTCGCGCAGCTGGACGGTTCTGGTGGCGTACTGCTCGGCGAGCTCGGGATTATGTGTGACCATGACCACCAGACGGTCCTTCGCCACCTCCTTGAGCAGGTTCATGATCTGCACGGACGTGTCGGAGTCGAGCGCTCCGGTCGGCTCGTCGGCCAGCACGATGTCCGGGTCGTTGACCAGGGCGCGGGCGATGGCGACGCGCTGCATCTGCCCGCCGGACAGCTGGTTCGGCTTCTTGTTGATGTGGTCGCCCAGCCCGACCTGTTCGAGGGCCTTGCGGGCACGCTCCCGCCGTTCGGTACGGGATACGCCGGAGATCGTCAGCGCGAGCTCCACGTTCGACAGAATCGTCTGGTGCGGAATCAGGTTGTAGCTTTGGAACACGAAGCCGATCGTGTGGTTGCGGTACGAATTCCAGTCACGGTCCTTGTACCGTTTGGTGGAGACCCCGTTGATGATCAGGTCGCCGCTGTCGTACCGGTCCAGGCCGCCGATGATGTTGAGCAGCGTGGTCTTGCCGGAACCCGACGGGCCCAATATCGCCACGAATTCGCTGTCGCGCAGGTTCAGGCTGACGTCATCCAACGCCTTCTGCACAAAATCGCCGGTCTTGTATTGCTTGGAAATCGACTTGATCTGCAGCACGATGCTCCCCTTATTACCCATGGGTGGTTCGTCGTATGTCTCCATGATTTGCGATATGACACCACTGTATCCGACCCGTTCCCCCAGCGCCTCGTGATTCACCGCAAGCATGGGGAATAAAACCGACAACAAACGACTTTGCGTCGCTTTGACATGACGGAACCGTGACGGCCCTCGCGCGTCAAGTGTGTGTATCAAGCATGCTTTGCGTTTTTTTAGCGCCCCCCTCAGCAGTTTTCCCATACAGTCGAAACCATGACAGGACTCACTACATCTGAAGTCGAAGAACGCCGCGCGCGAGGCGAGGGCGAAACCGGGGCGCGAAGCGTCACCAAATCGACAGGCGCGATACTGCGCGAGAACATCTGCACGCTGTTCAACGCACTGAACTTCGCTATAGCGATACTGCTGTTCGCGGTCGGCGCGTACTCCAACATGCTGTTCATCGCGATCATCATCCTCAACATCGTCATCGGCATCGTGCAGGAATTCAAGGCGAAGAAACTCGTCGACGAGCTGACGATCCTCAACCAGCCGCACGCGGTGGTGCTGCGCGACGGCAAGGAGACGACCATCGAGGCCGGCGACATCGTCAAGGACGATGTCATGGTGCTGGATTCCGGCAAGCAGATCTGCAACGACGCCGTGGTCATCGACGGCCGTCTGGAAGTCAACGAATCGCTGCTGACCGGCGAAAGCGACTCCATCGACAAGACCGCCGGCAGCGAGCTGTATTCCGGCAGCTCGGTGATTTCCGGCCGCGCGTACGCCCGTGTGACGCACGTCGGCGACGAGAACTACACGAATTCGCTGATCAACGAGGTGCGCCAGGAGAAGCGCGTGCACTCCGAGCTGCTGGATTCGATGCGCAAGGTCACCCGGTTCACCAGCTTCCTGATCATCCCGCTGGGCGTGCTGCTGTTCGTCGAGGCGATGTTCCTGCGGCACTCCGGCACGTACGACGCCGTGGTGTCGTCCGCCGCGGCGCTGCTCGGCATGCTGCCGAAGGGACTGGTGCTGCTGATCTCCGTGTCGCTGGCCACCGGCGTGATCCGCCTCGCGAAGGCCAAGATCCTCGTGCAGAACATCTATTCGCTGGAGACGCTGGCGCATGTGGACGTGCTGTGCCTCGACAAGACCGGCACGCTGACGGACGGCAACATGAGCGTGGACCGGATCGTGCCGCTCGGCGAGCGCGGTGCCGCCGAGGATTCCGACGCGCTGCTGCGCGCCTACCTGGACGCCAGCGAGGACAACAACGTGACCATCGCGGCGCTGCGCGCCCATTTCGGTGCCGACGACTCCACCGCCGATGCCGGGCAGCCCGCGGCGCCCGCCGGTGACGGCCGTTTCGCCGCGCAGGCCATCATCCCGTTCTCATCGAAGCGCAAATGGGGCGCCATCACGATGCGCGCAGCGGCTGGCGCGGCAGACGCGCCTCGCCACGCGCAGGAGGGCGAGTCGGCCGCGACGGCGACCGGAACCGTGTTCCTGGGCGCCCCGGAGCGCATCCTTGGCGCGAACCTGCCCGATGAGGCGGCCGCGCTGATGGGTCAGGGACTGCGTCTGATCGCCGTCGGATACCTGCCCGGCGCGTGGACGGACGAGGAGCGTCTGCCGGATGCGCTGCAGCCGATGTTCCTGATCGCGCTGCGCGACAACATCCGCCCGCGGGCCAAGGAGACGCTGGCGTACTTCCGCGACCAGGGCGTCGACGTGAAGGTCATCTCCGGCGACCATCCCGACACCGTCGCCGCCGTCGCCCGGCAGGCCGGCCTGGAGCGTTGGCGTGACGTCATCGACATGACCTCGGTGCCGGCGGACGCCCCGGATTCCACGTTCAACGACGTCGCCGGCCGATACACGGTGTTCTCTCGCGTCACCCCCAAGCAGAAGCGCCAGCTGGTGCAGGCGATGCAGCGGGCCGGGCATCAGGTCGCGATGACCGGCGACGGCGTGAATGACCTGCTCGCCCTGCGCGAGGCCGACTGCTCGATCGCCATCGCCTCCGGGTCGGACGCCGCGCGCCAGATCTCGCAGGTCGTGCTGCTCGACTCCGATTTCACCTACCTGCCGCAGGTGGTGCTGGAGGGCCGCAAGGTCGTCAACAACGTGACCCGCACGGCCGCCGTGTTCTTCATCAAGACGATCTACTCGGTGCTGGTGTCGTTCTTCTGCCTGGCTTTGAACGTCCCGTTCCCGTTCATTCCGATCCAGATCACACTTGTCGACGCCTGCATCGAGGCGTGGCCGTCGTTCCTGACGATATTCGAATCGGACACGCGACGCATCCGCGGCCGGTTCCTGCCCACTGCGCTCGGCAAGGCGGCGCCGTTCGCGATCGCCGTCACCGGCATGATCATCGCATTCAGCCTCATCGCTCCGTTCGGCGAGACGCAGAACCGCACGGTCATGTTCGCGCTGCTGATCGCCGCGTCGATGGTCGCCGTGATCAAGAGCTGCGTGCCGTTCACGAAGATCCGCGTGTTCGTCTGCGTGACGATGGTGCTGGGCGCCCCGTTCGCGCTGCTCATCCTGCCGCACCTGTTCGAGGTGGTCGCGATGACCGGCCCGATGTGGGCATGGTTCGCGGTGGCGTTCGTGGTGATGATGGCCGTCACCGCCGCGATCATCGCGGCGCAGCGGGCATGGCTGCGGTCACGGCGCTGACCGGCGAGCGATTCCCCGTGATACCGGCGTGGATTGTCATCAGATGCGTCTGGACTTTCGGCGGGAGCAGCAGCAGTCGTGTTGTCCACAGGGACGATAGACTGTATGCGGTTTCATTGCTGTTCCGTGAATCCCCGCAGGGGGCTGTGTCGCCGAACGGCCGCAGCGGCGGTCTGGCAGCGGCAGCCGAGATCGGCCGGATCCCGTAATAATGCAGCTTACGCAGCACGTGTGCATAGGCCTCGTCCAGCGTCCTGCGCTGCTCCTCGATGGCGGCGCGCCGGTCCTCAAGCAGCGCGACGATGTCGTCGATATGCTCCGGCTCGTCGGCCTCGAACGCGAAGAACCGCTTGAGGTCCTCGATGGACATGTCGGCGACCTCGCGGATTGTGCATCGTTCCATGCTCGACATCGTAGCCGCGAGGATGACACGCCGGCGCCCTTGCACTCAAGCCAACTTGAAGCGTGACAATGGAGACATCGAACCGATCGACGACACCTGGAGGCACCCATGTTCGAACCCACCGGCACCTACGCGCCCGCCACGACGCGCTACGACGCCATGCTGTACAAGCGCTGCGGCGCCAGCGGCCTGAAGCTCCCGGCCATATCGCTGGGCTTCTGGCACAACTTCGGCGACATCACGCCCTACGACCAGATGAAGGCCCTGGTGCTCACCGCATTCGACCACGGCATCACGCACTTCGACCTGGCCAACAACTACGGCCCCGAACCCGGCGCCGCGGAGAAGAACGCGGGACGGCTGATCCGGCAATACCTCGCCGCCCACCGCGACGAACTGGTCATCAGCACCAAGGCTGGCTACGAGATGTGGTCGGGCCCGTACGGCGATTGGGGCAGCCGCAAATACCTGCTCGCCTCACTCGACCAGAGCCTGGAACGCCTGGGACTCGACTACGTCGACATCTTCTACCATCACCGTCCGGACCCCGAGACCCCTCTGGAGGAAACGATGGGCGCGCTCGCCCAGGCCGTCGCCAGCGGCAAGGCGCTCTATGTGGGCCTGTCGAACTACGACGGGCCACAGCTGGAGCGGGCGGCGACGATCCTCGATGAACTGCACGTGCCGTTCATCATCAACCAGAACAAATACAACATCTTCGACCGCACCGTCGAGCGCAACGGGCTCAAGGACACCGCCAAGCACCTGGGCAAGGGTCTCATCACGTTCTGCCCGCTCGCGCAGGGTCTGCTGACCGACCGGTATCTCAACGGCATCCCCGCGGATTCGCGCGTGGCGCACGATCCGCGCTTCCTGCACGCCGACGACGTGACGCGCGTCCACGGCCAGATCATGGCCCTGAACGAGATCGCCAAGCAGCGCGGGCAGACGCTCGCCGAGATGTCGCTCGCCTGGCTGCTGCACGACGACGCCGTGACCAGCGTGCTCGCCGGCGCATCCAAGCCGCAGCAGATCATCGACAACATCGGGGCGCTGAAGAACACGGACTTCAGCGACGAGGAGCTGAAAGCCATCGACGAGATCTCCATGCAGTGACGAATACCGCTGGAAGTCGCATCCGGAAACGGCTCCCAGGGTACCGGAAGGAAACGTACCGGCATATATTCATGCCAATCACAGCACAGCTTCCAGGATGGTGGAGTGATATGGAGGTTGTCGGCAAGAGCCGGCGAGGTCACTCAAGGTAACCCCACAATTGTCCCCCTCTCTCTTCTCCTTCTCACCCGGCCCTTTTGGGCCGGGTTTCCTTTTCTTCGGAGCCTGCGACACCGGAAAGCCGACGACGGCGAATCGTATCGCAATGGTGATGTACAGTAGTGAGTTCGCCACGACCATTACGAGGCGGCTTCATGCCGCCGGGAGGAGACACCGATGCTGCCCGACGGGACACTGCCCGACGATTATGTCGTACTGGATCTGGAAACCACCGGTGTCAGCTGGTATCGGGACACCATCATCGAGTTCGGAGCGGTGAAGGTCGTCGACCGCAAGCCCGTCGACACCTATCAGCAGTTGGTCAATCCGATGCGCAACCTCAATCCGTTCATCACGCAGCTGACCGGCATCACGCCGGACATGCTCGAACCGGCACCGACGCTGGACACCGTGCTGCCCGACTTCCTGCGCTGGTGCGGCGACGACGCGATGATCGGGCACAACATCATGCGGTTCGACATCAAGTTCATCGATCTGGCGGCGCAGCGCATCCTGCATCATGCGGTGCCGAACCGCATCATCGATACGTTGCAGATGAGCCGGAGCATGTACCCGCAGTACAACCGACACCGGCTGGTCGACCTGATCCAGCGTTTCGACATCGCCGACGTCGAGGAGCACCGCGCGCTGTCGGACGCCGAGCAGACGCAGATGTGCTTCGAATACATGCGCGACGAGCAGCGTCGCAGAGACTGCTGAGAGCGGAGCGAGCTGACTGATGGCATTGGGCGTTGGCGCGCGGTCTCTGACGCCGCCCGCCAACGTCCAATGCCATCGGCGCAGTTTTCTGCTTCCGTCAGCGTTGATTCAGGGGGATGTAGGCGCGCTCCACCTCGCCGGTGTACACCTGACGCGGACGACCGATCTTCGTGTTCGGGTCGGCGAGCATCTCGCGGTACTGGGCGATCCATCCGGGGATGCGGCCAAGCGCGAACAGCGTGGTGAACATCGCCGGATCGAAACCGATCGCACGGTATATCAGGCCGGTGTAGAAGTCGACATTCGGATACAAGTGACGTGACACGAAATACTCGTCGTTGAGCGCGATGTCCTCAAGCTCGACCGCAACGTCGAACAGGGCGCGCTCGTCGGCGGGAAGCTTGCGGGTGTCCTCACGCGCGATGATCTTCTCCAGATACAGGCGCGCGATCGCGGCACGCGGATCATACGACTTGTACACGCGATGCCCCAGGCCTGAGATGCGATGCCCCTCGGCCTTCGCGTCCTCCACGAACTGGCGAACGGACTTGCCGGAGTCGCGGATCGCCTTCAACTGACGCAACACGGCCTCGTTCGCGCCGCCATGCAACGGCCCGGACAGCGCGTTGATGCCGGCGGAGATCGCCGCATACAGGTTCGCGTGGGCGGAGCCGGCGATGCGGACCACCGACGTGGAGCAATTCTGCTCATGGTCGGCATGGATGATGAGCAGGCGGCCGAGCGCGTGCACGTACAGCGGGTCGGAATCGAACCGCTCGTATGGCACGGCGAAGCACATGCGCAGGAAATCGTCGACGTAGCCGCGGGCGAGGTCCGGGTAGAGCATCGGCTCATCGCGGCGGCGCCGGAAAATGTAGCTGACCACCGTGCGCGCCTTCGCCATGATGATCTTCGCGGCCTCATCCAGCTGGTCGGAGTCGGTGATGTCGGTGGTGTCGGGGTAGAACGCCGCAAGCGCGTTCACCGCCGCAGCGAGCACGCTCATCGGATGGGCGGCACGGGGGAACGAGCCCATGAACGTGCGGAAATCCTCGCCCACCATGGTCTTGTGGTTGATGTCGCTGCAAAACCGGTCGTATTCCGCCTGCGTCGGCAGGTCGCCGTGTCGCAGCAGCCACGCGACCTCAAGGAAATCGGAATGCTCGCACAGCTGCTCGATGGGGTAGCCCCGGTAGCGCAGGATCGACCGATTGCCGTCTATGAACGTGATCTTCGATTCGCACTGCGCCGTGGTCAGGAAGCCGGGATCAAGCGTGACCCAGCCGTCATTGCGCAGCTTGGAGACCACGATGCCATCCGGGCCGGCCGAAGCCTTGACGACCGGCAGCGTGTACTGATTCGAATCCACATGAAGTTCAGCTGTCGCCATGCACGCTCCTTAATCCCTTGATTGAGTCGTTCGAATTGTCAAGTCGTCGAAATTATCGAATTCGTCGTCCCGGTGCCTTGTATTGGACACACTATATTGCGTGCATGTTTCCACCAAAAACGCCGCTCCAGCACGTGGACATCATCACATGCCAAAGCGGCGACGGCATCGCCCGATACAGACCGTGGGCGATGGACGACCGGTTGCCGGTCAGTCGCGGGTGGTCAGGATGACCGGACCGTTCTCGGTGATGGCGATCGTGTGCTCGCTGTGGGCGCCACGCGACCCGTCCTCGGAACGCAGCGTCCAGCCGTCCTTGGGGTCCTGGTAGATCTCGTCGGTGGTCTTGAGGAACCACGGTTCGATGGCGATGACCAGACCCGGGCGCAGGCGGTAGCCGTGGCCGGCCTTGCCGTCGTTGGCGACGTGCGGGTCGCCGTGCATGATGTGGCCGACGCCATGGCCGCCGAATTCCAAGTTGATCGGGTAGCCGTACGAACGGGCGATGTCGCCGATGGTGGAAGACACGTCGCCCAGACGGTTGCCCGGACGGGCCGCGTCAATGCCGGCGGCGAGCGCCTCCTCGGTGCACTTGATGAGCTTGAGGTCGCTCGGGTCGGGGTCGTTGCCGACCACGAAGCTGATGGCGGAGTCGCCGACCCAGCCGTTGACGCTGATGGCCAGATCAAGGCTGACGAGGTCCCCGTCCTTGAGGTTGTAGTCGAACGGGATGCCATGCAGCACCGCGTCGTTGACCGACGTGCAGATGTAGTGTGCGAACGGGCCGGTGCCGAAGTCCGGCGCATAATCCACGTAGCACGATTCGGCGCCCTTGCGGTCGACGATCTTCTTGTGCACGTACTCGTCGATCTCCAGCAGGTTGGTGCCGACCTTCGTCATGGCCTTGAGTTCCTTGAGAATCTCGCCGACGAAACGACCGGCCGGCTTCATCTCCTCGATTTCCTTAGCGGTTTTCAGTTCGATCATGCAACCCAGCCTACTGTGCGGGGGTTACTTACGCCTCGGACGGCCGAACTTGAACGCGCGGACCATCGAGGAAACACCCATGACGATCAGCGCACATCCGCAGAAAATCACCAGGAACAGCATCGACGAGACTGGCGAGACCAGTACGACGAGACCGGCGATAATCGAGATGATCGCGTACAGCACCGCCCAGCCGGAGCTCGGCAGGCGCCATGATTCGGCGAGCGCCATCACGCCTTCCATCATCCAACCGAGGCCAACCACCATCGTGATGAACACTGCGAGCGCCTGTCCGGACAGGGCCGCGTTCTTCAGCATGAGTATGCCGCCGACCGACAGCATTATGCCGATGAGGATGTCCAGGATGCGCCATCCGGCCGGCAGTCCCAATGTGACGATGGCGCTGACGATGCGGATCACGCCGGAGACCACGAAGTAGATGCCGAGTGCGACGGCCGCGACGCCGAGCGTCTTGCCGGGCCAGATCAGCAGCGCGACGCCGAGCACGATCGCCGCGACGCCGATGATGCCGTACAGGCCGCGGATCGCGTTCTTCGCCTTCTGCGGCAGCATCTCCTCGATCAGCCGGAACGGGCTGAAGTCCTCCCAGCCGCCCTGCCCTTGCTGCTGGCCGGGCTGCTGTTGGCCGAACGGCGGCTGGTAGGCGTAGGGCTGGCCGTACGGGCGGCCTGGCTGGTCGGATGCGACGCCTGGCTGCGTCTGATATTGGCCGGATGCGGCGCCGTCCTGCGGCGCTCCCCCGTACGGGTATTGCCGGCTCGCAGGCTGGCCTTGAGGCGCGTAGGCTCCGTATTCCGGCTCTCCGGCACGGCCGGCCTGTTCGTTCCCGCCGGGCTGTCCGCCGTCACCGCGCCCGTTGTCGCCATGTCCGTCGCTGTGCGGGAAAGGCCCGCCATCGTATGTGCTCATCATGACTCCTTCACCGTTCATGCGGCCTGCCGTCAACCATGTGCGGGCATCCGAAGCAGGCCACTTCGATATCGTCACCGTCACCACCATATTCTAGACAAGTTGTCCAATTCATGCCATCAACACAACCCGCCGTTCCGTCCAATACCTTGCGTGTCGTTCGCTATGGGAAAAGACGGGCCGCGGAAGGTCAGAAGGAACGTCACCGAACCCGGATAGTATGAGACCATGACCACAGATTTGACGTCCGGCCTCGATACGGCCGCTTTTTCCTCTGTTATCAAACCATCCGACGATCTGTTCCGTTTCGTCAACGGCCCTTGGATCGACACGTACCGGCTGCCTGACGACAAGGCGCGCTACGGTTCCTTCGACAAGCTCGCGGAAGACGCCGAGAGCCAGATCCGCGACATCCTAGAGGACGAGGACTGCCCCGCAGCCAAGTCGCAGGCGCTGTACCGCTCGTTCATGGACACCGACGCCATCGAGGCGGCCGGTGCCACGCCGATCAGGCCCGCCCTCGACGCCATCGACCACGCCTCCGACAAGGCGGCGCTGACCCGCGCCATCGGAGCCCTCAAGCCCATCGACATGGGGCCGGACGTCTTCGACATCGCCGTATTCGGCGACCCCAAGAACCCCGGCACGAACGTCGTGCACCTCGAACAGTCCGGCATCGGCCTGCCCGATGAAGCCTACTACCGCGAGGACCACTACGCCCCGATCCGCGAAGCCTACGTCGACATGGTCGCCAAGCAGCTGCGTCTGGCCGGCTACGGCGACGAGGAGACCACCCGCGCACAGGCGGACCGCTTCCTCGATGTCGAGACCCGCATCGCCGCGAACCACTGGGACAACGTCGCCACGCGCGACTCGCAGAAGACCTACAACCCGACCGATTTCGTCACGCTGAGCGACGAATTGGCCCACTTCAACATCGCGGCGTGGGCCGACGCCTGGCAGGGCGCCTACGACGCCACGCCGGCGGCGAAGACCCAGCCGGTGGACCTGACGGCCGCGCTGCAGCACACCATCGTCCACGAGCCCAGCTTCCTCAAGGGCTTCGACGCCTTCTGGAACAACGCTGACCTTGACGACCTCAAGCTGTGGGCCCGCGTGCACGTCATCATCGGCACCGCGAGCCTGCTCAGCCACGACTACGACGTCGCCAACTTCGACTTCTACGGCAAAGTGCTGTCCGGCACCACCCAGCAGCGCGACCGCTGGCGTCGCGGTGTCTCCCTGGTCAACGGCGTTTGCGGCGAGGACGTCGGCCGCGAATACGTCAAGCGTCACTTCCCCGAAAGCTCCAAGCAGCGTATGGGGCATCTGGTCGACAACCTGATCGACGCCTACCGCGTGTCGATCACCAACAGCGACTGGCTCGGCGAGGAGACCAAGGCCAAGGCGCTGGAGAAGCTGTCGAAGTTCACGCCGATGATCGGCTACACCGAGCGTTGGCGCGACTACACCGCGTTCGACGTTCATGCCGACGCCGGCCTGGTGGCGAACATGCAGGCCGCGGCGCTCTACGAGTGGGGCTTCCAGCTGTCCAAGGCCGGCAAGCCGGTCGACAAGGGCGAGTGGCTGATGAACCCGCAGACCGTGAACGCCTACTACGAGCCGAGCATGAACGTCATCGTGTTCCCGGCGGCCATTCTGCAGCCTCCTTTCTTCAACCCGGATGCCGAGGACGCCGCGAACTACGGCGGCATCGGCGCGGTGATCGGTCACGAGATCGGCCACGGCTTCGACGACCAGGGCGCGCAGTACGACGGTGACGGCGTGCTCAACGACTGGTGGACGGCCGACGACAAGGCCAACTTCGAGAAGCGCACGAAGGCGCTCATCGAGCAGTACAACGCCTTCGTGCCTACGCAGCTGGACGAGAAGTACGCCGACGAGCCGGACAAGGCACCGCACGTCAACGGAGCGCTGACCATCGGCGAGAACATCGGCGACCTCGGCGGCGTGAACATCGCGCTGAAGGCCTACGCGTTCGCGCTCGACGAGGCCGCGGGACGCGACAAGGACGGCTCCGCGAAGGCTATCGAGGAGTCGCTGTCCGCGGCCCCGGTGATGGACGGATGGACCGGCCTGCAGCGTTTCTTCCTGAGCTACGCCTCGATCTGGCGCTCGAAGAACCGTGACGAGCTCGCCGAGAAATACCTGCAGATCGACCCGCACTCCCCCGCCGAATGCCGCACGAACGGCATCGTGCGCAACGTGGACCTGTTCTACCGTGCGTTTGATGTGACGCCCGACAGCGCCATGTGGCTCGACCCCGATAAGCGCGTACGCATCTGGTAATCCGTTGCCGGCAGACAGGCTGAACCGCGCCTGCCTGCCGGCAGATCATCAGAATTCGGCTTCTCCCGCCGGCCGCATGTCCCCGGTCGTCGACTCATCGAGCGGCGATTCGGCGAATCCCGAACCGAACTCCTGCGCCTGTGAGGCCTCCTGCGTCTGTGCGGCCTGCGGATTATCGGCCGGGGTTTCTTCGCCCAGATTATCGAACGTCACCGGCGTTGGATGCACCGGGCGCGCATCCGCCTGCTGTCCCGCGTCCGCCGTTGCCGTGCCGCCGCCCGGCGATGGCGGCAGGCCGGGATTCGCCGGCGTGCCGTTCCCCTGCGCCGGGGCGTCACGATCCGATTTCTGGAACTTCTTCAGTTCCGACACCCCGTAATTGATGTCGTGGCCGATATTGGTGGCCTCCACAACGATGCGGGAGCGCCTCTCATCGTTCTGGGTCGTCCATTCCTCCGTGCTGAGCACACCGGTCACGATCGCCGCCTCCCCCACGTGCAATGACATGCGAGCGTTGGACGCGAGCGTCCTGAACGCCTTCACGGTAATCCATGTGGTCGGCAGGTTGCGCCATTCGCCGGTTCCGCCGTCCCGGTACCGCCGCGTGCTGCCCATCCGGAACGAGCATCCCTCGACTCCCCCGCTGCGCCCGAACGGCACCGGCATCGATCCGACGAACCCGGTGATGGTCACCGTCCCCTGTTGTATGGCCATGTCGGACTCCTTTCCTTCCCTGTACTGACGTTGGACCGCCGATCCCCCTTCGGCGGTGTACTCACTATCGCAGATTTCCCGCCGGCATCACATGGTTTTCGGACAATGTGGTCGAAGGCTACCCCTTTGGCGTGTTGTGGACAGCATGTGGATAGAAAACCGGTTATCCACAATCACGCCGTCAATGCCCCGGCTCATTCATGACCGGCTATGCTGGGTTCGGTATCGCAGACGAACAGCAAGGAGAATTCATGGGCAAACCGCCATGGATGCGACAGACCCGTGTCACCGCCGACGGGGAAACCGAATTCCACGACACCGGCTTCCCCACCAGTTTCCTGTCCATATTCATCGGCCTGAGTATGCCGAGGAATCCCCGCAAAGCGTTCTCGATGCACCGGGCCGTATGGTGGACGGTCGCCTGGCTGGCACTGTTCGCGGCGTTCACCGCCATACAGGCATGGTATACATTCCAGACCCGTGACAGCGCGCGGATGGGGGAATGGTATCTGCACATGTTCGGCATCACCCTGGCGGGCGACTGGTGGCCGATCGCGGTTCTGCCCGTGCTGTTTGGCCCCGGGGGCGTCGTGTTATGGATATTGGGCGGCGTCTTCAACAATCGGCCCTGGATCGTCGCCATCGCCAATGTTCTCGTCCTGCAATTCATCATCAGCGCATTGGGCGCTTCCATCGGACACTTCGCCATGTTTCTGACGTTCGGTCCGCATGTGCCGGGACTGACCGATTCGACCACCGGCCGCGCAGCAGAGCAGCTGTATGTCTCCAGCTCACCGCAGACATGGATTCCCGGTCTCATCACCGCCGGCATCGCCCTGACGCTTGCCGTAATCATGGCCGCTGTCACTGGGGCGAGCAGCGCAAGGCAGAACGGCACGGCGATGAATCGTCTGCGCATCATCGCGTACGTCTTATCCTGCCTGGGATTCGTCGCATTGCTCATAGCAATCTGCATAGTGCTTGCATTTCTGCGCAACAAGCAGACCAACATCCTGCTGGCGGTATTGGCGTTCCTGACGCTGATCGCATGGATTCCCGGAGAAATGAAGTCGATACGCCGCTGCGTCGCGGAACAACGTGATGCTTCATGGCAGTGCGTCGCGGGCAGCTTCCTGGCATTGGACCTGATATTCGTGCCGATGCTAGCCGCCACCGCCCTCACCTCATGGTGACAGACATGCGCCAGTCGGGCCCCCATCCTGCGAAAGTCCCATCCGAGCATGCGTAAACGGGACTTTCGCTGGGTGAAGAAGGAATAAAACGCAGAAGTGGGGGGTCTTTCGCATGAAAGACCCCCCACTTCGAGCGATCAGGAGAAGCAGCCGGACTACTTGCCGAGCAGCGTGTCCAGACGCGACGCCAGCGTCTGCGCAGCGTCGGCGACCGGCACGGCGACGGAATCGGAGCTGTCACGGTTGCGGATCTCGATTGTTCCGTTATTCACGGTGTCACGGCCGGCGACTGCAATCAGCGGCACGCCGATCAGCTCGGCGTCCTTGAACTTGACGCCCGGGGAGACCTTCTTGCGGTCGTCGTAGATGACCTCGATGCCGCGCTCCTCCAGTTCTGCGACCAGCTTCTCGGCCGCGTCGAACGCCGCCGCATCCTTGCCGGTGGCGACGACGTGCACCTGGGCGGGCGCGATGACGGCCGGCCATGCCAGACCGCGCTCGTCATGATGCGTCTCAGCGATGCAGGCGAGCACGCGGGAGACACCGATGCCGTAGCAGCCCATCCACACGGGCACAGTCTTGCCGTTCTGGTCGAGCACCTTGAGGTCAAGCGCCTTGGAGTACTTGAGGCCAAGCTGGAACACCTGGCCAATCTCCACGCCGCGCTCGAAGCTCAGCGGGCCGGAACCATCCGGGCTCATGTCGCCATGACGCACCTCGACCGCCTCGACGGTGCCGTCGGCCTTGAAATCACGGCCGTACACGGCGTGGAAACGGTGCTTGCCCGCCTCGTCGCCGCCGATGATCCACTCAGTGCCCTCAGCCACGTGCGCGTCGATGAAGAAGCGCACCGGTTCGGCGACGCCCGCGGCCTCGCCCTGCTTGCCGAAGACCATCGGCCCCATGTAGCCGGCCACCATCTCGGGATGGGCCTTGAGATCGTCCTCGGTGGATTCCTCCAGCTCGGCGGGCGCGAACTGCGCCTCAAGACGCTTCATATCGACCTGACGGTCACCGGGCAGCGCCACGGCGATGACCTCGCGCCACGGCCCCTCATGATCATCGTCCTCGGGGTGCAGCACAGTCACGGCCACGGTCTTCAACGTGTCGGCGGCAGTCCATTCGCGGCCGTCCTCACGCGGGTACAGACGGTTGGCGGTGGCGACCAGATCCTCGATGGTCTTGGAATCCGGGGTTTCACGGCTTTCCATCGCGGGCACGGCGGAGCTGTCCACGGCCGGCAGCTCTGGGGTGGTCAGCGCCTCGACGTTCCACGCCTTGCCGGAGGGCGCCAGCGCGAACGTGTCCTCACCAATCGCCATGGGAGCCAGGAACTCCTCGGACGCGGAACCACCCATCGGGCCGGACATCGCGAACACGGGCACGTACTTCAGGTCGAGACGCTGGAAGATGCGCTCGTAGGCGCCGCGCTCGTCGTAGTACGCCTTCTTCATGCCCTCCTCGTCGATGGTGAACGAGTAAGCGTCCTTCATGATGAACTCGCGGCCGCGGATCAGGCCCGCGCGCGGGCGGAACTCGTCGCGGTACTTGGTCTGGATCTGGTAGAGCGTGACTGGCAGGTCCTTGTACGAGGAGTACATATCCTTGACCAGCAGCGTGAACATTTCCTCATGCGTGGGGGCGAGCAGGTAGTCGGCCTCGTGACGGTCCTTCAGACGGAACAGGTTCTCGCCGTATTCCTCCCAGCGGTGGGTGGCCTCATACGGCTCGCGCGGCAGCAGCGCCGGGAAGTGGACCTCCTGGGCGCCGATGCCGTCGATCTCCTCGCGGACGATGGCCTCGATCTTGTTGAGGACCTTCAGACCCAGCGGCAGCCAGGTCCAGATACCGGGAGCCGCCTTGCGCACATAGCCGGCGCGCAGCAGCAGTTTCGCCGAATCGGTGTCGGCGTCGGCGGGATCCTCGCGCAGCGTGCGCAGGAACATGGTGGACATTCGAAGTGCTTTGGAACTCATGGGTTCCAAGGTATTCGCGTTCGGGGACATTGCGGGCCCGGTTCAGTTCGGCAAACCCGCAGTATTGAAAAAGGCCACCCACCCGGAGCTCACCGAGCGAGCGGCCTTCGTATTGGCCTCGCGGCCGTGCCGCGCTTACCGCGTCATCCGGCGCAGCCGTTCGAGGGTAATGCCGGCCGCCAGCATGGCCATCGCCAGGACGGTCACCAGCGACATGTCGATACCGGTATGGGCCAGCGAATCGGCCGCGGACGTCTTGCCCCCGGCAACTACGCCCGTGTTCGCGCCCGGCTTGGCGGAAGACGAGCCACCCGACGTGCCACCCAGCACGGTACCGGGCTTGTTCTGCTCATTGCCGCCCGGCGCGGGCGTCGGAGCGGATTCGCGCACGACCTCGGCCTTGTCGCCGGCTTCGACTTTGACCACGTCACCGGCCTGGTTCAGCGTGACCTTGGAGGTGAACGCGGCGGCGAGGTTCAGACGCTGCCAGCCGTCGGATGTGGAGTCCAACGGGTATCCGGAGTCGATTTCGGTGGCGGCAAGCACGGCGCGGCGCTGCTTCGCGTTCAGCGTCGGGAACACCGTGCGCAGCAGCCCTTCGGCGTTGTCGGGCACGCGCGGAGCCTGACCGGCCTTGCCGACCTGCTGGTATCCGTAGGTCAGCCGCTGCGTGTACGACGCGACGGCGGAACGGACGTCGGTGATCGGCTTGGTCGACACGGCGTCGGTGAACGAGTTGCGGTATCCGCCGGTCGTGGTCGCCTTGGTGTTGGCGATGATCTCGGAGAGCGTGTCGCCGTAACCGGCGGCTTTGCCGCGCTGCGTCAGATAGTCGCGCAGTTCGGTCTGTGCCGGCTGCACGACCTTGCCGAAGAACTCGTCGTCGTTCAGACGGCCGGCTGCGGATGCCTCGCCCACGATGCGGCCGCCCATGACGTCGAGAGGATAGTGCGCGCCTTGCACGATGCGGTCGTTGCCGCCCTCCGCGGCCCGCGCGACGATCTGGGGCGCGAATTCCGGCATCATCGCGGCGAGCGTCAGGCCGGACGTGTAGAACGCCATCGTATGACCGGACGGGAACGACTGCGATTTGCCGGGAATCAGCCCATCGTATCCAGCCGGATGGTCCAGACCTCGATAATCGTCATGCCAGTCGGCCGCGCGACGCAACGCCAGTTGCGGGGAAAGTCCCTTAAGGTCGTTCTCGCCGTTCACGCTGCGGTCGTACGCGTCGCCCTCGTCCTTGTTCATGGACGGGCGCGGGAAGTTGAAGTACTGCTTGGCCGCGGTGACGGGCAGGTAGCCGACCATGCCGTTGAGCAAATCGTATGTCTTCTGCAGGGCGCGGGTTTTGGTCTGCGGGTCGACGACCATGCCGTCCCAGAACCATTCGCCCATGATCGGGCCGAAAGCGTCCCAGTAAGTTTCGCGGTTGTTCTGGTCGGCGTCGATCAACGCGCGCTGCAGCTGCGTGTAGCGCCCGTCGACCAGCGTGCCGGATTGGTCGTCCGCAGCCGCCTTGTTGTTGATCGACACAGTGAGGTCGTCGTTGCGCTTGAGCAGGGAGACGCCCTTGTCGGTCACGCTGCCGCGGAATACATCGCCGTCGGCATTGCTCGGGTTGGACTTCGGCTGCCAGTATTGCGTGAATTCGCCGAGCAGCGCGTCGACGTTCGGCTTGCCGGAATCGGACGGATACGACGGTGTTTCAGCGGCGAGCGCAGGTCCGGCGTACGCGAGTCCGGCCACCAGAGTCGCCGCGGCGGCCACGCAGGCCATGGCGCGTGTGATGAATCGATGTTGCTGTGACATATTCCTCCCCCATGGTTTTTCGGAACATTGCGTCTCATATGCTAGATGCGCGAAGTGTATCCAGAGGAACCCCACCATGAATTCGCCATGAACAGCCGCGACCGGTCTCGCCACCGCTGCTTTACAGCGCAGTATGGCCATGCGATAATGACGATTATCAGCGGAGGGCGTTGCTCCACAATGACGGTGGGGCATCGAGAGAAGTGAAGCATCATGACTCAGCCGATGCCACAGCCGCCACAGCCTGAATCCGACCGGCCGGAACCGGCGGCATCGGATAATCCGTTCACACCGCCATGGCAGGCGGCACCGTCACGGCAGACGACAGAGCCCCGGCAAACGGCACCGTCACGGCGGGACTCTCCGTCGGGCGTGCAGGTTCTGCTGCTGACGCTGGGCGTCGTGCTGATCACCGCCGCCGTGCTCACGTTCGCATCAGTGGCATACACCACGCTCGGCGACATGGGCCGTGCGGCCTGCATCGGCGTCGTGGGACTGGCGGGATTGGCGGTCGCCGCATGGTTGGCCGGCCGGCTCCGCGTGACGGCCGAAGGCATCGCCTGGGCCGGGCTGGCGGCCTTGACGGTTGACGCGTTCCTGATCGGCGATCTGCCGTTGGGATGGCCGGACGAGCTGGGCGATACCGTGACCGGCGCGGTGCTGTTCGGTCTGGGCTGCGTGACGATAGTGCTGCGGGCGGTTCATCAGAAAGGCCGTCAACCGTTGTGCGCATGGTCCCTGTACGCCGCTTTCGCTCTGTCCGTGTCGCTGATGCTGCTGTGCGACCTGCCGGTGCTGCCGAGATACATGTCCGAAGCCGTCAGCGTGGCTGTCTTCACTATGCTCGCGGGAGCCGCCTGTCTTATCGGCCCGGCCGATTCCGTAACGCACACGGCTGGGCCGGAACCAGTGGCCGGCATGGAGAGGGCGCAGCGGGCAGCCGAAGCACAACAGACCGTCAACTTGACTCCTGCGGCGGCGCCGGAACCGGCCACCGACTCGCAGCAGTCCGTCGCCTCGCCATCACCCGTCGCATCACCACAGTTGGCCGCATCGCCACAAGCACCCACATCAATATCCAGTCCCGTGCCGCAACGGATGCCAGCGCCAGAGCAATATGGCGCCGAGCGCATCATCGTCGCCTTCATCAGCGCTTTGAGCCTTACTGTCATCGCGATCGCCGATTTCAGCAATCGCATGGTTGAGAAAAACCTCGTGGCGATCGCCGCATATGTGCTGCTGCTGGCATTGACCGCCACCGCATGGCTGCGGACATGCCATCCGATGGACGGCGGCGCGACCCGCACCCTGCGCTGGATATTCGGTACCGCCGCGCTGATATCCGCGACAGGCATGTTCCTCGGGGATCCGAAGCCGATGCCTGGAGACGCCATCGTGGCGATGTTCGGTATCATGGCGCTTTCCATCGGCGTGCGATGGATGTTCGTCAGGCCGACGATGCGCAGCTGGACCGCGCTATGGCCCGGTCTGTCACTGACGCTGGTTCCACCGCTGCTGATGACGTGGAGCGGCCATGCAGCCACGGTCAGGGTCGTGCTGCTGTTCGCCGCCGCGCTGGCGGTGCTGCTGGTAGGATCGTTCATGGAATGGCAGGCGCCGGTAGTCATGGGGTCGATTGTGCTCGCGCTGCATGTCGTGGTGCAGGCGTGGCCGTGGATAACCATCATCTCGCGCGATTTCTGGTGGATATGGCTGCTTGTCGGCGGCATCATACTGATTGCGGCCGCCGCGCATTACGAGGCAAGCCTCAAATCGGTGCAATCGCTCGGCAAACGCATCTCACAGCTGCGCTAGCGCACCACTACCCGGCGAAAGTCCCATTCGGCGACGTCATAATGGGACTTTCGCGGGATTGATATCTACTTCCGCCCAATAGCAGTCCCATATCCGAAAGCAGCCACCGCTAGAACAGCTCGGCTTGTTCGAATTCGCCAGCAGGCTCGTCCTCGTGAGGCGTTTGCGGCCGGAACGCAGCCACGCCCTCGTTGCCCAGCCGCGCGCTGGCGGCCTGTGACCCGCCGCGCAAATCGCCGTCGAGCATCACCGCATCCGCTGAAACCGCGAACATGCGCTCGTTGACGCCGGCAAGATACAATCCGCCCATGCGTTCCACACGCGAAAGCGCCACGTATCCCATACCGGGCGCAAACGTGCGGCTCAGATCCATCACCGCCCGGTCGAGGGTCATTCCCTGCGATTTGTGGATGGTGATCGCCCACGCACAGCGCAGCGGCACCTGCGCCACGGACGCCATCACCGTGTCGCCGTCCATCATCTCCCACGTGGCCTGCTTCATCGTGACGATGTTGCCGTTCTCGAATTCGACGATGGGCCAGCCGCCCTTGCTCTCGTTGGCGAAGCCGCGCACGGTACCGAGCGAACCGTTGACATACTGGTGGTCGGCGTCGTTGCGCAGCGCCATGACGGCGGCACCGGTCTTGAGCACGAGGCACTCCGGCGCCAGCATGTTGCGCTTGAGCCGTTCGACCAGATGGGCCGGCCCCATCTGCTTGGCATGGAACTCGTGCGGCTCCTTGTCTATCCGCGCAAGCCTGGAATCGTTGAGGTTATCGGCCTGCCGGTTGACGGGGAACAGGTGGACCGCCACCTCGCCCGGCTGCGGTGTCACACCGAGCCGCGTGACGAGCGCGTCACGGTCATCCTGATCCACGCATCCGGCACGGATGTCGGTGAGCACGTGCAGCAGCCGGCCGTCGTCCTGACGATGCTGCTCGGTCAGATAGCAGATGACCGGCGCGAGTTCGCCCCACACCAGCGATTCGGTGACGAATCCTTCCGGATTGAGTCCGGCCTTCGCGTACCGTTCGCGGGACGCCACGAAATCCGGGCCGGGCGGCAGCACGTCGCGGTCGCGCCCGGACACGGAGACCGGCGGCAGCTGGAAGAAGTCACCGGACAGCACCACTTGCAATCCACCGAACGGCCGCGGATCATGCCGCACTTCACGGCACACCTGATCGACCATGTCGAACAGCCAGGCGTGCATCATCGACACCTCGTCGATGATGAGCACGTCGGCTGCCTGTATCTTGCGCCGACGACGGGTCTTGATGGTCTTCAGCAGATTCGGCGTCAGCACGTTGGCGAGTCCGACGCCGCTCCACGAGTGAATGGTCTGGCCGTCGATATGCGTGGCGGCGATGCCCGTTGACGCGGTGACGGCCACGTTCGCGCCGTCTGCGCGCGCCTGCCGGATGAACTCGTTCAGCACGTACGTCTTTCCTGCGCCGGGCGCACCTGTCAGGAACACGTTCGCGCCGGCGTTCAGAATCGCGAGCGCCTCAGACTGCCGCATATGCCCTCCTTAAGCTCATGCATCACGCACGGTCCGCGCGCCCTGGCGTATGACATCGCTCGCCCGCGGGCTCAGACCAGCCGGCGGACCACCTGCAGCACGCCGTGCTCGGTGTTGGCCGGCGCGATGTACCGCGCCGCGCGTTTCAGATCCGGATGCGCGTTGGCCATGGCGAACGACCATTCGCCGGCGTCGAGCATCTGCAAATCGTTGAGATAGTCGCCGAACACCGCCGTCTGCGCGGGCGTGACGCCGAGATGCCGCTGCAGCGCGACGACACCCTGCCGCTTGTCGGTTCCGGGATTCATGATATCGACCCAGTGCGCTCCGGATACCACCACCTGATGGGTGCGTTCCACATCGCCCAGCAGGTTCGCGGCCATGCCTTGCGCGTCGCCGAAATCGAAGATCGCCAGTTTGAGCACGGTTTCGTCCTCGGTCTCCAGCACCTCGTGCAGGTCGTCCACGATGCGCAGCGCCTTGTAGTATTTGGAGCATTCCTCGACGAACGGCCTGTCCTGCCGCTGGATGTACGCCGTGTTCAGACCGCATACCACGAGTCCGATGTCATGCGAGCCCGACGCCACCGCGGCGTCCACCAGATCGATCAGCGTACGCGTGATGTCCCAGCTCACCCCGTGCACGTCGATGACGTTGTCGTCGGCGACCACGACGTTGCCGTTCTCCGCGATATACGACATGGCGCCGTCGACGCGGTCCGCGAACATGGAGCGCAGCGTGGCGAGCTGGCGGCCGGAAGCCGGTACGAACTCGACACCCTTGGCGTGCAGCTCGTCGAGCAGCGGCCAGAAGTCATCGGGGATGTTGCTGTCGCCGTCCAGCAGCGTGCCATCCATGTCCGCCACGATCAGGCGGATGTCGTGCGGCTTGTCGCAGATGGCGGTCCAATCGTTCGCGGTCATGGTGTCGTTCCTCTCAGTCGTGTGCGTGACGTTTTCTGTTTTTCGAGACCGGCCGGCTACTTATTCAGCAGGCTGGTGGCGACGATCTGGTCGGCGATGGCCTTCGACTCGGCCTCGTTCGGGCCGGGAGCCGGCGCCATGAACGCCTGACGGTAGTAGCGAAGCTCGTCCAGCGACTCGATGATGTCGGCGAGGGCGCGGTGCCCGCCGTTCTTGGCGGGGCGGTTCTCATACACCGCGGAGTACCAGCGGCGCGCGAGCTCCTTCAGCGTGCTCACGTCCACGCTGCGGTAGTGCAGATGGCTCATGAGACCCGGCATGTAATGGTCGAGGAATTTTTTGTCGGAGCCGATGGTGTTGCCCGCGAGCAGCGGCCTGACTCCATCCGGCGTGAACCGCAGCACGTATTCGGTGACCTTGCGTTCCGCCTCTTCGAGACTCAGGCCGTGCTCCCATTCGTTGATGAGCCCCGAACGGGTGTGCATGGCGCGCACGAAATCGTTCATGTGCCCCACGGCGGCGTCGGACGGCTTGATGACGTAGTCCACGCCCTCGTCCAACACGTTGAGATCGAAATCGGTCGGGACCACGGACACTTCGACGAGCTCATCGCCACCGAAGATGTCAAGTCCCGTCATCTCGCAATCAATCCAGATCAGGCGCGAATCCTTCGCGCTGTACGTTTCCGCATCATGGCTGTCGACCATCGCAAGCCGCCTTTCCTGCTGTGCTTTCCTAGGGAACGTTACAGGCTATAGCAGACCGGGGACGCGCCGTCAGGCCAGCGGGAAAGAGAGCAGCATCGTAGTGCCGGACGGGGACGAGGACTCCACCGCGACCGAGCCCCCCATACCGGTTCGCCACGTCACGGGCGAGCGCGAGGCCGAGCCCGTACCCTTGGTGCGCGGTGCCGTCATCGTCCCGGGCGAAGCGGCGGAACAGTCGTTCGGGATCGCCGCCGATGCCCGGTCCATGGTCGGACACGCGGATCTGCGCCCATTTGCGATGACGCGCACACCCGAGCAACACGGCCACCGCCGCTCCCTCAGGCGAGTCGATGCGGTATCCGCGGCCGCGTACCGTTTCGATGATCGTCCGCGTGGTCTTGCCGCGCAGATACGACACGTATACATCGACGGTTCCCATATCGCTGCCGTCAGAGAACACCTGCGACAGCAGCTCCTCGCGAGAAAAGACATGATCCGGTGCGGCGACGAGCACCGACAGCAACCTCATCTCGGCATCGGTGAGCGACACCGCCCTGCCGTCCGGATCCTCGATGATGCCGGAGTGCGGCTTGAGCAGCCAGTCGCCCACCATCACGCTGGCCGTCTGGGCGTTGAACCCCCGCAGCAGCGCGCGCAGCCGGGCCTGTAGTTCGATGAAGTGGAACGGCTTGGTCAGGTAGTCGTTCGCGCCGCAGCCCAGCCCTTCCACGATGTCGTCCACCTGCGCGAGCGCGGTCAGCATCAGCGCGGGTGTAGTGACGCCGGAGCCGCGCAGGGCGCGAATCAAATCCAGCCCGTCGCCGTCGGGCAGCCGGTGGTCGACGATCAGCACGTCATGCTCTTGCCCTATCCAATTGGGACCCCGCTAAAGCGCCGCTAAGAAGACACGCGGGCACGACGGAAGCTTGGTGTCGCGGCACGACATGACCCGCCGCTTCGGGGGAAACGGGACGGATATAATCTTGGACATTCGGGACGCGGCCGGCCGCGCGCCATTACGGCAGCGCAGGAACGGCAGCGGTACATGCATACGGCCAGGAGGACTACATGGCAGAGGAAACGCAATCTATCACGACGCGGCACGACGCCGAGACCGACCCGGCACTGTGGTGGCGGCAGGCCGTGGTCTACCAGGTCTACCCGCGCAGCTTCCAGGACACCACCGGCTCCGGTCTGGGCGACATCAATGGCATCACCGGGCAGATCCCCTATCTGCGGCAGCTGGGCGTCGACGCGATCTGGCTGTCGCCCTTCTACCCGAGCGAACTCGCGGACGGCGGCTACGACGTGGCCGACTACCGTGACGTGGATCCGAAGCTCGGCTCGATGGACGACTTCGACCGGCTGGCCGCCGCCGCGCATGCGGCAGACATCAAAGTGGTGGTGGACATCGTGCCCAACCACAGCTCCCACCTGCACCCCTGGTTCCGTCAGGCGCTGGCGGACGGCCCCGGCTCCCCCGCGCGCGACCGGTACATCTTCCGCGACGGCAAGGGCCCGAACGGCGACGAGCCGCCGACCCGCTGGCAGAACCATTTCGGAGGTCCGGCATGGACGCGCGTGGACGACGGCCAATGGTACCTGCACATGTTCGCCAAGGAGCAGCCCGACTGGAACTGGAAGAACCCGGACGTGCGCGCCGATTTCCTTGAGACGCTGCGTTTCTGGTGCGATCACGGCGTGGACGGGTTCCGCATCGATGTGGCGCACGGGCTCGCCAAGGACCTCGACCGCGACGACCTCGACGACTACGTGGTGATGAGCACGAACGACATGCCCGCGGACGGATCCCACCCAGTGCTCGACCGCGACGAGGTGCACGACATCTACCGTGAGTGGCGCCGCGAGGTGTTCAACCGCTACGATCCCCCGCGCTTCGCGGTCGCCGAGGCATGGGTCCGGCCGGAACGCCAGTACCTGTACGCGTCACCGGATGAACTGGGGCAGGTGTTCAACTTCGAGTTCGCCAAGGCGGATTGGACCTTCGACGCGATGAGCAAAGCCATCGACGAGGGGCTGGCGTGCGCCGAGATGTCGGGCTCGACGTCCACCTGGGTGATGAGCAACCATGATGTGCCGCGCCACGCCACGCGTTACGCGCTGCCGCAAGTGCCGACCGGCGAATACCATCAGATCGCCAACGACTGGCTGCTGCGTGACGGCACCACCTATATCGAGGATCGCCAGGCCGGCGCATTGCGGGCACGCGCCGCACTGATGCTCGAAATGGCGCTGCCCGGCTCGGCCTACGTGTATCAGGGCGAGGAGCTGGGCCTGTTCGAGGTGGCGGATATTCCATGGGACCGCATCGAGGATCCCTCCGGCCTGCGCACCTCGCGGGCGCAGTCCACCAAGGGCCGTGACGGCTGCCGCGTGCCGCTGCCCTGGGTCGCGTCCGACGTGCCCGAGACGTACACGTCCGACAAGAGGCACGTCCATGCCGGCTCGTTCGGGTTCTCCCCTGCCGTCAGTGACGCCGAACCACACCTCCCGCAGCCCGCGTGGTTCAAGGATTTCGCCATGGACATCCAGGACGCCGACGACGGCTCCATGCTGAACTTCTATCGTCGCGTGCTGCGGCTGCGTCACGAGATGCAGACTCCGGACACCAGTTGCACGTTGCTTCCCGAGAACCGTCCGAGCGGCATGCGCGACGGCGCCGACGGCCAGCCCGGCGGCGTGATCGCCTACCGTCGTGCCAACGGTTGGGCGAATCTGACGAATTTCGGAGCCACACCGGTTTCGCTGCCCGACGGCGAGGTGCTGCTCTCGTCCGCGCCGCTCACCGATGACGGCCGGCTGCCGCAGGATACGTCCGTCTGGATGCGGCTGCGGTAGGCCTGCCCGCGCCAGCCACGATGCGGGCGGCGGAGCCGATTCGACGCGGCCGGGCCTATATGCAAGATGGCGGGCTCCCCTCGCAAATCGTGAGGGGAGCCCGCCATCATATTCATATGAGCCGAATCCTATGAACCGATCGGCATCGGCCTATCAGTTGTGGAAGCCGGTGTAGTTCGGCGCTTCGGTGGTCATCACGATGTCGTGCGGATGCGACTCGCGCAGGCCGGCGTCGGTGATGCGGATGAAGCGGCCCTTCTCCTGCAGCTCGGCGATGTTGTGCGCGCCCACATAGAACATGGACTGGTGCAGGCCGCCGATCAGCTGGTACAGCACGGCGTTCAGCGGTCCGCGGTACGGCACTTCGCCCTCGACGCCTTCCGGAACGACCTTGTCGTTGGAGGTGACGTCGGCCTGGAAGTAACGGTCCTTGGAGTAGGACTTCTTGCCGCGCGGGGCCATGGCACCCAGCGAGCCCATGCCGCGGTACAGCTTGTACTGCTTGCCGTGCAGCAGGACCTTCTCGCCCGGAGCCTCCTCGCAGCCGGCCAGCGTGCCGCCGAGCATGACGGTGTTGGCACCGGCGACGAGCGCCTTGGCGATGTCTCCGGAGTAGTGGATGCCACCGTCGGCGATGCACGGCACGCCGGCGGCCTTACATGCCTGGGCGGCGTCATAGACGGCGGTGAGCTGCGGGACGCCGACACCGGCGACCACGCGGGTGGTGCAGATGGAGCCGGGGCCGACACCGATCTTGACGGCGTCGACGCCCGCGTCGATCATGGCCTGGGCGCCGGAACGGGTGGCGATGTTGCCGCCGATGACCTGCACGCCGCGGAAGGCGGGGTCGCGCTTGATGCGGCTGATCATGTCGAGCGCCAGACGGGCCTCGCCGTTGGCGGTGTCGACGACGAGCACATCGACGCCGGCCTCCATCAGAGCGGAGGCGCGCTGCCAGGCGTCGCCGAGGAAGCCGATGCCGGCGGCCACGCGCAGACGTCCCTGCTCGTCCTTGGTGGCGTCCGGGTACTGCTCGGTCTTGACGAAGTCCTTGACGGTGATCAGGCCGGCGAGCTTGCCGTTGTCGTCGATCAGCGGCAGCTTCTCGACCTTGTGCTGGGCGAGCAGACGGTGGGCGTCATCCTTGGAGATGTTCGCCGGACCAGTGATGAGGTTCTCCTTGGTCATCACGTCCTTGACCTTGAGGTGGTCGTAGTCTTCGGACGGGATGAAGCGCATGTCGCGGTTGGTGATGATGCCGACGAGGCGGTTCTCCTCGTCAACGACCGGCAGGCCGGAGATGTGGAACTTGCCGCACAGCTTGTCGAGGTCGGCGAGCGTGACGTCCGGGTTGACGGTCAGCGGGTCGGTGATCATACCGGACTCGGAGCGCTTGACCACATCGACCTGGGCCGCCTGGTCGTCGATCGACAGGTTGCGGTGCAGCACACCGATACCGCCGTTGCGGGCCATGGCGATGGCCATCTCGGATTCGGTGACGGTATCCATCGCCGCGGAGATCGCCGGAACCTTCATGGTGATCTCACGGGTCAGATGAGTGGTGGTGTCGACTTCGGAGGGAATCACGTCCGTCTCGTTCGGCAGCAGCAGCACATCGTCATACGCGAGGCCCAGCTTGGAGAAAATCGGGGGGACGGGAGCATAGGATTGCATATTCGCTTCAGAATTTGTAGCCATGTATTCACTATATGAGCGTAATGCGACGAATGCGACACGAACATGGTCTCGACCATCATCATCGGCAGGTCACGGGCGCCGTTTTTTCCCGTCACCGCTTTCGTCAAACGAATGACGTGCCCGTCGCCGCGCGGATGCATACGACTGGTTCTCCGCGGCGATCTCCGGCAGGCGACGCTTCAGATACGGGTACATCGTCGCCACCGTCAGCAACACCACGGCGATGACGAAGCCGATGAGCACATAATGGACCTTGAAGAACAACGTCATGATCGAGCCGACCGCGATCAGAGCCGCCCACCCCCACAGAATCAGCACCGCTCCCTGCACGGTGTGGCCGATGCGCAGCATGCGGTGGTGCAGATGCATACGGTCCGGGTGCATCGGCGACTGCCCGTGGCTGAGTCGGCGCACGATCGCCAGACACATGTCCAGCACTGGCAGGAACAGCACCAGGATCGGCAGCAGGATCGGCATGAACACCGGCAGGTACACGCTGGCATGAATCGACGCCGGATCCAGACGGCCGGTCATCACGATTGACGCGCAGGTGATGAGATACCCGAGCAGCATCGAGCCGGAGTCGCCCATGAACAGCTTGGCCGGATGCCAGTTGTGCAGGATGAACCCGATGCAGATGCCGACCATCGCCACGTCGATCAGCGTCGCCATCGAGGCGTAGGACGGCGAATTGCGCGCGATGATGTAGGAGTACGCGGCGAACGCGACGCCGCCGATGGCGACGATGCCCGCCGCGAGGCCATCCAGGCCGTCGACGAAATTGACCGCGTTGATCGACGCGACGATCAGTATCGCGGTGATCGTCACCGAGATACTGGGGCTGGCGGTGATCAGGGAGCCGATCGGCAGCGATATGATCTGCAGGCCGCCCCACGCCACGAACACCGAGATCAGCAGCTGCCCGGCCATCTTCAGCATCCAGTCCAGATCCCACAGGTCGTCGGCCATGCCCAGCAGGCATATCAGCACCGCGCCGGCGAGGATCACCCACTCCTGGTTGTTGTTCTCGAACAGTCCGGTCGTGAATGCGATGCGACTGGAGTAGATCATTGCAAACGCGAATCCGATCAGCATGCCCAGTCCGCCCATGCGCGGCGTCGGGATGGTGTGCACGTCGCGCGCACGAACCTCTCCGACCGCGCCGATATGGATGGCGACATGGCGAATCAGCGGCGTGACCAGCCAGGTGACGCCGCCTGCGATGGCGGCGATCAGCAGATATATCCTCATGCGCCCAGACCACCACCGTTCATGTGCACGGCCTTGCGCACGACGGGCTGAGGGATGACACCCTCTCGCAGGATGACGATGCCGTCGCGCTCATGAGGGTCGGCGGCGACCACCGTGCTGGCGACATGGCCTTGCGTCGGCCCGCCGTCAAGATACAGCTGCACATCGTCGCCGAACGCCTGCACGGCCTCTTCGACCGTCTGCGCGCTTTCGTCGCCGGAACGGTTCGCGCTCGACGCGGCAAGAGGACCGAGCTCATTCAATATGCGCAGGGTCAGGGCCGAATTCGGCACGCGGATGCCCTGCGTACGCCTGCCCTGCGGGGTGGCACTGACCGTGGCGAGCGTGCAGTCCTCGCGGGCCACCGCGATCGGCGAGAACGCACCAGGCAGGAACTGCGCGGCCAGCCGGTTCAGCGGCGACGGCAAGTCGAGCCCGAGCCCGTCCAACTGGTCGACGGATGCCAGCAGCACCTGCAGCGCTTTGAAGCGCGGGCGGCTCTTGACCTGATAGATGCGGTCGATTGCGGCCTCGTTGCGCGGGTCGCAGGCCACGCCATACACCGTGTCGGTGGGAATGACCACCAAGCCTCCGCCTGCGATGACCGACGCCGCCTCGGCGAGGGATTCCTCATTCACCTTGCGAACCGCACTCATCAGACCTCCCGTATCGCGTATCACGCCCATCGCGGCGGTCACATGCCGCCACGCGTATCCGAATACCGCTATCCAAGTATTATGGCACGTCCTGCCACACCGATGGTAGGCCGGTGCATGGCCCGACGCCACGGGTTCGCTCTCCCCCGCGTCGCGCGGGCCGGCCTGGACACGGCTTCCCATTGCACCATTGCGCCACGACTTGGCGCTGGCCGGCGCCGGCGACGACGGGCCTCATGTGACGGTACGGCGAGAGACACGACCGTATCCGCCCGCGAGCGCGAGGAAATGCTCGCCGGCAAACTCTACAATCCCGCCGGCCCCGAGCTCTCCGCTATGCGAGAGCGCGCAGGCGACTTGTGCACCCGGTTCAACGCGCTGCCTCGGGGAGACCATGCCGGCCGAGCCGCGGTACTGGACGAGCTGCTGCCGCCGATGCATCCGATCCGGTTCCAGGACCGCAACGTGCGGCGTGCGGCTGACGGGTCGTATTACGACTACGAGTATGGCAAGCCGATCGTGATCGGGTCGAACTGCTGGTTCGGCGGCAATGTGACGGTGGTCGGCGGCGTGACGATCAGCGAGGGCTGCGTGATCGGCGCCGGCTCGGCCCGGCCACGGCATCAGATCCTGGGTCAGGATCTGACCGCGAACAGGTACCGGGGCCGGCCGGTCCAGTCGTCGCCGGTATGAGCCTGGCCGAACCCGTTGGCCTGTGCGAAGGAGACCAGCCGCGGCCCCTGAGAGATGTCATGCTCCATCACCAGCACGCCGCCGGGGCGCAGCAATCCCGCCGCTCGCATCACGATCCGCTCCGGTATCAGCGTGCCGTCGGCGGAGCCGCCATACAGCGCCACCTTCGGATCATGGTCGCGCACTTCGGGCTGTTCGGGGATCTGCGCTTCGGGGATGTACGGCGGATTCGTGACCACCATGTCGATGGTGCCGTCAAACTGGGTCAGCGTCGTGCCGCTGGTGGCGTCGCCGAGCTCGAGATGATAATTATCGGCGGCCAGCGGGTCGAGACGTGATATCCTCCGCCAGTTGCGCATCGTCCAGTCATAGGTGCGCGGCACCTTCTCGACCGCCCACACCTGCGCGCCGCGCACCTCGGTGACCAGGGACAGTCCGATGGCGCCGCTGCCCGCGCACAAATCCACGATACGCGGGGTGGACAGCCGTTCGCGCGTGAGCCAGTCGATGCCGGCCTGCACCACGGTCTCGGTTTCCGGGCGCGGGATGAACACGCCCGGACCGACTTCCAGATCGAGGTAGCGGAACGGGGCATGGCCTGTGATGTACTGCAACGGTTCACGTGCGGCCCGCCGAGCGATCATGGCGTGGAATCGGGCGAGCGCCGTGGTGACGGCATCGCCCACAGTGTCGGAGCTGTCGGAGCTCGCGGCGCCGGCATCCGGGGCATCAAAACTCGCATGCTCGTGTGGCAGGCCGTCCAGAGGCTCCCCCATCAACATCGCCTTGTCTATGTCGCGCAGGTCGCGGCCGCACGCCTCGGCGAGCAACAACTTGGCATCATGCTCGGGCGTGTCGATGTCGGCGTCATGCAGCGTCCGCGCCGCGGAGCGTATCACGTCTGTCACGTCATGGATGGATTCGGATGTCATGGTGTCCTTCCGCTCGTTGGTGGCTCATCGTCTCAGGGCGTTCATATCACGGCGTTTCGCACCGGGGCGTCTGCCGGCATATTCGCCGTTGCGTCGCTAAGTGCGCGCCGAAACGAAGTACGCGCGCACATAGCGACGCAAACCACGGATTTTCCGTTCCTAAGTGCGCGCACTTGTCGTTTCGGCGCGCACTTAGCGACGCAGAGACATCAACGGGGGTGCGATTCCCCAGGGAACCATCACTCTGACCCCGCCGATGGCCGGTCACTGCTGGTTGGCGAGCCGCTCGGCCTCGTCGGCTTGGATGTCGGAGTCGATCACGGCCTGCAGGTCGCCGTCGAGCACGGCGTCGAGGTTGTACGCCTTGTAGTTGGTGCGGTGGTCGACGATGCGGTTCTCCGGGAAGTTGTAGGTGCGGATGCGCTCGGAACGGTCGAGCGAACGCACCTGCGAGTGGCGCATATCGGCGGCCTCGGCGGCCTCCTGCTCATGCTTCATGGCGAGCAGGCGCGATTTCAGGACCCGCAACGCGGCGGCGCGGTTCTGGATCTGCGACTTCTCATCCTGCATGCTCACCACGATGCCAGTGGGGATGTGCGTCATGCGCACGGCGGAGTACGTGGTGTTCACGGACTGTCCGCCTGGACCGGAGCTCATGAAGATGTCGATTTTCAGGTCCTTCGGATCGATCTCGATCTCGTCGTCGTCCTCGTCGGCCTCGGGGAACACGATTACACCGGCCGCGGAGGTCTGGATGCGGCCCTGCGATTCGGTGACGGGGATGCGCTGCACGCGGTGCACGCCGCCCTCGTATTTCAGGCTCGCCCACACACCGTCCTCCGGCGCGGGCGTGCCCTTGGCGCGAATGGCGATCTGCACGTCCTTGACGCCGCCGAGCTCGGTGGTGTTCTCGGACTGCACGGTGACGGCCCAGCCGCGCTTCTCGGCGTATCGCAGATACATGCGCAGCAGGTCGCCGGCGAACAGCGCCGCCTCCTCGCCGCCCGTACCGGCCTTGATCTCCATGATGACGTCCCGGGCGTCATCGGGGTCGCGCGGGATCAGCGCGTTCCGCAGCTTCTCCTCGGCCGCCGGCAGCTCGGCTTCGAGCCGCTTGGCCTCATCGGCGAATTCGGGGTCCTCCCCCGCCATCTCGCGCGCGGCCTCAAGGTCGTCGCGCACGGCCGTGTATGACTGATACGCGGATACAATCGCGCCGAGTTCGGCATGACGACGACCCAGCTTGCGCATCTTATCGGGGTTCGTCACCACCTCGGGGCTCGCCATCCGCTGTTCGATGGATTGGTATTCCTCCAACGCGGTCTGTGCCGCGGGGAACTGCTCGACTGCCATGTCTGGCTTGTCCTTCCGGATAGTAACAACGGTCGGCACCGCGTCATCATCGCTGTCGCGACGCCATTACAGATACAAAAACGCCAGTCCCCCGAGCGGGTGCGCCGAAGCGCGCCCAACCCGTGCGGGACTGGCGTCAGATACGCTACTTGGTCTTCTTGCCGTAACGCTTCTCGAAGCGAGCGACGCGGCCACCGGTGTCCAGAATCTTCTGCTTGCCGGTGTAGAAGGGGTGGCACTTCGAGCACACGTCGACCGTCATGTGGTCGCCCTTGTAGGTGGAACGAGTGACGAAGGTGTTGCCGCATGAGCACAGGACTTCAACGGCATGATAATCAGGATGGATACCCTGCTGCATGGTTTTGTCTCCTAGGGGATTCGGGGGACCCGGGTCGCCGCGCCCCGATGGCTGGCGTGAACCGGAACCTACGGAAGTATACGCCGAGGCATGGATTTCAGTGGGGCCGCAGGGGCTTGAACCCTGGACCGGCGGATTATGAGTCCGATGCTCTAACCGACTGAGCTACAGCCCCACGTTGGCGAAGAGGCCAACCATATTATTGTATAGCAGACCATCGGACTTGCGACACCCTCCCAGCCGCCCATCGTCTGCCACGGCTATCATGTCGGCAGGGCCGGCAATCGGGCCGGGACACGCGGAAAGGAACGCACATGCGCATTGCGGTACCGCTGCCCGGCACGATGTGGGCGTTCGACGTCATCTCCATCATCCAGATCTTCGACGACGATTCCGTCATGTACGGCTCGTCCGACCGTCCGGTCATCGACTTCATCGCGAATGCAAGCTCCAAGGCACTCGACCACGGTATGTCCATCGCCACCACCGCGCTGCGCGACTACCACGAGAAACCTGATCTGATCATCATCCCCGGTTTCGCCAACCCGCATGAGATCGCCACCGACAGGCGCACCGGGAACGCCAAGGCATGGCTGTTCACAGCCGATCCCGCCGACGCGCTCGCCATCCGCGACTGGCTGGGGGGGGGCCCCCCCCCGGGGGGGGGGGGCGGATGCACAGGT
>OATO01000174.1_pt1 | contig 36005 bp, 23 predicted proteins | sample 1495011 | NCBI WGS metagenome assembly OATO01 (sample SAMEA2579961, study PRJEB22360) | human gut metagenome | biome: human gut; feature: human-associated habitat; material: faeces | place: Denmark | collected 2008/2010 | reverse complement strand
GGGCGGAAAAGTTTTGAAACCTTTAAACCCGCCCTTTTTTCACCGCAACTTATCGAGGAGTGCTGTTATTTGATGGCGCCGGTCACCGTGCCGCCGCCCAGGACGACGTCGCCGCGGTAGATAACGACTGCCTGGCCGGGGGCGATGGCTCGCTGCGGCTCGTCAAAAGTCAGCAGCATTTGTCCGTCGGCGCCACGTGTAAGGGTTGCTGCCTGGTCCTTTTGACGGTAGCGGTACTTGGCGCCCACGCGAATGCCGCCGGACGTGAACTCTGCCTCCATGCGGTCGGCAGGGGCGCTCCAAATCCAGTCGTTGGCCGTGAGCGCTGTGGCCGTCAGGTCCTCGGCCTCGCCCAGATGCACAATGTTGCTGGCGGCATCGACGCCCGTTACGTACACGGGATGCGCCATCGCGACGCCCAAGCCCTTGCGCTGGCCGATGGTATAGCGCAGCGCGCCGTTATGGCGTCCGACCACGCTGCCGTCGCGCCATACAATATCGCCCGGCTCGGCGGCATGTCCGCAGCGGCGCTCGATATAGCCCGCGTAGTCGCCGTCCGCGATAAAGCAGATATCCTCGCTCTCGGCTTTCTTGGCGTTTATGAAGCCCTGCTCGGTGGCAATGCGGCGCACGTCGCGCTCTTTGTCCAGCCCAGCCAGCGGAAAGATCGTGCGTGCCAGGCGCTCTTGCGTGAGCGAATACAAAAAGTAGCTCTGGTCCTTCTTGGGGTCCTCGCCGCGGTGCAGCTGCCAGGTGCCGTCGGACGCCTGGCTCGTTTTGGCGTAGTGGCCTGTGGCGATGTGGTCGCAGCCCATATCGAGTGCCGCATCGAGCAGCGCGCCAAACTTAATATGGCGGTTGCAGATGATGCACGGGTTGGGCGTCAGTCCCTCCTGATAGGCAGTCACGAAGCGCTCGATAACGTTACGGTCGAAGGTCTGCTGCAGGTCGAGCACATGGTGGGGTATCCCCAGGCGCTCGGCGACGGCCTTTGCATCGGCGATGTCGCGGTCGACCTTATTCATGCCCGTGACGGGATCGGGCGCGGGACAGGTGGGGCGCATGGTGGCGCCGACGCATTCGTAGCCCTGGCTTTTGAGCAGGTACGCAGTCACGCTGGAATCGACGCCGCCGCTCATGGCGACGAGCACGCGCTTGTTGTGCATGGGGAGGTTCTCCTTGGTGGCATGTGGCCAAAAAAGAAAAGCGGCGCGGGAGGCTGGTTCCGCGCCGCAGACATTGTAGCAAGTTCGGACGTTTCGTGGGGCGCCCTGATGGGATGGGCTCCGACTGCCGGGAGAGAGGAGACCGGTTCGCCCTGGGCTCAACCTATGGGCGACGGGCCCTAGTCCTGGAAGAGCGCCGTGGACAGGTAGCGCTCGCCGGTGTCGGCGAGCAGCGCCACGATGGTCTTGCCCTCGTTCTCGGGGCGCTTGGCCAGCTGCAGCGCAGCCCACACGGCGGCGCCGGACGAAATGCCCACGAGCACGCCCTCCTTGTGGCCCACGGCGCGGCCGGTGGAAAAGGCGTCGTCGTTCTCGACGGGGATGATCTCGTCGTAGACCTGGGTGTCGAGGACGTCGGGCACAAAGCCGGCACCGATGCCCTGGATCTTGTGCGGGCCGGCCTGGCCCTTAGAGAGCACCGGTGAGGTGGCGGGCTCAACGGCGACGACCTGAATCTCGGGGTTCTGCTCCTTGAGGAATTCGCCCACGCCGGTCACGGTACCGCCGGTGCCAACGCCGGCGACGAAAATGTCGACCTGGCCGTCGGTGTCGTCCCAGATCTCGGGGCCGGTCGTGGCCTTGTGAATGGCCGGGTTGGCGGGGTTCACAAACTGGCCGGCGATGATGCTGTTGGGAGTCTCCTTCTGCAGCTCCTCGGCCTTGGCGATAGCGCCCTTCATGCCCTTGGAGCCGTCGGTGAGCACGAGCTGCGCACCGTATGCTTGCATCAGCTTGCGGCGCTCGACGGACATGGTCTCGGGCATGGTGATGATCACCTTGTAGCCGCGGGCGGCCGCCACCGAGGCGATGCCGACGCCGGTGTTGCCGCTCGTGGGCTCGATGATGGTGTAGTCGCCGCCGCGCACGAGCTTGCCGGCCTTCTCGGCCTCGTCAATCATGTTCTTGGCGACGCGGTCTTTAACGGATCCGGCGGGGTTGAAGTATTCCAGTTTGACGAGCACGCGAGCCTTGAGGTCCTCGTCGGCCTCAAAGTGGGTGAGCTCCAGAAGCGGGGTGTGGCCGATAAGCTGATCGATGGACGTGTAAACCTTGCTCATGGTGAACCTCCAAAGTGTTCAAGTTGCTGGTTGCCGTATGGTTTTACGGCGTGTCTAGCAGCCAAACCCATAAACCTTATAGGTTGTTCGTTTAGCTGTTGGCAAGCATAGTAGACACTAAAGCCTAGTAATGCAATAGGAAATAGAAGATTATTACGAGTCGATTAACCATCTTGACCGGAACGGGTATTTTCAAACCCATTTTTTCGGCTAGAATTTCAACGGACTAAAAGACCGAAAGGCAGCAATATATATGTTGGTTTCTACTAAGGGCAGGTACGCCCTGCGCGTTATGGTCGATCTGGCCGAGCACCAGGCGGCCGGTCGCATCCCGCTCAAAGAGATCGCGGCGCGACAGGGGATTTCCGAGAAATATCTCGAGAACATCTTGGCTACGCTCGTGCGCGCCAACATGCTTTCGGGCATGCGTGGCAAGGGCGGCGGCTATGTGCTCACGCGTCCGCCCGAGCAGTACACGGTGGGCGAGATCCTGCGCCTGACCGAGGGTAGTCTGGCGCCGGTCGCCTGCCTGGATGGCGACTGCAAGGGCTGCTCGCGATCTGATGAGTGCCCCACGCTCGACGTGTGGAAGAACCTGGACAAGCTCATCAACGATTACCTCGACGGCGTGACGCTCGATCAACTTGTCGCTCCCAACCATGGCTACGACTATGTCATCTAACCCACGCCTGCCATGTGGGGACGGGGTGGAAATGGTAGATTTTCTCGCCCTTTGAGACTTGGCAAATAAGAAGGCCGCCCATTTTTGCGATGGGCGGCCTTCGTTTTGGGCTGTTGAGACGGACACGGCCGGAATGGCCGTTCTAGCCCTCGGCGATGCTGTCGAGAATGCTGCGCATGATGGATACCAGGATGCTGCCCATAAAGGCCGATCCAAAGCCGGCAATGGAGATACCCGCGCCCAGCAGATTGACCGACAGGTAGCTGGCCAGCTCGAGCATGAAGCTGTTGACTACGAGCTGAAAAATACCAAGCGTGATAATAGTGAGCGGCAGCGAGATGACCGTCAGGAACGGCTTGACGAGCGAGTCGACGATGTTGAGGAACAGTCCCACGAAGGCAAAGCAGACCCAAGCCTCGGCAAAGCCGAAGGGTTGGATACCGGGGACGAGGAACGTGGCGATCGCGATGGCGATCGAGGTGAAGAGCCAGTTAAGCATAAAGCGCATGGCGTGAATCCTTTCTTGCGCCGGGGTTGCTGGCGTCGCGTGAAGCGGCTTGCGGCGGCGACTTGGATGGTTGCGCGGGCGCGCCGCGGTGTTTGGGCGCCCATTGTCTCAAATATTCGTGGAGCTTACGTGCGCATTCGGTTTCTAAACGGCGTTCGTCCTGAAAAACGTGCCGCTGGCAGAGAGTCTTGTCGCTTTAGTTTGGTGGTGTGCTACACTGCTACGGGCAAATAGCCCATGCATAGTTTTATTGCATATTACGGGCGAACGATGCCCGATGTCAGTATCAACTTCGATGCCTTATGGCGGGTTTGGCGGTGATCGATGAATATCGAGAACATGTTTGACAAGCCTGATGTCAAGCAGCTGGTCCACGCATTTAGCCTTTTGGACGACGAGAAGGATATCCAAGCGTTTTTGACCGATATCTGCACGCCGCGCGAGATTTGCGACCTTTCTCAGCGTTTGCAGGTTGCGCGCTATTTGGACGAGGGCGAGCCTTATGTTGAGGTTCAGGCCCGTACCGGCGCTTCGTCCACCACGGTGAGCCGCGTTTCAAAGGCGCTGAACGGCGAGTACGGTGGCTACCGCAAGATCCTCATTAAGTTGGAGGATGGCGAGTAGGCCAGCGATAACATTGAATTACGAAGAACCGTCCCTCCGGGGGCGGTTTTTATATGCCTGCAATCGGCTGGTGCGTTGGGTTCAGGTTGCTTTGTACCAAAAGATGGAACTGCGGTGGCAATGTGTCCGCTTGGGCGGGTAGGATGGATGCATTGATTATTGCGAACGGTTTGAGCGGAGGACCATGCCTGTTCGAATCTATACCACCAATGCCGGCACGGATTTGAGCGATGCCGAGTCGGCGCTGCTTGCCGACCTTATTGCCCGTCACGGGCGTGCCGTGTTGCTGGCACCAACGTTTGCCGAGCTCGATCTGTGCCGTCATGATGCGGCGGAAGCCGGCATTTCGCTGGGTATCGACTACAAGACACCCGCATCGTGGCTTCGCTCGCTTTGGGAGCTTTTGGGCGACGGGCGCGGTTTCGTCGACAACCTGCAACGTCAGATGCTGTTTTCGGATATGATTGCCCGCCGCGACGATGCCGACCTGCAGCCGCTTTCGCGTAGCCAGGGCACGGTGCGCATGCTCGCACGCATGGCCCGCGATGTGCTGCCGGGTGTGGCGGGGACGACGGCCGAGCGATGCGGTGGCAACAATTGCCAGCCTGAGCCAAAAAGCGATGCCGAGGCTCGTGTGTTTGAGCTTTTGCGTGCCTACGCGGGCGGTTTGGACCGTCGAGATATGGTCGAGGGCTGCAGGTCGGCCGACATTATGGCCGGTGCCCTGGCCGATAGCCTGCCGGCGTGCGCCCGCGCCGTATGCGTGCGCGGTACCACGTCGTTTACGCACGGTCTACTCGAGCTGCTGTCTGCCGTGGCGAACAATGGGGGAGAGGTCGTCGTGCTGCTTGCCCGCGAGCAGGCGGCGATGCGCGAGGAGCTTGCCACGGCATTTGATGCCCGCGGTGTGCTGTTTGAGATCGCGCCGCTGGGGGAGGACGCCGTCGCGTCTGATGTCGCTTGCGGGGCCGCCGCTCAGCCTGCCTTTATTGAGGTCGCCGGCCCCCATGCCCGTGCTCATGTCTATGCGGACGCCATCGATAAGTTGGTGAAAGCGCACAAGGAGTCCAAGGCCGATAAAGCTACTGCAACGCCCGCCGACCCCGTGCGCGTGCTCGTCGTTTCTGCCCGGGCACCCCAGCTGTTCGGCGAGCTCGCCGCCCGTTTGGCGGCGCGTCACATTGCGGCCGAGACGACTGAGTTCACGGCGTTTTCCCAGTCCATCGCGGGCAGGCAGTTTACGGCGCTCGCCAACCTGATCGAGCGTATGAAAGCCGCCGACGAGGGCACCGCTTCCAAGACTGAGTGGTGGCCCGCGCCGGAGCTTACCGACTGGATCTACAGTCCGCTTTCGGGCGCTGATGCCGTCAATGCCCGTACCTTCGATAAGAATATGCGTCTCTCGCGCAGCAAGACTACCGCGGGCGTCAAGAGCCTGCTGCAGAGCGTTCAGGGCCAGGTGAGGGGCGCGCGCAAGGCGACGAGCGACGATAACTGGTTTAAGAACGTACCGTGTGTGGTCTCGGACGTGTTCCAGGCGCTGTGGCGTGACAAGCCCGTGACGGCGCTTAAGGCCATGCTTGCCGTTGCCGAGGCGTTGCCCGATCGCGCTCTAGGCGGCCTTGACGGCCAGGCCCGTCGCCAGGCAGAGACGGCTTTGCTGCGCCATGCCATCGACATCCTTATGAACGATGCTCGCGCGCTCGACGTGTCGCAGGCCGCGACCGTGCCGGTTCTCGACGGCGTTCGAACCAAGGTGGACAAGCGCAGTACCGCCTACGATTACGAGACCTATGAGGTCGATCGCACACCACGAGCACAAGTGCGCTTCGCGTCGCTTGCCGATGCGTCGGTTCTTCGCCCTGGCAGCTACGATGCCGTGCTGTTTGCCGATGTCGACCTGGACAGCTATCCGCTTTCGCACGAAGAGGGCCCGCTTGCCACGTTGACAGCCGAGCTGCGCCGCGACGGCGTGTCTTTGGAGCCCGCTGCCCTGCTGCGCGTGCGCTTTGGCCGTGCGATGCAGGCGGCGAGCGGTCCGGTCGCGCTCGCCCGTGTGACGCACGATCGCCAGGCACGCGAGTGCTACCCGGCAGCCGTATGGACCGAGCTGTGGGCACATGCCGAGGCCGCTGGCGCTGCCAAGCCCATGCGCGTGGGCGAGGGCGATATCATCGCCGACTTTGATCCCGCGGCAGGTGAAGGCTTCAAGCGCGAGCGCGTGACCTGTGAAGCCCCTCAGCATCTGAGTGCCGAGGCCGTGCCGTATTTGGTCCTGCGCCGTCGCGATGGCGAGGGTGAGGACGCGCCGCTCGTGCCGCGTCTGACGTCCGCCTCGCAGATCGAGGCCTATTCGACCTGCCCGCTATGCTGGTTCGTCTCGTACCGCGTGAAGCCCCAGTCGATCGACGCGGGCTTTGGCAACATGGAAAAGGGCAACTTTGTCCACGACGTGCTGGAGCATCTGCATGCCCGTCTGCCCCAAGAGGGCATGGAGCGCGTGACGCCCGAGAATCTGCCGCGCGCACAGGAGCTGCTGCACGAGGTCTTTGACGAGACGTTGGCCGAGCACGCCGGCAAGCGCGGCACGGAGGGCCCGCTGGTGCCGCTCTCTGCGGTGGAGGAACGCCAGGTGGCCGAGATCTTGCCGCAGCTGGAGGGTGTGCTTGCCTACGAGTCCGAGGCACTTGCCCCCTTTGCCCCGCGCTACCTGGAGTTCGCCTTCAACGAGCTCAAGGTCGAGTATGCCGGTTGGCCGCTTGGCGGGCGCATCGACCGCGTGGACGTGGACGCCGAGAATCGTGCCGTGGTGATCGACTACAAGCATCGCACGGGCGTTGAGGAGTTTAAGCTCGCCGACCCCACGGTGCGCGACGAGGAATCGGGCACGGCGCCCATCGACGATCCGCGCTGGTTGCCACCACATACCCAAACGCTCATCTACGCCCAGGCCATGCGCCGGGCGCTGGATTTGGACACCCGCGCGGCGCTCTACTTTTCGACCAAGGGCGGCAAGCCGGCGTTGCGCGGTGCCGCGAGCGCCGAGCTGCTCGAGGAAGAGCGCGGCGACGGTCGCATCCCGGGCCTTAAGAAAGGTTTCCCCGGCGAGGGTGGCAGCATGGACTTCGACGCCCTGCTCGATCGCGTTGAGGCCGGCATCGCCGAGCGCCTGCGCGAGCTCGAGGCAGGCAACGTTGCCGCCGTCGACCCGACGTCGGCTCAGGCCGCGCATGCGCGCTGCTCGTATAACCACGAAGGAACGTTTGTAAGGAGGGACGTGTAGACCATGGATCTTTCGACTTTGATGCCGCAACAGCTGCAGATTGTCAAAACGCTCGACCGTCCGCTGTTTGTCTCGGCGGGCGCCGGTTCGGGCAAGACCTTTACCCTCACGCGTCGCATCGTCTACGCGCTCTCGCCTGAATCCGGTCCGTTCGTTGAACATCTTGACCAGGTGCTCGCCATTACCTTTACCAAAGATGCCGCGGCCGAGATCCGTGACCGCGTGCGCCGTGCGCTTATCGACGAGGGCATGGACGAGGAAGCACTGACCGTCGACGACGCGTGGATCTCGACCATTCACGGCATGTGCTCGCGTATCCTGCGCGCGCATGCGCTGGAGCTGGGCATCGACCCCGAGTTCACGGTGCTCACCGATACCGACGAGCTTATGGACCAGGCTGTTGAGCATGTGTTGGCCCGCGCGACGGCGCCCGATGCCGCCCCCGAGCTCGCGGCATCGCTCAAGGCCCTCTATGCCTGGTATCCCATGGCGGGCGAGGGCGGTTCCTTTGGCGCTGGCGCGACCATCAAGGGCCTGGTGCGCGACCTGCTGGAGCTGTCGAGCCAGTTGCCGGGCGGTATGGACGACGTGTGCGTGGCGCGCGGGCAGGCCGATACCTCGGCACTCGCCGATGCCTATCGCGCGGCGCTGGGCGCAAGCAAGGCCGCGACCGAGAAGGCGCAGATGGCACTCGACGCCATTGACGCGTTCGAGGCGAGCGGCAAGACCATGGCCGATGCAGCGCGACTCATGATGTCGTGCACCATGCCGCGCGCGAGCAAGGCATTCCCTAAGGAGCAGGTCGAGCTGCTCAAGGCCGAGGCCGCCGATGCGTTTATCAATATCGTGCTTGCCTGCGGTGGCCCGGCGCTCGATGCGCTGGTGGGCCTGGCCCGTTCCGTGGAGGCTGAGTATCGCGCGCTGAAGGCTGCCCAGTCCGCCCTCGATAATAACGACCTGCTGCGTATGGCCTACGAGGCCCTGCGCGATTACCCTGCCATCCGTGCTGCGTACGAGGGCCGCTTTAAGATGGTCATGATCGATGAGTTTCAGGATACCGACCAGATGCAGGTCGATCTGATACGCTACCTGACGGGTGCGGGGGAGCGCGCGCTGTGCACCGTGGGCGATGCGCAGCAGTCCATCTATCGCTTCCGTGGCGCCGAGGTCGAGGTGTTCCGTCGTCAGGAGCGCAAGGTGGGCTCGTCTGCCGCGCCCGAGGCGACTGCCGTGGCCGATGCCCCTGCCGGCGAACTCGTCAAACTCGTGCGCAACTTCCGCAGCCATGACGAGGTGCTGCGTTACGTGGCACGCGTCTTCGACGGCGATGACGGCGGCCTGATGCAGAGCTTTTTGGATCTTGAGGCGAGCGACGGCCGCAAGGACACGCTGGTGGCGGACGCCTCGCGCCGCCAGGCCCTCTTTGTTGCCGGCGGCAGTATGCAGGAGCGCACACAGGCCAAGGCCCGCGCGATCGCCGAGCGCTTCCGCGCGCTTGCCGATGCCGGCCAGCCCCAGGGCGGCATGGTACTGCTGCTGGGCCGCATGACCAACGCCGATGTCTACGCCCAGGCCTTCCGCGATCAGGGGCTCGACTGCGTCATCGCAGGCGGCTCGGTCTTTGCCCAGGCAGCCGAGGTGCAGACGGTGCGTGCCCTGGTCTGCGCGCTCGCCAATCCGGCCGATACGGCGCAGGGCCTTATGCCGCTGCTCGCCTCGCCGATGTTTGCGCTCGGCGCCCAGGAGTTCCTGGCGCTGGCGACCAAGCTCGATGGCGAGACGGGGGAGACCTCGCGCCGGAATATCGACATGGGCATCATGAGCGATTCCGATGTGCCGGGCTTGCAGGGCTTGCCGCTTGTGACGCGTGCCCGCGAGGTGCTGCGCTACGCACTGCGTCGCGTGGGGCGTGATTCGTTCGCCGCCATCGCGCGCGACGCGGTCAATGCCTCCGGCTGGTTCGTGCGCCTGGCGCAGCGCGGCCCCGAGGGCAAGGCCATCGCCGCCAACGTGCTCAAGGCGCTCGACGCCGTGGCCGAGGAGGAGGCCGAGTTCGGCAACTCGCCGCGTTCCATCGCGCTGGCCTTCGACCGCTTCTTGTCGGGCAAGGAGGCCCCGGGCGCCCTCAACGAGGAGGGCGACGGCGCGGTGCGCATCATGACCGTGCATGCGTCCAAGGGTCTGGAGTATCCGGTCGTAGCGGTTGCCGAGTGTTTTGGCGTGCGCAAGTCCTCGGGTGCGGCACAGATGGGTCGCGTCGACGGTGGGGCGCAAGTCGTGGCGCTGCCGGCGCGCTTCGATGGCGTTAAGCTTGCCGACGGGACCTTCGTGAAGGGCGATGACGTCAAAAAGCAGTTTGAACACGCGTTTAAGGGCAAGGGCACGTCGCTGTGGCTGCCGCCAGAGCTCATGGAGGACGTCTGCGCGACGGGTTCTCCCGCCGAGGCATTTGCCCGCCTGCGTAACGACGACCTGCAGCTTTCGCTCGAGGAGCGGGCTCGTCTGCTCTATGTCGCCATGACGCGAGCGCGCGAGTTGGTCATTCTGGCGATGGATGCCGGCGTGAGCCGCGGCAAGGTGACGGCGCCGACCTTCGATGTCGAGACCGATCTGACCTACGACGTGCTTCGCCGCATCCTGCCGACCGACAGTCTGGACATGCCGCAGCTCGATAGCGACCGTTTGGTGTTCGACAACTCCAAGCCGGGCGACTACGAGCTCATCTCGCTGTCGGACTTTACGTTTGGCGAGCAGGGGTTTGAGGCCAACGCTTCGCTGGACGCCGAGGGCAGGCTTGTTCGTGGCGATGCCGATGTCGCCGATAATGCTGCGCACTCAACTGCGCCCGGTCCTGCCGACCCCAAGCCCGATTCGTTTGAGCTTGTGTATCCCCAGGCAGTGGGCGTGCGCATGGGCATCTGTCCGTTCCCGGCGCGTGACTCGTATAGCTACTCGTCAATCGCCGCGGCGCTCCATGCCGAGAAAGAAGACCGTGCCGCCGAGGCGCGTGTTCCCATGGACGAGTCCGGCGATGATGCGGAGTCGGATGGCTCGGAGATGGTCGATGCAGACGTGGCTGCTGTCGAGTCCGCCGGCAACCCCATGGCGCTGGGCTCGGCCTTCCACGCCGCCTGCCAGTGGCTCATCGAGATGGGTGCCGATGCGTTGCCCGCTGCGCGCGCCGATGCACTGGCGCGTCTATGGCGCCTGACGCCGGAGCAGCGCGAGCGCTTCGATGTCGCCCTGAATCGCTGGCTCAAGTCGGCGGTCCGTGCCGAGCTGCTTGCCTGGCCGTGCGTTCGTGCCGAGGTACCGTTCTTCTCGCTGGGTTGCGAAGACGAGGACATTGTCCGCTACGGTGCATATGCCGAGGGCGCCATCGATGCACTGGCCACCGACCCGGTCGATCCGTCGTGCGCACTGGTCATCGACTACAAGACGGGTGGCACGCCGGACGAGACGCCGGAGCAGCTGCTCGAGAAACACGCCTTGCAGGCGCGCGTTTACGCCGACGTTCTGCACAAGGCGGGCTTTGGGGCCGTGACCGTCAAGTTCGTTCGCGTGGAGCAGGCGAATCCAACCATCTTCGTCGAACCCGCCGAGCCTCAGGTGGTCACCTACAACCTCTAGTCCTCAGATAACTTGCGGTGGAATACGGACTGTTTTGGCCAAAAAAGCCGCCAAACAGTCCGCATTTCACCGCAACTGCAAGAGGAGCCGTGTGGGTTTGGCTAGGTTCGGGTGCCGTCCGCGCCGTGCGGTAAAATCGTTCAGTCAGAACACGAACCCGCATCGGAGCTCATCACATGGCATTCGTCCATCTGCACAACCACACCGTTTTCTCCATGCTCGACGGCGCAACCCGTATCCAGGATATGGTCAACCGTGCCGTAGAGCTGGGCATGCCCGCCGTCGCCATTACCGACCACGGCTACATGTATGGCGTGCCCGACCTGGCGCTGGCCTGCGACGCCGTCAACCACAACACGCCCGAGTACAAAACCTGGAGCCACGACAAGGCCTTCTTGGAAAAGGATCGCCGCGACGAGCTGGTGGAGCCCGATCCCGAGGAAAACCCGCGCGAGCATGCCCAGTATGTGAAGGACATGGCCATGTGGGACGAGAAGGGCAACATCGACGAGCTCAAGCCGCCCCTGGTCATCAAGCCCATCTTTGGCTGCGAGGTCTACTTTACGCCGGACGAGACCCTTGCCCGCGACCATAAGCCCGAGCTCTACCACATGATCCTTCTGGCCAAGGACCAGGAGGGCTACGTCAACCTGATGCAGACGGTCTCCGAGGCAGCCGTGCAGGGCTTTTACTACAAGCCCCGCGTGACGCTCGACAACCTGCGCCGCCACGCCAAGGGCATGATCTGCACCAGCGCCTGCATCGCGGGCATCATTCCCAAATACATCGACCGCGGTGACATGGAGGGCGCCATCAAGTGGGCCGAGACCTTCCGTGATACCTTCGAACCTGGCGACTTTTATATCGAGATCCAGGAACACGGCATCACCACCGACAACGGCCTGACCGATGAGCAGATGGACCGCACGCTCATCGACATCGCCAAGCAGGTAGGCGTCAAGGTCATCGCCACCAACGACTTCCACTACCTGCGCCGCGAGGACGCTCCCGTGCAGGACGTCATCATGTGCATCGGCATGAACGCCAAGGTCGACGACCCCAACCGCATGCGCATGACTGGCTCGGAGTTTTACATGAAGACCGAGGAGGAGATGCGGGCGATGTTCCCGTATTGCCCCGAGGCCTGCGACAACACGCTCGAGATCGCCGACAAGTGCTACGTCGAGCTGGACTGGGACTCCATCATCCTGCCGCGCTTCCCGTTGCTCGACCCCGGCGAGACGCACGAGAGTCAGTTCCGCCGCGAGTGCGAGAAGGGCCTGCGCCAGCACTACGGTGACGACTGGGCCACGCGCGAGATCGGTGGCGTCAACATCAAAGAGCGCTTTGAGTACGAATACAAAGTCATCTGCGACAAGGGCTTTGCCGCCTACTTTTTGATTGTTGCCGAGTACGTGCAATGGGCCAAGGACAACGGCATTGGCGTCGGCCCCGGCCGTGGCTCGGCTGCCGGCGCTATCGTCGCCTACGCCATGAACATCACCGCGTTCGATCCGCTCGAGAACGGCCTGATGTTCGAGAGGTTCCTGTCCCCGCAGCGTACCGAGATGCCCGATATCGATATGGACTTCGACGATGAGCGGCGCCTCGAGGTCGTGGAGCACGTTCGCCAGCTCTACGGCCCCGAGAAGGTCACCCACGTCATCACCTACTCGACCATTAAGGCCAAGCAGGCCATCAACGACGCCGCTCGCGTCCTGGACTACCCGGTCTACATGGGCCAGCGTCTGTCCAAGATGGTCTCGAGCGACCCCAAGGTCAAGCTCAAGCAGGTGCTCGAAAAGCAACCCGGCAAAGAGGACCTGTTTAACCCCGATTTTGCCGAGGCATATAAAAAGGACGACGACGCCCGCCGCATCATCGACACGGCGCTCTCAATCGAGGGCCTCACCCGTGGCGAGGGCGTGCACGCGTGCGCCGTTCTGATCTGCCGCGACCCCGTCAACGAGCACGTGCCCACCAAGCTCGACACCAAGGGCGGCGTCGAGATTACCCAGTACGAGGGCCATACCGTTGCCGACATGGGCCTGCTCAAGATGGACTTCTTGGGCCTGCGCACGCTGACTGTTATCTCCAAGGCAAAGGCAAACATCAAGAAGAACTTCGGCATCGACATCAAAGAGGAAGAGATTCCCTTTGACGACCCCGAGATCTTTAAGCTCATGGGTTCCGGCCACACCGCCGGCGTCTTTCAGGTCGAGTCCGCCGGCATGACGGCCACGATCAAGAACATGAAGCCCACCGAGTACAAGCACGTCGTGGCATTGATCGCTCTGTACCGCCCGGGCCCGCTGGGCGCCGGCATGGTCTCGTCCTACATCAACCGTATGAACGGCAAGGAACCGGCGGTTTCCTACGACGACCGCCTGGACGACATCCTGGGCGAAACCTACGGCACCATGGTCTACCAGGAGCAGGTTATGCTCATCTCCGTCGAGATGTGCGGCTTCTCCAAGGGCGAATCGGACTCGCGTATCCGCAAACCCGTGGCTAAGAAAAAGATCAAGCTGCTCACGTCGACGGTGCTGCACTGGGAGGATGGCTCGGACGAGACCACCTACGACCACTGGATGAACGGCGCTATCAAGAACAACTACACGCGCGAGGTCGCCCAGAAGATTTGGGACGATGTTCTCGAGTTCGCATCTTACGCCTTTAACAAGTCGCACTCCGCCGGCTACGCCATCCTGGTTATGCAGACGGCGTGGCTCAAGGCGCACTATCCGCACGAGTACATGGCGGCCGTTCTGACGTCCTACACGGGCAAGACCGACAAGATCGTTCATTACGTCTCGGCGTGCCGTCACGACGGCATCCCCGTGCTTTCGCCAGATGTCAATGAGTCCGGTACCGAGTTCACGGCTACCAAGGAGGGCGTGCGCTTTGGTCTGGCCGGCATCCGCGGCGTGGGCACCGGCGTGGCGCAGGCGATTATCGCCGAGCGCGAGGCGGGCGGCCCGTTTAAGACGCTGCACGACTTTGTCGAGCGCGTGGACTCGAGCCAGGCCAACCGCCGCGTGATCGAATCGCTCATCAAGGCAGGCGCCTTCGACTCCACGGGGTATCCGCGTCGCCAGATGATGCACTTTGTGGATAAGAACAACCCCGAGAACATCATCGATGCCGCGGTGAAGCGCCAGAAGGATCGCGCGAGCGGTCAGACGTCGTTCTTTGATATGTTTGGCGACGTTGAGGGCTCGGGCTTTGAGGTGAGCGTGCCCGATCCGGATGGTCAGGAGTGGGACCGCCACCTTAAGCTGAGCCAGGAGAAGGAGGTTCTGGGCATCTATGTCTCGGACCACCCGCTGCGCCCGTTTGAGTATGCACTAGCCAAGGCGCGCGACTTCTCGTTCTCGCAGATCGATACCGGCTACGAAGTTCAGAATCCTACGGGCGGCACCATCAACCAGGAGATTCCCGAGGGCAAGGCGCTGTGGTGGGCCGGCATGGTCTCGAGCGTGTCCAAGCGCGTGACCAAAAACGGTGACCCCATGGGCATCGTGCAGCTCGAGGACATGGAAGGCGAGGCCACCGTCGTCGTGTTCCCCAAGACCTATAAAGAGGCCGAGGGGTACCTGTACGGCGAGGTCGATCCCGAGACCGGCGCGCAGCTGTCCGATGCCTTTGTGCGCATTAAGGGCAAACTCGAGCGCTCGGACCGCGGCGACCAGATCATCGCGCAGGAGATCGTGCCGCTCGAGCTTAACGAGGAGAACAACAAGCCCAAGGTGTTTGAGGTCATGGTGCCCAACAGCCGCTTTAGCCAGGGCAATATGGCGCGTCTTGCCACGGTGCTTACCGCCAACCCGGGCGGCGACCGCGTGGAGATCTTTATCGAGCAGGTGGACGGGCGCGTGCTACGTGCCGAGGTGCCGGCCAAGGTCAATGCACGCTCGATTCCGCTGCTGGCAGAGGCAAAGGCCATCGTCGGCAACCAAGGCCGCGTGACGGTTATCTAAAATGATTTTGCCGGGGTAGCTAATTTGGGACGGGGCTATTTTAGCTACCCTTTGACTGACGGCGAATGAGTCGGGGTCGGAATACATCTCAACCGATGTATGCGGGTAGCTAAAATAGCCCCGTCCCAAATTAGCTACCCTGTGTGGATTGGAGGAAGTGATGGCGCAGGGGACGTTTGTGCAGGCGCTCCGGAAAGAGGCGGCGCTGAGCGGCACCTTTATGAAGGGCCGCTCGCTCATGCTCAACGGCGCCGTGCTGTCGATTGAGGACAGCGGCTCGCGCTTCTCCAAAAACGTGACGGTTGAGGGCTCGGTACGCGGCTCGCACGGCGACCTGTACAAGACGCGCGTGGCGCTCGACATGGACGAGCACGAGGTGATCGACTACGATTGCGATTGCCCCGCCGCCTATCGTTACCCCGGTATGTGCAAGCACGCTATTGCCACGGCTCTGTCGTATTTGGATGCCAGCGGCGCCGAGCCCGTCGAAGGTTTGCGCACGCCGGTTCGCACGTTTACGGCGCAGCCGAAACAGCCCGCGCGCACCGCGCCCAAAGCGCCGACCGTCAACCCCAACTTTCCCTTTCCGGCGCCTGTCCCCACGAGTCCCAGCCTCATGGCGGCGCTCTCCGATCTTTCGGACGCGCGCATGGATGAGCTGGCGAGCATGCGCCGCAAGCTCGCCAGCAGTGTGGATTCCGATGCCCCCAAGGCGGTGTTGGAGCCCTCGTTGGTGCCGTACTACAATCCGCTGTTCGCCGACCGCTTTAGCTGGGCGCTCGAGTTCCGCATCCGCTGCGGTTCGGTGTCCTACGTGGTCAAGGATATCGACGGCATGGCCGACGCCTATGTCCGAGGCGGCACCTTCTCGTACGGCAAGAAGCTCGCGTTTGTCCATACGCCCGAGGCCTTTGAAGACGTGTCGACAAAGCTGCTCAACCTTGTTGTGACGACAGTTGCCTATCTCGATGACATCACAAGCTCGCGTTCGGCGTCGTACGACTTTGCCCGCAGCGGTTTTGTCGCCGAGCGTCAGTTGCCGCTGTCCGAGCATAGCATCGTATATGTGCTGGACCTGCTGCGCGGCCAGACCATCTCCTTTGAGCCCGCTTGGTCGCGGGGGACGACGACGCATCGCACCTATGACGTGGCGGTTGAGCTGTCTCCGCAAGGGGAGGACGAGGCGTCCGCTAAGTGCCCACCGCTCCTTGCCGCCAAAATCGCGCCGGCGGCTGGTGGCAGCTACGATCTGCGCCTGCCGGCCGATACATACTGCTTTGCTTCGGGCGACGTAGCTTATCTGGTCGACACCCGCCGTGCGCGCCGCACCGATGTAGCGTTTGCCCAGCATGCGGCGCCGTTCCTATCGCGCTTGCTGCCCTGTCGCACGCCAGTCCATATCGCTGCCGACCAGGTGGGGGAGTTCTGTCGTATGGCTCTGCCCATTTTGCGCGACTACACCGACCTCACCGCGCCCGCCGCGCTCGATACCGTGGCACCCGAGCCGAGCTTTGCCATGGCGATCGGCGTCGACGATGGGCTCGTGACCTGCAAAATTACGGTTGCCTACGGCGATTGGTCGGCGGATCTCTTTAGCCTGGGCGCTCCGGGCAGTCCCTTCGAAGAGCAACGCCCCGGCGTGCCGCCGCGCGACGAGGTGGCAGAGTTTCGCGTTATGGACACGGCGGCCCTGTATTTCGACTTTTACGAGGGCGGCCTGGCGTTTGAGGAACGCGATGACGAGAGCCTGTTCCACTTGCTGACCGAGGGCCTGTCTGCCCTGTCCGAGCTGGGCGAGGTCATGCTCAGCGACCGCCTGCGCCAGGTCTCGGTCCGCCCTGCGCCCAAGCTTTCGGTGCGTGCGACCGTCAAGAGCAATCTGCTCGATGTCGAGCTGGGCGCGAGCGGGCTTTCGGCCGCGGACCTTGCCGTCTATCTCGATTCGTACAAGCGCCATCAATCGTTTGCGCGCCTTACGTCCGGCGACATCATTCGCCTGGACGAGGGCGCTCGAGCCGCGTTTGGCCTCGCCGAGGATCTGGGTGTCGACGCCGTCGACCTGCTCGACGGCGTGTCGCTTCCCGCGTCGAGTACCCTGTTTGTCGACAGCATGCTCGCGCGCACGCCCGCGCTCGAAGCCGATCGCGATGCTGCGTTCCGCCGTACCGTCGAGCGCCTGGATACGCTCGGCAAGATGGACTTTACGGTGCCCGCTTCGCTCAAGGCAACGATGCGCGGCTACCAGGTCGACGGCTACCAGTGGCTCGGCTCGCTCGAACACCTGGGCCTTGGCGGCATCTTGGCCGACGATATGGGCCTGGGCAAAACGCTCCAGATGATTGCGCATATCCTGGCGCGCGTAGAGGCAGGGGACACCAAGCCCACGCTCGTGGTATGCCCGGCCTCACTCGTGTACAACTGGACTGCCGAGCTGGAGCGCTTTGCGCCCTCGCTCGATGTGTGCGCCATCGTGGGCGCCAAGGCGCCGCGTCGCGTACAGATTGCCGGCGTGGTCGAGCATAACGTGGTCGTGACGTCGTATGACCTCATGCGCCGCGACATCGACGAATACGTCGAGCAGGACTTTGCCCGCGTGGTGCTCGACGAGGCCCAGTACATTAAAAACCCGCTCACCCAGGTGGCGCGCGCCGCCAAGCGCCTGCCGGCCGGCGTGCGCTTTGCCCTGACGGGCACGCCCATCGAAAACCGCCTATCCGAGCTCTGGAGTATCTTCGACTTTTTGATGCCGGGCCTGCTTGGCACGCGCGAGTCGTTTGCAAAGCGCTTCGAAAGCCCGGTCGAGCATGCCGAGGGCGACAGTGCCGCCCGCCTGCAAGCGCTCGTGTCGCCGTTTGTGCTGCGCCGTGTCAAGGAAGACGTGGTGGCCGACCTGCCCGAGAAGATCGAGGATACGGTCATGGCGCAGCTCACCGGCGAGCAGCGCAAGCTCTACCTGGCCAACCAGGACCGCATCGCCCAGCAGGTGCAGCATCGCGAGGCATCCGAGTTTAAGAAAGACAAGCTCAAGGTGCTCGCCGAGCTCACCAAACTGCGCCAGATCTGCTGCGACCCGCGTCTGCACTACGAGGATTACAGGGCGGGGAGCGCCAAGCTCGATACGTGCATGGAGCTCGTGCACGGCGCACTCGACGGCGGGCATCGCATCCTGTTGTTCAGCCAGTTTACGGGTATGCTCGATATCATCGGCAAGCGTTTGGCCAAGGAGGATATCGCCTTCCTTAAGCTCACGGGCGCATCGTCTAAGGAGAGCCGCGCCAAGATGGTCGCACAGTTCCAGGCGGGCGAGGTGCCGGTCTTTTTGATTTCGCTCAAGGCGGGCGGCGTGGGCCTTAACCTGACGGCGGCCGACGTGGTCATCCACTATGACCCGTGGTGGAACGTGGCGGCGCAGGACCAAGCGACTGACCGCGCGCATCGTATTGGCCAGCAACATACCGTGACCGTGTACAAGCTCATCGCCAAGGACACGATCGAGGAACGCATTATGCGGATGCAGGAGTCCAAGCGCGACTTGGTCAACAGCGTGCTCGGCGGCGACGGCATCTCGTCGGCACTGTTCACGCGCGAGGATGTTCTGGCACTGCTCGGCGGCGACGGGCGCTAACCAGCTCGGGTGGGGCCGTCAGGGCGGATGGCACACGCTGTCCCATCGTCCCCGCCCGTTATGTGTTCATTTGCAATGCCGTGGATGGTTTGTCTGCCTTTGGGCATAAGAACCATCAAGAACATTGGCACATCAGCAAAGGAGAACATCATGGCGAAATTCTTTAAGGACCCCGACGGTAAGCTCATCGCTGCCCTTGGCGACGGCGTTGCGACCCCTGCCGGTTGCACGGAGCTGACCGCAAACACTGAGGATGCGGCGCACGAGAAGCACGTGCCTGTTGTCGAGACCGAGCGCGACGGTCACGTGATTCGCGCACGCGTTGGCTCGGTCGAGCACCCCAGCCTGCCCGAGCACTACATTGAGTGGATCGCGCTTGAGGCCGAGGGCCGCTTAGAGGTCCATTACCTTGAGCCCGGCATGAAACCCGCGACGTTTTTCGCGGGCGGTTCCAAGACCGGTACCGTCTATGCCTATTGCAACCTGCACGGGCTGTGGTCCGCGACGTTCTAGGAGCGCGCCCCCGCTCGGGGTATCATAGCTAGCATATGCACATGCAAGCGCCGACTGCATTATGCGGCCGGCGCTTTTACTACGATTTCGATGGTTTACGACGGAAAGGGCTGAGCCATGAAGCTCGCGCTTGCACAGATCGATATGCGCCTGGGTGATATTGAGGGCATTTGCGGCCGCATCGAGGACCAGGCTCGTCTGGCCCGCGAGCGCGGGGCGCGCGTGCTGTGCGTTCCGGCTCCGCTCTTTATGGGCGCCATGCCCGGTGGCCTGGTGGGCGCTGCCGACTTTGAGCACGACATGCTTGCCGGCTTGACTGGTGTCGCTGAGCGTATCCAGGAGCTTGACATGATCTGCATCGTGCCCGCGGCGGTTTCGTTTGAGGGCCAGCCGCTGCTCGACTACATGATGCTCAAGGACGGTCATGTGGTGCCGGCGCGTTCGAGCATTGCCCTGCAGCGTGGCGAGAACAACGACACACGTTGGGCGCCGCCGGTGTTCGACGTGGACGGCGTGCGCATCGCCGTGATTTTTGACTTGGACCGCGAACTCGAGATGCTGCCGACCGGGGTCGATTTAATTGTCTATTTCCAGTTCAACGCATTCGATATGACTGACCGCGAGACCGCTGCCGTTGCCGCCGTGCGCAGTGGCGCCTACCGCAAGATCGCTTCCAAGCGCAGTGTGTGGTTTGCCTGCATGGCGCCGGTCGGTGCGTACGACGAGTCGGTGTATACCGGCGGGTCGTTTGTGCTCGACGACTGCGGCCGCGTGGTGGCCCAGGCGCCGTGTTTTGAGGAGAGCCTGCTGGTCCAGGAGATTCAACGCGGCGTGATGCTCGATGCCCTGGAGGACCATGAGCTGCCCGATTTTCGCTCTGAGGAGTGGCTGTGGCAGGCACTGGTGCTCGCCGTTCGCGACAACGCCCGCGCCCGCGGTACGTCGCGCGCCGTGGTGGCGCTCGAGGGCGACCTGCCGTCGTCCCTGCTGGCGGCGCTTGCCGTCGACGCCCTGGGCCCGCGCAATGTGATCGGCCTGGTGCTGGGACGCAACCGCATCTTTACGCCGGCGCAGGAGGAGACCGAGGCGGCTCGTTGTGCCGCCGTTCGCGCCATTGCCGAGCGCCTGCATATTCGCACGGTTGAGCGCGATGCGCCGGATGCCGCGCGCGTGCTCGACCGCGACGTGTCGGCGGGCGACGCCGAGCGCCTGCGCTCGCGTACGCTAGGCCTCATGCTCGAGGACACGGCGCTCGAGCTGGGCGCGATGGCGCTGAGCCCGCTGTCCAAAACCGAGTACGCGCTGGCGGCACCTGCTTTGTGCGGCGGCTACCAGGGCGATTACGCGCCCTTTGGCGATGTGTACCTGTCGACGCTCGAGTTTGTGGCGCGCGTGCGCAACCGCGCGTCTGCCGTGGTGCCGCAGGAGCTCGTGACACTCAACGCGGTGGAGGATTGCATGGAGCGCGTGCTGGCGCAGGCGCTCTCGACGCTCGACGGTCCGGTCGATATGCTCGATCGCGCGGCGCAGCTGCTCGGCGGGCTTGAGCCGGGCGAGGTCGATGGCACGCTTGAGTCGCACGTGGACCGCAATCGTCCTTTCGACGACATCCCGATGGCTGCCGGCAAGCCAGAGGCCTGCTCGCTGCTGCTGATGCTCGTGCGCCAGGGCGAGGCTGCCCGCCACCAGTTGCCCACGGCGCCGATCGTCTCGGCCCGTTCGTTTGCCGAGCGTTCCTGGCCGTATATGCTCGCATGGTCCGATCTGGGGCTCAGCGGTAAAGAGCGTATGACGGTCGATTCGCTGGCCCGCGCCGAGGTGCGCCGCTTTGCCGACGAGGATTCGAGCGAGCGCATGCGAAGCGAGATGATGGGCGTGCTGGGCGAGCTACTGGGTATTTCGCCCGAGCAAATGGAGGAGCTGCGCTCTGAGGACGGTCAGCGTCGTTTACACGAGGGAATGAAAAAGTTCGAGGGCGAGGTTCAGGACGCCATCGATAAGATGATGGGCGGCCAGGGCGGACCGCAGGGTGGGCCTCAGGGTGGTCCGATGCCGCATCCGCCGGTTGATCCCCGACAGTTCCCATTCTTCTCGCAGAACTAAACTGGGGATGGGATTCGCTGCCAACCCCGATACTTCAACTAAGCATCTTGACCCCGTTGTGTTATTCTAGAACAGACGTTCGTGAATGATGCGCGGGGCCTTGCCTTGTGCTGTGCTGGTGACGAGGGGAGGTTGGCTTGGTTATCTTGGGCATTGACCCCGGTTTGGCCCATACGGGTTGGGGGATTATCGAGGAGCGGCGTGGCGAGGTTCGCTGCCGTGCCTACGGTTGCATCGAGACCAGCGCGGGCAGCCCGCTCGCGGTGCGCCTGTCGCATATCGCCCGTGACCTTAAGGATGTCGTCGAGCGTTATCGACCCGACACGGCTGCTGTCGAGAGCATCTACTTTGGCGCCAACGTTCGTTCGGCCATCCCCACGGCGCATGCCCGCGGTGCCGCGCTCGTGGCGCTTTCGGAGTGCGCGCTCGAGATTGGCGAGTACACGCCCATGCAGATCAAACAGGCTGTGGTGGGCACCGGCGCCGCGGACAAGCGGCAGGTCGCCTACATGGTACGCACGCTAACACAGCTCGACCACGACCCGCATCCCGACCATGCCGCCGATGCCCTGGCCTGCGCCATCTGCCACGTAAACCTCAGCCGCACCCGCGCACTCACCGGTGGCGAGTTCTATCAACAGAGAGGAACCGGATACTGATGATTTCCCAGCTCCACGGAACGCTTGTCGAGGCCACGATGAGCTCGGCCGTCGTCGATGTGTCGGGCGTTGGCTTTGAGCTCGGCATCTCGGGCAGCACTGCGGCCACGTTGCCGACGCCCGGCGGCGAGGTCCGCCTCTACACGCGTATGCAGGTGCGCGAGGACGCCATGACACTTTTCGGTTTTTCCTCAAAGGATGAGCGCACGATGTTCGACCGGCTCGTGTCCGTCTCGGGCGTTGGCCCGCGCTTGGCGCTCGCCGTGCTTTCCACCTATACCGTGGGGCAGCTGTATTCGCTGGTGATGGCCGAGGACGACAAGGGCATGGCCAAGGTACCCGGTGTGGGCAAAAAGACAGCTCAGCGCCTGATCCTGGAACTCAAGAGCACCTTTGCCAAGGATAAGGGCTTTGTGCCGGTCGACGTGATTCCCGGCCAGGTTGCGATGCCGGTTCCTGCCGCCGCTCCTTCGGCGATCGATGATGCCCGTGCGGCACTCCTTTCCATGGGTTTTAGTCCGCAGGAGACCGATGTTGCCCTGAGCGGGTATGATGGGCAGGATATGCGTGTCGAGGACTTGCTCGGCGCGGCGCTTAAGCGACTCGGAATGGATGCGTGATGTGGGAAGCCGATGACTCTCAGGACCTGTGGGCGACGCCCGGCAACTCGCCGGCGGCATCCATGGCGCACGGCGAGCGCATGGTGGGCTCGGAGCTAACGCCCGAGGACCTCGATGTCGACCGCACTTTGCGCCCCCAGCGCCTGGACGACTACTGTGGCCAGGAGCACATCAAGCAGAGTCTGCGCGTGTTGATCGAAGCGGCGCAGAGCCGTGGCGAGACGCTCGACCACGTGATTTTCTCGGGTCCTCCGGGCCTGGGCAAGACCACGCTGGCCACCGTTATCGCCAACGAGCTGGGCGCTCAGATCAAGACCACGAGTGGCCCTGCCATCGCGCGCACGGGTGACCTGGCGGCCATCCTTACTAACTTGCAGCCGGGTGATGTGCTGTTTATCGACGAGATCCACCGCCTCAACCGTTCGGTCGAGGAGGTCCTGTACCCCGCGATGGAGGACTTTGCCCTCGATATCGTGATTGGCAAGGGTCCGGCGGCTCGCTCGATTCGCCTGGATATTCCCAAGTTTACGCTGGTAGCGGCAACGACCCGCTCAGGCATGTTGACCGGCCCGTTGCGCGACCGCTTTGGCATTTCATATCGCCTGGATTACTACACGGTCGAGGAGCTCGCGCAGATTGTGACGCGCTCGGCGACTATCCTGGGCGTGACGATCGACCACCCCAGTGCACTCGAGATCGGCTCGCGTTCGCGCGGCACGCCACGTCTTGCCAACCGCCTGCTCAAGCGCGTGCGCGACTATGCGCAGGTGCGCGGCAACGGTCCCATTGAGCTCGATATCTGCCGTCAGGCACTCGAGTTCTTTGAGATCGACGAGCTCGGCCTGGACTGGATGGATATTCGCATTTTGGAGACGCTCGCCAAGACGTTCTCCGGTCGTGCCGTGGGACTTACGACCCTTGCCAGCGCGGTGGGCGAGGACCCGGGCACGCTCGAGGATGTCTATGAGCCCTATTTGCTGCAGTGCGGGTTGATGATTCGTACGCCGCAGGGCCGTCAGGCAACCCTTCGCACCTTTGAGCACCTGGGGATTGAACCTACCGTTTAGGGCGCTTTATTTTGGCGGGCTGTTGGGCTATCGCTGGGCATCGGGTAAACATATCGCCGTTCATCGGTTATGGGCGTTTTACTATTGCGCGCCCGTGCTATGCTGAATTGGTCTTTTTCTCATTCGGTAACGAAAGGACCGCCCATGCCTACTGACATCGAAATCGCACGTTCTGTCACGCCGCTGCCTATTACCGAGGTGGCCAAGAACGCCGGCGTCGACGTTAAGCACCTTATTCCGTACGGCTTCGACAAGGCTAAGGTCGACTATTCACTGCTCAACGAGCCGACTGATCACCAGGCCAAGCTCGTTCTCGTGACCGCTATCAACCCAACGCCTGCGGGCGAGGGCAAGACCACCACGACCATCGGTCTGGCCGATGGCCTGCGTCGCCGCGGCGTCAAGAGCGCCGTGGCCCTGCGCGAGCCTTCGCTCGGCCCCGTCTTTGGCGTTAAGGGCGGTGCTGCCGGCGGCGGCTGGGCTCAGGTCATCCCCATGGAGGATATCAACCTGCACTTTACCGGTGACTTCCATGCTATTGGTGCCGCCAACAACCTGCTGGCCGCCATGCTCGACAACCATATTCAGCAGGGCAACCAGCTCGGTATTGACGTTAAGCGCATCACTTGGAAGCGCGTCGTCGATATGAACGACCGTCAGCTGCGCCACGTCATCGACGGCATTGGCGGCAAGGCCCAGGGCGTGCCGCGCGAGGACGGCTTCGATATCACCGTTGCCTCCGAGGTCATGGCGATCTTGTGCCTGTCCACGAGCATCAACGACCTCAAGGAGCGCCTGGGCGAGATCGTCGTCGGCTACAGCTTTGCCGGCGAGCCCGTCCGCGCCCGTGACCTTAAGGCTCAGGGTGCCATGGCGGCCCTGCTCAAGGACGCGCTCAAACCCAACCTGGTGCAGACGCTCGAGGGTACGCCCGCGTTTGTCCACGGCGGTCCCTTCGCCAACATTGCCCACGGCTGCAACTCCATCATGGCCACGCGTATGGCGATGCGCTTTGGCGATGTCGCCATTACCGAGGCCGGCTTCGGTGCCGATCTGGGTGCCGAGAAGTTCCTCGACATTAAGTGCCGCATGACGGGCGTTCGCCCCAGCGCCGTCGTGGTCGTCGCGACCGCTCGTGCGCTGAAGTACAACGGTGGCGTCGCCAAGGCCGACCTCAACGAGGAGAACCTCGAGGCACTCAAGGCTGGCATGCCCAACCTGCTGCGTCACGTCGACAACATCCAGAACGTTTATGGTCTGCCCTGCGTAGTCGCCATCAACCGTTTCCCGACGGACACCGAGGCTGAGCTTGCGCTCATCGAGTCCGAGTGTCAGAAGCTCGGCGTCAACGTTAAGCTTTCCGAGGTCTGGGCCAAGGGCGGCGAGGGCGCGCTCGACCTGGCCGATGAGGTCATGCGTCTGATTGAGCGGCCGAGCGAGCTCAAGTTTGCCTACGAGGATGGCGCCGATGTTGCCGATGCCCTCGAGGCCGTCGCCACCAAGGTTTACCGTGCCGACGGCGTCGACTTTACGCCGGCTGCCAAGCGTCAGCTCGCCGAGCTGCGCGAGAACGGCTTTGGCAACCTGCCGGTGTGCGTCGCCAAGACGCAGTACAGCTTTAGCGACAACGCCAAGGCCCTGGGCGCTCCCGAGAACTTCCGCATCACGGTGCGTGAGCTCAAGGTTTCCGCCGGTGCCCACTTTGTGGTCGCACTGACTGGCAGCGTTCTGACCATGCCGGGCCTGCCCAAGGTCCCCGCGGCCGAGAACATCGACGTCGACAACGACGGCAACATCACCGGCCTGTTCTAAGCCTGCTGCCCATAGCTGCTAGCCCGCCCCGCCGCGCCCACAAGGCACGGCGGGGCTTTTTGATCCTTAGGCCCGCGCATGTCTTGTAGATACCGACGGACTCTGCCCATCATAGGCTTTTGCGCGGGTAGAATGCATGGATAACTTGAGGCTCACGCGCGACGGAAAGGAATCGTTGCATGGATCAGGACAAGACAACCGTGATGGGCGGCTACGGTTCCGCGCAGGCTGGCGATAGCGCCGATGCGACCCGCGTTGTTCCCAACCCCGGTTATACCGACCCCGCCGCGACGCAGCCTTCTGCCGAGCCCACCCGGGTTATGGGCTATGGCGACACGGCGCAGGATTCTTACGCTGCATCTTCGCAAGGCCCCTATGGCAACGCAGCTCCGGATCCGTTTGATTACGCGCCGCAGGATTCTTATGCTGCCTCGACGCCGAATCCCTATGACAACCTGCCGCAGAATCCCATTCCGCAGCCTCAGCAGACGACGTATATGCCTCGCACGGCGCAGCCTCGCTACGAGTCGCGCGAGCCGTATCGCGAGTACCCCAAGTCGATTCCGCAATATGACGAGGACGAGGAGAAGAAGCCATCGCGTTCGTCGAGCGTGATCAAGAAGATCCTGATTGTGCTGGCGATTTTCTTTGCCCTTTCGATTGTGTTCGCCGTTGTGTCGGGCATGCTCAACAAACGAGGAGCTACAACCAGCACGACGGCCGAGCAGACAGAGGTCACCCAAGCGGGTTCAGTAGAGCTGAGCGATATTCCGGGGCAGTACTGGTCCAACGCCAAAAAGCTCCTCAAGTCGCGCGGGGCCGATCTTTCGAATGCCGTGGTCCTGACTGATGATGGCTCAACGCCCGTCGTCGATGCCAACTGGGTCGTTACTTCTGCCTACTATAACGACAGCGGCAACCTTGAAATTCAGCTCACGCACAAGAACGGCTTGGGCAACTCGTCCGACGGACAAAGCGGTACCGACAGCTCGAGCTCCAACACGCTGGAGGACTTGAGCAACAAGGCACAGGAGTTGGGAGACAAGGCGCAAGAGCTGGGCGATACGGCCCAGAACCTGGGCGACACCGCGCAGAACTTGGGCGACATGGCGACGGATGCCTGGAACGCCCTGCAAAACGGCATCTCGGGCGCGCAGGGAAACTAGCGGACGAGCGGAGCGGGGCTACAGCTGCTCGGCCGGACGCTCGGGCGAGCTAAAGCCCGAATCGAACGTGACGACGCACGAGACGTCGGGCCGGCGCTCATGCACGATGCGCGTGACGAGCTCCAGCAGCTCCTCGTCGGATATGTCAAAGCCGTCGGGACGCACCAGGTCAAACGAAACGAACCCGTCGTGCTCGTGCAGGTCGTGGATGGAGAGCGCGGGATCGATCTGCATGACGCCGCGCTTGACCCAGCCGCGCAGGTCGTCGCCGGTTGTCGCGATGGGGTCGCAGTGCAGCGTGATCCCAATGCCCATCTGGCGCTTGATGTCGTGCTCGATGGTGTCCAGGATCTCGTGGTGCTCAAACGCGTCGCCCTCGCCGGGCATCTCCACGTGGGCGCTGGCAAACTGACGACCGGGGCCGTAGTCGTGCACCATCAGGTCGTGTGTGCCCAAGACCTGCGGATAGGACATGATCTTGTCGCGGATTGCCTGGACGAGCTTGGGGTCGGGCGCTTGCCCCAGCAACGGGCTGATGGCGTCGCGCACTAGGCCCATGCCGCTGATGCAGATGAAGATGCCCACACCCAGGCCTGCCCAGCCATCGAGGTCAAAGCCGGTCGTCTGCGAAATAAGCGCCGCCACCAAGACCGAGCCCGAGGTGATGACGTCGTTTTTGGAGTCCTGTGCTGTGGCGATGAGCGTCTCCGAGTCGATGCGATCGCCCAGCGTGCGGTTGAACGCTGCCATCCAGAGCTTAACGAGCATGGACAAGACGAGGGCGGCTAAGGAGAGCACCGAATATGCAGTGGGGGAAGGCTTGATGATCTTAGTGACCGACTCGAGGATCAGATTGATGCCGACGGCGCAAACCAGGACGGCGACGAACAGGCCGGCGAGGTACTCATAGCGACCGTGGCCATAGGGGTGGCCTTCGTCTGCCGGGCGGCTGGCAAGGCGGAACCCGAGCAGGCTCACGATGTTGCTCGAGGCATCGGAGAGGTTGTTGAAAGCGTCGGCGATGAGGGAGACGGAGCCGGCGAGCAGGCCCGCGATGCCCTTGGCCAGGCACAGGGTGATGTTGAGGCCAATGCAGACGAGGCCTGCGGAAAAGCCCGCGTTGGTGCGGCAAGATGCATCGACCGGCTCGCTCTCGCTGCCGGGAACAAGCGTATGTACCAGCCGATTTACAAATAGCATAGCGGTCGTCCTCACAATCATGTTTAAGGGGATAGTGTAGCTCGCGCGGGGGCGCCGTGCACCGATGCTCAGAAAATGCAGCAATAGTCTGCCGGTGCTAACGAGCGAGCCTTCTCGTCTGCCTGGGTGGTCCATTTTGGGCCACATGGGTATGGGCATGTGCCTGTTTGCTCGACATACTTAATGTCGACAGCCCCTGTGCAAAGGAGGACGTTTCCATGGACGAGATGTTTGCCATTAAATGTCAAAACTGCGGCGGCCCTATGTACTCGCACCAAGCTAAGCGCAGCTTTGAGTGCGCTTATTGCGGTGCGGTCATTCCGTGGCAGGCGGACGCCGGAGAGCCCAAGAGCGCTTTGGGCATTCGCCATACGCCGTTGACGGTAGTGGATGGACTGCTCAAGCTCACGCATGTGTCGCAACTCGAGCGCCCGGAGGACCCGGACTGGTATTTCTTCAATTCGCACTGGCGCAATCAGTCGGTCCTGGAACATCTGCTGTGGGAGGACCGCGGCACGGCGCAGGAGTTCCAAGAAGCGACGCACGTGAGCATTCCTTGTCCCTTCTGCGGAGCGTCCTTTGAGGGCGAGTCAACGCAGCGTGTGTTTGAGTGCCCGTCCTGCGGCAACAAGATCGGCATTGCCGACCTGCTCAAGCCCGGTACCTTCAGCAAGCGTCTGACCATGGGCGTGGGTGCAGAGTATGTGCCGGAGCAGGGTATTCCCTGCGAAATCTCGCCGCAGCAGGCACGTGCCAACGCGCTGCAGCTGGTGCGCCAGTATCCGGATGCCTTTGCCGGGCACGACGTGGAAGACGCGATCCAAAACGACATGATGCTCTTCTATTTCCCCATGGCGCTGGCGGACTTGCGCATGATGGCGAGCTTCCCGGGCAAGGGCCTGAGCAAGGAGGCCTTGGTGTACTACGAGGTGCTCGACTGGGCATACCCCAGGGCAAACTACCTGGACGTTCGCCTCATGGGCATTTTGGAGCCGTGGGACTTTGCCAAGGTCGGTCCGTTCGATCCCGCCATGCAGGAAGGTGACTTTCGCGTTGTCTCAGTCGATGCGTCTACCAAGGACCAGGTGGTCATTGATAAGTTGGCGCTCGACGTTGCGGGCAACGACGCCGAGGCTGTACTGGGGCTCAATAAAAAGAGCATTCGCATGTGGGCGCGCAAGGCCCGCAAACATAAGGACGGCCTGGTGATGGTGCCGGTCTACTTTGTCGATCGTCCGGCGACAGACGGCCGCGATGGCGAGCAGGTGCGCATTGCCGTAAACGGCCAGACGGGCCGCGCGGCCGCGGTGGTGTTTAGCGACAAGCGCGAAACGCATATCGTGGCGCCGCTCAGCCCGAGCCTGCATCTGTCCGGTGAGAGCACCGTGCACGCCACGCCCGTCGAGGTCAAATACGTTAAATCGCCCTTCCTGTACCAGATCGTGCGCCGTGGAGGCGGCGAGCAACCGCGCCAGGTTGCAGCCGCCGTCGAGGGTTCCTACCGAGAGGAGAAGCCCAAACGCCGCGGTCTGCTGGGTGCGCTATTTGGGAAGTAGGGGAGTAGCACCGGTTGTTGCCGTAAGGTGATGGCCGGGGGTGCGGGGCAGCTCTCAGGAGTGCGGGCTGCCGTCTGATTGTTTGAGGGTGCCAGATGTAAATAAACAGTGGAGCGGCTGCAAAAGAGCCTCCTCACTGGGTAAAATCAGGTTGTGCCGCGGAACCCGCTCCTCAGCTAGTCACACTTCGGAAGCGCGGGCAACGCAGGTATTATCGTCTAAAGGGCCGGCTGCAACCGGCCCTTTTCTGTGGCAGCCAATGGGCCCACATCAGACGAAGGTCGCGTTTTTACCTGTCGGGTCACGCTTGCCAGCCACGGCTAGGATGTCGTCGCCGGCGTCCATGACCGGTATTGTTTCGTAGTGTGCGTCACAACCGTGAGTATGCCTGCGACGGCTGCGGCGGTGTCGGCCGTACTGTGCTGTTGCCCTTACGCCTCGACGTTCGTCGCTTCGTTGATGGCGCGGTACTCGGCGCTCAGCTCGCGTGCCAGCTCTTCCTTGCTTGGAAGATACGGCAGGTATTTGGCGGCAAACACTTGGTCGTTATCCTCGGGCAGCGTGTACTCGACAATCGAATCGCTTTTGTCTGCGCAGAGCACGATGCCTATGGGCGGGTTGTCGCCTTCGTTCATGAGCTCGCGCGTGTAATAGTTCACGTACATTTGCATTTGGCCCAGGTCTTGATGCGTGAGGTCATCGGTCTTAAGATCGATGAGAACGAAGCAGCGCATCAGGTAGTTGTAAAAAACGAGGTCAATATAGAAATGGCGCCCATCGAAGGTGATACGCTTTTGGCGCGCCTCAAAAGCGAAGCCGCGGCCAAGCTCTAGCAGAAACTTCTGAAGATGTGTGATGAGTGCCTGCTCTAGATCGCTCTCGCGAAACGCAGTATCGTCCGAGAAGCCTAAAAACTCCAGTACATATGGATCGCGGATGATATCCTCGGGGCGATGACCCGGGGCACTCTTTTGGATTTCCTGAGCGACGGTCTCTTTGTCCTTGCTGGCGAGTAGACGCTCGCGGAACATGGTGTTGATTTGGCGCTCGAGCTGGCGCGTGCTCCAGCGAGAGTCGGCGCATTCGTTCATGTACCAAGTGCGGGCTTCGGGATCGGAAACGCGCATCAACCTGCGGTAATGTGTCCAGCTCAATTCGGGACGCAGTGAGTCCCGAATTGGGAATGCGAGATATAGCTGGCGCATTTTGCGCAGTTCCCTTGCCTCAAAGCCTTTGCCAAAATCCTTGGTAAGTCTGATTGCGAGGGCCTTGAGCAGCGCCTCTCCGTACTTGGCGCGCTCCTCTCCGCCTTGTTCCTCAACAATGCTCTTGCCGATCTCCCAATAAGCCTCAACCATCGCAAAGTTAACGGCGGTATAGGCCTTGTCGCGAGCGGCGTTGAGAATCGAGGAAACCTGCTTGTAAAAAACTTCTGGCACGATTGCCGATTCTCCACGGTTTACCAGTTCGCCCATCACTGTCGCCCCACTTTCCTCTTGTGGAATGCATCTTTATCGCATTTAGTTTAAAGCCTCGCGCTGACACGAATTGCTGTGCTGTCTGGCACCTTCGCATGGGGGCCTTGCGGTGGCTAAAATGTGGCAATAGAGACAGTTTTAACGAACCCCATGGGAGTGGCACGCATGGACAACAACACCTTGCTGTTTCAGGACAAGGGTTCGGGTAGGTTTAAAGACGTTAAGATCTACCCCAATCGTATCGAGGTGCTCAAGAAGGGAACTTTTGGCGACAGGCACACCGAGATTGTCTACCTTAAGGACATCACGGGGGTCAACAGGATCAAGGGTCGCGACGTTTTCCTGCGTAACAGGCTGTTGACCGCTTGCGTCTTTAGCCTGAGTAGCCGTGCGAAGGCCCAGGAATTTGTGAAAGCTCTGAACATGGTGATGTAGCCGATAGCGGCGTTCGGGCCAAGGTAAAAATCGGGGCGCAGAACGGTATTCTGCGCCCCGATTGAGTTAATGCGCCCAAAAGACTGGCTTGCCTATTCGTTAACGTCCTCGGTATTGTCGCGGTCACTGGCAAGCATTGCTGCACCTGCGACCGTTGTCGCCACGGCGGCGGCAGCGAGCCCGGCGGCAACGCCAGAGCCGTCGCCCGTGTTGGCGAGCTTTCCGCCCGAGCTCTTGCCCTGGTCTCTCTTGTTGCTCTTACCGTTCTTGTCGGCGCTGCCTGCGTTGGCGCCGCTGCCGTTACCGTCGCCGGTGCCGCCCGTGCCGCCCGAGGCCGACACGGTAAAGCTTGCAGTTCCGTCACTAGCAAGCTCGTAGTTTTGCGCCGCGTCGCCCAAGAGACCGTTCACGCGCACCCAGTACGTCCCTGCGGCAAATGTTTCGCCCTCGGCCATTGCCGTGCCCGGAGCGCCGTTCGCGTCGTGCACAAACTCGAGCTGGGCCGTGCAGGCATCGGTTTCGAGCTTGCCCTCGAGTGATGCCGCAATCTTGGCGCGCACGTCTTCGCCGGCCTTAAGGCCTTCGAGCCCCTCAAAATGGGGCGTCAACGCGCGCGGATCGATATCGATGGGCACATGACCCCGCAGCTCCGTAACGGTCTCGTTGCCCAAGGCGTCGACATCCACATATTCGATGGTAAACGCATGGCCCGAAGCCGCCACGTTGAGTACGTTGCTGCTGTCGACAAGGCGGAAATGGCCCTCGCCAACGGTCTTGCCATCCTGGAGCGAGGCATCGCTCAGCGAGTCGCCGTACGTCATGCGCATGCGGGTCGGGAGGTAGTACGAAGCTGTCTGCTTGTGCTGTGTATCGTAATCGTAATTGCGCTGGTAGATGCTCCGGGCCAGCGCCGCATCAACAAAGTCGGATGCGATGATGCCAATGTGCTTGAGGTAATCTGACTTTGTTTCCTCGTTGTCGCTGGGGTTGATGTACGGGCTCTTGTACAGATGCTCGTTGACTACTCGCGCTGCGGTAAATGGGTTGCTTCCTTGCTTGTGATTCGTGCAGCTGGTGTAGTTGATAGACCAGCAGCGCTCCAGGACTTGCTCCTTGGCCCCGTTATCGTCCTCGACATCTACCTCGTTGCGGGTGAGCTTAGCCGTCTCCTGCAGGGCCATATCGACCCAGCTGATCTTGTCGGTTCCGGTGCATTCGTAATGGTCCTGGGCATATACCTTGGTGCAATAGGCTTTTTTGTCGCCTGTTTCCCCTGCGGCTTCAAAGCCTTGCGCGTTTTGGACGAGACACATAGAGGAGCTGCTGGGGTGTGCTGCGATTTTGTTGTCCCATTCGGTTAGGTCGAGGCCCCACGTGTGGCCGCTTACGCTGTCGCCGGCGAGTCCAAATCGGCGCAGCAGGACGATCTTTCCGCGCACCTCGTTCAGTGTGGGAACGCGGCTCGACGTATAGAACAGTTTGGGGTTGTCGTCTAAAACCTTGGCGAAAGCCGTCGTAAGGCTCTCGTCAGTAGCCTCGTTGTTGCCTCGGGATACAAGCATGATGAGCGCTTCTGACGGATTTTCGTTCAAAAACTTTTTGAAGTAGCCAACGACATCGGAGAGATGCATGAAGTGCCCGTCTTTTTTGAGCAGGTAGCAACTTCCATGGTCGATGCCGGGGTCGTTGCCTTTTCCGAGTCGGATATCAAAATAGCGAATGCCTTCGAGCAACTGCGTGGGGATGTAGTCCTGCTGGCACTTTGCTTGCGAGGATTGGGGTTCGGTGTCGTTGTCCACGCTGCAAGTTCCCGAATCGTGCGTGCCCGGGATGCTCAGCTCGTCGAGGTACTTGTTGCCTTCGACGTGGCTCATCCAACATGGTCCGTCGACGTAGCTGCTATACGTGGTCCAGTCGATGCTGCTAACTGTGGCATTGGTCTTGTCCATGCTGTAGCCGACAAGCTCGAGCTCCCACGGAATGGAATATTTCTTTTGGCAAATCTTGTTGTTGTCTTGGTCTTTGCCTTTCGATTCTATGGCCAGGTAGTTAATACCGTTTTTCGTGTATATGCGGTCTCGAATAATATAAGTTCCGTCGAACTGGTGGTCGAACGTATAGGCGCGGCTGTCCTTATGGTCGTACTCGCCACTCCATACGTGGATGACCTTTCCATCTTTGTCCGAGTCGCCATCGACCGACCAAATGCTGTAGCCCGTCTTCTTGTGCTCTTCGAAATTGAGCAGGGTGCGGATGGCATACCAGTTTGTGCCGTCCGCATCGGTCCCTACGTGCTCAAGGATGAGCTTGCTGGACGTGCCGTCATTAAACAGGTGGCAGACGTTGCCGATGACGTTGCCGTCTTCGTTGACGCTCGCGGTGCGAAAATAGCCTGCGGGGCGAAGGCGAATGACGAAATTGTTGAGGTTGGCCGCTGGCTCGGCCGTGCCGTCCGCAAAGGCTGTCCGTGGGCTAATGCCCAGCGTGACGGTTTCGGGCAGGCTTGTCAGCGGCGACAACGCTGCAAGTCCAAGGCCCAGCGTAAACGCTCGGCGACTGATGGCATGATGTTCGGCCATGACTCCTCCATTCGCAAGGTGCGGTTATGCACTCATTTTGGTAACTATACTGCCCGGATGTCTAAACGTGTTGGCTTAATTGTCTGCGCGGCGCTATAAATCGGCGGGCGGACGCGTTGGGGCGCTTGTCTATTTGTACTGCTACCGCGTTGGGGGTGGTTTTGCTGCCCGGCACCCTCGCGTTCGCCGGCTATCGGCATAAGAAAGGGAGGGTCGGTTTACCGGCCCTCCCTTAGTGCGAAACGCTGGGGCACCACCGCTTGTTGGCACTGCGCTCGTGTTTTTCGTTGCGCTCGCGAGTCGCTTAGCGCTTAATCTCGATATCGTCGAGCTTAACATCCATGGCCTCGGTCTTTGCCTCGGCGATGTCGTCGGCAAATTCCAGAGACTTCATCATGGTCTCGACGGCGTCCTTGTGCTCCTCGACGTTGTCGATACGCACGTACACGCTGCCGCCGTCAACGTCGGTGAAGTACTCGGTCGTCACGCCGCCGGAGTGCGTGAAGTAGGCACTGCGCCAGGTCTTGCCGTTGTACTTGACGGGGTCGCTCTCAGTCCACCCAGAGTTGGCCTTCCATTTGGCCTCGTAGTCGAACAGCTCGTCAGCGTTCTTGTCGGAGTCAAAGACGGGGATGAAGCGGTCGCTGGCGTGCTCGCTCTCGGTGAACTTAAACTGGGCCCTGTCGGCGGTATCGCCGGCGACGTCGGTGATCTCGACGCCCTCGGGGACCTCGACCTTAAACCAGATGAAATCGGTCCTCATATCCACGGCTGGCTTTTCCGCTCCGCCGCCACCGCCACTGCCGGCAGTGCCGCCGCTTCCACCGCAGCCTACCAGGGCAACTGCGGCAAAGAGACTCAAACAGAGGGTGAGAATCGCAAAGGCCTTCTTTTTCATGGTCGTGTCCTCCTCGATCTGTAACCGCCTATGGATTACCTGCCTTTACTGTACGCGCGAGCGGCTCGTTCGGGTGGGCCATGTGTCCCATTCTGGGGGCCGGATTTGCGCCGTTAAGTGGCAATATGCGCGGACGCAAAAGAGGGGAGGGCCGATGCTGTCGGCCCTCCCCGGGGTTTGGTGCCCACGCTTTTAATGGAGCGCGAGCACGGGCGTGCGTGGACAATTGCTACTTGATCTCGATGATCGAAATCTCGACGCCGCGGGCCTCTTTCACAGCCTCCTTCATGTCGTCAGGGAACTCGATGGAGTTGAGGAGTGCCTCGGCTTCTTTCTTATGCTGGTCGAAGTTCGGGATGAGGATGTAGGTGCTTCCCGGCTCAACGTCGGTAAAGAGCATGGTTGAGGTGCCGCTGTTGTCCTTGTACGTTCCGGTGAGCCATGTCCTGCCGTTGTACTCGACGGGGTCGTCGTCTTCCCACTGGAACGTCCCCGTATGCCTTTCGGCCTGCTCGGCAAAGGACTCTTCGGCCGTCATCTTCTCTTGCCAAACGGGGATGAATTGGTCGACCGTGGTGTTCTCGTTCTCGGGGAAGTTGAGATGGACTCTGTCGGCGTTCTTACCGGCGGAGTCGCTTACGCCGACGCCTTCGGGCATCTCGACCTTAAACCAGATAAAGTCGGTCTTTTCGGCGACAGGAGCTTTTTCCTTGCTCTCGCTCTTGGCGGCGCTGCTGCCTCCGCTCGAAGCGCTCCCGCCGCAGCCCACAAGGGCGAGCGCGGCAAAGAGGGCGATGCAAAGGGAAAGGATCGATAGGGTCTTTTTCTTCATGGTGGCGTCCTCCTTGTCTGTTGGCGACATCGCGGCACCGCATGCTGCCGGGGCGTCGATTGTGTTTGCGGCGGATGTCTTTGTGCGTGGGTTGTATGAGTGCGTTAATACCTCCGTTCGTGGTTTGTGGTCGTTGCGCAGCCGTGCCCCAACGGGCTCCTTATTTATAGATATGCCCCGGTTTGTGCTGCCAGAGAGTCTCGAAAGGTGGGCCATGTGTCCCATGTTTGTGTTGCCGCCGCCTATCGCGTGCCATAGAAATCCGCGATGGCCAGGTGCGATGACGCACATGTGCTTATGGGCTAGACTTAGCACCATTATGTGATCGATGCGGTCGGCAGGCGATTGCCACCCGACCGATATATACGACTTGAAGGTGCATGCGTATGAGCCAAGAGATGATGGATAAAACCTGTCGCGGTTTTGCTGAGGCATTGGCTGCGCGCGAGCCGGTTCCCGGCGGGTCATCGC
>OATO01000171.1_pt1 | contig 36844 bp, 27 predicted proteins | sample 1495011 | NCBI WGS metagenome assembly OATO01 (sample SAMEA2579961, study PRJEB22360) | human gut metagenome | biome: human gut; feature: human-associated habitat; material: faeces | place: Denmark | collected 2008/2010 | reverse complement strand
GCAGTCGGCACCGTTGCCGGATGCGGCGTAAACGCCTTATCCGGCCTACGGAGGGGGCGGGAATTTGTAGGCCTGATAAGACGCGCAAGCGTCGCATCAGGCAGTCGGCACCGTTGCCGGATGCGGCGTAAACGCCTTATCCGGCCTACGGAGGGTGCGGGAATTTGTAGGCCTGATAAGACGCGCAAGCGTCGCATCAGGCAGTCGGCACCGTTGCCGGATGCGGCGTAAACGCCTTATCCGGCCTACGGAGGGTGCGGGAATTTGTAGGCCTGATAAGACGCGCAAGCGTCGCATCAGGCAGTTGGCACTGTTGCCGGATGCGGCGTAAACGCCTTATCCGGCCTACGGAGGGTGCGGGAATTTGTAGGCCTGATAAGACGCGCAAGCGTCGCATCAGGCAGTCGGCACCGTTGCCGGATGCGGCGTAAACGCCTTATCCGGCCTACGGAGGGTGCGGGAATTTGTAGGCCTGATAAGACGCGCAAGCGTCGCATCAGGCATCTGGCACCGTTGCCGGATGCGGCGCGAGCGCCTTATCCGGCTTACCGATCACAATACAATCAGTTCTTTTTCACAAACTCAGATTTCAGTTTCATCGGACCAAAACCGTCGATTTTGCAATCGATGTTATGGTCGCCTTCAACCAGGCGGATGTTTTTCACTTTGGTGCCAATTTTCAGCATCGAAGAGCTACCTTTCACCTTCAGATCTTTAATGATGGTAACGCTGTCGCCGTCAGCCAGCAGATTGCCGTTAGCATCTTTAACGATCAGCTCGTCGCTTTCCTGTGCAGGTTCTGCGTCGTTCCATTCGTAGGCACATTCCGGGCAGATGTACATGCCGTTATCTTCGTAAGTGTATTCGGAGTTGCATTTTGGGCAGTGTGGTAATGACATGTGGATTTCCTCAAAAGTCAGCAGGGCAAAAGCGCCAAAAAACGGCAGATTGCCGAAAAAGGCCGCAATTATACACAAAATCCCTGAGTTTGTCGGGGGTACTGCTGATTTTAGACGACGATCGTTTTCATTTGAAAGGAAACGCAAAAAGAAAATAATCTTTTTGCCTCTATTTATTATTTAAGATAATGTTAATGCTCTACTTGTTCTTTTTTTAATTCACATGATATTTTTATCTTTCTGACGTTTTAAACGTATCAGAAGACGTTATTTATTCTGATAAAAAACAACACACTAAATATAAAATTATTTCTTGCAGTAATTATAAAAGCCGAAAACAGAACTCAAAAACAATCTGGCTAAATAAAATAACAAAATTTGCTTTAAGGAAGAATTTTCTATGTACACACAGACCCTGTATGAGTTAAGTCAGGAGGCTGAACGCCTGTTACAGCTTTCTCGCCAACAGTTGCAGTTACTGGAAAAAATGCCTCTCTCTGTACCCGGAGACGACGCGCCACAACTGGCTTTACCCTGGAGTCAGCCTAATATCGCCGAACGTCACGCGATGCTGAATAATGAGTTGCGTAAAATTTCCCGACTGGAAATGGTGCTTGCAATTGTCGGTACCATGAAAGCAGGGAAATCAACCACCATTAATGCCATTGTTGGTACGGAGGTTCTGCCTAATCGTAATCGCCCAATGACTGCGCTGCCGACGCTTATTCGCCATACGCCCGGGCAAAAGGAACCGGTACTGCATTTTTCACATGTCGCGCCAATCGATTGTTTAATTCAACAATTACAACAGCGCCTGCGTGATTGCGATATTAAGCATCTGACCGATGTGCTGGAAATAGATAAAGATATGCGTGCGCTTATGCAGCGGATCGAAAATGGCGTCGCTTTCGAAAAATATTATCTGGGTGCCCAGCCTATTTTTCATTGTCTGAAAAGTTTGAATGATTTAGTGCGACTGGCGAAGGCGCTGGACGTCGATTTTCCTTTTTCTGCTTACGCCGCCATTGAGCATATTCCCGTGATTGAAGTGGAGTTTGTCCATCTGGCGGGGCTGGAGAGTTATCCCGGTCAGTTGACGTTACTGGATACCCCCGGGCCAAATGAAGCCGGGCAACCGCATCTGCAAAAAATGCTTAACCAGCAGCTGGCACGCGCCTCGGCGGTACTGGCGGTGCTGGATTATACGCAACTGAAATCGATCTCCGATGAAGAGGTCCGTGAGGCGATTTTGGCGGTGGGGCAATCGGTGCCGCTGTATGTGCTGGTCAATAAGTTCGATCAACAGGATCGTAACAGTGACGACGCCGACCAGGTGCGGGCACTGATTTCCGGGACGCTGATGAAAGGCTGTATTACGCCACAGCAGATATTTCCGGTGTCGTCGATGTGGGGCTACCTGGCGAATCGGGCGCGCCATGAGTTAGCCAACAACGGTAAGTTACCAGCGCCAGAGCAACAACGCTGGGTGGAAGATTTTGCCCATGCCGCGCTCGGCAGGCGCTGGCGTCATGCCGATCTGGCGGACCTCGAACATATTCGTCATGCTGCCGATCAGTTGTGGGAAGATTCGCTGTTCGCCCAGCCAATTCAGGCGTTGCTTCATGCCGCTTACGCTAACGCCTCGTTGTATGCTTTGCGATCTGCTGCGCATAAACTGTTGAATTACGCGCAGCAGGCGCGGGAATACCTGGATTTTCGTGCGCACGGGTTAAACGTCGCTTGTGAACAATTGCGGCAAAATATCCATCAGGTCGAAGAAAGTTTGCAGCTATTGCAACTCAATCAGGCGCAGGTGAGCGGCGAGATTAAACATGAAATCGAGCTGGCCCTGACCTCCGCCAACCACTTTCTGCGTCAACAACAAGATGCGCTGAATGCGCAGTTAGCCGCCTTGTTTCAGGATGATTCGGAGCCGTTAAGCGAGATGCGTACCCGCTGTGAGACACTGTTACAGACGGCGCAGAACACCATCAGTCGCGACTTTACGCTGCGTTTTGCCGAGCTGGAATCCACCCTTTGCCGAGTGTTAACCGATGTTATTCGCCCCATTGAGCAACAAGTCAAAATGGAATTGAGCGAGTCAGGGTTTCGTCCTGGGTTTCATTTTCCTGTTTTTCACGGCGTAGTTCCCCACTTCAACACTCGCCAGCTGTTCAGTGCAGTCATTTCGCGCCAGGATGCAACGGACGAGCAGAGCACGCGTTTAGGCGTTGTGCGTGAGACTTTTTCGCGCTGGTTGAATCAGCCCGACTGGGGACGGGGAAATGAGAAATCCCCGACAGAAACGGTTGATTACAGTGTGTTGCAACGAGCATTAAGCGCAGAAGTCGATCTTTATTGCCAACAAATGGCTAAAGTTCTGGCAGAGCAGGTCGATGAATCTGTTACGGCAGGCATGAATACTTTTTTCGCTGAGTTCGCTTCATGTTTGACGGAATTACAGACGCGTTTACGCGAAAGCCTGGCTCTGCGTCAACAAAATGAATCGGTGGTCAGGCTGATGCAGCAGCAATTGCAGCAGACTGTGATGACTCACGGCTGGATTTACACCGACGCCCAGCTGTTACGCGATGATATTCAAACACTTTTCACGGCAGAACGATATTGACCAAGACGTTACTGGACGGCCCCGGTCGCGTGCTGGAGTCGGTTTATCCCCGCTTTTTAGTGGATCTGGCGCAGGGCGATGATGCCCGCCTTCCACAAGCCCATCAGCAGCAGTTTCGTGAACGACTGATGCAGGAACTTCTTTCGCGTGTGCAGCTTCAGACATGGACGAACGGCGGCATGTTAAATGCGCCGCTTAGCCTGCGACTGACAATGGTGGAAAAACTGGCGTCGATGCTGGATCCCGGTCATCTGGCGCTGACGCAGATCGCGCAGCATCTGGCGCTGCTGCAAAAAATGGATCACCGCAGCACTCTGCTTTCCCGGAGCTCCCCCAGCAAATTGCCGCCTTGTATGAGTGGTTTTCAGCCCGTTGTCGCTGGAAGGAAAAGGCGTTAACGCAACGAGGCCTACTGGTGCAGGCAGGTGATCAGAGCGAGCAAATTTTTACCCGCTGGCGTGCTGGGGCGTATAACGCCTGGTCGTTGCCTGGGCGCTGTTTTATCGTTCTGGAGGAGTTGCGCTGGGGGGCATTTGGCGATGCCTGCCGTCTGGGAAGCCCGCAAGCGGTGGCGTTGTTGCTGGGTGATTTGCTCGAGAAAGCGACACAACATCTGGCAGAGAGTATCAATGCGGCACCGACCACGCGTCACTATTACCATCAGTGGTTTGCCTCTTCGACCGTTCCGACGGGCGGGGAGCATGCTGATTTTTTAAGTTGGCTGGGAAAGTGGACCACGGCAGATAAACAACCCGTTTGCTGGTCAGTGACCCAACGCTGGCAAACTGTCGCGCTGGGGATGCCACGACTCTGTTCAGCGCAGCGTCTGGCGGGGGCAATGCTCGAGGAAATCTTCTCTGTAAATTTGGCGTAAATAATCAGTTACATCAATGAGTCCTAAACGAAATCCATGTGTGAAGTTGATCACAAATTTAAACACTGGTAGGGTAAAAAGGTCATTAACTGCCCAATTCAGGCGTCAACTGGTTTGATTGTACATTCCTTAACCGGAGGGTGTAAGCAAACCCGCTACGCTTGTTACAGAGATTGCATCCTGCAATTCCCGCTCCCCTTTTGCGGCCGTCGCGCTGATTTTTCTGGCGTTTGCGGAAATGGGCCAACTCTGCGAGGAAAGCTATGCTGAAAAGGAAAAAAGTAAAACCCATTACCCTTCGTGATGTCACCATTATTGATGACGGTAAACTGCGTAAAGCCATTACCGCAGCATCACTGGGTAATGCAATGGAATGGTTTGATTTTGGTGTTTATGGTTTTGTTGCTTACGCATTAGGTAAAGTTTTTTTCCCGGGGGCTGACCCCAGCGTGCAGATGGTTGCTGCACTTGCCACTTTCTCCGTTCCCTTTCTGATTCGACCGCTTGGCGGGCTCTTCTTTGGTATGTTGGGCGATAAATATGGTCGCCAGAAGATCCTCGCTATCACTATTGTGATTATGTCGATCAGTACGTTCTGTATTGGCTTAATACCGTCCTACGACACGATTGGTATTTGGGCACCGATTCTGCTGTTGATCTGTAAGATGGCACAAGGTTTCTCGGTCGGCGGTGAATATACCGGGGCGTCGATATTTGTTGCGGAATACTCCCCTGACCGTAAACGTGGCTTTATGGGCAGCTGGCTGGACTTCGGTTCTATTGCCGGGTTTGTGCTGGGTGCGGGCGTGGTGGTGTTAATTTCGACCATTGTCGGCGAAGCGAACTTCCTCGACTGGGGCTGGCGTATTCCGTTCTTTATTGCTCTGCCGTTAGGGATTATCGGGCTTTACCTGCGCCATGCGCTGGAAGAAACTCCGGCGTTTCAGCAGCATGTTGATAAACTGGAACAGGGCGACCGCGAAGGTTTGCAGGATGGCCCGAAAGTCTCGTTTAAAGAGATTGCCACTAAATACTGGCGCAGCCTGTTGACATGTATTGGTCTGGTTATTGCCACCAACGTGACTTACTACATGTTGCTGACCTATATGCCGAGTTATTTGTCGCATAACCTGCATTACTCCGAAGACCACGGGGTGCTGATTATTATCGCCATTATGATCGGTATGCTGTTTGTCCAGCCGGTGATGGGCTTGCTGAGTGACCGTTTTGGCCGTCGTCCGTTTGTGCTACTTGGTAGTGTTGCCCTGTTTGTGTTGGCGATCCCGGCGTTTATTCTGATTAACAGTAACGTCATCGGTCTGATTTTTGCCGGGTTACTGATGCTGGCGGTGATCCTTAACTGCTTTACGGGCGTTATGGCTTCTACCTTGCCAGCGATGTTCCCGACGCATATCCGATACAGCGCGCTGGCGGCGGCATTTAATATTTCGGTGCTGGTTGCCGGTCTGACGCCAACGCTGGCGGCCTGGCTGGTCGAAAGCTCGCAGAATCTGATGATGCCTGCCTATTACCTGATGGTAGTGGCGGTGGTTGGTTTAATCACCGGCGTAACCATGAAAGAGACGGCAAATCGTCCGTTGAAAGGTGCGACACCGGCGGCGTCAGATATACAGGAAGCGAAGGAAATTCTCGTCGAGCATTACGATAATATCGAGCAGAAAATCGATGATATTGACCACGAGATTGCCGATTTGCAGGCGAAACGTACCCGCCTGGTGCAGCAACATCCGCGAATTGATGAATAAGCTGAAACGGATGGCCTGATGTGACGCTGTCTTATCAGGCCAATTGAACTCTTAAGGTTCACTTAATCTCTGACGCGCATACTCTCCTCCAGGTTAACGGAGGAGAGTGCAATGAAAAACCGTGTTTATGAAAGTTTAACTACCGTGTTCAGCGTGCTGGTGGTCAGCAGCTTTCTTTATATCTGGTTTGCCACGTACTGATCTTTCTTCAGCCGTACCCAGGCCCGCGTGCCGGAAGTCTCTTGCCGGTTTTGCAGGAAAAACTGCCCGTGATGCAACTGTGTAATGCGGCTGACAATACTTAACCCCAGACCAATCCCGCCATAACGGCTGTCCATACGTACAAACGCTTTACTCAACTCCCCGCATTTACTCTCATCAATACCTGGTCCTTCATCTTCAACTGCCATGACCGCTCCGTCATCTTCTTGCAGCTTAATCATAATGTTGCTGCCTTGCGGGCTGTAACGATGGGCGTTTTCTACCAGGTTTCGCAATAACATCCGCAGCAGGGTTGCATCACCCTGAACGGTGATGTCGGCGGCGCTCTCTGGCAATAGCAGGGTTTGCTGTCGCTGGTCGAGCATGGTACTGAGTTCGTCATACGAGGGGAGAATGACATCTTCCAGCAGTTTTACATGTTGATAATTACCGGAAGAAAATGACTGTCCGGCACGCGCCAGTTGCAGCAGCTGGGAGACGCTCTCCATCATCTGATCAAGCCGTGCCACTAACGGTGCTACATCAATGTGATGCGTTTTCGCCAGCAGTTCCAGATGCAAACGCACCCCCGCCAGTGGCGTTCGCAGTTCGTGCGCGACGTCAGCGGTAAACAACCTTTCGTTATCCAGCGTGCTGGTCAGGCGACTGACCAGATCGTTTAACGCCGAAACCACCGCTTCGATTTCGAGGGTGGCGCTGTGAATGGCAATGGGCGTTAAGTTGTCGGCGGTGCGCGCTTCCAGCTCTTTTTGCAGCTCCGCCAGCGGGCGGGTGATGCGGCGTACCGCCTGATAGCAGATAAATAGCGTCAGGCTGACCATAAAGACGCCGGGGACAATCAGGCTGGCGACCGCCTCGCGGATCTCACGCATGATGTGGCGATCGTTGTTGCGATTGTCGCGTAGCGCCTGCTCAAACAGCTGAATCTGCTCGGTACTTTCATGCCATAGCCAGAAGACGCTGATCAGCTCAAACACCAACAAAATGGCCCCGATGGTCAATATCAGCCGTTGGCGCAGCGATATTGGTCGGCGCAGAAAATGCATCAGATTCAATTAGTTTTCCTCATTCGCGACCAGCATATAGCCAAAGCCGCGCACGGTGCGGATACGGGCTTTGCCCACTTTGTCGCGCAGATTGTGGATATGCACTTCCAGGGTGTTGGTCGAGGGTTCATTGTCCCAGTTATAGATGTCGTTGTAGAGAATTTCCCGATGCACCGGACTGCCTGCTTTGAGCATTAACCGTGACAGCAGAGCATATTCTTTGGGCGTCAGAATCAACTCTTCACCGCCCATCCATACCTGACGGCGACCCATATTCAGCGTCAGATTGCCAACAATCAGCTCACTTTCGCCCTGATTATTATGGCGTCGTAGCAGGGCGCGGATACGGGCGTGTAACTCTTCCAGCGCAAAAGGCTTCACCAGATAGTCATCGGCACCGACATCCAGCCCGGCGATTTTGTCGGTCAGCGTATCGCGAGCGGTGAGGATCAGTACTGGCAGGGTGTATTTTTTCTGCCGGATACGGGCGAGAAAATGCAGTCCATCTTCGTCGGGTAACCCTAAATCCAGTACCACCAGGCTGTAATGACCGGCCTCAAGGCTTTGTTCCGCCATCCGCGCGGTTGTCACGCCATCGCACGCGTAGCCTTCGGTTTGCGCCGCCAGAATCAATCCCTGCAATAACAGCGTATCGTCTTCAACAATCAGAATTTTCATTCACTCACTCTCCTGCAAGTTTGCAGAATATCATCCGCAGCCTGGTAATACTTCGTCTCAACGCCAGTTAATCCCAATAGCGTGGAGAATAAATTGTCTTGTGAATAGTGTTGCGTTTGCGCCTGTTTTTGCAGGCAGTTCTGGTCAACCTGATACCGTTTTTGATAATCCTCCGACAGCCACAGCAGCATTGGCACCTGTTTTTGGCTATCCGGGGCGATGGCATAAGGCAGACCGTGCAGATAGATGCCATTTTCACCTAACGATTCACCGTGGTCAGAAAGATAAACCAGGCTGGTGGTAAATTTATCCTGATGTTCTTTCAGCAGATTAATCGCTTTATCAACAATATAGTCGACGTAAACCAGCGTGTTGTCGTAAGTGTTCACCAGTTGCTCTTTGCTACAGGTCTGGATCTCATTGGTGTCGCAGGTTGGGGTAAATTTCCTGAACTGCGGCGGATAGCGGTTGTAATAGGTCGGACCGTGGCTGCCGATGGTGTGTAAGACAATCACGCCATCACCCTGCAGGTTATTGATGTACTCTTCCAGCCCGTGGAACAGTACTTCGTCATAGCATTCGCCGTTGATGCACTGACCAGGCAGATTCAGCGCGGTGACGTTCTGGTGAGGCACGCGGTCGCAGGCACCTTTACAGCCGCCATCGTTGTCATTCCACAGCACGTTGATGCCCGCTCGCTGAATGATATCCAGCACGCCTTCCTGGTGCTGTGCCAGCTCTTCTTTGTAATGCTCACGCGGCATATCCGAGAACATGCACGGTACTGAAACTGCCGTTGCCGTGCCGCAAGATGCGGTATTAGGGAAATAGACCACGTTATCTTTCGCCAGCCGCGGGTTAGTTTCACGCGGGTAGCCGTTGAGGGAGAAGTTCTCCGCCCGCGAGGTTTCGCCGACAATCAGGATGGTCAAATTTTTACGTTTTTCGTTCTGCATTAACGGGTTGCGGTGCGCGTCTTCACCAATTCGCACCAGCGGCAGATTTGCCAGTCGCTGATGGGAGTACCATGACCAGCTGGCAACAATGCTGTTAGAGGGGCTTAAGGATTTCACCAGCTCTTTGTTATTGCGGAACAACGAGGCGTAGTCTTTATAAAACAGTGCGGCGACCAGCAAAATCAGTAGTACAGAAACCAGAATATTGGCTCCACGGAAAAGAACACTGCGCAGACGCGAGGTGGCAGGTTTGATTTTTATCCAGCAGGCAATCAGCGCAGCAAGCACGCCGCTGAATCCCAGCGTTAATAACATTTGCGGTGTCATCAGCGCATAACTTTCTGCCGGAGTGGTATCAATAATATTGGCAATCATCGAGCGGTCGATGACGATGCCGTAAGTCATTATGAAATATTGTGCAGCCGCGCCAACCAGAATAAACAGGTAGGCCAGTGGTCGATTAAGCCATAAGAAAGAGCTTAGTGTCAGGACAATATTAATCACGCTGAAAGCGACGACCGGCATCGACAAGAAAACCAGTACGTTATGCAGCGAATCCAGCGGCAGCGCCTGCAACACCTGTTTAAAAAAGGCAATATTCAGGCAGATAGAGATATAAAAAGCGGCCAACAATAGCCAGGCGAGTAAATTCAAAGAGGGTCTTTTTAGTAGGCGCTTCAACATCACGGTGTTTCCATCGAACAAAGTGCGCATATGCTCGCAAAGCAAAATTAAGCCAACCTTAAGTTCTTAAGGTTGGCTTTTATGTTTGCTGGATTAAGGGGAATTAATCTTTGCTTATTGGTGCATCTAAGGGATACGGGTTTTTATGTAGCCGGTTGTAATTCAGCGCATACATGGCGGTGATGACCATCAGGGTGACAAATGACCACATAACCTCTTTCGCTCCGGACCCCACCACGGCCCAGATGCAGTAGAGGAAGGCAATGGTAGTAACTGCCAGATATGCCGGGCGTGCTTTACCAAAGTGACCGTGTCCGAGCAGCAGTAACGCCGCACAGGTGTAAAGATATGGCACCAGTGTAAAGATGACCGAGACGGAAGAAACCAGACCGAACTCTTTGGTCGCGTTTGGTGAAATGCTGCTGAGCTGGAAGATGGTCATCAAAATACCGACGATAATCAGCCCCGCCACTGGCGTACCCGCTTTATTTACACGGGCAAAAATCGGTGGGAACAGTCCGTCATCGGCAGCGGCTTTCGCCGTTTGACCCGCCAGCAACGTCCAGCCGCCCAGTGAACCTAAGCAACCCGCAGCTGCGCAGAAGGAAACAATGGCCCCGGCGGTGTCACCCAACGCCATCCGTGCGGCATCACCGAATGGCGAAGCAGAAACGCGCAGTGCGGCATTAGGGATCATCCCCATAATCGCGGTGGTAGAAAGTACATAGCAAACGGCGGCAATCAATACCCCACCAATGGTGGCGATAGGGACATTGCGTTTCGGGTTTTTCACCACACCTGCGGCAACGGAGGCACTTTCCACACCGATGAACGACCACAGCGTAACGTTAAGGGTACTTTGAATTGCACCGAAGGTGCCCAGGCCGCTGACGTTCCATGCCGCCATATAGGTTTCACCACGGAACCAGAACCAGCCAAATACGGCAATCCCGACGATGGGGATCAGCGCCAGCACGGTGGCAACTGCCTGCACACGGGTGATCATTTTCGGACCGACAATGTTCAGCAGGACGAAGATCCACAGCACCACGACGCAGGTGATGGTTAATACCAATGGATCTTTCAGAATCGGGAAGAAGTAACTTAAATATCCTACGCCAATGACCACCATGGCGATATTGCCGATCCAGCAGGCCAGCCAGTAGAGGACGTTGGTTTGATAACCGAGAAACGGGCCAAAGCAGCGGCGGGCGTAAGCGTAAGAACCACCAGGACTTGGGTCGAGGAACGACATTTTGGCGTATACCATCGAGAGCCCCAGTGCACCGATAATCGTCACCAACCATCCATAAATGGCAATCCCGCCAGTAGAGGCCAGGTTTGCAGGTAACAGAAAAACACCTGACCCCATAATATTCCCCGACACCATCAGGGTGACGGGGATTAAGCCCACTTTGTGAGCATCAGCATCCGAAGACATAATTAAACTCCTGCGAAGGCGAGCTTCGTGACAATAAATTACGTCATATCATACGCCTGCATTCGATAGTTGAATTATTATCGACCGGGTTATCGCTGATGCCGTTATTAATATAGCTCTTCGTTAAGGTTAAAAATCAGGCGACAGTGCGTTCTCTGTGCTGACTAACATAATGCAGCGGCGTCATACCGTAGAAGTCTTTAAAGACAGAAATAAAGTACGACGTACTGTTGTAGCCGCAGGACTGTGATACCTGAGAGATATTTTTACCGTCCATCATTAATTCATTTACGGCATAACGCATGCGGCAGGTGGTGATTATTTGGCTATAACTGGTGTTTTCGCTTTTCAACTTTTTCTTTAACAGACTTGGGCTAAGACATAAACAACTGGCTACCATACTAAGATTCCAGTCTTTGTGAATATCGCTTTCAATAATTTGATAAACGCTGTCACTTACACAATTACGTAACATATACATCATTAATGAAACGAATTTTTTACTGTCGAGAAAACGGGATAGCACCGTGAATAATAATGCGCGTGTTCGTTCCTTTTCTGACTCAGTTTCTGCGGGCATCATGCTGTGTTGCGCGGCAACGCGAAAGACGTCTGGCGTCAGGCATGGCAGGGTGAGTATGGGCGTAGCGCTACGTTGCCATACTGGTATTTGCGAGAGATCTTTATTCAGAAACCGGAGGTAATCTTTGATGATGTCGTGACTAATATGAGCAACCAAAGTGTTGTTAAGAGAGGAGACGTCGATAATATTATTTTCACAATTTAATAACGCCATATGGTTAGCTTTAAGGCTAATAGGTTCTTTCCCATTCACCCTTATCCAGACATCTTTTTCAGTCAATAAAACAATACAAGGTTGGTCGCTGCAAATCCTCATACATGTACTCCTGAGTGCGAATAAAAGACCAGTTCTCGCTAAAGCAAAGCGATACCGGGAAATGGTTATATAATTGTATGATGAATATAAACATGCATAAAAATAACGAGTTTTACTAATAGTACAAATTTTTATAGTAATTTCTCATGTACATATTTTTTTACAGGATAAATAACAGGCAAAAAAAAGCGCGGGGTGGGGCCGCGCAAAAAGTATGACATTTTTGTTTGCAGCAATTTTTATGAAAACGTTGCCATACTCAAAAGGCCTAAGGCCAGGCGGCGTAATGTTATTTAAACAATTACGCCTTCAGCGGAATAGTGGTTACGCTTTCACGCACATAACGTGGTAAATACCGTCAATAATTTCAGTCCCTTCAGTTTCGTGTTCAAATCCAGGGAAATGGTGGTCCCAGGATTGCAGCGAGCGTAAATAACTTACTTGCGGACTGTTTTTATCGCCGAAGTTTTCACCAGACAGCAGCATCGGGATTCCTGGCGGATACGGGATAACTGAGTTTGCCGCGATGCGTCCTGGCAGATTTTCAATGGATACCAGTTCGACATTGTTGTCGACAATCGCGTTGTACGCTTCACGCGGGGTGACTTCCGCCACCGGCAGGCCGGAATAGGCTTCGTTCAACCGTGCGCCAGGGTTGTTTTCTTTCAGCCAGGCAAACATGGTGTCACCCAGATCGTGAATCCCCATGTTCGCGTAAGTGTCAGGATATTGTTCAACAAGTTCCGGCATCACCTGCGCCAGCGGTGTGTTGGCGTCATAGTGGCGTTTGAAGGAGCAAAGGGTGTTAACCAGAGTTCCCCATTTCCCACGGGTTACGCCCATAGAGAACAGGAACATAATTTGGAAGTCAGTGGTGCGGGTAGGTACAATGCCGTGGCGACCAAGCCAGGCAGTGACCAGCGCCGCCGGAACACCGGTTTCTTCCAGTTCACCATCTTCACCCATTCCCGGAGCAAGGATGCTGACTTTAATCGGGTCGAGCATACTCCAGTTATCCGGAATATCTTTGAAGCCGTGCCAGCTTTCGCCCGGATGCATTACCCAGCAGTCCTGAACGGTGGTCAGCAGTTTGGTTGGTGCGTCAGCAAAGTCATAGGTTTTGCCGGTTTGTGGGTCGGTGACGACTTCTTTGTTCCACGGTTTGAAGAACCAGCTACCGTCAGCGGTGAACTCTTTATATAGCCGCGCCATCGCCTGACGGAAATCAACCGCTTCGTCAATCACTTCCTGTGTCAGTGACAGGCCGCTGTTGCCGTCCATCATCGACACCGCCACGTCGTTGGATGCGCAGATGGCATACAGCGGGGAGGTGGTGGCATGCATCATGTAGGCCTGGTTGAAGCGGGAGAAGTTAATCGCCCCACGACCTTCACGTACATGAATATAAGAAGCCTGTGACAGCGCATTCAGCAGTTTGTGGGTGGAGTGGGTGGCGAAAACGGTAGGACCGTTGTGATCGCCAGGTTCGCCGCGCATGGCATAGTGATCGGCATAGATCGGGTTGAAACGTGCATAGCCGTACCAGGCTTCGTCAAAGTGCAGACGATCGGAGGTTTTTTCCAGCAGATCCTGCGCTTCTTTAGCGTTATAACACACGCCGTCATAGGTGCAGTTGGTCACCACGCAGTAAGACGGTTTTTGCCCGGCTTTGTCTTTGGTCAGCGGGCTTTCACTGATTTTCTTCTGCAAGGTTTCAGGTTGCATTTCCTGCGGATAGATTGGCCCGATAATGCCGTAGCGGTTGCGGCTTGGCACCATATAGACCGGTTTCGCGCCTGTCAGCATCAAACCTTGTTCGATGGATTTATGGCAGTTACGGTCAACGACCACGACATCGTTATCGGTCATGCAAGCCTGCATGATGGTGCGGTTAGAGCCGGAAGTACCGACGACTACCGACCAGGAGCGATCGGCACCAAATACGCGTGCGGCATATTTTTCGCTTTCGCCAAATGCGCCAGTATGGTCAAGCAAAGAACCGAGGGAAGTTCGTTCGATGCCCATGTCGGTGCGGAACAGATTTTCACCATAGTAGTCATGGTAGAAACGTCCGGCGGGTGTTTTGGTAAAACCAACGCCGCCCTGGTGGCCTGGCGCTGCCCAGGAATATTCATGGATGTCACTATATTTCATCAGCGCGCTGAACAGTGGCGGCAACAGCTGCTGGCGGTAGCGGGTCATCGCGGCAACGGCGCGTCCGGCGATAAAGTCGGCGGTATCTTCCAGAATCCAGGCGAATTCATCGACAAGCTCCAGCAGGTCGCGATCCATTGCGGCGAGGGCTTTTTCCCGATCGCCCAACAGGAAGACCGGCACGTTTTGTTGGCGCTCATGAAGCTTACCGATCAATTGTCTGACGTTTTGATGTTCGTCCGGATGTTCCATTTGATAGCTGAACATCAGGCAGTCAATGGCTTCGTTTGAAGAGAGAATGGCAAAACCATCATCAAAGGAGGTGGATTTAATCACGGTAACATTTTGCTGGCTTAAAGCATCTGCCAGACGCTCAACGGCGTTACCGACCCAGGTGTCTTGATGGAGAAACTCGCTTTCAACAATTAATACTTTCATCATTGCTTACCCGGTTATGAAGGAATCTTCGTTGCGGGCAAGTATCTTCCGGCCTTTTCGGGCTGTAAAGCGCGTGAAAAACAAACATTTTTGGAATATTTATTTTTATAAACAATATGTTATGTGATTATTTTAATTTATTTTCACTGCTTATTATCGACGGCTAAACTATTTTTTTGGCTGATACTGATATCGTCTTTAGCCGGGAAACGTCTGGCGGCGCTGTTGGCTAAGTTTGCGGTATTGTTGCGGCGACATGCCGACATATTTGCCGAACGTGCTGTAAAAACGACTACTTGAACGAAAGCCTGCCGTCAGGGCAATATCGAGAATACTTTTATCGGTATCGCTCAGTAACGCGCGAACGTGGTTGATGCGCATCGCGGTAATGTACTGTTTCATCGTCAATTGCATGACCCGCTGGAATATCCCCATTGCATAGTTGGCGTTAAGTTTGACGTGCTCAGCCACATCGTTGATGGTCAGCGCCTGATCATAGTTTTCGGCAATAAAGCCCAGCATCTGGCTAACATAAAATTGCGCATGGCGCGAGACGCTGTTTTTGTGTGTGCGCGAGGTTTTATTGACCAGAATCGGTTCCCAGCCAGAGAGGCTAAATCGCTTGAGCATCAGGCCAATTTCATCAATGGCGAGCTGGCGAATTTGCTCGTTCGGACTGTTTAATTCCTGCTGCCAGCGGCGCACTTCAAACGGGCTAAGTTGCTGTGTGGCCAGTGATTTGATCACCATGCCGTGAGTGACGTGGTTAATCAGGTCTTTATCCAGCGGCCAGGAGAGAAACAGATGCATCGGCAGATTAAAAATCGCCATGCTCTGACAGGTTCCGGTATCTGTTAGTTGGTGCGGTGTACAGGCCCAGAACAGCGTGATATGACCCTGATTGATATTCACTTTTTCATTGTTGATCAGGTATTCCACATCGCCATCGAAAGGCACATTCACTTCGACCTGACCATGCCAGTGGCTGGTGGGCATGATATGCGGTGCGCGAAACTCAATCTCCATCCGCTGGTATTCCGAATACAGCGACAGCGGGCTGCGGGTCTGTTTTTCGTCGCTGCTGCACATAAACGTATCTGTATTCATAGATGGCTCTCTTTCCTGGAATATCAGAATTATGGCAGGAGTGAGGGAGGATGACTGCGAGTGGGAGCACGGTTTTCACCCTCTTCCCAGAGAGGCGAGGGGAGCGTCCGAGCATCATGAGGCCGAAAACTCTGCTTTTCAGGTAACTTATTACCATAAACTCAGATTTACTGCTGCTTCACGCAGGATCTGAGTTTATGGGAATGCTCAACCTGGAAGCCGGAGGTTTTCTGCAGATTCGCCTGCCATGATGAAGTTATTCAAGCAAGCCAGGAGATCTGCATGATGACTGCACCCAAAATTACATTTATCGGCGCTGGTTCGACGATTTTCGTTAAAAATATTCTTGGTGATGTGTTCCATCGCGAGGCGCTGAAAACGGCGCATATTGCCCTGATGGACATTGATCCCACCCGCCTGGAAGAGTCGCATATTGTGGTGCGTAAGCTGATGGATTCAGCAGGGGCCAGCGGCAAAATCACCTGCCACACCCAACAGAAAGAAGCCTTACAGGATGCCGATTTTGTCGTGGTGGCATTTCAGATTGGCGGTTATGAACCTTGCACGGTGACTGATTTCGAGGTCTGTAAGCGGCATGGTCTGGAACAAACCATTGCCGATACGTTGGGGCCGGGCGGTATTATGCGCGCGCTACGTACCATTCCGCATCTGTGGCAAATTTGCGAGGACATGACGGAAGTCTGCCCCGATGCCACCATGCTCAACTATGTTAACCCAATGGCGATGAATACCTGGGCGATGTATGCCCGCTATCCGCATATCAAACAGGTCGGGCTGTGCCATTCGGTGCAGGGAACGGCGGAAGAGCTGGCGCGTGACCTCAATATCGACCCGGCTACGCTGCGTTACCGTTGCGCAGGTATCAACCATATGGCGTTTTACCTGGAGCTGGAGCGCAAAACCGCCGACGGCAGTTACGTGAATCTCTACCCGGAACTGCTGGCGGCTCATGACGCAGGGCAGGCACCGAAGCCGAATATTCACGGCAATACTCGCTGCCAGAATATTGTGCGCTATGAAATGTTCAAAAAGCTGGGCTACTTCGTCACGGAATCGTCAGAACATTTTGCTGAGTACACACCGTGGTTTATTAAGCCAGGTCGTGAGGATTTGATTGAGCGTTATAAAATACCGCTGGATGAGTACCCGAAACGCTGCGTCGAGCAGCTGGCGAACTGGCATAAAGAGCTGGAGGAGTATAAAAACGCCTCCCGGATTGATATTAAACCGTCACGGGAATATGCCAGCACAATCATGAACGCTATCTGGACTGGCGAGCCGAGTGTGATTTACGGCAACGTCCGTAACGATGGTTTAATTGATAACCTGCCACAAGGATGTTGCGTGGAAGTAGCCTGTCTGGTTGATGCTAATGGCATTCAGCCGACCAAAGTCGGTACGCTACCTTCGCATCTGGCCGCCCTGATGCAAACCAACATCAACGTACAGACGCTGCTGACCGAAGCCATTCTTACGGAAAATCGCGACCGTGTTTACCACGCCGCGATGATGGACCCGCATACTGCCGCCGTGCTGGGCATTGATGAAATATATGCTCTTGTTGACGACCTGATTGCCGCCCACGGCGACTGGCTGCCAGGCTGGTTGCACCGTTAAAACGCGACTAAACGCTACTGCGCCGGGGGATTTATTCCGGCGCACACCTCTGACGATACCAATAACAGAAGGCGGGCGTTGGTAACAGCGACCCGATACCCTATGAGCATTTCAATGACTACAAAACTCAGTTATGGATTTGGAGCGTTCGGGAAGGATTTTGCGATCGGCATTGTGTATATGTACCTCATGTATTACTACACCGATGTCGTCGGGCTGTCTGTGGGTTTGGTCGGTACTTTGTTTCTGGTGGCGAGGATCTGGGATGCTATTAACGATCCGATTATGGGATGGATTGTAAATGCTACGCGATCGCGATGGGGTAAGTTCAAACCCTGGATCCTGATCGGTACGTTGGCAAACTCTGTAATCTTATTTCTCCTCTTTAGTGCGCATCTGTTTGAAGGTACTACTCAGATTGTCTTTGTTTGCGTGACCTACATCCTCTGGGGCATGACTTACACCATTATGGATATTCCCTTCTGGTCGCTGGTTCCAACCATAACGCTCGATAAACGTGAGCGCGAACAACTGGTTCCTTATCCGCGTTTTTTTGCCAGTCTGGCAGGCTTTGTTACGGCAGGTGTGACGCTACCATTTGTTAATTATGTCGGCGGTGGCGATCGGGGATTTGGCTTTCAGATGTTCACTCTGGTACTGATCGCCTTTTTTATTGTTTCAACCATCATCACTCTGCGCAATGTGCATGAAGTCTTTTCGTCAGACAATCAACCGTCTGCTGAAGGAAGCCATCTGACACTTAAAGCCATCGTTGCGCTAATTTATAAAAACGATCAGCTTTCATGCCTCTTGGGTATGGCTCTTGCTTATAATGTAGCCAGCAACATTATTACCGGCTTTGCTATCTATTATTTCTCATATGTTATCGGTGATGCGGATTTGTTCCCCTATTATCTGTCGTATGCGGGAGCTGCTAACCTGGTGACGTTAGTATTCTTCCCACGCTTAGTTAAATCATTATCCCGACGCATTTTATGGGCCGGAGCATCTATTCTTCCGGTGTTAAGCTGTGGTGTTCTCCTGTTAATGGCATTAATGAGCTATCACAACGTCGTCCTCATTGTGATTGCGGGTATTTTGCTGAATGTGGGAACGGCGCTTTTCTGGGTATTACAGGTCATCATGGTGGCAGATACCGTTGATTACGGTGAATATAAACTGCACGTACGCTGTGAAAGTATCGCTTACTCCGTGCAGACTATGGTGGTGAAGGGCGGTTCAGCCTTTGCGGCTTTTTTCATTGCGGTTGTGTTAGGGATGATTGGCTATGTACCGAATGTTGAACAGTCTACGCAAGCCCTATTAGGTATGCAGTTTATTATGATTGCTCTACCAACTCTGTTTTTCATGGTAACGCTGATTCTCTACTTCCGTTTCTATCGCCTCAATGGTGACACGCTGCGCAGGATCCAGATCCATCTGCTGGATAAATATCGCAAAGTACCGCCCGAGCCTGTTCATGCTGATATTCCGGTCGGTGCAGTGAGTGATGTGAAAGCCTGACGTGGACAATAGCTAACGAAAATGGCCTGATGCGATATGTTTATCAGGCCACGTCTTAATGTAATGCTTTGGATTTGCAAATTTTGTAGACCGGATAAGGAATTCACGCCGCATCCGGCATCAACAAAGCGCAAGTTGTTATCCGGTTATCAAGCCAAAGCGCCGTAGCTGGCGGCAATGAAAGCGAGCGAGGAATATCACCGTCGTTAATGCGCCAAACAGCGCGCAGAACATATCGGATTGCGTGTCCCACTGGTCGCCCTGGGTGCCGAGAAAATCATCCGCTCCCTGACCCATTGCCAGCGCTGCCCACCACTCGATTAATTCATACATCGCGCTTATCGCCAGCGCCACGCAGCAGACCAGGAACGCCACCATTTTACGTCCGCGCACGTACATCCCGCGAACGAGAATTTCTCGTGCCACCAGTGCAGGCACCAGCCCCTGGAAAAAATGCCCCAGCTTGTCATACGGATTACGGCTCAACCCCAGCCATTCCTGCACCTCAAAACCAACGGGGACTTTCGCGTAGGTGTATTGCCCGCCGACCATCAGGATGATGGCGTGAAAGAAAATGAGCGTATAGAGCAGCGGCGTTAACGGGTAACGTCTGGCGGTGGCAAGGAGTAGCGGCACGACAATAATCACCGGTGTCACTTCCATCAGCCAGGTGAGTTTGTCATGGGCCGAAATGCCGGTATAAATCAGGATTAACGTTAGCGCCAGTGCGCCGGTGTTAAGAATTAACGGCTTGAGTGTGCGGGTCATGGTGAGTTCGCAAGTCAGGGAAAATACTGACTATTCACCAGCAAGCGTGAAATTACAATCGCAAAAGAGGTGGCCCAGGGGGATCACCTGGCAGCATGCTGCCAGGCGCTGGGCCGAAGAGGTTACTTAGTGCAGTTCGCGCACTGTTTGTTGACGATCTGCTGGAAGAAGTCGTTACCTTTGTCATCGACCAGGATAAACGCCGGGAAATCTTCTACTTCGATTTTCCAGATAGCTTCCATACCCAGCTCCGGATAAGCGACGCATTCCAGATGCTTGATGCTCTGCTGCGCCAGTACCGCCGCCGGACCGCCGATACTACCGAGGTAGAAGCCGCCGTGTTTATGGCACGCGTCGGTAACCTGCTGACTGCGGTTACCTTTCGCCAGCATGATCATGCTGCCGCCGTGGGATTGCAGCAGATCCACGTAGGAGTCCATACGGCCTGCGGTGGTTGGGCCAAGTGAACCTGATGGATAACCGGCAGGGGTTTTCGCCGGACCCGCGTAGTAGATCGGGTGATCTTTGATGTACTGCGGAAGTTCTTTACCGGCGTCAATCAGCTCTTTCAGCTTGGCGTGTGCAATATCTCGACCCACAATAATGGTGCCGGTGAGCGACAAACGAGTGGAAACCGGATATTGCGAAAGCTGGGCGAGGATCTCTTTCATCGGGCGGTTAAGGTCGACCTTCACCGCTTCGCCTTCACCGGCCTGACGCAGTTCTTGTGGAATGTACTGGTCTGGATTGTGTTCCAGTTTTTCGATCCAGATACCTTCGCGGTTGATTTTCGCTTTGATGTTACGGTCAGCGGAGCAGGAGACGCCCATGCCTACCGGGCAGGATGCGCCGTGACGTGGCAGACGGATAACGCGAATGTCGTGCGCGAAGTATTTACCGCCAAACTGCGCGCCAAGACCGAGTTTCTGGGCCTCTTCCAGCAGTTCCTGTTCCAGCTGGACATCGCGGAACGCCTGACCATGTTCGTTCCCTTCCGTCGGCAGTTCATCGTAATAGTGAGCGCTTGCTAACTTGACGGTTTTCAGGTTGGTTTCCGCAGACGTACCGCCAATCACAAACGCGATATGGTACGGCGGGCAGGCTGCAGTACCGAGGGTACGCATTTTCTCAACGAGGAAGTTTTTCAGTTTGCCGGGAGTCAGCAGGGCTTTGGTTTCCTGGTAGAGATAGGTTTTGTTGGCAGAGCCGCCGCCTTTCGCAACGCAAAGGAATTTGTACTCATCGCCATCTACCGCGTACAGGTCGATTTGCGCAGGCAGGTTAGTGCCGGTGTTGACCTCTTTGTACATGTCCAGCGCCGCGTTTTGTGAATAGCGCAGGTTATCTTCGATATAGGTGTTATAGACGCCTTTCGACAGCGCTTCTTCATCACCGCCACCGGTCCACACGCGCTGGCCTTTTTTACCGACGATGATCGCGGTGCCGGTATCCTGGCAGGTCGGCAGCACGCCTTTGGCGGCGATTTCGGAGTTTCTTAAGAATTGCAGCGCCACGTACTTGTCGTTTTCGCTGGCTTCTGGATCGTGAAGAATAGCCGCAACCTGTTTCTGGTGTGCCGGACGGAGCATAAAAGAAGCGTCGTGAAAGGCTTGCTGCGCCAGCAGGGTCAGGGCTTCTGGTTCCACTTTCAGGATGGTTTCGCCGTCGAAGTCGGCAACGCTAACGTAATCGGAAGTGAGTAGATAGTATTCGGTATTGTCTTTCCCCATCGGGAAAGGTGCCTGGTAGATAAAGGGTTTGTTTGACATAGCTTCCAGCCTGTAACTCTGTATTTGTTATTCGAAAATGGCGTGCCGCGTAGTCACGGGCGGCACGCAAAGTGCATTTATAAGAACCCGTACATCGCGGCGAAGATCCAGCCGAAGACGCACGATACGCTCACACCAATCAACCCCGGCAGAATAAAGCTGTGGTTGATGACGAAGCGACCGATGTGGGTGGTGCCGGAACGGTCAAACTGAATCGCTGCCAGATCGCTCGGATAAGTCGGCAGGATGTAATAACCGTAGCAAGCCGGTGCTGAAGCCACGATGTATGCCGGATCAACGCCGATCGCCAGCGCGACCGGAACAATCGCCGCCAGCGCCGCAGCCTGAGAGTTTACAAACTTGGAAACCAGCAGCAGAACAATGGCATAGGCCCACGGATACTCTTTCACCATTTCACCCAGTACGCCCTGAATTTCAGACATATGCGCACCGAACATGGTTTCTGCCATCCATGCGATACCGTACACCGCCACGATGGCGATCATACCGGAACGGAAGACTTCGTTTTTTGAGATAGACGCGGGATTGGTTTTGGTCAGGATAATAATCAGCGCCCCGGTCAGCAGCATAAACATCTGAATAACCAGTACCATCGACAGCGGTTTGCCGCCGAAGGATGGACGCAGGTCCGAATCAGCACCAAGAAGTGCGACTACAGCGATTGCCCCGAGGAAAATCCACATTGCCAGCCAGTTGCTTTTCGGCAGTTTTTTATCGAGCAGCGTCGCGGTATCACCGTAAACATACTCACGGTTTTCCGGTACGGAGATGAATTTCTGGAACTCTTCGTCTTTATCCAGATCTTTACCGCGGAACCAGCTGAAGATACCGATCGCCAGGATACCGATTAACGTCGATGGAATGGTGATTGCCAGCAGGTCGAGGAACTCAAGATGGCGACCATCAAAGGTGACATTACCCAGCATTGCAACCAGAGACACGACCGCAACCGACACCGGACTGGCGATAATCCCCATCTGTGCACCGATAGAACTTGCCGCCATCGGACGTTCCGGACGGATGTTGTTCTTAATGGCGACGTCGTAGATGATCGGCAGAATGGTGTAAACCACATGACCCGTACCGCAAAGAATGGTCAGCGTACAGGTCACAAACGGCGCGACAATTGAGACATATTTCGGGTTGCGGCGCAGCAGCTTCTCGGCAATTTGCAGCATGACATCAAGACCGCCCGAAGCTTGCAAGGTTGCCGATGCCGCCACCACCGCAATGATAACCAGCATGACATCAACTGGTGGTTTACCTGGCTGAAGGTGGAAGACGAAGACCAGAATGACCAGACCGATACCGCCTAATAAACCCAGCGCGATACCACCCTTTCTGGCACCATAAAACAGACATATCAGTATTATGATAAGTTGGATAGTAAATAACATGTGTGAACCCTCGCGATAATCCTATTTAAATTTTTGCTGAATAGATCACAGTCACGTTCTGTTTTGTATGAACTGTTTTCAGAGCCTGACTAAATATCCGTTTGGTCGTTACCGGCTTTAGCAAATACCTCACAGTGAATATTGGCTGATTAAAGCAGCGGCAAATTTATGCACTGTGATAAGCGGCTTTTTCAGAGAGAAAGACTCTCTGGCGATGGGTTTAAAGTTTGTACTGCGCAGATGTTAATGTTTTGTTTGCTGTTATCTTATTGATATTTATCGGTCTATTTTTTGTTCTCAGGGCAGATGTCATTAGGTTTATAGATTAATCTGATCTACCCATTTGTGGGTAAAAATACACATAATGCGGGTGACATAATAGTTAATTAACTTTTGTTAGCGTTTTGAAATTAAAAACACCGTTCACCTGAAGAGATATTAATTTTTAGCGATGATGGAGGGATAATTATATTTGATCTGGCACAAGTTTTACTGATGAAGGATGTAACTTGTGCCAGGGGTATTTTGCATTACGGTAATAATTATTACTTACAGATAACCAGCGATCCGTTATTGGCAATATTGTTTCAGTAGTGAGTAGTGTTCTGCCTGAATACGGTAACGGTAAACTGGACGCCCCGTGACGCCATAATGGATACTGGTGAACAAGATGTGGCAGTTGACCAACCAGATGAGGTATTTACGGCAGGAAACACGCGAAATGTTAACCTCGTTGGCTAGCTCGTCGGTTGAAAACTCATAGTCCTGATGCGCGTCAATCCACTGGCACAGCGTGCGTAACGTCTGCGGCGTTAAGCCTTTTGGCAAGCGACGAGGATCCTGTTCGTTGGAGCTGCTGCCGTGGATTAGCTGATCAAGCTCGGCCTGGTCATAATACTGATGTTTTTCCAGCGCCATTTTCTTTTGCCGCCAGCCGGTGAGCGCCTCTTCAAAGCGGGAAGCCTGGAAGGGTTTGATCAGGTAATCCACGACACCGTAATGCAGCGAATCTTTAATGGTTGCCGCATCGGCTGCGGAGGAGATGACAATCACATCACTTTTGCAACGCGCGTTATGCAGGACAGGCAGTAAATCGAGCCCGTTCTCTTTTTGCATATAGATATCGAGCAATATCAGGTCGATAGGCGTATCGCTATTGAAGATAATCTCTTTGGCTTTCTCCAGCGTCGAGGCTGTTCCACAGCATTGAAAGCCTGGGATTTGTGCTACGTATCGGCGATTCAGCTCCGCGACCATTGCGTCGTCATCGATAATTAATACATTGATCATCTGTTCGACCTCTCCCCGTCCCAGGGTATCTGGACAAAAAATTGTGTGAAAATCCCGGGTTCCGATTCCACGGCGATGCTGCCGCCGAGATTTTCTACCTGTTGTTTGACAAGTGCTAAACCGACGCCTCGCTCGCTTCCTTTTGTCGAGACACCTTTGTCAAAAATGTGATCGATTTTATCGGGTGCGATCCCCGGTCCATCATCATTAACTTCACAGTGCAGCCAGCCGTGACGGTAGTGCAATGTTACGCTAATTTCGCCTCCGGGTTCCGGCCCTAATGCCTCCAGCGCGTTTTCTATCAGATTTCCCAACGTGGTAATCAGCGTCGCGACCTGGTCCTCACTGCCGCTGTCTGGCAGCTGGCTTTCACTGTTTAAAATCAGCGTATGGCCTAAATCGGTCGCGCGGTTAATCTTGCTGATTAAAAAACCAGCGATAACCGGAGATTTGATCTTACCCAGCAGAGAGCCAATCTCTTCCTGATAGTTATTGGCTGTTTTGAGAATGTAATCTTCCAACTGCTTATAACTCTTCAGATGCAATAATCCGAGAATCACATGCAATTTATTCATAAATTCGTGGGATCGTTCACGAAGTGCGTCAGAATAGTTGACCAGACCGTCGAGTCGCTGCATCAGTTTACGTACTTCAGTTTTGTCCCTGAAGGTTGAAATGGCACCGATGATAACGCCATTACTGCGCACCGGAACGGTGTTGATCAGTAATAGCCGGTCTTTAATCGTAATCTCTTCGTCGCGGCGCGGGGTACCGTCGCGTAACACTTCCGAGACATCTACCACCTGTGACCATGAGTGGCTTAGCGTCGACAGTTTCTCATCGTCCTGCGACTTACGGTAATTCAGCAATTCTTGTGCGGCATCGTTGATCAGCGTGACCTCGCCGCGATCGTCCACGGCAACGACGCCTTCTTTGATAGACTGCAACATGGCCTGGCGTTGCTCAAACAGCGTGGAGATTTCGTAGGGTTCCAGGCCGAAAAGGATTTTTTTCAGTACCTTAACCAGAATGCAGGTGCCAATCAGTCCGACCAGCATGCCAAATAATACCGACCAGATAATGCTCCAGCGACTGTCATTGATCTGTTGGGTCACACGGCTTAACTCAAGGCCGATCGCCACCACGCCAATTTGTTTATGATTTTCATCGTAGATGGGGGTAAATACGCGTAAAGCCTGCGCCAGAAAACCGCGATTGATAGCGACATTTTCTTCGCCATTCAGCGCTTTAAGGATGTCATCACCTTTAAATGGCTGACCAATACGCTGGGCTTCAGGATGCGAGTAGCGAAGACTTTGCATATCGGTAACGACAATAAACAGCAGATCGTTGCGTTTGCGTACGGCTTCCGCGATGGCCTGGATGCCACTCTCCTGCGGTTTTTTCTGCAAGCCCTGACGGATTTCCGGCGAGTCGGCGAGGGTACGCGCCACTGCCAGTGCCTTGTTGGCTAGCCCATCTCGCGTCATATCACTGATTTGCGAGAAGTAAATCAGATGCACCACCAATAGCACCGAGAACAGTACCGCACTGACCATTAAGATCACTGTGGTACTCAATTTCATCGGACGTTTGCGTAACATGCGGTAGGGCAATGAATGTCTCATCAGCTTCCTTGTGTGACAAATTTCTTAAGCATTATCTCTGATGAGGCGGGTAATTCAAAGGGAGTAAGAATGATTGGCTATATAGGGGAAGAGACTCTGGCAACGGAAACTGCCAGTGCTGTATGAAGATTCCGGGGCTATGCTTATAGCGATAATCATACTGATGAGAGAGGGAAGGTCATGGATCAGGCGCTACTGGACGGGGGTTATCGCTGTTATACCGGCGAAAAGATCGATGTCTATTTCAACACTGCGATATGTCAGCATTCTGGCAATTGCGTACGTGGCAACGGCAAGTTATTTAATCTCAAACGAAAGCCGTGGATCATGCCGGATGAAGTCGACGTCGCCACTGTGGTTAAAGTGATTGATACGTGCCCGAGCGGCGCGCTGAAATACCGTCATAAATAAGCGAGGGTAAAATGGAAATACGCGAAGGCCACAATAAATTTTACATTAATGACAAACAAGGCAAGCAAATCGCTGAAATTGTCTTTGTGCCGACCGGAGAGAATTTAGCGATTATCGAACATACCGATGTCGATGAAAGCCTGAAAGGGCAAGGGATTGGTAAACAGCTGGTTGCGAAAGTCGTGGAAAAAATGCGTCGGGAAAAACGAAAAATTATCCCATTATGCCCATTTGCGAAACATGAATTTGATAAAACGCGGGAGTATGATGATATTCGCAGTTGATGGGAGAGTACAGAGTCACGATATTTTTCATTCTCTCCGCGATGTGATGCAGGAGAGCATCTGAAGGGTAGGGGGATGCACAAAGAATGGGCAGAGAGCGCGTTTTTTTGTCCCAAGTCATCCCCTTTACTGAGCAAAAAAAAGAATATCTCCTATATGAGAATCATCAATCGGGGTTAATAAGTTTTGCGTCCCCAGAGCGTTTAATATTGATAGGAGTCATATTATGGAAGGTAAAAACAAGTTCAATACTTATGTTGTTTCTTTTGATTATCCATCATCTTATTCCTCAGTGTTCTTAAGATTAAGATCATTGATGTATGATATGAATTTCTCCTCTATCGTGGCTGATGAATATGGGATACCACGACAATTGAATGAAAACTCCTTCGCAATAACGACATCGTTAGCCGCAAGTGAAATCGAAGATTTAATCAGGCTCAAATGCTTAGACTTACCGGATATTGATTTTGACCTCAACATTATGACAGTTGATGACTATTTCCGTCAGTTTTACAAGTAGCCAGGAAGGATAAGAAGAACATAAAAAATGGCACTATTCTCTAAAATATTAATTTTTTATGTGATTGGTGTGAACATATCCTTTGTCATTATCTGGTTTATCTCACATGAGAAAACACATATTCGTTTACTTAGTGCATTCCTGGTCGGAATAACCTGGCCAATGAGTCTGCCTGTGGCATTACTTTTTTCTCTCTTTTAGGAGCTGTAGTTGAGTGGACCCGCTGGTTATCGTGAAACGAAGCGTCTCTCCTCAAAACTGGATTTGCGGAACGATGAACGAAGCAGTCGCCTGACTGCTTCGTTCATTAAAGTGAAATTTATTTCTGTGGGCGCATCGCCGGGAAGAGAATAACGTCGCGAATAGTATGGCTGTTAGTAAACAGCATAATCATTCGGTCGATACCAATACCCAGACCAGCGGTTGGCGGCAGACCATATTCCAGCGCAGTCACGTAATCTTCGTCATAGAACATGGCTTCGTCGTCACCTGCAGCTTTAGCATTAACCTGTTCCTGGAAACGTTCAGCCTGATCTTCTGCGTCGTTTAATTCGCTAAAACCATTACCGATTTCACGACCACCGATGAAGAATTCAAAACGGTCGGTGATTTCCGGGTTAACATCATTACGGCGTGCCAGCGGGGACACTTCTGCCGGATATTCCGTAATAAAGGTTGGCTGAATCAGATGTGCTTCTGCCACTTCATCAAAGATCTCTGTGACAATACGTCCCAACCCCCAGCTTTTCTCTACCGTAATACCGATAGATTCAGCTAATGCTTTAGCAGCATCAAAATTATCCAGGTCGGCCATATCGGTTTCTGGACGATATTTTTTGATTGCTTCGCGCATGGTGAGTTTTTCAAACGGTTTGCCGAAATCAAACACATGCTCGCCATAAGTGACTTTAGTGGTACCCAGAACCTCTTGTGCCAGGGTGCGGAACAGTGACTCTGTCAGTTCAATCAAATCGTGGTAATCCGCATACGCCATGTAGAGTTCCATCATTGTGAACTCAGGATTATGGCGAACAGAAATACCTTCATTACGGAAGTTACGGTTGATTTCGAATACCCGTTCAAAACCGCCTACAACCAGACGTTTCAGATACAGCTCCGGCGCGATACGCAGATACATATCTAAATCCAGAGCATTATGATGGGTAATAAACGGGCGAGCAGATGCCCCACCTGGAATTACCTGCATCATCGGGGTTTCTACTTCCATAAAGCCGCGCGCGACCATGAATTGACGGATAGCGGCCAGAATTTTTGAACGGACAACAAACGTTTGACGGGATTTATCGTTAGCGATGAGGTCCAGATAACGTTGACGATAACGGACTTCCTGATCCTGCAGACCATGGAATTTATCTGGTAAAGGACGTAGTGCTTTAGTCAGCAGGCGCAGCTCAGTACAGTGAATGGAAAGCTCACCCGTTTGCGTCTTAAACAGCGTACCGCGGGCACCGATAATGTCACCCAGATCCCATTTTTTAAACTGATCGTTATAAACACCTTCTGGCAGGCTATCTCGTGCAACGTACAGTTGAATACGGCCACCGACATCCTGCAACGTTACAAAGGAGGCTTTCCCCATGATACGACGGGTCATCATTCGGCCAGCAACCGAGACTTCAATGTTTAAGGATTCCAGTTCCTGGTTATCCTTCGCATCAAACTCTTCGTGCAACTGCTCAGAGGTATGGTCGCGGCGAAAATCATTGGGAAACGCCACACCTTGCTGACGTAGTGCCGCCAGTTTTTCGCGGCGATTTCTCAGTTCATCGTTAAAATCAATAGCCTCATTGGCTCCCCGTGTTTCTTGTTCAGACATTTTGGTTCCTCTAAATCCAGCTTTCAATTTAGCGTAGATAAAGAGACAGATCGGTACACTGTATTATCTGCCTCGACTATTAATAACTCAGTTTATCTTATCGAAACTAACGCTTACCTCAAGTTGATATCACTAATAAATAACCATCAAAATGGTTTAAATGACTTATTAATCTCGATTTACTAGTGTGATAAACTGAAAGTTAATTTATTCATAACCAATTGTTTTTACGACAGTTAATCGTTACTCTCCTGTATCATATTCGTCGGCGTGCTAAACAGAAAACGGGTAGCAAAGGCCAATACGACGATGATCGCGACACAAGCCAACGTCCACTCTCCCATCTGAGAAAAGAATCGCTGGTAAGCTGCAATTGCCATACCGCTAATTTGCGACTCTGTCGTCTGCTGTGCCACTACGCCTGCCAGCCAGTTGGCGGCCGCGCCTGTTGCCAGCATATAAATCCCGGTTAATACGCCAGACATTTTCAGACGCGTGATTTGCGCAATCGCCACCGGGTCAATAAAGAGTTCGGCAAAGCCCATTAGCGCCAACCCGGATATCATCACGCCCATTGACGCTTGACCGTCAGCCGCTGCATGTCGGGCATCAAATGCCAACAACATAAAGCCACAAGCCATCAGCAGTAAGCCAAAGGCAAACTTCAGCCAGACGCGCAATGTTGAGTTGCCGCGGCTTTCTGGCGACGCCAGCCAGGCCAGTACAACCCCAGCGAGCATCACCGCAATTGCATTCACCGACTGGAATAGTGCTGTAGGTACTTCAATATTGAATGCCTGACGATTCACAAAGCGATCGATAAACAAGCTGATGGTACTGCCGCCCTGTTGTGCCAGTACCCAGAACAATGTCCCGACAAACATCAACAATACAATTTGCCAAAGAGCACGGCGGTGTTCGGGGAATTTGACCATCATGCGGGCAATGATTTGTGCGGCAATGAGGCAAACGATCGCCAGCAAATATCCGGACCAGTCGTTCTCCAGCAGCAGGGTAAAAAATACTGGGGCTAAACAGAGCATCACCACTAACCAGCTCCATACCGGTAAGGCAAATTTCACGCTAGTGAGCGCTTTTTTATCCATACTACGCGTGGACTGGAAATGACGATGCCCGCTTAAGAAAATCAACAAACCGATAAACATGCCGCCACCCGCAAGGGCAAAGCCAACATGCCATCCATACCACTGAGCAGCCAGGCCGCAGGCGATTGGGGCGGCGATAGAACCGATATTGCCCGCAGCATACAGCAGCGAAAAACCGCCATCACGTCGATGATCGTTCTCGTCGTAGAGCTCGCCAAGCAAACAGCTGATGTTTGATTTGAATAAACCGTAGCCACAAATAATGATTGCCAGCGCCAGATACAGGCTAAAGGTTGAATTTGTATCAATACCCAGCACCACATGGCCAAGGGTCATTAACAGCGCGCCGGCAATCACTGCAGTGCGGTTGCCGAGCAGGCGGTCGGCAAGCCAGCCGCCGAGAATAGGGGTAACGTAAACCAGAGAAGCATATGCGCTGAACAGGCTGATGGCATGGTTATCATCAAAACCAAGCTGATGGGTGAGATAGAGAATGAGTAAGGCACGCATGCCGTAAAAACTGAAGTACTCCCAGATTTGGATCGCCACGATATAGTATATCGCGCGCGGCTGTGAGGGTGTTTTCATGTGTTCTCCTTATGAGCAAAAAAGGGAAGTGGCAAGCCACTTCCCTTGTACGAGCTAATTATTTTTTGCTTTCTTCTTTCAATACCTTAACGGTATAGCGGCCATCAGCCTGACGGTATGCACCGTGAATATCGGTTTCAAAGCCCGGATAGTGAGCGCCGATTTCACACAGCATCTGCAGGAACTCCAGAACCGGACGGCTTTCTTCGGTGATCATTTCACCCGGCATTACCAGAGGAACTCCCGGCGGATACGGAAGGATCATATTGGCGTTAATACGACCTACCATTTCGTCGAGGTAAACTTCTTCGGTCATACCGTGCAGCTCTTTCTGGAACGCAGCATACGGAGTCATTACCATCGTCGGCAGCACTTCAAATGCGCGATACATCAGATCCGGCAGATTGTGGTGAACAATCAGTTTGTGGATATTTTGAGCCAGTTCCTGAATACGCATGTTTTCATAGAATTCAGGATCTTCACGATACAGAGACGGCAGCATGTTTTTCACACGCAGGTTCAGGTCGAACGCACGTTTGAAGTCAGTCAGAGCACGCAGCAGGCTCAGTGCTTTGGTCTTATCGATACCGATGCTGAACAGGAACAGCAGGTTATACGGACCGGTTTTCTCAACAACGATGCCATGTTCGTCGAGGTATTTCGCCACGATGCTGGCCGGAATACCAAAGTCGCTCATGGTGCCGTCTTTTTCCATCCCCGGAGTCAGCAGGGTGACTTTGATCGGGTCAAGATACATGTGCTCGTTATCGATGTTTTTGAAGCCGTGCCAGGTGCTGTCAGAACGCAGCGGCCAGCATTCAGTCGTATCGATATGATCCGGCTGCCAAACATCAAAGAACCAGCCATCAGATTCCGTTCTCAGACGTTTGATCTCTTTACGGAATTTGATCGCACGTTCAATGGAACCGTTGATCAGACGCTTACCAGCATTACCCTTCATCATCGCCGCAGCGGTTTCAGTGGACGCCACGATACCGTAGTGCGGAGAAGTGGTGGTGTGCATCATGTAGGCTTCGTTAAAGGTTTCTTCGTTTACGTCACCTTTAACGTGGATCATGGAAGCCTGAGAGAACGCCGCCAGCAGTTTGTGAGTGGACTGGGTTTCGTAAATCACTTTCCCTTCTACACGGCCACCGCTCATACCGCATTTACCTTCGTAAATCGGTGAGAAGTTGGTGTAAGGCACCCACGCGGAGTCAAAGTGGATGGATTTCACATCCAGTGTTTTCTTGATGAAGTCGGTGTTGTACAGCAGACCATCATAGGTAGAGTTGGTAATTACAGCATGTACCGGCCAGGTTGCGTTTGGTGTTTCTTTCACGCGCTTAGCAATGGTAGCGTGCTGGAATTCACTCTGTGGGATACCACCAAGAATACCGTAAGCGTTACGGGTCGGGCGGAAATAGATTGGCGTAACATCGCTCATCATCATCAGGTGGGTCAGCGATTTGTGGCAGTTACGGTCAATCAGAATGGTGCTGCCTGCCGGAGCAGAGTACATACCAACAATTTTGTTCGCAGTGGAAGTACCGTTGGTCACCATGTAGCTGCGGTCTGCGTTAAAGACGCGAGCGATATACTGTTCTGCTTCTTTGTGTGGACCACTGTGATCCAGCAGAGAACCCAGTTCAGATACTGAAATGGAAATATCAGATTTCATGGTATTCGGACCAAAGAAATCATAGAACAGGCTACCTACCGGGCTTTTCTGGAATGCAGTACCGCCCATGTGACCAGGAGTACAGAAAGTATATTTACCTTCACGAACATATTTAAACAGTGCTTTAGTCAGCGGAGGCAGAATAGTGTTGATATATTCGTCAGTGGTCTGCTTGATCTTATTAGCAATATCTTCAGCAGCACCCAGCGCATATTCAAAGAAGCTAATCTGTAAACGCAGGTCATTCAGGCTTACATCGAGAGTGGAATACGTATTAGCGAACGCGTACAACGGCAGGTTCTCGTTCATTTTGCTAATTTCTTCGCACAGCTCGAGATTATATTTATCCCAGTCAAAAATAACGCCGCACAGACGCGCATTGTTTTCGATCAGTTTTAATAAGTCGTCACGGTCGTTCGGGTAAACAATCTGGAAGTTCAGACGTTCAAGCGCGCGATGAAGTTCACGGATGGGTTCTTCTTTAAAATAAACCCCCATGTGATTCAATATTGCAATAACGTTCATAGTCATATCTCCAGGTAAAAAAGGCCCCTCCCAACACATGGGACAAAATGAAAGGAGGAGCCTCGGAAAATACTTTTAATTAATGTGCGTTAGACGCGGTGTGGTTATCCATTGAGTGGCTCTGGCGCTCGTGCATTTTGCGAGCGTAGAACATCAGGATAATCAGGCTGACGATGAAGGTACCTGCCAGCTCGAAGGAGCTTGCGCCCATCAGCGCGATGAAGCAGAACACGCAACCCAGTACAGAGCAGATCAGGCTGACAAAGTTGCGGATGTTAACGCCTTCAAAACGAATCAGGTCAACGCAAGAGTAGAAGTACGGCAGCATAGTCAGCAGTACTGCGATACCGGTCAGTTCACCGAACAGGTCAGATGCTTTACCACCGGCAGAGTTCATCAGAGTGATGAGGATCATCAGGGCAGTCATTTTCACTGCAGCCAGCAGCAGACCTTTTTTCGGAATACCGTTGCTGTCGACTTCACCATAAACTTTCGGGAAGTTACCGTCGTTAGCGGCACGTACACCTGCCTGGCCTACCAACATCATCCAGGAGCCCAGAGAAGTCAGGCACGCAAAGGCGGTGAATGCAGAAACCAGCGGCGCAGCCCAGTTACCGAGGATGGTTGAAGCACTGATTGCAAACGGAGCACCGGAAGCTGCCATTACAGAAGATGGATACATACCGGAAAGCACCTGAGTCGCAGCGATGTAAACAATACCTGCTAAACCAGTACCCAGCATGGTTGCCAGCGGAACGGTACGTTTCGGGTTTTTAACCATACCAGTACTTACTGCTGCGGATTCAACACCCACGAAGGCCCACAGGCAGAGCAGAATACTTTTAATGATCGCATGACCATCAGTGGTATCCGCAGTATTCCAGTTAGCTGCATAAGTTGCCGCATCAAACCAATGCCAGCCAACAATAGCAGTCATCACCACAGGAATAAGAACCAGCACCAGACCAATAGTGGTTAAACGGCTTACCCAGGTACCGCCGAGCATATTTACAAAGGTAAATACCCAGACGATAGCAATACAGGCGATACCCGCCGGAACAGGATCATTTAATACTGGGAAGAAGGTGGAAAGATAAGATACAGCGGTAATACCAATCGCCAGGTTACCAATCCAGTTAGCATGGTAATAAAGAACACCTGTCTGAAAACCAAATGCAGGGGAAATTTCTCCGGCATAAGCAATTGGGCCACCTTGTTGCGGGTTTTTTGTTGCCAGTCGGGCATATACATACGCCAGCGACATTGCACCAATAATAGAGATAATCCAACCCCAGATAGCAATACCACCGATACTTGCTAGGTTCGCAGGTAATAATGCAATACCGCTCCCCATCATATTACCGGCAACAACACCGGTACAGGCAAATAGCCCGATCTTCTTGGCAGAACTCATGCTCTTCTCCTAATTTCATTTTTGAATTTGGAGTCCGGGTCATGATGTATAACTATTTCCTGACCAGACCAAACTGGCGCTAAGAATACTCACGAAAAAAGGATTAATCCTAAAGATTAGGTGAAATAACACAAAAGTTTCTGTAATTGAGAACTTGAGGTTTTTTATTAACACATCAGGATCGCAAGTTGATATCATGAAAAGATAAACATTCAATGTTTACAATAAATTGCGGGGCATTCTCTGGTTAAATTTATGTAATAAAAATTATGCGGCAAATAAATTGCCGCAACATATTATACCAACAGTAACATACAAAAACTCAACAACAAATATTGCCGAGCATAAATCAACCCGGGAGTTACTTATTCTGAAGCGAGAAATTTGTCGAGATAAGGTACAACATAAGGAACAGAAGTCTGGAATATACCATTTTCAATCCAGTAAAGGGTGTTTGCCCCTGGGCGTAAATTAAAGGCGGTGAGATATGCATCAGCCGCTTCCCGGTTCATCCCCTTCATTTCATAAACCTTGCCAAGAAATACATAATTTAGCCAGGACATTTCAAGATCAATGCCAGTATTTATCGCCTGGTAAGACTCATCTGTTTTACCTTTTACCAGAGCACTGACCGCTTTTATTTGATATATAATGGACAGGTTATTCAATTCCGGTAGTGTAACAATGTTATCTATTTCTGTGTTCAGTGCTGCTAATTGTTTTTCATCTAAAGGATGTTGAGAATGGCGCACGATATCAACTAATGCTTTTTCTGCTCTCGCGTAGGTAAATTCTGGGGATGATTGAACAATCTCACCTAATAATTCACTGGCACGGTTCAATGATTTATCATCGCCATGCAGTAAATAATCATGTGCCTGATAAAAATTAGTTAATAACGCACCACGATGAGGCAAAATTTGCTGGAGCGTCTCCTGCATTCGTTGTGGCCACGGTTGGTTTAACGCTTTTGATAAACTCTCCAGTAAATCATTTTGAATCGCCAGCTGATTACCGTTAGTGATGACATAACGTTTATCCAGCATGGTTGAACCATCTGCATTGTCTACCAATTTTATCGACATAAAGCATTGTTGAGCACGGTATTGGCGCTGATTAACAAACGCAATAGATAATGTTTTACCGGAACTGCTCGGTTCATCAATGTTGTAGTTGATTTTGTCATGCACCATAAAGGTGGAGAAGGTGTTAAGTGATGTCGCCACCAAATCACCCACGCCTATCGCGTAAGAGAGCTGATACGGGGAACTCCAGCTGTTACAACTTTTATTTACCATATTAATGTCAATATCGCGTGGATTGAGCAAAATACGCGATTTGCTCATCGGAAGACGTGTATCAAGACTTGAAAACGCGACCAGTGCTACACAGATACCTAACGACAACAGGAAAAAAAACCATACCCAAAAGGTAGTGAATCGTTTGCTTTTAACTGGGGATTGTTCAGGTGGCGTTGCGGTGTTTTGAATGTTAAGACTGTGGGAGGGAGAATCTGTGGCAGGAACCGCCTCTGGTATAGGGGGAGGCGAAGATAGCATTATTTCCTCTCCCTCTTCTTCGCTGTACCAGATAACCGGCACCATTAATTTATAGCCGCGCTTTGGTACAGTAGCGATATAGACAGGACTATCTTCATCATTATCTTTTAATGACTTACGTAGTTCTGAGATACTCTGCGTCACAACGTGATTGGTGACAATACTTCTCTTCCAGACATTATCGATAAGTTCATCCCTGCTAAGTACTTCGCCACTGTGTTGAGCAAAGAAAACCAGAAGATCGATTAATCTCGGCTCAAGGGTAAGTTGACGCCCATTGCGGCTAATTTGGTTTATGGACGGAGTAACAAGCCATTCGCCAACGCGAACTACAGGTTGTTGCATAATAGAAACTCATTCGAAAAGGGAATGATGCAATGATAATTGCCACAACCTATTTTTACCATCTATAGATGGGTTTATTTACATATTATTGGTGAATGCAAGACGTTATTTTTACCAGCCATAAACTTCTTGATTACATGGTATTAAGAAAGGATTTTACTGAGAACCAGAAGTAATATTCCTTACCATCAAAATTCATCATCTTTGCCAAAGAAAAATGTTCAGAAAATAATCCATGGAAAATTGTCCGGAGCGCTTACTATTTTAATGGATTGTTAGTCTTTGCATGAGCAAGCGGACTGATACATTTCTCTTTGTTCTCATTCAGAAAATCTCATCAGTCGGCGTTCAGACCGGTGTTGTGCTTTATGGATGCGTTACGCTCCTGATGACGTCATTTGACGTTCAACAACATCACGGGGCCGCACGACATTTCACGTCAGTTAGTGCTATCGCTCAGGAACAAATTTTCCCGAATTGGGATATGCCCGCAAATTGCTGGTGATGTGGGGAGAATCTGGTTGAGTTCGGGAGAATTGATTTGGAGGCAGAACGCTTAAATCGTGGCGTCCTGAAACGAAAAACGGACCTCCGTGGAGGTCCGTTTATATGAATTTGGTGCCGGACTCGGAATCGAAGAATGCTTCTATCATGTTGATATTATTTTATTTTGTTTGGTTTGGTGAAATATGTACCCTCTTTTGTACCCGCAGTCCCTTTTGATATCGAAAGGGAATCAAACTC
>OATO01000167.1_pt1 | contig 37537 bp, 26 predicted proteins | sample 1495011 | NCBI WGS metagenome assembly OATO01 (sample SAMEA2579961, study PRJEB22360) | human gut metagenome | biome: human gut; feature: human-associated habitat; material: faeces | place: Denmark | collected 2008/2010 | reverse complement strand
CGGGCGTCGGTGACAGCGTCCCCGTCTCCCCCGCCGCAACCACACGCTGCGTCCAAGCCGGCATGGCAGCTTGTTCGGTCTGCGAGGCAGGCTCGTTCTGTGCAATCTGCTCATGCTGCATCAGCGACAACTCGCCGCACCCGGCAAAGCCCTCAACTTCGTCGAGTTCATCCGCCAGATTCACGCCGTGCACGTATCCCATATCTACAGCCGGGGAATCGCCAGCATGCTGCGCCGGCCCTCCAGCGTCATCGTATACAAGGGGGTTCCGGGGGCGCCGACCATGCTCGGCTTCCGCTTTTCCATAATCATCAACACGCGGGCCTCTTGTAGCGCGAGGCGCCCCGGGTTCCCTATCAACAAAAGCATCGGGCTCAATCGTCATGCGCCGATCGGAATCAACCGCTCCCTCGCCCGCGCGCCCGTTGCCGCATATACTGTGTGCAGCGATGACCTCGGTCGCCCCCGCGCGAAACAGCCCCTCGATATCCGACGGATCGAGCGCTTCTATCAACACGACCACGCGACTCACGCGGCCTTCGGCCGTCAGGCGCGCAACAGTCTTGCGCACATCTTCGGTATCAAACAGAGACGCCGCGATGATGGCAGCCCCGCGGCGCGACGGAAACGCCCGCGCCATGGAAACCAGCCCGTCCAGGTCACCCACGCGAAGCACCTGTGCACCCGCATCACGGCCCTCGACTTCCCGCTGCAACAGCCCGTAATCGCCGCACGCGCAGCACGCAAGCCAGATCGCCTTCATCACTCGTCGCCTCCGCTCTTTTTGCCGCGCGCCGTGGCGGGAATCGTCAAGCTGACCGTTCCCTTGCCCGAGGCTCCCAGCAGTTCCTTGACGTCTTCGGGGTCAGCCGCCAGCGTCACCCATTCGATCTTGCCCTCGCGCGTGGCACCGGAATCCTCACTGGTATCGATCACGTACGCGCCGCACAGCCGATCGGTTACGCCGTCTTTTTGCACATACACATCCACGTAGCTGCCCACGCCCGTAGCACCGCCGACCGAGTGCTCGGCATCGACCGCCACCGAAACGGCGACCTTGCCCTTAGGCACCTCGAGCTTGCGGCTCTCGGCCTTGGTGTAGACATTGCAGATCACGGCGTTTTTGGGAATACGCGAAGTCGTCACGTCGCCGCGCACCTGGCGCAGCTCGGTCGCCGCGTCACGCGGCAGCAGGCTCGTCAGCCATTCCTGGGTTATGACATTGGTCTCATCGAGGGTCTCGCCCACATCGATATCGCGCGCCGCGACGCATACCTCGACGTGATCGCCACCGTACTTGGCCAAGGTCTCAGCCTGGACCTGTTCGGCTCGTGAGCGGATCGACGAGCCGTAAGCCATGCAGAGCAGCGCAGAGAGCACGCCCGCGACCAGACTGATGGCGATGCGCTTGCTCTTGTTCACGGCCGCTCCTCTCATGGCAGTGCCGGGCGAATGCCCGTACCACCATTGTCTGGGCGGTCAGAGCGCAAAGCGGCGCAATCGCGATCTTGGTTTTCGATGTCAAACCAATCGCTGACCAAAAGCTGACCAGCCCGTCAAGCTCGTGGCAAGGTTTTGGTCAGCACGTCAGCAAACTGCATGTTTCGAGGCTTTTCCGCAGCAAAAAGCCGTCTCCCGAACAGTTGGGAGACGGCTGTCATAGGAAAAATCAATTACAGATGGACATCGGGATCGAGCATTTGAGCGCTCACGCGCATGGATGACGCCAGGTTTTGGAACGTTTCCAGACGCAGGCTGTCAATCTGCCCGGCGTCCTCGGCCTCGCGAACGGCGCAACCCGGCTCATGGACATGCGTGCAATCGCCAAACCGGCACGCACGCGATGCCTCGACAATCTCGGGGAAAGCGCGCGCCAGACCCCGCTCATGCCCCACGAGCGGCAAACTGCGCAGACCCGGGGCATCGGCGATCACGCCGGCGTCGCCCGGCAGCGCCACCATCACGCGCGCGACGGTAGTGTGACGGCCCTGGTCGTCGCGTTCGCGCACACCGCCGGTCGCCAACGTATCGTGGCCCAGCAGTGCATTGAGCAGCGTCGACTTGCCGGCACCCGACTCGCCCAGAATCATGGCGCAGCTCCCGACAGGCAAGCAGGCACGGACCTCGTCCAGGCCGCGGCCCTCGGCAGAGGACGTCACGATCACGCGCACGTCCGGACCCACCAGGCGGCGCACACGGTCCAGATCGCGCTCGAGCTCCTCGACATCGCAACGGTCAGCTTTGGTGAGTACCACCACCGGTTCGGCATCGCAGTCGAGCGCCAACACCAGCGAGCGCGCCACGCGGTCGAGCAGCACCTCGCCGGCACCGAGCGCCTGCACGATTAGCACGCTATCCACGTTGGAGCAGAGCACCTGACGCTCCCCGCGGGCACGGCCGCGCCAACGCTCAAAGCTCGTACGGCGCGGCAGCACGCACTCAATCACGCCCATATCGTGCCCGGGAGCGCGGCGCACCGCCACACGATCGCCCACGGCAGGCAGCAGGACCTCGTCCTCGCCGCGTGACTTGGCAAACCCCACAGCATGCTCGGCACGAAACGTGTCATCGGCAGTCGCCACCAGTGGAAACCCGCGATCCAAGCGCACCACGGCGCCAAGCTGCATCTGCTCGGGCTCCTCGACATGCGCGCAGAAATCATCAAAGGCAGCCTGCTGGGCTTCATCGACCGGCAGGTCATCAAACGCCGGAACGTCCCGCAGCGCGTCAAGCCCCGGTACACTCGCCAGCAACTCCTCAGCAGATGCGGGAGCCTCGGTCGCGAGCTTCCGACGACGATCACGCTTAGCCCGCGCCCCCGTCGTCTTTTTCTTCGCTTTAGCCTTAGCCTTGCCCACAAGCGCCTCCCAGCACCACAAATCACAACTGAGCAGGTATTTTCCCACAAAAAAGAGTCGGTCGAGCAAATGCTCGACCGACTCACACACTTTCCCTCAGCTCATGGTCCCGAGAGGTTATCCGAAGGCCCGCCCGCCGGGAGGGGTTTCTTCTGAGCGATCCCGCAGCGCGAAGCGCGAGGACCAGCGAAGAAGAAACCCCGCAGGCGGTCGGGCCGGTGGGAAGGATGGCCTTTCGACCTACTCTTTCTCGACCGCGCGCATGATCGCCTTGTAGATCTCCATCAGCGGGATGATCAGGAAGGCCAGGCCCAGCGCGGCAAGAACGCCCTTGAGCTCAAGCGTCACGGGGCCAAAGAACATCTCGGCAAGCGTCGGCTGCACGGTCACGATCACCGTCAGCACCAGTGCCAGCGCGGCGGAAGCCCACAGCCACTTGTTCTGCTTCTTCATGGTGAACAGCGACGCACGACGACTGCGCATATTGAAGCAGTGGAAAATCTCGACCATGTTGAGCGTGATGAACGCCATCATCACGCCTTCCTCGTCGGCATTGCCGGCGATCATATCGGCGATGTGGATGTAGCCCATGTCAAAGTACACGCCCACAAAGAAGCTCGCCAGCACCAGCACGGTGATGATCAGACCCTGGACCACGCAGTCCAGGCCCATGTGACCGGCAAAGACACCGTCCTTGGCGTTGCGCGGCTTGCGCTTCATGATGTCACCCTCGGCGTCCTCCATGCCCAGCGCGAGCGCGGGGAAGCAGTCGGTGACCAGGTTCACCCACAGCAGCTGCACCGGCTGGAAGATGGTAAAGCCGATGAGCGTGGCGATAAACACCGAGAACACCTCAGCAAGGTTGGCCGAAAGCAGGAACTGGATGACCTTGCGGATGTTGTCGTAGATGCGACGGCCCTCTTCGCAGGCACCGATGATGGTGGCGAAGTTGTCGTCGGCAAGCACCATGTCGGCAACGTTCTTGGTGACGTCGGTGCCGGTGATGCCCATACCGACGCCGATGTCGGCGCGCTTGATGGACGGGGCGTCGTTGACGCCGTCGCCGGTCATGGCGACGATCTGGTCGCGCGACTTCCAGGCCTCGACGATGCGCGTCTTGTGCTCGGGCTGGACGCGGGCGTACACGCCGTAGTCCTCGATGTGCGCGTCGAGCTCCTCGTCGCTCATGCGGTCGAGGTCGGCACCGGTAATGGCCTGGCTGCGATCGGCGACGATGCCCAGCTGCTTGGCGATGGCCACGGCGGTGTCGATGTGGTCGCCCGTGATCATGACGGTGCGGATACCGGCGTCATGCGCCTCGCGGATGGCGTCGGCGACCTCGGGGCGAACCGGGTCAATCATGCCGGACAGGCCGCAGAAGACCAGGTCATGCTCGAGCGCGGCGGGACTGCAGTCGGCCGGGACCTCGGTGTAGGTGCGGCTTGCCAGCGCCAGCACGCGCAGGGCCTCGTCGGCCATGGCCTTGTTGGCGGCCACGAGCTCGGCACGACGCTCCTCGGTCAGTGGAACGACCTTGTCGCCGTCGTAGATATGGGTGCACAGGCCGATCACCACATCGGGCGCGCCCTTGGTGTACTGCTCGTACTCGCCATCCAGGGTCTCGACGACCACGGACATCATCTTACGGCCCGAGTCAAACGGGGCCTCGCCCACGCGCGGATGCTCGGCAGTCAGGCCAGTGAGGCCCGCCTTGCCGGCATCGTTGACAAGCGCGCACTCAGTCGGCTCGCCCACGGCCTCGCCCAGCTCCTCGTCCCACTGAGCATCGGAGCACAGCGCCATGCCGGCCAGGAACTTCTCCTTGGGCGCAGCGAGCTCGTGCTTGACGACGGTCATCTTGTTCTGGGTGAGGGTACCGGTCTTGTCGGAGCAGATGGTCTGTGTGCAGCCAAGGGTCTCGACGGCGGAAAGCTTACGGATAATCGCCTGGCGCTTGGCCATCTTGGTCACGCCAAGCGACAGCACGATGGTCACGACGGCGACCAGACCCTCGGGGATGGCAGCGACGGCGAGCGAGACAGCGACCATAAAGGTGTCGAGCAAGGCAGTCGGATCGGTAAGGACGTTGCCCACGCCGTGGCGGAGGATGTCAACGCCAAAGATCACGACGCAGATGATAATCACCATGATGGTGAGGATGCGGCTGAGCTCGGCAAGCTTCACCTGCAGCGGCGTGAGCTCTTCCTTGGCCTCGGCCAGGGCGCCGGCGATCTTACCCATCTCTGTGTTCATGCCGGTGCCGACCACGACGGCGCGGCCGCGACCGTACACCACGGTGGAGCCCATGTAGCACATGTTCTTGCGGTCGCCGAGCGGCACGTCGTCGGTGCCGGCGGCGAGCTCGATCACGTTGGCATGCTTCTCGACGGGCACGGACTCGCCGGTAAGGGCGGCCTCCTCGATCTTCATCGTGGCGCTCTCGAGCACGCGGCAGTCGGCCGGGACGGAGTCGCCCGCCTCGAGCATGATCACGTCACCGGGCACGAGCTCGGCGCTCGGCAGGTGCACGAGCTTGCCGTCGCGCAGCACCTTGGACTGCGCCGCGCTCATCTCCTGCAGGGCCTCGAGGGCCTCTTCGCTCTTGGCTTCCTGGACCACGCCCAGTACCGAGTTGACGATAACGACGAACATGATGATGGCGACGTCGGCAAAGTCGGGCTCGCCCTTGACCATACCCGTGAGCGCGCTGATGACGGCGGCAACGATCAACATGATGACCATGGGGTCGGCCATCTGCTCAAAGAAGCGCTTCCACAGCGGCGTCTTCTCGGCTTCCTCAAGCTTGTTAGGGCCTGTCTTGGCGAGGCGCGACGACGCCTCGTCGTTGCTCAGGCCGAGGTTCTCATCGACACCTTGGTCGCTGAGCACCTCCGCCGCGGCGGACAGGTATTCCTTTTGCATATAGAGTCCCCTCCTGGGATTCGGGCCACTCAGCAGATTGATGCCCGATCATAATTCCCAGGAGAAGGGCAAGGGCTCATCAAGGCTGCCGTGCTGAGCGGCAGTTGATAGTGGGGCTATGGTACCCCAAAGCGGCGCGTCTAGCCAAAACATTCCAATTGGAAACACGGCTCGAGTGCAACGATGCAGACCGTGTGATGCTCAACATTGATAAAACGTTTTTTCTTCGGCGCATCTTCAAACTGACATATCGCCCAGATAGCAGCGGTTGGAGTGGTTGGTAAAGATTTTTCATATACCGTTTTTACCGCAAAAAATGAACTTCTAATTCGGCATACGGTCGATTTTTTGGGGTATTCGGTCGGCATTTCGTTATAATCATCTCGGTTTTATTTCTTATGGTTTATCTATCAGCGCAAGACGATGTCAGATGGAGGTCTGAATGTACAAGCGCACCAAGATTGTATGCACCATGGGTCCCGCCTGCGATAGCGACGAGACCATCCGCGAGATGATCAAGGCGGGCATGAACGTCGCCCGTTTTAACTTCTCGCACGGTTCCTACGACGAGCACCACGGTCGCATCGAGCGCGTCCGCCGTATTTCCAAGGAGCTCGGCATGCCCGTCGGCATCCTGCTCGACACCAAGGGCCCCGAGGTCCGCACCGGCCTTCTGGTCGACGGCAAGAAGGTTGCCGTCAAGACCGGCGACAAGATCGTCGTCACCGCTCAGCCCACGTCCGAGGATTTCCACGGCACCGCTGAGCACATCTCCCTCGACTACCTGGCTCTGCCCTCCGAGGTCGAGAAGGGCTCCCTCATCCTGATCGATGACGGCCTGGTTGCCCTCGAGGTCGAGTCCGTCGACGGCCAGGACATGACCTGCGTCGTTAAGAACGACGGTCTGATCGGCGAGCGCAAGGGCGTCAACATGCCCAACGTCAACATCTCGCTGCCCGCCATCACCGAGCGCGATCGTCAGGACATCCTCTTTGGCCTGACCGAGAACATCGACTACATCGCCGCTTCCTTCATCCGTGACGGCGAGTCCGTCCGCGGCATTCGCGAGCTTTGCCGCGAGAACGGCGGCGAGCACGTGACGATCTTCCCGAAGATCGAGTGCGCCCTGGGCGTCGAGAACTTCGACGAGATCCTCGAGGCTTCCGACGGCATCATGGTCGCCCGTGGCGACCTGGGCATCGAGATCAAGCCCGAGCTCGTTCCCCACATCCAGAAGGAGATCATCGCCAAGTGCAACGCGGCCTACAAGCCCGTCATCACCGCTACGCAGATGCTCGACTCCATGCAGCAGAACCCGCGCCCGACGCGCGCCGAGGTTGCCGACGTTGCTAACGCCATCTACGACGGCACCGACGCCGTCATGCTCTCTGGCGAGTCCGCTGCCGGTAAGTACCCGGTCGAGGCCGTTAAGATGCAGGCCAGCATTGCTCTCGAAACCGAGAAGTACCTCCCGGCCCACGCTCCGCTCGAGGTTCCGGCCGACGCTCACGGCACCCGCGTCGTCAACAACGTTGTGGGTATGTCCGCTGTGAACATGGCCACCACCGTTGGCGCCAAGTGCATCACCGTGCCGACGACCACCGGTCGTACCGCACGCCTGATCTCGCACTTCCGTCCCAACATGCCGATCTGCGCGTTCTCCCGCCACGAGTGGGCCGTCCAGCAGATGATCATGTACTGGGGCGTTATCCCGCACCAGGCCGAGATTACCCAGGGCACCGTCAACGGCACGATCGTCAAGGCGATTGAGACCGCTAAGGAGCTCGGCTACGTCGAGGCCGGCGACCTGACCGTCGCCACCGCCGGCGATCCCCGCATGAGCGTCCAGCTCGAGGACAAGGTCTCCTCGACCAACGTCGCTTACGTCGCTCAGGTGCGCTAAATCGCACTTGCAAGCTAGTTTGCATTGCAAAGGGCCCGGAAGGCAAAGCCTTCCGGGCCCTTTTTCACACCACCCCAACCGCGGTGCGCAACGCATCTCATTTTTTTACCTAAGACATGATAAATCGCCCTTCCAGGTTCAAAAATTGGACTCTCAGCCCCAGCGGTGTCCAGCCGGTGGCGAAACCACACCTCATGACAGCCTGCCAAATCGTTTTACCAAGACCCCAGAAAGTCGTGATTTCGGAAGTGCGGGGAAAAATCGCTTACCCTCGAGCACAAGCCCTTTTATTTCAATAAAACCCCTGATAAAGTTGGTCTAAATCCCGCTTGTGCTTAGCCTGTTCCTCTTTTTCCCCGCACTTCCGAAACCAGTAGCATTTTCTAGCCCAAACAACGTTCAAACGATCGGATTGCTATGTCATTTCTCGCCTGCGGACCCACAGCCTTCCAGTACTATCGCATCCCACCGCAGATACTGGGACTTTATCCGGCAATTCTGCCGCCCGAACATGACCATCGCTTGGTGCACTACTCCAAACAACCAGTTTTTGACGACTTGCTTGGCAAGCCGGTGTGGAGATTCGTAAGCACCAGAGGCGCTCGCTTCAATGGCAAGCTATTTCATAGCCGCTTGCTCACGCAAGAACCGCCTCCGGGGTCGTTTAGGCAGACTGAACATGGATTCGATGTCACGTCCCCCGAGTTCACGCTCCTTAGCCTTGCGACGCATGTCTCCCCCAACCAGCTGCTTATGGCATGCTATGAGCTATGCGGCTCGTTTGCGGTATTTAAGCCCAGCAAACGTGCGCAGCAGCAACTTGATGAAGCTATTTCCTTACAGCTCATTGCACCCAGCTACGGTTGGGAGCGGGTTAAAGATGTTAACGGCAATGACACCAACCTTTGGAAGCGCACGCCACTCCTTAATGCGGCGGATATCGCCGCATTCGCCAAGCAAGCCGCAGGCATGCGCGGCGTCAAGCAGCTGCGCTGGGCCGCCGAGCGCATGACGGGACAGACCGCTTCGCCCTTCGAGGTCCAGGCCTCCATGCTCATTTCGCTTCCCCGCGTCGAGGGCGGGCTAGGTATGAGCATCGCCAACAACGTCCGTATTCCACTGAGCGAAGCGGCACGCTCGCTCTACACCAGATCCTGCTGCTACGCCGACGTCCTCATCGAGAGCAACACCGACAGCATGGGCGTCATCCTAGAATGCCAAGGTCGATCCGCCCATGGTAGCGAACCCGCAAGCATCTCTGATGCCGAGCGCACCACCGCACTCACCAGCATGGGATATGACGTCATCCAAATAACCTATGACCAGATCAAGGACAAAAAGAGCTTTGAGTACCTTGCCGAGCTCATCCATAAAAAAGCCGGGCTCCCCTACACCCCAAAGACAAAACAAGAGGCCGACGGCGAGGATACGCTCAGACGAGAGCTGCTGGTTGACTGGGACGAGTTGTTTAGCGTTAGGCCGACAAGTTAGCAGCTGGCGATGAGGGGTTCTGCTGGGACGCCGGGGGTTGCAGCGCGCGTTGCGAGGCCGGTTTCGGTGAGCTCTATAACCTCGGCAAACGTTGCGTCGAAGAACTCCTCGGTCAGCAGACGGTATGGCGGATGATCGGGCTCACCAGGGTTTTCGCGCACAATCTCGTGCATGACGCCAATGGTCTTGAGCACATACTCTTGCGGAATCGAATACTGACCAAACTGGGCCGCCGCGGTATACAGGCGATCGGTCGCACGCGGGATAGAAACAATGCCGAGCGTCTTGCCAAACCAGTCAAAGTCACCTTGCTTTTTAATGCGGAATTCCTCGCACGGCTTGCCGCCGTGCGCCTCCAGGTACTGATTCACGCGCGTATTCCATACGGTATCGGCCACAAGGTGAGACCAAACGCCCAGCGTCAGATCGAGCAGCGACTGTGCCACATCTTCGGACGCAAGCGAAAACTCACAGGCGCCGGGATCGGCAACCGGCTCGGCGTCCTTGTAGCGTTGGGGATAATGCACCCGATTGAGTCGCTCGCGCTCCTCGGCGATCGAGGTCGCGGCAGCCGGCGTACCAACAGACGCCCCTTTGAGCAGCGGCGCCACATAGGTATCCCAGAACTCGTGCTCGCGCGGCTTAGGGATAGGCTCGGGCTTTGCAAAGTGCGTAATGCGATACGGGATGGGATCGGCGATGCCAGGGACCATATAGCCCACGAAGATATCCGGAACCACGCAGCCAAACAAAAAGGCATTGCAGTCGCGCACGCTATTGGCAAGCGCACCGGTGCGCTCCAGCAAACGCTCCGTCTGAGCGATATGAATGTTCCAGCTTGGCATAGCCACCCCCATATAAAACCTGGATAACTATACCATCACGGCAAAGCCGCGCAGGCGGCTACGCACGCTCTACGCAGCAACTAGTCCGTAGCACCGCTTTCGGTTCCATACGACGGCGAAGGCGCCTCGACCACATGGTGATATCGATCGATATAGATTGCACGGGCACCCAGGCGTCGCACCAAATCCTGGTGATGCGTGCTCATCAAGACCGTCTTACCCGCCGCGACGTAGGCCAGCAAGAAGTTGACCACGATGTCGCATGAATCCTCGTCGAGCCCATTGGTGGGTTCGTCGAGAACCAAGATATCGGGGTTCATCGATACGACTGCCGCCAGCGCCACACGCTTCTTTTGCCCGCCCGAAAGCTGATAGGGCGAGGCATCGACCAGATCGGCAACCTGGAACAGCTCCATGGCATCGCGGACGCGGCGCTCGAGCTCGTCTGTCGGCAGCCCCATCTGCGCGGGGCCAAAAGCAACTTCCTCGCCCACCGTAGCGCAGAACAGCTGGGCGTCGGCATTCTGGAACACAAAGCCCACGCGCTGATGAAAACGCTGAGCGGCTGCGGAATCCTTGAGATATGCCGCATCGATCACGTGCCCGTCAAACAGGTACGCACCCGCGTCCGCTAGTTCAAGACCGTTGATAAGGCGCATAATCGTCGTCTTACCGCAGCCGTTGGGACCGAGTAGGGCAACGAGTTCACCACGATCGACCTGCAGCGACACACCATCGACAACCGTATGCCCCGCATAGGAGAACAGCACGTCGCGAAACTCGATGAGCGGCACGCTCTTGGCGCCAGTAGCACCGCTCGCGCCCATCACGCCATTCGTATCGTTTGCCAAAACGTCGCCCTTCCCTATTCATACCAACAGCCGACTGGCACGTTACAGCACGGCGCACAGCGCCGCCAGCAGCACCACAGTCGCCGCATAGATCGCATCACGCCAGCTCAACACAATCCGCGCGGGCGCCGGATACACGCCGGCGAAGCCGCGGCACAGCATGGCCTCGTCCATCGCGCGGCTGCATTCCATCGCCTTGATAAACGTCATGCCCATGATACCCGCCAGCGAGTCGGTGCGCGAAAAACCCGCAGGCGCGGAACCGACGCTACGCAGCATGACCGATTCGCACAGATCGTGCGCCGTGCGTCCCAGCACCTCAATATGCTTGAGCGCCATATCAAACGTAAAGATGACCTCGTCGGGCAGGTGCAGCATTTTGAGCGCCGCCGACATGCGGCTCCAGGTGAGCGTCCACGAAACGCCCAGCACCAGCGACACATTAATGAAAGTCTTGAGCGCGATCTTGAGCATGGCGCCCGCGGCAGACGCGCCCAGCAGCAGGGCAGGCAGTGTCAGAACCACCGCAAGCCCCGTGGCGCCAAGCGCCGGTACAAAGGTCGCACGCAGCCCGCGTGCGGGGCGCACCGCGACCAACACCAGCGCGATAGCCGCCATCAGCATCAGGTACAGCGGGCTCTGCGTCAGACACACGCACAGGACGCAGACGAACATCCCCACCAGGCGCACCGGAGCCGAAACGCAAGAAAGGGCGCGGTCGACCATCGACCCGCCCTCGTGCGCGCCTCCACCCAGGCGAACCCGCTCAAGCAGGCTCGCCAGGTGCAGGACGTTCTTTTGCATCACACGATGCCGAGCCCCAGCGGGCTCGTAACGCTGCTCGACCGCAAGCCAGCTAGGCAGCTCGGCTATTGCCATGAGCACCGCTTTCCTTGACCGTCAGCGAGATCAGACGGAATGCGATGGTGAGCACCGCCACGCCAATCACACCGGAAAGGATATACATGGCGGCCTGGCCGGCAAAGCCAAGGCCTTGCTCCTCGGAATAGGCCTGCAGATAATCGCCCGTGGGCAGGGCATCGGCAAAGGTCGGGGTATCGAGACCGACCGAAGCCTGCAGGCTGTCATCGCCAGCCTCCTGAACGGCGGTCGCGGCGCCCTCGGCGTCCCACTCACCCCAGGCGTCACCCGTGGCCAGCAGGCCCAGCGGTGTTGCTACGACAAGCACGGCAACCAGGATGAGCGTGGGGACCAGCGAGGTCTTCTTGGCAGCAACGCCCTCGGCAGCAAGTTGGCCATCGACGGCCTCGGGCCCGACAATGATGCTCGGCGCCGTCTTCTTAATGAAACCGTAGATCGCGGCCGTCGCCACGCCCTCGATCACGCCGGCAACCAGCATATGCGGGATCAACATGGCCGGAATGGAAACAGACAGCGGGAAGGGGCAGTACAGCGGGGCACCCGAGGCGTTGGTAAAGAGCATCGGCTGAATGCCAAACTCGATGGCAGCGCAAAGGGCAGCCACGCACAAGCCGACCCAGCCGCTCACGATGGCAGAGACCGAAGTGCCCCAGCTCTTGTCGTGCAGGCGGCTGTTGAGCGCGCGGAATACCATAGCGGCAACAAACGGCAGCACAAAGGCCATATTAAAGCAGTTGGCGCCAAAGGACAGGATGCCGCCGTCGCCAAACAGCAGCGCCTGAAGCGCCAACGCGACCGAGACAGCGATAGCCGCAGCCTCGGGGCCCAGCAGCAGTGCGATAAGCGCGCCGCCGACGGCGTGGCCCGTGGTGCCGCCAGGCAACGGCACGTTGAACATCATGAGCAAAAAGGAGAAGGCGGCGCAAATACCCAGGAAGGCCATGTGCTCGCGGTCGAGCGTGGCGCGCACCTTCTTAATGCAGTGGACCCATACGGGGACCATCGCCACCGCCATGACGGCATCGGTCTGCGGGGATAGGTAATTATCTGGAATGTGCATATACGCCTCCCGGTTATCAGCGCGCGGAATTGCAGCGCCGTTTGAACCACGTTGTCGGTGTTACGCATCGACTGATTCGTAACACGCCGGCGGCTATCATAGCAAAACGGCGCGCCGCCAACAAAGCGACACGCCGTTTTGCAATACATATGTCACAGATGCGGAGCGCTGGCGGGCAGCAGCTCAGTCATGCCGTCGCCCGACGGCCCATGCCTCGGTCGCAAGCCCTAGCCGCGGACCTCGCCGTTTACGCCCTTGCACACCTTGGTGACGATCTTCTGGTGCGCCTTCTCGACCTCTTCGCTGGTGAGCGTGTGGTCGTCAGAGCGATACGTGAGCGCAAAGGCCATGGACTTCTTGCCCACGCCCACGCGGACCGGATCGCGATAGACGTCGAACAGGCGCACGCCCTCGAGCAGCTTGCCGCCGGCGCTGGTGATGCGACGCTCAAGGTCCTCGCAGGTCACAGCGTTATCGACCACGATAGCCAGATCGTGCTCGACGGCCGGGTACTGCGAGAACTCGCGGTAGTTCTCCTGGTTGCGGGCACCCTTGATCAGCTTGTCCAGATCGAGCTCAAAGGCGACGACGACCTCGTCGATGCCGCAGGCCTCGCGCGCCTCGGGGTGGATCTCGCCGACCCAGCCCAGCACGGTGCCGCCGGACAGAACCTCGGCCGCGCGACCCGGCTGCAAGAAGGCATAGCTCTCGCCCTCGACGGGACGGAAGCGAACCTTCTCGATACGCAGCTGGGCAAGCAGCTCCTCCACGATACCCTTGCCATAGAAGAAGCGCAGCTTGCGGTATTTCATGTTCCAGGACTGCTCGCTCCACTGGCCCGAGAGCACGCCCGCCACGGACTTGGTCTCCTTGGGCAGGCTGGCGTTCTCGCGGCCGTGGAACAGGCTGCCCACCTCGTACAGGTGCACGTTGGGAGTGCCGTGGGCCTCGTTGTAGGCTACCGACTGCAAAAGGCCCGGCAGCAGCGAGCGGCGCATCTCGGTCTGCTCGGCAACCAGCGGGTTCATGAGCACCACGGAGCAGCCGCGACCCTCGGTGGGCATGCCGATCTTCTCCAGGTCGCCCGGGGCGGCAAAACCAAAGGTCGTGGTCTCGTTGAGGCCGCAGGCGCGCAGGATCTCGCCGACCTTGCGGGTGAGCTTTTGCTCGCGGGTCAGGCCGCCGATATGGTTCTTGGCAGCCGGGATGGTCGCCGTCACGCGGCCCATGCCCCACAGACGCAAGACCTCCTCGATCAGGTCGATCTCGCGCGGCAGGTCGGGGCGGAAGCTCGGCGGGGTGACCATGAAGTCCTCGCCGTCGCGCTCGACGGTGCAGCCCAGGCGGGTGAGCGAGCGCTCGATAAAGTCGGGCTCGATGTCGGCGCCGCAGATGGCGTGCACGCGGGCCAGGCGCAGCTTGATGCTGTCGATGGTCTTGGGCGCAGGGAACACGTCCACGTAGCCGGGAGCGACCTCGCCGCCGGCAATCTGCTCGATGAGCGCGCAGGCCACGTTGGCGACGTCCACGCAGCCGGTCTCGTCGACCTGGCGCTCAAAGCGGATGGAGGCGTCCGAAATCAGCGACAGGTCGCGGCTGGTGTGCGAGGTGCGGCCGGCGTTGAAGCAGGCGCTCTCGACCATCACGTCGACGGTGTCGTCCTCAATCTCGGAATCCATGCCACCCATGACGCCGGCCAGCGCCACGGGACGCTCGCCGTCGGTGATCAGGCCCATGCCGGCGTCGAGCGTGCGCTCCTCGCCGTCGAGGGTCGTGAACTTCTCGTCCTGCTGGGCGGCGCGAACCACCACGCGCCGTTTGCCCTCACGCTCGGCAAAGGTGTCAAGGTCAAAGGCGTGCAGCGGCTGACCGGTGAGCATCATCACGTAGTTGGTGATGTCGACGATGTTGTTGTGCGGGCGCACGCCCAGGGCATTGAGGCGCTTGACCATCCAGTCGGGCGACGGGCCCACCTTCACGTTGCGCACGATGCGGGCGACATAGCGGTCGCACAGGCCCTCGTCGGCAATCTCGACCGAAAGCTCGTCGTCCGTCGCGCGGCCGGTCTCGGCCTTGATGGCGGGCAGCTCAACGTGGAAATCGCGGTCGAAGATGGCGCCGGTCTCGCGGGCCATGCCGATCATGGACAGGCAGTCGGGGCGGTTGGGCGTGATCTCGCAGTCGAGCACGGTGTCGCTGGAGCCCACATACTCGGCAAACGGCATGCCGCAGGGCGTATCCTCGGGCAGAATCATAATGCCGGAGTGATCACCGCCCAGACCGAGCTCGCGCGCGGAGCAGTTCATGCCCATGGACACGACGCCGCGCAGCTTGCTCTTTTTGATCTTGACGTCGCCGGGCAGCACGGCGCCGATCATGGCCGTGACAATGTGGTCGCCGGCCTCAAAGTTCTGCGCGCCGCAGACGATCTGCAGCGGAGCGGGGTTGCCGTCGGCGTCGAGGTTCTTGTCGCCCACGTCGACCGAGCACACATACATGTGGTCACTATCGGGGTGCGGGGTCTTGGTGATTACCTGGGCGGTCACCACGTGGTCAAAGGACTCGCCCACGGTGTCGATCGCCTCGACCTCGGTACCGGTACGGATATATTCGTCCGAAAGGGTCTTGGGATCCTCCGGAATATCGATCATGGTCTTGAGCCAGTCGTAAGAAACACGCATCTAGCTCTCCTTTCATACTGAAAGCCTGCGAAGAGAGGCAGGTGGAAACTTCAACTTTGTGAACATTCCTTACAAAGCGAGGGTTGTCCAAGTGCGGCAGATCGGCCCGAAAGAGGAGCGCCGCGTACTTTGGTACGCAAGCGACGAATGAGCGCCGAGGTGCCGTGCTTGGGCAAGCCGCAGCCTAGAACTGATTCAAGAAGCGCATATCGCCCGTCATCAACGTGCGCAGGTCGGGCAGGTCGTAGCGCAGAGCCGCGACGCGCTCGGCGCCAATGCCAAAGGCGAAGCCGGTGTACTTCTCGGGGTCGATGCCGCAGTTGATAAGGACGTTGGGATCGACCATACCGCAGCCCAGAATCTCGATCCAGCCGCTGTGCTTGCAGAAGTTGCAGCCCTTGCCGCCGCACACGTGGCAGCTCACGTCCACCTCGCAGCTAGGCTCGGTGAAGGGGAAGAAGTGCGGGCGGTAGCGCGTTTTGCGGTCCTCGCCAAACATGCACTTAACAAAATAGTCGAGCGTACCCTTGAGGTCGCCGAAAGTAATGCCCTCGTCCACGACCAGGCCCTCGATCTGGTTAAACTGCGGCAGGTGGCAGGCGTCGGCCGTATCGGGACGGTAGACGGTGCCCGGGCAGATCATGTAGATGGGCGGCTTCTGCGACTCCATGGTGTGGATCTGCACGCCCGAGGTCTGGGTGCGCAGCAGCACGTCGGACTCGCCGTGGGCGTGCGCCTCGGGGTGCGCGACGCTGCCGGGGTTGTTGTCGACCACGTAGAAGGTATCGCGGGCCGAGCGGCTCGGGTGATCCATGGGAGCGTTGAGCGCGGTGAAGTTGTAGTAGGAGGTGTCGACCATGGGGCCGGACTCGACGGTGTAGCCGATGCCGCAGAAGATGTCCTCAGCCTCCTCGATGATTTGCTTGATCAGGTGCTGGTGGCCGATCTGCGGACGGATGCCCGGCAGCGTGATGTCGACGGCGTCGTGCTCCAGTGCGCGCTTGAGGGCGGCGGCCTTCATCTCGGTGTTGCGCTCGTCGAGCATGCCCTCAATCAGCTGGCGCATCTCGTTGGCTCGCTTGCCCATCACGGGACGATCCTCGGGGGCGAGCTTGCCCATCATGCGCATCAGGCCGGTGATGCGGCCCTTGCGGCCGAGCAGCTCAACGCGCGCAGCCTCGAGCTTGGCTGCGTCGTCGGCGCCTGCGACGAGCTCCTTGGCCTCTTCCTCGAGTTTGACCAGATCATCAATCAGACTCATGTCTTCCCTTTCGTCTCTCGCGCTCTCCGTTTGCCGAGGCGGCTGCCACCGTCTGGCGTTGTGAAAACGCGGCCCGGTTCGGTAATAAAAAAAACCGCCCTCGGGCATGTGCATTGCCCAAGGACGGTTGAATTCCGCGGTACCACCTTGTTTGACCCGGCGGATGTCTGGCCCGCCGCGCCCACTCTGTGCCCCTTGTCGCGAGGCTCACGGCTTCCCTACTGGGGCTTCGCCGCCGCTGGCCGCGTGCCCGTTGAGGTCGCTGCTCGGGAGTGAACGCTTGGCCCTTGTCACCGCAGGAAGGCTCGCAGCCCATGACCTTCCCTCTCTTGCCGGCGACGCGGCGGGCAAAACCCTCTCCGTCAACGCATTGGGCTATAGGATAACACATTTCGCGAGCACATCGCCGCGTTCCGTTTTGTTCGCACTGGGTACAAGGCAGGTAGCTGTGCAAACTGGCCGCACGCCCACCCGTGGCGTCCGGTCTGCGAGATCAAGGATATAGGTATGGGAAAGAAGTACGATAAGAAGGCCAAGCCCGCGGCGGGCAAGACGCCCAAAGGTATCAAGGTCGATAAGGCCGTCAAAAAATTCCGCAAGCTCGAAGGCAAACTGTGGACCCGCGAGTACCTGCTCAAGATTGCCGAGTTCGATGGAGCGACGATTGCTCCTGCCAACGGCGCAGCAGCGCGTGCCGACTCCATGGGCACGCTTGCCGGCGAGCATCACAAGCTGCTGACCAGCGAGAAGTCCGTTGAGCTCGTACGCTCGTTAGCACGCGAGACCGTCGCCGGCGGCAAAATCGACGACCCTCAGCTGCTCGACGAGATCCGTGTGCTCGGCCGCGATCAACGTGAGGCCAGTGCCATCCCCACCGAAGAAGCCGAGGCCTGGACCAGGCTCACCTGCGAGGCGGACGCCGTGTGGCACAAGGCCAAGGCAGCCAACGACTGGGCGAGCTTTGAGACCTATGTGGATAGAATCGTCGCCCAACTTAAGCATCAGGCCGAGCTCATGGACCCCAAGCGCGATCCATACGACGTTTGGCTCGACCAGTACGAGCGCGGCCTTTCCGCCAAGAGCTTCGACGCGTTTTGCGACGAGGTCAAGGCCACGGTCGTGCCGCTCGTGCACGCCATCGGCGAGCGCGGCCAGCAGCCGGCTGCCGACTTTTTGCACGCCCACGTGCCCGAGGCTGCCCAGCGCGCCATGAGCTTCGACCTCATGAAGCTCGTCGGCCTGAACCTGGACGACACCACGCTTGCCTTTACCGAGCATCCGTTTAGCGAGGGCTTTGCCGTGGGCGATGCGCGCATCGCGACGCACATCTACGAGAACGACTGTATCTCCAACGTCTTCAGCATCATCCACGAGGCAGGTCACGCCATGTACGAGCTGGGCGTGAACCCCGCCTATGCGCGCACGTGCCTGGAGGGTGGCACCTCCATGGGCATCCACGAGAGTCAGAGCCGCTTTTTCGAGAACACCGTGGGTCGCAGCCGCGCCTTTATGGAACCGCTGCTCGAGGTGCTGCGCCGCCACGCACCCGAGGTCTACGGCGACGTCGACGAGGACACGCTCTACCACGCCGTGAACATCGCGCAGCCTTCGCTGATCCGCACCGAGGCCGACGAGCTCACCTATCCGCTGCACGTTATGGTGCGCTACGAGATCGAGCGCATGCTGTTTGCCGGCGAGGCCACAGCCAAGGATATCCCCGCGCTTTGGAATCGCTTCATGGATGAGTACCTGGGCATTCCGGTTCCCGACGACACGCGTGGTTGCCTGCAGGATACGCACTGGAGCGGCGGCTCGTTTGGCTACTTCCCCACCTATGCGCTGGGCAGCGCCTACGACGCCATGTTCGTGCCGGCCATGTGCCGCGACGGCGTCGACCTTACCGGCGCCTGCGCGAGCGGCGACCTGACACCCGTCCGCGCCTGGCTGGGCGAGCACATTTGGCAGTGGGGCCGCGCCAAGGACGCGCCGGAACTCATCAAGGGCGCCTGCGGCATGGCGTTCGATGCCCGCTACTACTGCAGCTACCTGCAGGACAAGTTCACCACGCTGTACGAGCTGTAAGGATTGACCAGCACGCCATCGCCAACGCCAACCATGTTGACGCCGATGTCTTGGCAACGTCAGCGAAAACGGCCCCAAGCGAGCAAGGTGACGTGAAATGAAAGGGCGCTGACCTTCTGGTCGCGCCCTTGAAATTGAGCGTCAGATTGCCGCTTGGGGCCGTTTGCAGCGTCGAGCAGCTACGCGGTTTGGTAAAACCGCGTAGCTATAAAGCCTCAAGTGCGTTGGCGATGCGCTTCATGGCGGCATCGGCGGATGCTTGGTCGGGCGCCTCGGCCAGCACGCGGATAACCGACTCGGTTCCGCTCTTGCGCACGAGCACGCGGCCCTCGCCTGCCAGCGCAGCCTCGGCCTCGGCGATGGCGTTCTGCACGCCCATGTTCTCGAGCGCGGCGTCCTTGTCCGCCACGTGCACGGCCACCTGCGCCTGCGGCAGCAGCTTGCACGGAGCCGTGAGCTGCGAGAGCGTCTCGCGCTCGGCACGAATCACTTCCATCACGCGCAGTGAGGTCATAATGCCGTCGCCCGTGCGCTCGATATCGCCAAAGATCGTATGGCCCGTCTGCTCGCCACCCAGGCTGTAGCCGCCCTCTCGCATCTTGGCATACACGTGACGGTCGCCCACGCCGCTGGTCACGGCGCTCAGACCGGCAAGCTCCAGCGACTTGACCAGGCCAAAGTTGCTGGCAATCGTCGGCACCACGGTACCGCCCGAGAGTCGCCCGTGCTTGTTCAGATACACGCCGCACACGTACAGGATCTGGTCGCCGTCTACCACGCGACCGCGCTCATCCACGGCCAGGCAGCGGTCGGCATCGCCGTCGTAGGCAAAGCCCACGTCCAGGCCCTGCTCCACCACATGGCGCTGCAGACGCTCCATATGCGTGGAGCCGCAGTCGACGTTGATGTTAAAACCATCGGGCGCGGCGTTGATCACGCGCACGTCGGCACCGAGCGCGTCAAACACCGGCTTGGCCACCGAGGAAGCCGAGCCGTTGGCGCAGTCAATACCGATCTTGACGCCCTGCAGCGAAAAGTTCGCGCTGGCGATGAGCGAAGCAATGTAGCGGTTGCGGCCCTGCATGTAGTCCACCGTGGCGCCGATGTGATTGCCCGTTGCCAGCGGCACCTCGCTCTTGCCATCGATGTAGTCCTCGATGAGCTCCAGCACGTCCTCGTCCATCTTAAAGCCGTCGCTGTTGACGAGCTTAATGCCGTTATCGCAAAACGGGTTGTGGCTCGCGCTGATCATGATGCCGCAATCGAAGCAGCCCTCTACGGTCTGATGCGCCACGCCCGGCGTGGGGATCACGTGCAGCATGTAGGCGTCCGCGCCACTCGCGACCAAGCCACTCACCAGCGCCGCCTCGAACATATAGCTCGAGCGACGGGTGTCCTTGCCCACGATGACGCGCGCCTTGCGCTCACGGTTGGCGCCGTAATACCAGCCCACAAAACGGCCAATCTTATAAGCGTGCTCTACCGTCAGCCCAACGTTGGCCTCACCGCGAAAGCCGTCGGTGCCAAAGTACTTCATGCGCTCTCCTTACAAAATAGGGGCGAACAGATTGCCTGTCCGCCCCAAAATGGTACTCGATTATCTGCGCTACCAGAAAAACCCTACGCCGACGCGCTGTCGCGAGCCGCCTGGCATGTAGGAGTCTGACGCAGCGTAAGCGGCTTGTCCCCCGCCTCGGCCGACGTGGTCAGCGTATACGTGATCGTCGTCGTCTCGCCAGCATGCAGGTCAACGGTGCCCGAATAGAAGGGGATTCCATGCCACGTAGTGGCACCAAGACCAAACTGGGTGCCCTCAACCGTAAGGTCACTGACGTTGCCGCCCGTCGGGGCAAACAGTGAGACATTCAGGCGTTCGTCGTCGCGCGCGGCATCGGGCGCGCTCGCCGCGACGTAGTCGGGCAGTTTGCCGGCCTCCTCCTGCGTCATGATGTTCGTCAGGGTAACGGTGATGCGATAGGAGCACGTGCCGTCGCCGTTCTTCACGCCCTGGCCAATCTGCGTGTCGGCGTTCAGGTACCAGTCGAGCTTGGAGAAGCTCAGGTTGTTAAAGTAAACGCCGGCAACAGGATCGGCACTCGGGTCATCCGGATCGGGCAGCGAAGCGTCAATGCCCGTCTCTTTGATGGCATTCTGCTCATCATCGTTTCTCATCCACGCGATCAGGCGGCCCTCTTCGGCACCGCGCTCAACGGCGCTGACAAGCTTCGCAACATCGACATCGCCGATACCGCCAAGGATCTTGTCGAAGGCAGCGCTGGCGACGGATGCAAAGATGCCGTCAGACTCCTCGACCGGATAGTTCCAGTACACATCGTGCATGAGGACCTTTGCGGCGTTGGTGCCGTCGACAACCGTTCCGTCGGGCAGTGACACGTTACCGACCAGGCCCAGCAGATACTGCAGGAACACCGGGTCGATACCGATGACGCCATCAACGTCCTGTCCATACTGGGACTTCCACAGCGCGGCGACACGCTGCGAGTTGCGGGGCCAATCAGGCGAATAGGTATTGCCCGAGTTGTACAGGTTACTGTGGTTGCCGAACAGCGCCTCATCCTCTTCGTCGACGCTCTCGACTGCCTCATCCTCGCTGAGTCCAATGCGGGGAACAAACTCGCCAATCGACATCTGGCCGTCAGTGACCGAAATCAGGCCCTGCGAACCGCCAAAGCCGCCGCAAGCACGAATCTCGACGTTGTTCATGGCGTACATAAGGTAGTTGCGCGTCTGGCCGTTGGCGCCGAGCATCTGGGGAAGAACGGGGGCGACCTTCTCCGCCGCGTCAACCGCGCCGTTGAGGGTGGCAAAGCCGTCCTTGACCTTATCGACCAGCTCGGTCACCTGAGAAATATGAGTATCGCCAATACCCTGAATCTTCTCGTTGGCGCTCTTGAACACCTTGGAGCTATCGGAAAGCGAATCGGCGACCGCCTGCAGCGCGGACACGTTAATCATGCCGTCCTGAAACAGCTTGCCGGGCGTGGCCTGCGAAAGGTTATCGGCCATGGGAACCAGCGCGTTGCTTGAGACATCGGACAGGGCATCAATCATGGTGCGGGCTGCGTTGATGTCACTGCCATACACCGGGATAAACGAAGCCGCCGTCCACAGCGGGCTCGAAGTCTCCGCCTTCATGCTGTCGCAGAGCTCATCGATCTTCTTCGCGTCGTCAGGCAGCGTCGAAAAATCGCCCGACGTGACCTTGTCCTTAAGGCCGCCGACGATCTCGACAGCCTCCTTCGCTTCGCTCTTTACGGTCTTTGCCGAGTTAAGCAGCATAAAGCCACTTGCGCCAAGCACAACGAGAAGCACCGCGACTACAGCGGCAATAATGGCGCCAGTGTGACGCTTTTTGCGCTCGCCCTTGCGATGGCGATGACGGACCAGACCGTCAGAGGTCGAACTCGACGAAGCGTCGCTACCGTAGTTCAAGCCAAAATCGTAATAATCTTCCTTGGAACCCGAGCCCGCAAACTCGGCACCGCTATCATCCAGGCGGGCGAACGTGCCAGTCTCGGAGGCGCCGGCGTAAATCGTGCCAAGGTTACCCGTAAGCCCCGCGTCACCGGCAGAGGGAGTATTGTTGTCGGCCTTGCCGGCATTAACGTTGCCGGCGGCATTCGCGGCGTTGGCAGCACCTGCGTTGTTCGCAGGTACCGAAGGAGCCCCGCTCGGCTGCGACGCAGAGGTTGCACCGCCCGCAAAGACATTCCCTCTTGCACGGCCGGTCTTTTTTGCCTTTTGAGACTGCTCGTACAGAGCGGTAAACATCGCCGTCTCGCCCGGGGACACGCGCTTACCGGAACCGCCCTGTCCAGCGCCGCCCGGCGTGCCGGCCTTACCAGCCCCGTTCGGACGCGGCGGAACTGCAGGACGGCCGCTATCGCTACCCTTAAAGTGATTACCAGCCATAAAGAAATCCTCGCAATTGAGTCGCAATGAAAAAGTCCATAACGTTACTAGTTTATGGCATTTTGAGCATCGACAGCTAAACTCCAGACACGGACATCAATTGGCGAAAATGCGGCACAACACCTTTTCCGTCTTGGCAGCGGCACCAGCTACACCGTGAGGAACATCATCACGATGATCATGGCAAAGCCGATAAGGTCGGTCGGCAAAAACACCGTGCCCAGCATAACGGCGCTGGTGATGGTCGCCGAGACGGGCTCCACAGTTCCGATGAGGCTCGCGCGCACCGAGCCGATGTCCTTAACGCCCTGCATATAGAGCATGTAAGCAAAAAACGAGCCGATAACCACGAACACCGCGAGCGCCTCGATGCCGGCAGCGTCGAGCGCCGGCATATGCGCCCAGGGCTGCACGAAGACGCACGAGACCACGCCCGCCGTGAGCATTGCCGAGCCCGTGACGATGGGGCTGCCGTATTCGGGCAGGATCTTGGCGGGAATCACCGCCATACACGCGGCGCTGACCGCACACATAAGACCTGCTGCCAGGCCAAGCGGCGAGATATTCAGGCTGGTGGGGTCGCCGCCGGTGGCGATTAAAAAGGTTCCACCCAGAGCCAGGCCAATGCCGATGACTTCGCGAGTACGCGGCATGCGGCAATCGATAGCGCAGGTGTAGCCCATGATGATAACGAGCTGCAGGCACTGGAGCACCGTCGCGGTTCCGGCGTTCGTCAGGCGCACGGCCGAAAGATAGCAAAACTGGTTGAACAGCAGGCCAAAGACGGTAAAGAGCAGCAGCTGCTTGCGATCGGCGGGTGTGGTCCAGAGCTTAATCAGGCGCTCGCGGTCGCGCGTAACAACCACGGCCATAAAGAGTAGACCGGCGAGAATCTGACGCACGCTCATAAGCCACAAGGTGTCGACGTGGTAGGTATCGAACAGAAAGCTCGCGCTGGTGCCCGAGAAGCCCCAAAACGAACCGCCCACCAGCGTAGCCAAGACGCCCGTGATCATCTTGTGCGTCGAAGCGCTGTTCAGGCGCTCGCGCCAGGCGCGGCGGGTGCTACGGCTGAGCTCGTCGGTGCCCTCGGGCACATCAATGTTCGATATATCGGTCATCGGCACCGAAGCCCCTGCGCCTTCGACCTGCTCGACACACTCTTTGCTCATTCCACTCCCCCGAAACAGCCTGGAAACAATTCGGCTTACCTTACCACGGCGAAGGCACCAGCTGGAGGCTTGTCCGCTTATCGGTAGGACAATTCCGCAGGCGTCTTTCCATAGCTCGATACCGCAATGGCCTTGCATTATGCGACAGCCAAATCGCGGCAGCAGGCTCTTTTGAAATGGATACGACAAAGCCCCCGAATTCCACAATTCCACAATGTAAGCGATTTTTAAAAATGTTCTTGCCACCGAGTTCAGGCTCCGTTATATTATCCCTTGCGCGCTTGCGCACCCTTGATCGGGCGTTTAGCTCAGGGGGAGAGCGCTTCCCTGACACGGAAGAGGTCAGAAGTTCAAATCTTCTAACGCCCACCAAATGTTCGCAGCCCAGAGGCTATATCCTCTGGGCTGTTTTGTTTTATGTCGCCAAATCTGCTGGCGGTTCCAACCGCCCAAATGTGCGCCAACAGCGCCAATGCGGCGTTATGTGAAACGATAAAGTACCTCATGGCGCGAAGATAGCACGCACGCCGGCGGCCGGCGGTCCTGTTAAGTTTCCGGTAAACGACCGGCGGCTTTTCGCCGTGGTGCGTCCAAAGTGCTCATTCGCCGGCGTCTTAACCGCAATCCGCCAAGCTTTTGGCAAGGTTGCCGCCCAACTGGCCAAAAGCCGACCATCTACTTGCCAATCTATCCATCGGCATAACCAATCAGTCCGCACCGCAACTTCTCAGCAAAACGCCGCGATGTCTGCGCCCTGCGGTATCCTTGAGCCACTTGCACCTGCAGCACCAAGGAGCCGCCATGCGCACCGAGCTCGATGTCCCCTTTTCGCACAAAGAAGAAGCCAAGGCACTGGGTGCCAAATGGGACCGGACCAAGAAGGTCTGGTATGTACCCAGCGGCGTCAACCCCGAGCCCTTTGCCGAGTGGCTGCCCGGTGTTGACCGATCCGACCCCTCGGCGCCGTATATATATCTAGTACTGGGCAAGCGCGAATGCTGGAAGTGTCACAAAGAGACCTCGGTCGCGGCCTTCGGCATTCCCTATCGAACCGATAACGACGAGAGCATCGCCATCGCGCACGCGCCCAACGAAGCCGGGCACATTGCCATCGACACGGCCAGAGCCAACGCACTCGCCATCGTGCCCGCTCTTGGCTGCGTGCCGGGCGAGATCCGCGACTACCTTCATAAGCGCTGCGGCTACAAGCCCGTAGGAGCGCGAGCTTCCAAAGCCCCGTCGCTCGGCAACACGTGCACCAGTTGCGACGCGCTGCAAGGCAGCCGCTATCTGTTCGAGGAGCCCTCGTCCCCGTTTGCCCTCACTGCCATCAACAAGCTGCCGGCACTGGAGTTTGTGCGCGTCGAAGTTGCCGGCGTCTTTGGCGTCCCGGCCACGCGCACCGACTTTGACCAAGCGCTCTTTACCTGGGCACGCGACCATCACGCCGAGTTCCACAGGCAACTCGGTGAGGGGGTTTATTTGTAGAGACGAAGATGCCTTCACAGCCAGCTCCTCCGCATCACCTATCCCTCGTCGCCGGCGTCATACACGATATCGAGGCCACAAACAGGGCATTTCTCCGGATACACCGGCATATGAACGCCTGTCTGTTTTCTCACTTCGTCGCTGAGTCTGTCACGCGCATCGATGAACCGAATGTCGAGACACGGTATTTGCGAGCCGCAGCAAGGGCAGGTGACAGCAAACGACCCGCAATCAACTTCTACGCCCGGAAACATATTGTTGTCGATAAGGGCACGCGGCAGTTTTCCGTACTTCCCCATCACGATATCGCCTCGCCAGCTCACGCTCGCTCCCTTCCCGTTATTCAAACCAGGAAGAGCATGCACCAGCAAGTGCGCGCGAGATTGCATCGCCACGCGATCCGATCAAACAACACGATCGTAAAAGACCGCCAAAGCCAAATACGCTAATACGGCAGAAGCCCCGCCTTTTCACGCTTCTTTTCCGAGCGATCGAACTCAATGCGATGGGCCTCAAGAAACACCGTATTGGGTCCAAACCATCCGTTTTCGGGCTCGAACCGTTCAACAAACGCAAGGCCGAGCACCTTGTAGCCCACCTCGGTTGCAAATATGACTCCGACTGGAACGCCACATTCCATGCAGTTGAGCATTTTACGGTTGTAATTCTGGTCTCGAAAACCAACGGTACCCGGCGCTTGAACCGAGTACTTAATGACCCACGTACCATCGTCCAAATAGAGCGGAGGCACATCGTTGATGCTCTCGGTTTGCCGCTGGCGCGCTTGTACCCCGCTGCCCCACTCCCCTGTATACTGATGTAGCACGTGTTTCATCCGGGCTTGTTGGGCCGGGTCGTTCATGGGAGGTTCTTGTGGCTGTTTCGAATCCGCCTAAGGGAAGCGTTTCTTCTTCGTCCATCAAGCCGGTTACGCGCAAGGCCGTGCGTTGCCAGCGCGAGGTCGCTTGGCTTGTCACGCAGGCGGCGGGCAGGCTTGTGGCGACCACTCAGGACGTCAATGCGCCTACGCCGAGCTTTGTGTTAGCGGCGGCGCTGGATTTTGTGCGCCAATTGGAGCTTGCCGCGCAGGATGCCAACGGCCCCCTCGACTACCAGAACGTTATGGCGCCCGACCTGCAAACGTTCTGTCGCATGACCAAATTGCCTGCCGCGCCCAATGCGCTTTCGGACGCAGGCTACATGTTTACGCTTTCGGGCGCGGACCTTATCCGCGACATCTATGCATACTGCAGCGAGCTCGCCGAGCGCCACGTCTTTGACGCTGCTGAAGTCAAACCGGGATATGTCATCAAGCTGGTTCTTAGGCTGTTCTTGATGGACGGGTTCGGGGCCATGCCGGCGTAAGCCGAGTCTTTAGCATCACCGTCGACTGGGCAACAACCGCTTTACCTTAATGGACGCCAATCGAGGGTCGATTATTGGGTCGCCTCGTCCACTAACGCATCTATCCCACGCGCTCCGACAGTCGATACTTGCGGTTGCGGCTCGTCGCCGGCGCCGTGGGCTCAAGCTCGCCTTGAGCAATGAGCGCGTTGACGCGCGACCTAACCTGGGAAATTGTGAGCCCTGTGCGCTCTGCCAGCTCGCGCGTCCCCAGCTCGCCGTAGTGTTTGAGTGCCGTCACAATTAAGCCCCCGCCATGATCGACCGGCTCGATCTTTGAACGGTAAAGTACGACCTTGAACCGATCGAACCCCGGGCAGAACAGGGGCTCGGCCAGACCATGCGCGCGCATGGCATCGATCATCATCGGGATGCCCGAGCCATTGCCCTCAGCCGGCGAACCTGCGCCATCCGGCAGCGGGACAATCGACATGAGCTTCACAAGCGTCGCGTTACGGCATCGGGAGCTGCCGTCAAACAAGTTCTCGCGAGTCTTTCCCCCGTAAAGGCCGCCAGGATTCGTCACCTCGACACGATCGTCAAAGACGTCGACGGCAATCGATTGTCCACAGAACCGATCCCCGTATTCTCGATGGATTACGGCGTTGGCGATTGCCTCGCGCAGAACCTCCTCGGGAATCTCAAGCGAGTCGACACGCGAGACGCCTTGGACGGTCGAGGTTCGCCGCAAATTCTTGGCGACGGCTACGACGGCATCCGAGATCATCTCGCCCAACGTTCCCTCACAGATTGTGCGGTCCATGAACCTCAGCGACCCCGCCATGCCCTTCTGAGTTCCCGCATGGACAGCCACGTCAATGAAGAGCTTGGGATAGAACTGCTGAGGGTAGGTGCCCACAACTAGGAGTCCAGCCTTGGTGACATTGCCCTGGGAATCAAGGATATTTAGGCGCTCCAGCTTCGTTTGTTTGTCCGGCGCGCCGCGCATTGCCCGGGGCGTCAACGAGAAAGCCCGATCTATCGTACGGTCGACCAGCGTCTCGTCGAGATTGTCCGCGCCCGCACCCGCCACCGCGTCGCGATCGCTCGGAGTCGCTCGACCGTATGACGCCAATGCGAGCACCTCAGTCGATGAAAGCGGCACATCTTTGTCATCGATGCGCTTGTAGCTGCCGCCCTGGGCGCCCCGCTCTATGACATAGCAGGGCTTGCTCGACGGATCGAGCTCCTCAATCGTAATGACGAGAACGATGACGCCCTGAAGCTCCACTCGCTCGATCGTGTATTTAGGCGGATTGGCCAGCTTTCCTCGACCGCCCGCATCACCCATGCCTGACACAAATTGGTTGAGCACTTTCTCGGTCTCGAAGTTCTCAACCGGGACAAAACCTGCGCGCTCACTCACTCCGAGCACGATGATTCCGCCGGCAGTGTTCGCGAATGCGCTCACCGTTTCCCATACGTCGCGGGAAAGCGTCGTGGCGCTCTCCTTCACTTCGACGTTAAGATCATCCGAGCCCATACGCCTTAAAGACTCAAGCAGACCGGTCAGCTCGTTTTCGTTCATCTGCACGTCCTTTCGCTCGGTCCTGCGGAGAATGCCGCGGATAGATTTCCCTCGTCTCTCAGTTATCTCTCGTAATTATCTCTCATTTATCTCTCTATCTCTCGGCTTAGAGATAAGAGATAGATAGAGATGGAATGTCTACCATTTGCTTCATTTATACATATTTTTGCTGGTAGAACAATCGGTATTGAGACAATACCATGATTGCCCGTCTCTTTGCTGCTCAGTTATCTCTCATAATTTTCTCTCATCTTCCTGTCATCTCTCATATTAGAAACGAATGAGAGACGAGAGATACGCGAGTGATGGACGAGCGAGGATTTCCGGATATCCACTCTCGTTTGGCGAGTGTCCAATTTTCCACGCACGTGCGGCGGGCACGCGGGACCTATGCCCAATCCGGCTGCATCGTCTCCAGTTCGCCGCAGGGTCGCGGCCCCATATGGGTATACTCTCGTGGATTCGACTCGATTCGCCCCCGCTGGGGCGTCAAAGGAGACTGCATATGCCCACTACCTCAACCGACCCGCGCGCCGCTGCTGCCGCGCTGCTGGTGCCCGGCACCACCTGTCACGGCTTTGCCGTCGAGCGCTGCGAGACCGTGCCCGAGCTCGACTCGGACGCCTACGTGCTGCGCCACACCGCATCGGGCGCTCGCCTGCTATACCTGGCATGCGACGACGAAAACAAGGCCTTTGCCATTGGCTTTAAGACGCCGCCGGCCGATTCCACCGGCGTGTTCCATATTCTTGAGCACTCGGTGCTGTGCGGATCGGCCAAGTTTCCCGTCAAGGAGCCATTCGTCGACCTGATCAAGAGCTCCATGCAGACGTTCCTCAACGCCATGACCTACCCCGACAAGACCATCTACCCCGTTGCCACCACCAACGAGCAGGATCTGTACAACCTGATGGACGTGTACCTGGACGCGGTGTTTAACCCGGCCATCTATACCAAGCCCACCATTTTTGAGCAGGAGGGCTGGCACTACGAGCTGGACCTGCCGGAGGGCGCCGAGGGCGAGGGCGACGGCAGCTCCGCGAGCCTGCGCGAGGGCACGCTGCGCTATAACGGCGTGGTGTTCAACGAGATGAAGGGCGCGCTGTCCGACCCCATGAGCGTGCTGGACGACGCCGTCAACGCCGCGCTCTATCCCGACACCGCCTATGCGCACGAGAGCGGTGGCGACCCGCGCGCGATCCCCGCGCTCACCTACGAGCAGTTCCTGGACACGCACGCGCGCCACTACAATCCTTCCAACTCCTATATCACGCTCTACGGTGACCTGGACGTGGACCGCGCGCTGGCCTTTTTGGACGAGCGTTATCTGTCGCAGCCGAGTGCCGCGAGTCGCCGCATGGACGCTGCCGTCGCTGCCGGCGAGGACCCGTCCACGCTGGCACCCAATCCGCTGGGCGTGCAGGCACCCGTGACCTGCGAGTACAAGCGCGTCGAGATGGCCACTACACCCGAGAACGCCCTGGTGGGCTTGGGCCTGGTGCTGGGCAGCGCGCTCGACCGCAAACGCACGATCGCGGCGGATATCCTGTTTGAAGCACTGCTGGGTTCCAACGAAGCGCCGGTTAAGAAGGCCATTCTGGCCGCCGGCCTGGGCGGCAACGTGGTGAGCTACACCGCGGCCGAGAGCCTGCAGCCCTACGAGCTCATCATGCTGCAAAACGCGCAGCCCGGCGTGGCGCGCGAGCTGCGTCGCGTGTTCCAGGACGCCTGCCGCGACCTATGCGAGCATGGCGTTCCGCGCGAGCGCCTGGAAGCCATCATCAGCAGCAACGAATACGACCTGCGCCAGCGCGACTACGGTATCGCCGACGGCGTGGCCATTGCGTGCGACGCGCTGAGCACATGGCTCTACGATGACGACGCCGCGACGCTGGCGCTCAAGTACGGTCCAGTGTATGAGGAGCTGCGCGGCGACCTGGACGGCAGCTACTTTGAGGACCTGCTGCGCGAGCTGGTGCTGCAGAACGATCACATGGCACTGGTCGAGCTGGTGCCGGTGGACGCCGCCGAGGGCGCGGAGATCGCCGAGGCCGCCGAGCTGGCAGCCAAGCGCGATGCCATGACCGATGCCGAGCTGGCCGACGTGGTCGAGCGCACAGCTGCGCTGCGTGCCGCGCAGGAGGCCGAGGACACGCCCGAGGCCAAGGCCACGCTGCCGCGCCTGCGCGTGTCCGACATTGGCGAGGCGCGCCCCGAGCCTCCGCTGGTCGTAGACACGACTGCGCCCATCCCCTGCCTGCGCCACGACATCCCCACCAACCGCCTGGCCTACGCCATGCAGTATTTCGACCTGAGCTGCGTCGCGTTTGAAGACCTGCCCTATGTGACGCTGCTCTGCCGCCTGCTCAAACAGCTGCCCACGAGCGAGCACTCGGCCGAGGAGCTCGACAACTTGCTCGCCGGCAAACTGGGCTTTTTGAGCTTTACGACCGAAGTCATGACCCAGCCCGACGTGGACGGCGTGCGCCCCTACCTGCTGGTGAGCGCCGGCGCCCTGTCCGAGAAGATCGACGCACTGGCGAGCCTGCCGCGCGAGGTGTGGTCGAGCACGCTGTTGCTCGATGCCGACGCCGACCGCGTTCGCGACGTGCTCACGCAGATTCGCATTGGGCTTGAGCAGGGCTTTATCAACAACGGACACTCGGCGGCGCTCGGTCGCGCGATGAGCTACAGCTCGCCTTCGGCCGTGGTGCGCGAGCAGCTCTCGGGCGTGGACTTCTACCTGTTCCTGCGCGATCTGCTCGAGCACTTTGACGAGCGACTGGACGACCTGCGTGCCAAGCTTACCGCGCTGGCAGACCGCATCTTTGTGGCCGATGACTGCATGGCGAGCTTTACCGGCAGCGATGAGGACTTTGACGCGTACTGGGATGCCGCGGGCGACCTGGGGCTTGGCGCGGGCGACGGCGCTGCCAGCGGCACGCTCGTGGTGCCGGAGCCGCGCGACCGTCACGAGGCGTTCGTCATCCCCAGCGACATCTGCTTTGCGGCGCGCGCGTGCGACCCGCGCCGCCTGGGCATCGACGTGACGGGTGCCTGGGCGGTTGCCGCCAACGCGCTCTCCTACGACTACCTGTGGAACGAAATCCGCGTGAAGGGCGGTGCGTACGGCTGCGGATTCCGCGCAGCCGGCGAGCGCCAGACGGCGTTCTACACCTACCGCGACCCGGCAATCGACCCCTCGATTGAGCGCGTGGCGCGCGCAGGCGAATGGATCGGTAGCTTTGAGCCCGACGAGTCCGCCTTCGAGGGCTTTATCGTGAGCTGCGTGAGCGGCATGGACGCGCCCGTGAAGCCGTACGCGCTCACCAAGCGCCGCAACACGACCTACCTGGCCGGGCTCGATCCGCATGCGCGCGAGGAGCGCCGCGCCCAGATGCTCGCCGCCACGCCCGGTGAGCTGCGCTCGCTCGGCGCCGACGTGACGCGCATCGCAGCCGAGTCGCCCACCTGCGTCTTTGGCGGCCGCGAAGTCATCGCCAAGAGCAACGCCGACTTCAACGTAGTCGACCTGCTGGCATAACCACAGCAAGCAAAACCGCCACAAAGGAGACAGCACCTTCGTGGTGGTTTTGCCGTCTTCATCGCGTTTGCCCAGATAAAGCCTGCCAAAATAAACCTGTCCCTTTTTGGTAGGTTTGGGAGAGGGAGCCGGGATGGACAAGGCTGAGTTGCGGCGGGCGGTGATTGCTCGGCGCGATGCTCTCGATTTGGATGTGCGGGCGGCGAAGTCTGCTGATATCTGTGCACGGCTGGTTGAGCTGCTGGGCCGCTTGGATGCCGCGGCGCCGCGCACCGTTGCCGTCTACGCCGCGATGGGTTCCGAGGTAGACCCTGCCGCGTTTGCCGCTGCGGCCGCCACGCGCGGCTGGCACGTAGTCTATCCGTGCATGCTCTCGGCAGCAGACGCCGTGGCTTGTGGCCAGCGCATGTGTATGCGGGCAGTTGCCGCCGACGATGCGTCCGCGGCTCCGTTTATCGCCCACCCCACGAAGGCCTTTGCGGCCACGGACATCGACAGTAACCGCTTCCCTATCGTGCCTGCCGAAGCTCTCGACATGATCGTCGTGCCGCTCGTGGCCTTCGACCAAACCGGCGCGCGCCTGGGCTACGGCGGCGGCTGCTATGACCGCTACCTGCCCATGCTCTCGCCCGCATGTCAAATCATCGGCATCGCCTTTGACGAGCAGCACGTCGACCACATCCCCATCGATGTCCACGACCTGCCGCTACCCCACATCATCAGCGCCTAACGGCTGGTGCACCTCCCGGCGGCCTAGTGCTCCTCGCCGGCGCGGGCCAGGTCGTAGGGCGTGGTCTGGTAGACGTAGTAGTTGAGCCAGTTGGTGTAGAACAGCTGAGCCTGGCTGCGCCAGACGTTGCGCGGCTCGGCGGTGGGGTCGTCGCCCGGGAAGTAATGCGCCGGCACCTCCGGGTTGAGCCCGCGCTTCACGTCGCGCTCGTACTCCAGGCGCAGCGTGTCGGTATCGTACTCGGGGTGGCCAAATACAAAGAAGCGACGGCTGTCGGTCGACTTGACGATGTACAGGCCCACCTCGTCGGACACGGCCACGACCTCAAGCTGCGGCTCGGCCTCCACGTCCTCGCGGCGCACATCGGTGTTGCGCGAATGCACGGCATAGAAGCGGTCGTCGAAGCCGCGCACCAGCGGGCTTTGCGACTTCACCAGATGATGCTCGAACACGCCGCTCGCCTTTGCCGGCAGATCGTACTTCTGAATGCCGTAATGATGGTACAGGCCGGCCTGCGCGCCCCAGCAAATGTGCAGCGTGGAATGCACGTGCGTGGTGGACCAATCCATGATCTGGCAGAGCTCGGGCCAGTAGTCGACCTCCTCGAACGGCATCTGCTCCACCGGCGCGCCCGTGATGATCAGGCCGTCGTAGTGGATGTCGCGGATGTCGTCGAACGTGCGATAGAACGTCTCCAGGTGGCCGGCGCTCACGTGCGTGGCCTCGTGCGTTTTCGTGCGCAGCAGGTCCACCTCCACCTGCAGCGGCGTGTTGGAGAGCTTGCGCATGATCTGCGTCTCGGTGGCGATCTTGGTGGGCATGAGGTTGAGGATGAGCACGCGCAGCGGACGGATGTCCTGGTGCAGCGCGCGGTACTCGGTCATGACAAAGATGTTCTCGCTCTCGAGCTGCGCGGCGGCAGGGAGGGCGTCGGGGATGCGAATGGGCATGGATGCTCCTTACGAGTCAGTTGCAGTTATGGTACAACGAGCGGCCCCATCCGCGCGAGTACATCGCCCAGCGATGCCGTCAGCGGCCCAAATCACTCCAAAAGTAGAGATTAAGGCATGCCCAAAAATCTATGGCGCTTTAGCCTAGCAAAGTGGCAGCAGGACGCTACAATGGTTCGACGCGAAAAACTCGGCCGAAAGGATACGTATATGTACCAGACGCGTAAGATCGGTGTGGTCGGCCAGGGCCACGTAGGAGCACATGTCGCCAACAGCCTGCTCATGCAGGGCATTGCCGATGAGCTGTACCTGTGCGATATCAACGAGGCCAAGGTGACGTCCGAGGTCCAGGACCTGCGCGACTCCCTTTCGTTTGTCCCGTACAACACCAAGATCGTCAACTGCTACGACCACTACGAGGAGCTTGCCTGCTGCGACGTCATCGTCAACGCCGCCGGCAAGGTCGCACTGGCCGCCGGCAACCGCGACGGCGAGCTGTTCTTTACCACCGACGCCGCCCGCACCTTTGCCAAGCGCATCGTCGACGCCGGCTTTGACGGCATCTTCGTGAGCATCTCCAACCCCTGCGACGTCGTGTGCACCGAGCTGTGGCACCTGACCGGCTACGATCCCAAGAAGATCATCGGCTCGGGCTGCGGCCTGGACTCCGCCCGCCTGCGCACCGAGATCTCCAAGAAGGTCGGCGTGAGCCCCAAGTCCATCGACGCCTACATGATCGGCGAGCACGGCTTTAGCCAGCTGGCCGCCTTTAAGGCCGCAACCATCGCCGGCAAGAGCCTCAACGAGCTTCAGGCCGAGAACCCCGACAAGTATGCCTTCGACCACATGGAAATCGAGGAGCTCGCGCGCAAGGGCGGCTACGTAACCTACCAGGGCAAGCAGTGCACCGAGTACGCCGTCGCCAACTCCGCCGCGCGCGTCTGCGCCGCCGTGCTGCACAACGAGCACGCCGTGCTTTCGGCATCCACGCTCATGACCGGCCAGTATGGCGAGGAGGGTATCTTTACTTCCCTGCCGTGCGTGATCGGCGCCGAGGGCGTCGAGGAGGTCTACACGCTCGACCTGTCCGAGCACGAGCTCGAGGGCTTCCACAAGAGCTGCCAGCACATTCGTGACAACATCGCCCAGCTCGACTGGTGGGATGCCGAGGCCTACGACGCCAAGTAAGCGTCGGTTGCCGCGACACCTCGCTCATACGGACGCCATGCAAAGCGGGCCGTGCCGGAAATCCCCGGCACGGCCCGCTTTTTGACTCACACGACACGCTTGCGAATCGAAGGTGAATACTTTTCCCGGTACCTAGTACTGCTCGATGCCCATGTAGCGACGAACCTCGGGGCTGTGGTCGAAGACCTTGCCGCGGGCGGCGCGCAGCTCGCAGCTCATCGCGTAGAAGAAGATCGGCTCCAGGAACGAACGCACGCTGGCAGGCACCTCGCCCACGCCGTACTCAAGCGCGTCGAGCACCATAATCGTATCGGTGTGCGTGCTGAGGAACGCCAGCGCGCGCTCCTCCATGGGGCGGCACTCGCCCGATCCGAGCTGCACAAAGTAGAACACGCCGGGCTCGGTGGCCTCGAACGGGCCGTGGAAGTACTCGCCGGAGTGGATGTAGCAGCAGTGCTGCCACTGCATCTCCATGAGCGAGCAGATCGCCATGGCGTAGGTCTGGCTAAAGTTGGGGCCGGAGCCCAGGATATAGAAGAACTCGTGCTGCTGGCAGAGCTCGGCAAAGCGGGCGCCCAGCTCGGCGTTGACCTTCTCACGGGCGGCGGGCAGCAGCGCATCCATCTGCTTGAGGCCCTCATACATGTCGGCGAGTGCCTCGTAGCCTTCCTGCTGGTCGAGCAACTCGGCGGCGATCAGAGCGCCGATGCCCTGCGGCACCTCAGCCTGCGACACACCCTCACCCCACGGATAGACCCAGGTAGTCCACTTGCCGTTGTCGATCTTTGAGCCCTCGCAGTCGGTAAGGGCAATGACCTCGGCACCGGCGGCCAGCGCCATCTCGCAGCCGTCGACGACCTCCTGCGTGTTGCCGCTGTGGCTGCAGGCGATGACGAGCGACTTCTCGCCAAGACTCTTGGGAGCCATCAGGCAAAACTCGCGCGCCGTGTAGACCGTCGAGGTAAACGTGGTGGCCTCACGCTTGAGCAGTTCGTTGGCCGGCATCAGGTCGATCATCGAACCGCCACAAGCGATCCAAAAGACGTTCTCGATCTTGCCCTTGCGCTCGATGATTTCCTGAACCAGATCATGTGCGTTCATGCTGATGCTCCTCCTTGTGGGGCGGCTTTGAACGACGACAGCTCGTACCTGCTGTCGTTCTATGTTGTCCTATTTATAGCACGTGTAACAACGCCCGTGAAGTCATCTCAGCAAATTTGTTCTATATTGTTCTATCTGTGGACGTTAGATGTCAAAGACGTAGCGCGAGCCCACGATCTTTTGGCGGCCGAGCAGTAGAGGGCGCCCGCCGGCGTCGGTAAAGTAGGCCTCCATATAGAAGAGCGGCTCGCCGACCGGCACCTCCAGCAGCGGGGCCGTCTGAGTATCGGCAAGCGCAATCTCCACGGTGCAGGGGTCGGACTTGAGCGGCGCGCGACCCGAATGCTCGGCAACGAGCGCAAAGATTGAGTTATCGGTGAGATCCTCGTCGGCCAGCGTCTGCAGGTAGGGATGGTCGGCGAGCACAAAGGCGTTGTTCTCGAGCATGACGGGAATGCCGTCGGCCGTGCGCACGCGCTCGACCACGATAAGCTCGCAGCCGGGCTCCACGCCAAAGAACGCCGCATCCTCGTGCGTCGCCGCGACCACCGTGCGCGACACCAGACGCGCACCCGGCACCATGTCGTTGGCAGCACAACCCTCAGTAAAGCTCTGGACGTCACCCTTCTGGCGAATCTTGCGCTTGAGCTTGGGAGCGCACACAAACGTGCCCCTCCCCTGCTGGCGGTTGAGATACCCCGCGCGCGACAGCTCCTCGATGGCACGGCGCACGGTGATACGCCCCACGCCGTAGGACTTCGCGAGCTCCATCTCGGCAGGGATGCGCGAGCCGGCAGGGTACACGCCGCGCGCGATCTCGCCCTTTAGGTCGTCCATGACCTGCTGGTACAGCGGCACGGAGGGCACCTCGGCGCGCTCGGAACGTTCGGTCTTGCTATCGGCTGCCATCATTACGCTCCATCCCGCGCATGCTCGGACTCAAACTCTTCAATCGCCGCCATAAACTGTTCGCCAAAGGCGTCGGCTTTTTTCTCGCCAATGCCGTTGACCTGGACCAGCTCCTCGCGCGTCTGTGGACGCAGGCGGCACAGGCCGCGCAGGGCCTTGTCGGAAAAGACCATATACGGCGCCATCTCCAGCTCCGTCGAGATCTCCTTGCGGAGGGCACGCAGGCGCTCGAACAGCTCGGCATCGTCGCCAACGCGCGGGCGCTGATCCAGCTCGGCCTCCTCGCGCAGCAGATCGACGGCGCGGCGGGCGCGGGCCGAGGCCTTGCGCCTGGGCGCGCGACGCTTAACGGTAAAGGCGAACGCCTCGTCCTCGACCTCGCCGGCACGCGGACCCAGTCCCACGACCGGGTACTGCCCCTGCGAGGTGGCCAAATAACCGCGACCGCACAGCTGCCCGACGATGTCCTTGATGCGCCCGACCGATTCGCTCGACAGCTCACCGTAGCCGTGGTCCTCGTCCAGATGCATCTGGCGAATGCGCTCGGTGTTGCCGCCGTGAAGCACATCGGCGATCAGCGACTTGCCAAAGCGCATGGGTCGCGTGGCCACATAGCGCACGGCGGCGCGGGCCATGCCGGTGACGTCCTCGACCTCGAACTGCGTGAGACAGTTGCTGCAGTTGCCGCAGCCCTCGGCGTCGTCTGCCGTGCCGCCCGCGGCGGGCCCCCCCAGCCCCGGCCCCGCGCCGGCCG
>OATO01000155.1_pt1 | contig 39567 bp, 23 predicted proteins | sample 1495011 | NCBI WGS metagenome assembly OATO01 (sample SAMEA2579961, study PRJEB22360) | human gut metagenome | biome: human gut; feature: human-associated habitat; material: faeces | place: Denmark | collected 2008/2010 | reverse complement strand
CCTACACTGCGGAAAAACACCGCTCACAAAGCGGACGCCAACTTGCTAAAACACAGCGTGCGCGTGGTGCGCGCTCTTGCCCACGTCCAGGCCGACCCACACGTCGATGTCGTCCGGGGTCATCATCGTTCCTCCCGTCATGAAGGTTTTCCGGTCGCCGCGGGCTCGGAGGAGTCCGGACGCCCGCGCCGCACCCACATTACGACGAGACCTGCGCCATGCGCCCCTGAAGCGTCCGTGTAGCCGGCCTGGTTCCTATCAGCGGTCATCGGGCGTCCCCGTTCCCGGCGACAACACCCCCGGATCATCGACGACAGGGCAGGAAAGTCATACCGGAACCGGCGACCCGGCCCCGACCATCGGGGCCTACCAAACATGGTAATGGGCTTATCTCTTCGCCTGAGTGATCTGGTAGGCGGCGAAGAGAATGGCGAGCCAGATCACGCCGGCGATAACGGCGACGCGGTAGCTGGCGGAGAAGCACATGAGCACCACCACCAGTGCCAAGAACGCCAACACCACCCACGGGGTCACCTTAGCGAACGGCAGCTTGAAGTGAATCGCGTCGAGCGCTTCCTTGCCGGACTTGCCGGCCAGTTCGGAATCCTCGGGAGCGCCGCCCGCGGCGACCACCTTACGGAACTTCATTTCGGTGAACATGATCATCGTCCAGTTGATGATGCCGGCGATGGTGGCAATCGACATCAGATAGTTGAACGCGAACTCAGGCCACACGAACACCACGACCACGGCGATGGCGGTGATCACGGCGGACGTCAGCACGCCGGCCACCGGCACGCCCTTAGCGTTGAGCTTGCCCAGATACGCGGGTGCATTGCCTTGTTTGGCCAGCGAATACAGCATGCGGGAGTTGGCGTACAGGCCGGAGTTGTAGACGCTCATCACAGCGGTCAGGCACACGAAGTTGAGGATGCCGGCGGCCGCGTGGATGCCCACGGAATCGAAGATTTGCACGAACGGGCTGGGAACATCGTCTCCGCCGATGGTGTTCCACGGTATTACGGCCATGATTACGCCGAGCGCGCCAATGTAGAACACGAGAATTCGCCAGATAATGTCATTGGTGGCGCGGGGAATCGTACGACGAGGGTCCTCGGTTTCGCCGGCGGTGATGCCGATGAGCTCGGTGCCGCCGAAGCTGAACATCACCACGACAAGCGCCATCAACAGGCCGGTCCAGGTGCCGTCCTTAGTCTGCTCCATGAGACCGTTCGGGAAGAAGCCCCCTTCCAAGGTGAACCAGTTGGCAAAGCTCGCTTTGATGCCGGATGCGGTGGGCAGAGCGAAGATGATGACGGCCAGGCCGCCGACGATCATGGCGATCACGGCCACAATCTTGATAATGGCGAACCAGAACTCGAACTCACCGAACTTGGAGACGCCCAGCAGGTTGGCGGCGCAGATAATCACCAAGAACACGGCCGCCGACACCCATGTCGGAATCGCCGGGAACCAGTAGTTTACGAATTTGCCCACCACGGACAGCTCAACCATCGAGACGAGGATGTAATTGAACCAGTAGTTCCAACCGGAGATGAAGCCGGCGCGCTTGGACCAGTAGCGAGTGGCGTAGTAGCTGAACGCGCCCGCCTTCGGATCCTCAACGGACATTTCGCTCAGCGCGCGCACGATCATGAAGATTGCGAAGCCGCCAACCAAGTAGGCGAGCAGAATCGAGGGGCCGGCCAGCGCGATGGATTCGCTGGAACCATAGAACAGGCCGGTTCCGATGGCGCCGCCCAGTGCAATCAGCTGGATATGACGGTTCTTCAGTGACTTGCGCAGCGTGGCCGGCACCGGCACGTCGTCGGTTTCGCGCGGCTTCTTAGGCGCATCAGCAGTACTCATTGTGCCCTTCTCTCACATTTCTTGGGTTTTGGCGCACGCGGGGCTTGCCGCGATGCGCAACGTTCGTTATTCTATGCCGCCGTATCGTCTCAGAAATGGTCAATCGTCTATTTGTGCGCTATCGCAAGCGCGGGCGTGGGCGCGGCCGGTGAGCAGGCGAAGCTATAGCGAGCGATGCTTATGAAACCGCACGCTTCACTGAGTTCACTGAATTCACCGTGTTCACTGCGTGGCAGGCATACACATGGTGAAGATGGTGTGGGACACCGATTCGGGAGAGGCCGCGAGATCGGTGGCGAGCCAGTATTGCAAAAGCCCAATGCTGCCGGACACGGCGAATCGCATACGCATCTGCGCCTCGGCTGGGTAACCCGCCGAAGATTGCAACTGTTCGCCTACACCGCGCTGGCTGTAAATCAATCCCAGCAGCTGCTGCTGGAAACCGATATCCGCTTTCGGGCTCATCAGCACTTGGAGATGATTGCGATTGTCGGCAATGTACTGGCAGATGCGCTCAATAACATGCTCGATGCCGGCAGGATCTGGCTGGGCGAGTAGCTGTTCGAGTGCGGTGGTGACCCAGGCCATGGTTTCGTCTTCAATGTCGTGCAGCAGTTCCTCGATGCTCGCATAATGCGCGTAAAACGTGGAACGATTCACATCGGCCCGCTCGCACAACGCTTTAACGGTGATGGAGCCGAGCGGCTGATCGCGCAGCAACTCGATAAGCGCGTCCTGCATGGCACGTCTCGTGTAACGGGTGCGGCGGCTTTCCGTCAATTCTTTGGACATGGCCTTCTCCCCAAGTTCCGACAACCCACAATCCAACTGTTGGTTGCAGAACCGACACAGTGTTGTTTTACTTGAGTATAGCAGGAAGTTCTGGCGGGGCCTATGGGGCTAGGTGGCTGCCACGAGCGCGTTGGAGGTGTGCGATGGCGTATATCGAATTCGACCATGTGGTCAAGGAATATCCTTCTGGCAGCAGTGTGATTCGCGCGCTCGACGAGGCCAGCTTCACCGCCGAACAAGGCGAATTAAGCGTGATTCTGGGGCAGTCCGGTGCCGGCAAAACCACGGCATTGAACATTCTGGGCGGCATGGATACCGCCACAACCGGCCGCGTAGTGGTCGGCGGACGCGATATTACGGGTCTGCGGAAAAAGGAACTGGTGACCTACCGGCGCAACGATATCGGCTTCGTCTTCCAGTTCTACAATCTGGTGCCTAACCTTACCGCGCTCGAAAACGTGGAGCTCGCCTCGCAAATCTGCCCTGACCATTTCGATCCAGGGGAAACCTTGTACAAGGTCGGGTTGGGGGAGCGCATGGGGAACTTCCCAGCGCAACTGTCCGGCGGCGAACAACAGCGTGTATCCATCGCCCGCGCGATTGCCAAAAAGCCGAAGCTGCTGTTGTGCGATGAGCCGACCGGTGCGCTCGATTACGAGACCGGCAAGGAAGTGCTGCAGTTGCTGCAGGATATTTGCCAAACACAAGGCATGACCGTAATGATCATCACGCATAATTCCGCGCTTGCACCGATGGCTCACAAAGTGATTCGCTTCCGCTCCGGCAAGGTGACCAGCGAGGAGGTCAACGCAACGCCGCGGCCCATCGCCGATATCGAATGGTAGGTGATTGGCGATGCTCACTGCAAGACACTCTGTGAAACGCCCCGTGAAACAAGCGAGGCGATTCGTGAAACAACCTGTGAAACATTCTGTGAAACGGCGGAACCTCGACGATAGCGGCGGTCGAGGAGCGGGCGTTTCTGCGGTATTTGCCAAAGATACGTTGCGTTGCTGGCTGCGCAGCTGGAAGAGGTTCGTCTCGATCGCCGTCATTACGCTGCTTGGCGTGGCCGTGCTGACCGGCATCTACGCCGGATGCCGCGATGCTTTTCTGGCGGCCGGTCGTTTTTACGATCAGCAGGGACTGCATGACCTGCAGGTGCTATCCACATACGGCCTGACCGGTGATGATGCAGCGGCACTGCGCCGAATCGACGGTGTGCAAACCGTGCAGCCCGAACGTTCTCAGACGGTGACCACGTTGGTGGACGGCACCAAGAAAACCGTGACCATGCAGGAAATCGGTACCGAAGGGCTTGATCAGCCGTACCTGCAACAAGGCAAACTGCCGAACAAGGCCGGCGAAGTGGCGGTTACGCAGCAATTCCTGAACGATAGCGGACTCAAGATTGGCGGCACCATTACTGTGACGCCACAAGACACCTCTTCATCCGTCATATCGGTAGCGGCCACGGAGACTGACGATTCCAATAATGCCGATACGGTAGGTGTCGCCGCCAATGCCTCGGCATCCGATGCGAAGTCCGACGCCAATACGGACGCCGACGCCGAGCAATCCCCGCAGTTCCCCACGAAACTCACCATCACCGGCGTCGTACTCGACCCGCGCGACCTCAACAATCCAGACGGCTATTCGGGCATGACCTCCTTCCGGTCCACCTCATCCGAGGACTATACGTTCTTTGCATCCAGCGACGGCGTGACCGGCAATATATACACTGCGATATCGGTTGCCGTCACTGGTGCGTCCGATTTTGACACGTTTTCCGATGCCTACGATGAAGCCATCAAAACCGTGGCCGACCGTATCGAACATCAGATACAGGCCACACGCCAGAAAGCCCGTCGTCAACAGATCGTCTCCAGCGCGCAGCGCAAACTGGATGATGCCAAAGACGAGGCCAACGAGCAGCTGGACGAAGCCCAGAAGCAGATCGACGACAACTGGGCCGAGCTGGAAGCCAACAAAACGACATTGCAAGATAGCCGTACCGAATTGGAGAACAACAGGACAACCATTACCGATGGCGAACGGCAGCTCGCCGATGGACGTGCGCAGATTGCATCGGCCCGTCAACAGATCGCGCAAGGTCGCCAGCAGATAGCCGAAGCGCGCACCCAGCTCGAATCGGGCAAAGCGCAGCTCACCTCGGCTCGCAAACAGCTCGATGCGGCGCAAACGGAACTGACCGCCAATCGCACGAAAATCGAACAGGGCATTACCCAAATCGACCAAGGCGTGGCACAAATTGATCAGATGCTGTCCATGATTCAACAGGCCGACAATCTACTGGCGCAACTTGACCCGAATATCGACTTCAACTCACCCACATGGCAGGCCATCAAGCAACTGCTCGCGCGCCTTGGCATTACCCTGCCTGAAGTGCCGTCAATCAGTGAGCTGCGGCAACAGCTGGCCGCCAAGCAAACGGAACTGCAAACGCAGCGAGACAGTCTGACCCAGCAGAAAGCCGATTTGCAGCGCACATTAAACGAAACCATTGCCCCCGCACAATCCACCTTGGACCAGCAGAACGCGCAACTGACCGCCAAGGAACAGGAAGCGGCTGCAGGAGAGGCACAGCTCAATACCAAATCCGCGGAACTCGAAGCGAATGCCGCAACCCTCGAAACCCAGTCGGCGCAACTTGAAGCGCAGGCCGCCCAACTGGCCAGCGGCAAGCAGCAGCTCGAAGAAGGCGAGCGGCAGCTGGAAGAAGGCGAACAACAGCTCGCGGACGGCAAGGCGAAACTGGATGATGCGCAGTCTGAACTCGATGCGAAGCGAAGCGAAGCGGAAAGCGAATTCGCCAAGCAGCAACGGCGCATCGACGATGTGGCCAACGCACGTTGGTATGTGCAGACACGCGCTTCGATCGACGGATTCAGCTCGCTCAAATCAGACGTCAGTTCCATCGAATCCATCGGCCGCGCATTCCCGATTGTGTTCCTGCTGGTCGCCGTGCTCATGAGCCTGACCACCATGACCCGCATGGTCGAGGAAGACCGCGGACTTATCGGCACCTACCTTGGACTCGGCTATGGCGGACTCGCCGTGTCCAGCCGGTATCTGCTGTTCGCGTTGCTCGCCTGCTTGGTCGGCGGCGGCATCGGTCTGCTGGTCGGATTCCTCGGCATCCCGGCATTCCTGATGGTGGTGATTGAGGGACTGTATATATTGCCCGGTGTGCGACTTGAATACGACTGGCTGTGCGGCTCGGCCGGCATCGTGCTGTTCGTGGTCGGTGTGGGCGTGGTCACCGCGCTCGCCTGCCGCGAGGAGATACGGCACACGCCCGCCGCGCTGATGCGCCCGAAGGCGCCGAAGGCGGGCGCTCGCATATTGTTGGAGCGGATTCGCCCGGTATGGAGCCGGCTGAACTTCCTCGGCAAAGTCACCGCGCGCAATATCTTCCGATTCAAGTCGCGTTTGATTATGACCGTGGGCGGCGTGGCTGGTTGCACAGCGCTGATTATCTGCGGATTTGCGATTAACGACACCGTCGACACGACTGGCGTCAAGCAATATGAGCAGATCTACCAGTATGACTTGATGGTGGTGGCCAATGACGATGACGCCGCCGCGATGCGCAAGCAGGTGGCACAAGATGGCCGGGCCACCGAAACGCTGAATCTGCGCGTGGATAGCGGCGAGATGAGCAATGCGGCGCAGGAAAGCGAAACCGTGCAGCTGATGACGGTGCCCAACAATTCGTTGAACAAACTGAACGACATGGTCACGCTGGAAGAGGCCGGTGACGATGGGTGGTTCGAGCTGCCCAATATCTTCGGCAAAGCGGGTGGCGGCACTGTAGCGCTGGACGATAGTGGTGTGATTGTGGCGAAGTCCGCAGCCAATTCGTTGGATATTCATGCGGGCGACACCGTCACGTTGAGCAATGGCGGCAGCGGGCGGGCCAAGGTGAAGGTTGCGGCGGTGACGCGCAACCTCATCGGCTCTGATGTGTACATCAGTGAGCGACTGTACGACCAGAAGTTTGCGGCCGACGGTGTGACGTCTTCGGCTTCGGGAGATGGCACTGCCTCGACCTTGACGTGGAACGCGATGCTCGCCAAGCTGAAAGGTTCCGAGACCGAACAGGCCGAATATGCGGATCGGCTGGGCGAGGAATCGTCGGTGCTCAAGGCCGTGAGCTGTGCGCATCTGGCCGCCACGTTTAAGTTCGATTTGATGGGTGCCGTGGTGGCGCTGATTGTGGGGCTCGCCGGCGGCCTGGCGCTGGTGGTGCTGTTTACGTTGGCCAATACGAACGTGTCCGAACGCATCCGCGAGATGGCCACACTGAAGGTGCTGGGCTTCTATGACCGCGAGGTGCACAACTACGTGAACCGCGAGATGATGATATTGACCGGTATGGGTGTGGTGGTTGGTCTGCCGCTTGGCAGGTGGATAGGCGGATTACTGACTGCTGCGTTGAATATGCCGTCGCTGTATTTCGAAGTGGAAGTGCACTGGTACAGCTATGCGATTGCCGTGGTGGCGACGCTGGCGTTCGCGCTGCTGGTGCAGCTGTTCACCAACCCAGTGCTCGATCGCGTAGACCCGGTCAGCTCGCTCAAGTCCGTGGAATAGAGGTAGAAGTTCAATTTGGTGTTGATGAATTGAACTTTTTGGCGGAATATTTACAGTATCATCGCATGTATTCTTGAGCTGAGCGGTTTTCGTGACATATTTCGGTGATACAGTTTGAACTTGTTTTGAACGAGTATCGCGTCTGGTGCGTAACAATCGGGCGGCAGAGAAGAGAAATGAAATCAGTATGGCCGATACGAATGTGAATGGTGGTACACAGCAGGCTACGGGCAAACTCAAGTCTGTCGAAAGCCTGGACCAGACCAACGAGATGGAGCGTGGCCTGAGCAATCGCCACGTACAGTTCATCGCCATTGGCGGCACCATCGGCACCGGCCTGTTCCTGGGCTCGGGCAAGTCAATCTCGCTAACCGGCCCCTCGATCATCTTCGTGTACATTCTGGTCGGTGTCATCATGTTCTTCCTGATGCGCGCCATCGGCGAAATGATGTACCGTGACCCCAGCCAGCACACCTTCATCAATTTCATCACCCGTTACCTTGGCAACGGGTGGGGGCATTTCGCCGGCTGGACGTATTGGGCCGCGCTCGTGCTGCTGGGCATGACCGAGATCACGGCCGTCTCCACGTACTTCATCACCTTCTTCGACACGTTCGGCATCGACCTGACCCATTGGAAATGGCTGATCGAGCTGTGTTTCCTGGTGTCGCTGGTCTCCATCAACCTGATTGCCGTCAAGGTGTTCGGCGAGGTGGAATTCTGGTTCTCGATGATCAAGATCACGCTGATTTGCGCGATGATCGCCACCGCCGTGGTCATGATCGTGATCGGCTACCATTACCCAGCCGTGCAGATTCACGGCGTGGACCACGTGAGCCCGGCCGGCCACGCCGGATTCGACAACCTGTTCGCCAACTTCTCGTTCGCGCCGAACGGTTGGATGGCCTTCCTCATGAGCTTCCAGATGGTGTTCTTCGCCTACGAGATGATTGAATTCGTGGGCGTCACCGTCTCCGAGACCAAGAATCCGCGCAAGGTGCTGCCCAAGGCCATCAACGAGATTATCGTGCGCGTGCTCATCTTCTATGTGGGCGCACTGGTGGCCATCATGTGCATTGTGCCGTGGACCTCGTTCAAGCCGAACAAGGACGGCTCCTTCGCATCCCCGTTCATTATGATGTTCCAGTATGCCGGGCTGAATTGGGCGTCTGCGCTGGTGTTCTTCGTGGTGATTACCGCCGCATCTTCCGCGCTGAACTCGCTGCTGTACTCGGCTGGCCGCCACCTGTACCAGCTGTCCGAGGTGTCGCCGAACCCGACGCTCAACAAGCTCGGTCAGGTGTCCGATCGCAAGGTGCCGGCCCGCGCCATCCTGGTGTCCGCGGCGCTGATACTGCTGTCGCCGATCGTCAACGCCATCCCCGGCGTGTCCGGAGCGTTCGTGCTGTTCTCGTCCGCCAGCTCCGCGGTGTTCCTGTTCATCTACATCCTGACGCTGATGGCACACCGCAAGTACCGTCGCTCCGCTGATTTCATTCCGGACGGGTTCGTCATGCCCGCTTGGAAGGTGCTCAATACGGTGGCAATCGTGTTCTTCGTGTTCATCTACCTGACGTTGTTCCTTGCGGACGATACGCGCAATTCCGCGATTGCCGGCCTGGTGTGGCTTGTGGGCTTCGGTGGATTCTCGATGCTGCGCGAACGCTACCGTAGCCGCGATTTGAAGGCCGCACTAGAACACAAGGAGTGATTGGACGGGCTGATTGGCTGGCGGCTATTAGTTGGGTGGCTGTTGGCTGTTGGCGGCTGACTGGCTAGCGGCCGATAGCCAATGACTGGGCTGATCGTCAGCCAATCGGCTGCCTATAGGTCTCATTGATACATTCGGTCATCCGATTAGTGCATTTGCGCGGACAATTAGTGCATTCGATCATCGGATTAGTACATCAGTGTGCAATTATTAGTACAATTAGCCGCCTAATTAGTACATTAGGACATAAAACAATGTCCTAATGTACTAATTAGATGCTAAAATACGATAAGTGCCATGTCCTAATGTATGAATTATCGCTATGAAGGGCGGAATGCGATGACGCAGGATGAACTTATGCAAGTGCTGCAGGCCGGTGAATCATCTATGGTCGAGTTCAAGCGCTGCAGCGAATTGCCTCATACGGATACTTTTGAGACTGTATGCTCATTCGCCAATCGTTCTGGTGGCAGCATTTATCTTGGCGTTGACGATGACGGTCAAGTGCTCGGCGTCGATTCTAAGCGCGTTAGTGAGATAGAGCGCAACGTTGTCAACGTAGTGTCTAATCGTAAGATGTTCGAACCGGCTCCAATGGTGGAAACGGAACATATCGAGTACGACGAACGGATTATTGTTCGTATTTGGGTAGCTCCGAGTTCTTCGGTTGTGCGGTTCAAGGGCGCAGTGTTTGATCGCATTGCTGATGTGGATACACACATCGAAAGCGATATCCAGATTAGTCAAATGTATATTCGCAAGCAGAACTACTATTCCGAACGGCGAATTTTCCGTTACGTGACTCCGTTTGATTTGCGTCCTGAGCTGATTGCGCGAATGCGGCAGCTGGCGGTCGCTCAGCGAGCTGGGCACCCTTGGGGAACTATGTCTGACGAAGAACTGTTCCGCAGCGCCAAGCTATACGATCGTGATTACACGACCGGCGAAGAGGGCTTTAATCTTGCTGCAGTGCTGCTCTTGGGCAAGGATGAAGTCATTTCCTCGGTTTGCCCAGCGTATATTACTGATGCCGTGGTTCGGCGAGACAATATTGACCGATACGATGACCGACTTATGGTGCGGACCAACTTGTTCGATTCGTACGAGCAACTCCGTGAATTTACTGAGCGGAATCTGCCTGACCGCTTTGTGTTAAAGGGCGATAAGCGAGTGAGCCCGCGTACGATGATCGCCCGTGAATTGGTGGCAAACAGCCTCATGCATCGGGAGTATTCCAGTCCGGTGGTGGCGCGTGTCACCATTGATAATGAATCCATCCGGACGGTTAATGCTTCGCGCTCATTCTTTGAAGGTCGAATGAAGCTGGGCGAGTTCACGCCAATGCCAAAGAATCCGATTATCGCTAATGTGTTTGTGCAGACCGGCATAGCCGAGCAGCTGGGTAGCGGACTGCGGAATCTGATAAGAGCGTCCCGGCAATATACTGAGCGAGAGCCTGAGTTCCGCGATGGTGACATATTCGAGGCGACGATTCCTATTGTTCCTGCGCTGAAGACCGTGGATGGTTCTGGTTTTGCTAGCGTGAGATCTGTAGTTGAGAAAGATGCCGAAGAGGGTGCGAGGCTCATTGGCGGGGAACGTGTGGATGGTAAGAAAGCAGATGCAACCGCATCGGGTGAAATTGATTCGCGGGCAGCGATGCTGTCGGCGATGAATCGACGCTTGACAGAGGTTGACTATGTGACTGTACCTGAACTCGCCAAGATAACAGAGCTCGATAACAGAACAGTCCGCAAATTCCTAAACGGTTTAGTTGCGCAAGGAAAGCTGATTGCTGAAGGCAACACGCGTGGTCGGCGTTATCGGAAGGGATAGCGGGCGCGATATCTCGATGCAGTGGGATTCACTTAAGGGCTACGGCAAATATGATTCGTAGCGATTGGGCCAGCGCAATTCGAATGGCTCATGACTTTGTGCGTCGTTTGTGGTCTCTGAAGTTGTTTGCTGGGTGACGGTTTTGTGATAAAATCGCTCATATCAAAATGTTTGCGTAAACATTTTGGCTGCGCCGAAAGAAGGAGTCGACGTAGGTCATGTATCAGGCAAAGAGGCTGGCTCAGTGAAGCAAAGGCCGATTTTTCCGGTATAAGGCGGACAGCAGGAACACTAAGGAGACCAATGAAGGTACTGAGCAAATCGCTTGCTGCAATGGTTGCGGCGGCAACACTAGTGGGAGGAGGGGCGTTTGCGGTTGCCGGCACTGCGTATGCGGCTGATAACGATGCCATTACCGTGACCCCGAACCCATGGTATGCCAACAGTTTCGATGGCTGGGGCACCTCGCTGGCTTGGTTCGCCAACGCCACCGGCAGCCTCGGCGAGGAATCGGCCATCACCACCAATCTCGGCGATGACGCTTCCAAGGCTAAGGCTGTGGAATACGGCAAACAGCTGCGCGAACAGTTCTACCAGTCCATCTTCGGTGATGAAGGACTGGACCTGAACATGGCCCGCTACAACGTGGGCGGCGGCAATGCCTCCGATGTTGCCTACGGCTACCCATTCATGCGCCAAGGCGCTGCCGTGCCTGGCACGTGGAAAGATGACGCCACCGGCTCCGGCACGTATGGCAATGGCGTAACCACCAAGCAGGCCGACAAAGACAAGCTGGCTGCGGCATTCGACCCGACTGACGACAACCAGTATGACTTCTCCAAGTCCGCCGCCCAAGACTGGTGGATTGAGCGCGGTGCCACCGGCGATAACCCCGACATCACCGATGTAGAGGCCTTCGCCAACTCCGCTCCGTGGTTCCTGACCAACAGCGGTTACGCCACTGGTGGATACAACTCCGGTAGCAATAATCTTGCAAACCCTGAGAAATTCGCTCAGTACATGACCAAGAACGTCGAGCACCTCGAAAGCCTTGGCGCAAACGTTGACACGGTCGAGCCGTTCAACGAGTCCGAGACCAGTTACTGGGGCACTCCGGGCGACATGGCTTCGAAGTACACCGATGAGAGCGATGACAACACCAAGCTCATTAACAACTACTGGGATAAGTACTACTCCGACAAAGATAAGTCCGTCACCCCATACTCCAACGCGCTGAAGAAGCCGCAGGAGGGTATGCATGTCAATAACGCCCAGCAGCAGCAGACGATTACCGCACTCGCTGAGGCGCTCAAGGACAATGATGACACCATCATCGCAGCCACTGATGCTACAAACTCCGCTGACTTTGTCAAGTCGTACAACCAGTACCCGCAGGCGATCAAGGACCTTATCGATCAGTACAATGTTCACGCCTACTCCGACGGCAGCCAGATGCAATCGCGCGATATCGCTCAGGCAGACGGCAAGAAGCTGTCGATGAGCGAGGTGGACGGCTCCTGGCAGTCCGGCTCCTACAACCCGTACGGTTTCGACAACGCGCTGGGCATGATGAGCAAGATCAGCTCCAACGTCACCCGCCTGCAGTCCAAGGACTTCACCTTCTGGCAGGTGGTCGAGGACCTCTACAACATGCAGATGGGCTCGAACGTGAACCCGGCCGGTGAAAACACCAACTGGGGCACCGTGCTGATTGACTTCGACTGCACCGTGGCCGGTAAGGACGGCAAGCTCTACTCCGAGCGTCGCGTGAACAACAACGGCGGTACCGCCGATGGACTTGAACCGTGCACGGTTATTGCCAACGCCAAGTACAACGGCGTCAAGGCCATCACCCACTTCATCCACGCGGGCGACAAGGTCATCGCCAACAACGATGAAGACAACAACATGACTGCCACCTCCGCCGATGGCAAGACGCAGACCGTCATCCACCGCAACTCCGGCACCTCTGACCAGACCTTCGTCATCGACCTGTCGAAGTACGGCGAGATTGCCGACAACGCTTACGGTGAGCTCTATCTGACCACCGAAACCTCTGCCGAAGACAAGAACGTGGGTGTCGATTCCGCCACTCCGGAAGTCTTCGCCAAGACCAGCAACGTCAAGCAAGCTGAAGGCTCTGTGGTGATTGACAAGGCTGCCAAGACCGCTACGGTCACTGTGCCCGCCCGTTCTATCGCCTCCATCCAGCTCACTGGCGTGACCGGCTACGCTAAGGATGCTGCCGTCGAGACCGGCGATACTTACCAGCTCGTTGGTAAGCAGTCCGGCAAGGCCGTGGCTGATACCACTTCTGGTGATTCCGCGCTGTCCCTGGCCAACGTCGCTTCCGATGCCGAGAACGCCAAGAAGCAGACTTGGACCTTTACCCAGATCGAGCAGCCCGCCGACTCCGAGCGCCCTGATCTCAAGGCTTATGTGATTACTAACGCCGAAGGCAAGGTGCTGGTGTCCAAGGATGGCACGAACGCGCTTTCCAACGAAACGGTTGGGGCCGCTAAGTCCGACCCGGCTGCCAAGTGGATTCTCAACACTTCCGATGGTTCGACCTACCAGCTGCTCAATGCCGCGACTAAGACGAACCTTGATGTGGATAACTCTGGTACCACAGTCGGCACGAAGGTTGGCTTGTGGCAGTCACCGAGCGGCACTTCGCCGTCCGCCAACCAGACATGGACTCTGCGCAATGTAACGCCGACCAGCCAGAAGACCGTGAACGTGCAGACCGCCGTTAACGAGAAGGCCGCGCTGCCGACCGAAGTCACGCTCTACTACACCTGGGGCGAAGGCAAGGCCACGGTTGCCAACTGGGATACTTCCAAGGTCGATGTGGCCAAGGAAGGCGCCTACGAAGCCACCGCTACCGCCACCGATGTGTACGGCAACGAGTTCAATGTCGCCGCTACGGTCTACGTTGGCGCGCTCACCGTTTCCGATCCGGTATCGGCTACAGTGCTGGCCGGCACCAGTGCGAGCGAGGCGAAGGCCGCGCTTGAGGCTGCGCCGGTGTATCTGCACGTCAAGGCATCGCCTGCATTCGAGGGCGATGCGGCTAAGGTTACGTGGAACTTCGATGGGCTTGATACCAAGCTCGCCGATGCCAAGGCTGGCGACAACATTGCCGTGGCCGGTACTTACCAGCTGGACGACGCGACCACGATTGCGCTGAAGGGCGCGATCTATGTCACCGCCGCCACGCCTGAGAATGTGGCCGACACTGCTTCCAACCTGACTGTGACCAACCAGCAGACGGAATACAGCAAGGGCGATCAGTGGAAGAAGCTCACCGATGGTGACACGTCAGCTGAAGCCTGGGTGACGTGGAACTCTGCTGGTGACTATTCCGCCAGCCCGACCGCCACGATTGACTTCGGCTCTGAGTGTGAGCTTAGCAGCGTGACCATTACGTATGGTGACAAGGCTCCGGCTTCCGCCAAGGCCGAGTACACCACTGATGGCGAGACGTGGATGCAATTCGGTAGCGATGTTAAGCCTGCCGCAGGCCAGACGGTGACGTTCAAGGCCGATAAGGGCACAGTGAATGCCACGAAGATGCGCATTGTGAACACCGTGAACAACGACTACATGAACGCCACCGAAATTCAGGCATTCGTGACGCCGGTTCAGGGTGCTGCGAAGAACATCGCCGCGGCCTCTGGCACGAACTTCTCGGTGAACTTCCAGGAGGGTGCCTCCGCTTCCAAGGCCATCGATGGTGACACTACGTCAAAGGGTTGGTCCACTTGGGCTTCCACCGCCTCGACGGTGGACCCGGTCGCCACGTTCACCTTCGACGAAGCTCAGACCATCACCGAAGTGAAGACCTTCTTCTACTACGATGGTCGTGCGTCTTGGCCGAAGAGCCAGACGCTGGAATACCAGGATGAGGCTGGCGAATGGCATGAAGTCGGTACCAAGGATGGCTGGAAGACACAGGCCGGCGATGCCGGCTCTGGCTCCGACGGCATCACCGCCGCCGACACCCCGACCGTTGACTTCGTGCTCGACACCCCGGTAAAGGCCAAGGCCATCCGCCTGACCAACACGTTGCAGGACACCAAGGTGTACATCAACGTGGCCGAAATTCAGGTGTTCGCACAAGACAGCACGGTACTCACCCCGCAGCCGGCATCCGATGCCACGCTGGGCGACCTGCGTCTTGACGGCGAGACCATCAAGGGCTTCGCTGCTGATAAGACCGACTACACAGTTGATCTTCCGTTCGGTGCTGAGGCAAACCCGGTGCTGCAGGCCTTCGCCGCCGACAATGCCGCCACCGTCAAGGTGACTGGCGACGCGGTTGAGAATGGCAAGCTTGGCGGCAAGGCCACCATTACGGTGACCTCAGCCGACGAGTCTGAGACGAAGACCTACACGGTGACCTTCAACGCCTTCACTTTGGCTTCGCTCAAGGTGACCGGACCCACGAAGATCGAGTACGCCATCGGCGACAAGCTCGATACCGCCGGTCTGAAGGTTACTGCCGTCTATCAGAGTGGCGACAAGACCAAGGAAGTGCCGGTCGCTCTTGACGACCCGCAGCTTGCGATTGGCTCGTTCGACTCCACCACCGCAGGCAAGAAGGCGATTACCGTCTCCTACCGTGGTGTGACCGCGACCTTCAACGTCACGGTCAAGGCCAACGCAGTCGCCCCTGGCCCTGAAGAACAGAAGCCCGGCAGCACCAACAAGCCCGGTGCCACCGGCAACGGCAACAAGAACACGGTGGCCAACACCGGTTCCAATGTTGCCGCCATCGCTGGCACTGTCGCTCTGCTGGCCGCTGCCGCGGGTGCATTGTTCATGCTGCGCAAGCGTGCATAGCACCCTCGCACAGTAATGGGGGAAGGAACAAGCCGGCAATATTGACTATTGCCGGCCGGTTCCTCCGCTCTTTGAGCATAATTGGTCCGACAAGTTGAATACTGAGTTTTCAGTATCGGTATATTGATTTGTCGGCCCTTTTCTGACTTCGCGGATAGCGACATAACTGTTTGTTCAAAAAACCGTTATCATCAATCAAGGAACCAAATCAATGAAGATAAACAATAAGGGCAAGGGCGCTCTTATCGCGGCAATTACCGCCGCGGCAACGCTATTGTCATGCGGGCTGGCCGCTGCAAGTGCCAGTGCGGCAGGTGTGGATTACCTGCCTACCATCGGCCAAGTGCCGACATACACCAAGTTCCAGCCCACAGCCGATCCGGGCAAGAACGCTAGCGATTACTTCCAGCCATATTGGTATGCCAAGAACGCCAATGATAATGGCGGCACACACATCCAAGCGCACGGTGGCCAAGTGGTCAAGGTTGGCGACGCCTACTACTGGTATGGCGAAGACCGTTCTAACGGTTACGACAACAGCCCCGGTGTTCATGCTTATATGTCGACAGATCTATACAACTGGACCGATCTTGGTGTGGCGCTGCGTGCGGTGACCAGCAAATCTCAGTTGACGGATAAGAGCAATGCCGATTACGCCTACTTCGACAAGGCCTACAACCTGACCAAGTCCGACGGCAGTGTGGACGCTGCCAAGGCCGACGCAATCTTCCCGTACCTCAACACCAACCCCGATCAGGATGGTGATGGCGCGGTTGATTCCGTACAGGGCATTTTCGAGCGTCCGAAGATCATCTACAACAAGAAGAACAAGCAATACGTGCTGTGGTGGCATTCCGATGGAAGCACCACGCCGGGCGGTTCCAACTATGCACGTGCACTTGCGGGCGTGGCTGTTTCCGACAATCCGGCGGGCCCGTTCACTATGGTGGGTGCCTATCGTTTGCCTAACCAGAACAATTGGAAAGAAGCCGCAGGTAACCCCAGCTGGGGTGAGAACGGTGACAGCCGCGATATGACTGTGTTCGTGGATCCGAAGGACGACAGTGCCTATGTACTGTATTCTTCCGAAGCCAATGCCACGCTGTATATCGCCAAGCTTAACGATGATTACACCAATGTAGTCAAGACCACGAATGTGGACCAGTCCGAGGGACAAAAGCAGTACTCTGCTGACGGGCAGTACCCATACATTCTTGCAGACGGTACTACGGATGCCCCGGTGCGTGGCGAAGATTTCCAAATCGTCAAACAAAATGGTTCGCTGGAAGCTCCTGCCGTATTCCAATATGACGGGCGTTACAACATCATCGCATCTGGTGCAACCGGCTGGGACCCGAACAAGCAGACCTACTACACCGCCGACTCCATGCTGGGAAGCTGGACCCGTGGCGTGGAAAAGGACGATGCCAACGAGAACACGTGGTACAACAACATGCCGGAAGGCGCGGATGGTCTGTTGTCTGTGGGCGATACCCGCGGCACCACATTCGGTTCGCAGTCGGCTAGTGTGCTCGCAGTAGACCAGGAGAAAGGTCACTTCATCTACCTTGGTGACCGTTGGGATTCCGGTAAAGCCGATTCCACCTATGTTTGGCTGCCGCTGACCATCGGTGAGAACGGCACCATCGAAATGCATAATCCTGCTCAAGAAGGCGAGCCCGACGGCTGGGATCTGAACTATTGGGACAACCATGGTAGCGCCAAGGGCAAGCTGGTCAACTGGACTGTGGAAACCGGCGATGATCTCCCGAAGACCGTGAACACGGGCGGAACCGTTACTCTGCCGGACACCGTCAACGTCAAGGAAGGCGACGATACCATTGCTACCAAGGTGACATGGAATGTGGAAGGCGGTACGGCAGTCAGCAAGTCGACCAAGGCTGCCGGCAGCACCTACGCATTCAATGTGCCGGGAACCTACACCATTACGGGCACTCTTGCCGAGAGCAGCAACTTCAACCCGGGCCGCACATTCCGCAGAACCATCGACGTTTCCTGCTCCAACCCGATTTCCGGAAGTTGGAAGGAAGCCCATTGGAAGGGCGGCAGCGCGTGCCAGGTCGCCGCATCCGGCGGTACCTATGACTTCACCGTTACGGACAACGCCAATCGTGGTGTCTGGACGGATCGCAACGAGGGCAGCGCGGTGTACCAGCCTGATGCTCTGGACGTGAACGAAACGTTGGAAACCACGGTCAAGCCGCTCGACTTGGGCGGTAATGGTGATCCGCGTGCCGGCCTGGTGGTTCGTAACGGTCTTGCTGACGCTAACGGCGGCAAGGGATATGCCACGTTACTTGCCAGCCCAAGCGGCGTTTACATGCAGTACGATTCCAATGCCGATGGCTACATCGATAAGGAAACATCGCATGTTGGTGCCGGCTTCGGCGACCAAGTGCAACTCAAGCTGGAGCGCGCCGCAACCGATACCCTGAAAGGCTACTGGCGTGCTTCCGCGAACGATGAATGGCAGGATGTCGCTACGGTAACGCTGACCGGTGCGGACGCAACCGGGCTCGATGCCGGTGTCTTCGCCACGTCGAACAGCAATGCCGGCGCATTCACCGTGGCCTTCAACGGCACTGCGTTCGGTTCGCAGACTGCTGCTGTGGAGTCCATCGCGGCTAAGGACCCTGAAGCCACTATCGCCAAGGGGCAGATGCTCGCGCTTCGGGACGTGACGGTTACCGCCACGCTCACCAATGGCAAAACGCGTGTGCTGGAGCCAAGCGAATACACGCTGGAAGGCTTCGACACCACCAAATTGGGCGAGCAAACCGTGACGGTGCGTCTTGTCGCTGATTCTTCAGTAACCGCCACGTTCACCGTGACTGTGGAAAGCAACCTTGCCCGGTTGTTCTGCTCGTCCGCTGCGGCCTCGAAGTATGAGCCGGCCAGCAGCTGGGCCTCCGCTTCTACGGCCGACCTGACTTGCGACAACAACCTGAGCACCAACTGGTCGAACTGGGGCACCGGCGACACCTCGCCGTGGCTCAGCTACACCTTCGATAAGGCATATCAGCTGGGCAAGCTCAGCGTTGCGGTGGATAAGGCCAAGGGCGAGGCCGCTCCGAAGAGCTTCACTGTATCGTACCTAGCTGAAGACAGCGCCACGTGGACTGATGCCACGCTGCCGGCAGTCACTGTGAATGGTGCTGCTGGAGCCGTGACGGAAGCCGATGTGAGCGCTCTGCCCGCCACCAAGGGCATTCGCCTCAACTTCACCTACGCCGATGGCAATGACTATGCCAAGATCGCTGAAGTACGCATCGCCGAAGGTGAAGCAACGCCAGAGCCGCAGCCGTCTAGTAACGCCAATCTTGCTGATCTGACTGTGGATGGCAAGACGGTTGACGGATTCTCCGCGGATACCACTAAATATGCCGGTGCGCTGGCTGGAGATGCTGCTTCCTACCCGACGGTGGAGGCGACTGCTGCTGACGCGAAGGCTACGGTGCAGGTGGAGCAGGCTTCGGCCGAGAACAACGGCGTGGCCACGGTGACTGTAACTGCTGAGGATGGCACGGCGAAAACCTACACAGTGACATTCGGCGAACTGCCTCAGTTGGCTGAGCTTGCTGTGGAAGTGACCAAGGATTCCTATCAGGTAGGCGATAAGTTCAACGCTGCCGATGTGAAGGTATCCGCCATTTACAAAGTCGGCGATACTGAAACGCTGCGCAAGCTGATTGATCCAACTGATGGTGATCTGAAGTTCACTGGCTTTGATTCTGCCACCGCAGGCACGAGGACCATCACCGTCTCTTATCGTGGCGTGAACGCGACGTTCGAAGTCACGGTCACGGCCACGGAGGTCACTCCCGGCCCTGGAGAGCAGAAGCCCGGCGATACCAACAATCCTGGCAACACTGCTAAGCCCGGTAGCACTGCCACGAATAAGCCGGCTGCTAATGGCGCTGCGCCCCTTTCGAATACGGGTGCTGCCGTGGCTGCCATTGCGGTCGTGGTTGTGGTGCTGGCAGCTGCGGCTGGTGCCTTGCTCGTCATCCGCAAACGCCGCGCATAACCATGGCAACTGCTGAGTGGCGTGGATTGCGTTGCTATTGAGCAATCTGCGATTCACGCCACTCAGCGAGTGCACCCGAGTGCGCCCGAGCTTGCGCAATGCAGGCGCAATACAGTGCAAACAGTACAAAGCAACAATAATGGCCGGTCTGAGCCAGCTGCTCCATGCGAGGGCAGTTGGCTCAGACCGGCCATTGTGTCTGCAAGTACATGCAATTAGAGCATGAACATGTGGAAGCCGTTGAGCGTTACTGGTTGTTTTGCTTTGTTGTTGCGCTCAGCAGTGCGACGGACGTCCGCCCGCAGTGTAGTGCAGCGCTCCGTGAACCAGCGCCGATGTGAAATGCATGTTGCACATGCCCGCTTCTTCTGCTTCGTGCGTGCAGCCGGCGATGCTGCATAGGTTCATACCCCGAATCATGGTCATACCCCCTCTTTGGGATGGCATCCGTGCCGCCATCTGCCTTCAGAGCATAGCGGACAATTGTTGCATTGCCTAGGCGGTACAACGCTTTCTGTGGCCTGTATCACATCCTTGCCGGCGTTCTGCGGCGTGGTTGGGCGTGTACATGTGCACTTGTGCGGTTTTGTTGTGTGTGATTTGGGTATACGGATAGAGTTTCTTCTCTGCAGTGGCAAGGGCCTCTCGGCCGGCGAGCCGGCTGATTTCTCCCATGCGTTGCTCAATGATTTCCGTTTTGCGAGTCTGAACGGCAAAATAGCTCTGGAGAAGTGCCATTTCTTCTTTCTTTGGATCACCGTTTTGAGCAATGAGATAGCAGGCGTATCGGGTGAGCTTGACGTCCGCGATGGAGCTGGTGGCACCGCTGCCGAGAGTCACGTCTCGCGTAGTGTCACGGAAATGGGATTCAACGGATACGCCGGAATTGTCGCAAGCTTGCTTGGCTCGTGTAATAGCTTTGCTGAAGTTTTCCCATCTGTCGTACCCCATATAGGTCATTAGCTCGCGTGCATACCAATACTCAACTTTGGAGTCCTCGGTGGTGTGTGCGATAGTGCTGAGTTCGCTGGTTTTGCGTGTGATTTCGTCGCGGTTCATGGGTGTGTCCTTATGTTTTTCATGACCATTTTCGTGACTCCACGAAAATGGTCAAAGCGAATAATTGCAATGGTTTTGAGGTATGGGCGCGCTCCGCCCAACTGGTCTGTCTTCGTCCGCCTTTTCGACCAGATACCTCATGGAGCACAATGCCAACGTCGCTACCGTTGGCCCAGCAAATATTCTTAGACGACGCCCCGAAGTGAATATCTATGCGGCTTTCAGAATATCAAAGAGCGTGGAGTGTGTGCATTATGCGTTCCAAAAATAGTTTCTAGTAGCGAATTGTTTACGGTGTGAGATATTCTTGGGATGTTTGCGGCGCTCTGCCGTGTAGCGAATGGAAATGGATGGTGCTCTTATGGGATTTGAGCAGGAAGCAGTTAGTGAACTGTATGCCAGCGTGTGGGGCAATCGTTCGACAATGCAGAGGGAATTCACTCGTGGAGCCCATGGTGAGCAGTTCGTGCTCCGGGAGCTGTCCATGAAGGGGACGCAAACGCCATCGCAATTGGCATCGGCGCTGCAGGCCAGTTCCGGCCGCATCTCCACTGTGCTGTCGTCTCTGGAGAAAAAAGGCTGGGTCACGCGTGACATTGATTCCAAGGATCGGCGCATTATTCGCGTGAATCTCACTGATTCCGGGCGCGAGCAGTCTCATCGGATGATAGAGGAAATGCGTTCCGCGATTTGCTGGATTTTCTCGCAAATGGGGGAGCGGCGCACGCGCGAATTCGTTGACCTGGTGTCTGAGTTCACCATATATATGTCGATTTGCCATCCGGGGCGGCCTCGGCCGACTGCTGAACAGGTGCGTGAGGCATTCGTGGAGCGGGGCAAGCGCGTGGCTGAACACATGGCAGCTAAGCGCGCGGAGAACTAATCGGCAAGGCTAATTGAGGACGCTCACAGCGAACATGCAGAAGTGCGCGTAATATCTCACAGTGTAAGTAATCAAACAATAGAAACTATTAAGACATCGTGAACCGATAATCGCCGATAACCCAGCCAACTTAAGAACCAATCGTCAATAACCAATAACCAACCCAACCAACACAAGGGGAAACCAATGCTTCGCATCATGAAATACCTCTCCAAAGCGGAGATCGGTCAGATGCTCATCGCTCTGGTGACCATCGTCGGGCAGGTCTACTTCGACCTGAAACTGCCCGACTATATGTCAGACATCACCACGCTGGTCGAAACGCCGGGCAGCCACATGAAGGACATTTGGATTGCCGGCGGCAAGATGCTGCTCATCTCGCTCGGATCCGCGGCGTGTGCCATCATCACCGGCTACATCGCTGCGCGCGTGGCGGCCTCGTTCACCCAGCGTCTGCGCTCGCTCGAATTCCGCAAGGTCGAGTCCTTCGGCCCGGCCGAAATGAGCAAGTTCTCCACCGCCAGCCTCATCACCCGCTCCACCAACGACGTCACGCAGGTGCAGATGTTCATCACCATGGGTCTGCAGCTCATCGTCAAATCGCCGATTATGGCAGTATGGGCCGTGTGCAAGATCGCCGGCGAAGGCTTCGAATGGACGCTCGCCACCGGAATCGCCGTAGTGATTCTGCTGGCGGCCATCGTCATCATGATGGCCATGGTCATGCCGAAATTCAAGGCCATGCAGGCCCTGACCGACAACATCAACCTCGTGGCCCGCGAGAACCTCACCGGCCTGCGTGTGGTGCGCGCCTACAACGCCGAGGACTACCAGGAAGCCAAATTCACCAAGGCCAACAAGGACCTCACCGACACCCAGCTGTTCACCAACCGCGTCATGGCGTTCATGATGCCGCTGATGAACACCATCATGAACGGTCTGATGCTTGCCGTCTACTGGATCGGTACCTACCTGATCGATGCCGCCGGGCTCAAGGACAAGCTCACCGTGTTCTCCAACATGGTCGTGTTCTCCAACTACTCCGTGCAGGTCATCATGAGCTTCCTGCTCATGAGCATGGTGTTCGTGCTCTGGCCGCGCGCCGACGTGTCCGCGCAGCGCATCATGGAGGTGCTCGACACTGAGCCAATCGTCGAGAACGGCACCAAAACCGCCGCCGACGTGGCCAAAACCGGCCAGAGGGGCACCGTGGAATTCCGCAACGTCAGCTTCACCTACCCGGATTCGCGCGAGGCGATGCTGGAAGGCATCAACTTCACCGCCGAGCAGGGCCAGACGGTGGCGTTCATCGGCTCCACCGGCTCCGGCAAGTCGTCTCTTATCAATCTCGTGCCGCGCTTCTATGACACCAGCCAAGGCCAGGTGTTGGTCGACGGCGTGGACGTGCGCGACTACGACCTGAAGGCCCTGCGCGACAAGATCGGCTACGTGCCGCAGCAGTCCGTGCTGTTCAAGGGCACCGTGGCCTCCAACGTGAGCTACGGCGATCAGCCGGGCGACCCGGCGGAGGTCGAGATGGCCGATACCTCCACCCCGGCCGGGCGCAAGCGCGAGGCCGCGTTGATCGCCGCTGGCGAGGCCGCGGAAGGTGCCGATATACCGGCCGAGCAGCTGAATCGCGTCAAGGCCGCCGCCGACGTGGCGCAGGCCAGCGAGTTCGTGGCGCGCATGGACGGCGGGTATTCCGCCGCGATCGCCCAAGGCGGATCGAACGTGTCCGGCGGCCAGAAGCAGCGCCTGTCGATTGCGCGCGCGGTGTACCGTCACCCGGAAATCCTGATTTTCGACGACTCGTTCTCCGCGCTCGACTTCAAGACCGACCGCGAAGTGCGCGACGCGCTCGCCCGCGAGGCCAAGGATTCCACCAAGCTCATCGTGGCCCAGCGCATCGGCACCATCATGAACGCCGACCGCATCGTCGTGCTCGACGACGGCAAGGTCGTGGGTCAGGGCACGCACAAGGAACTGCTCGACAACTGCGACGTGTATCGCCAGATCGCCGAATCCCAGCTCAGCCAGTCGGAGCTTACGGCATAGGGGGCTTCCGCTCAATAACCTCCCTCTGAAGAGGGAGGTGACATCGCGAAGCAATGACGGGGAAGAGACAGCGCCGACTCGTGAATCCCCCAGTCAGCTTCGCTGACAGCCCCTCGTCAGAGGGGGCTCAGGAACAACGAAAAGGACTTAACACAAATGCCAAGAGGACCAATGGGCGGTGGGCGCACCACCGAAAAGCCCAACGACTTCGGCAAAGTCATGGGCAAGCTCGTGAACTATTGCCGCAACTATCTTCCCGTCATCATCATCGCGCTCATCCTGGGCGCGGCCGGCACCGTCTGCCAGATCATCGGCCCGGACAAGCTCAAGGACATGACCAACGAAATCGTCAAAGGTCTGCCCGCCATCGTTAACGGCAAGCCGGTGATGAACTCGGTCGATTTCGGCACGGTGGGCCACATCGCCTGGACTTTGGTGGCCCTGTACGTGGGCTACGCCGTGCTCGGCTACGTGCAAAGCTGGATGATGGCCAACGTCACCCAGCGCACCGCCCAGCGACTGCGCGAGTCCATCTCGGTCAAAATCAACAAACTGCCGCTCAAATACTTCGACAAGGTTAGCTACGGCGACGTGCTGTCGCGCATAACCAACGATGTGGACGCCATCGGCCAGACGCTGGGGCAGTCGCTCGGCTCGCTGATTACCTCGGTGACGCTGTTCGTGGGCGCGCTGGTGATGATGTTCTACAACAACGTGATCATGACCCTGTGCGCCATCGGTGCCAGCCTCATCGGCCTGATCATCATGATGGCCATCATGAAGTCCTCCCAGAAGTACTTCGCCCGGCAGCAGATGGCGCTAGGTGACGTCAACGGCCACGTGGAGGAGATGTACGCCGGTCACCTCATCGTCAAGGCATACAACGGCGAGGCCGATTCGATTCGTCGCTTCGAGAAGTACAACTCGGACCTCTACGAGTCCGGCTGGAAGTCGCAGTTCCTCTCCGGCCTGATGATGCCGCTCATGAATTTCGTGGGCAACTTCGGCTACGTGGTGGTGTGCGTGGTGGGCGCGGCGCTCGCGCTCGACGGGCAGATCGAGTTCGGCGTGATCGTGGCGTTCATGATGTATGTCCGCCTGTTCACTCAGCCGCTTTCGCAGTTTGCGCAGGCCTTCCAGAACCTGCAGCGCTGCGCGGCCGCCGCCGAGCGCGTGTTCGGTTTCCTTGAAGAGCCGGAGATGGAGGACGAATCCGACAAGTCCGCTTTGCTTGGGACCAACGGCCACGAAGTGAAGGGCGACGTGGAATTCAGCCACGTGCAGTTCGGCTACGAGCCGGGCAAGCCGATTATCAACGACTTCTCCGCTTCAGTCTCGGCCGGTCAGAAGGTCGCCATCGTCGGCCCGACCGGTGCCGGCAAGACCACCATGGTCAACCTGCTGATGCGCTTCTACGAGATTTCCGGCGGTTCGATTTCGATTGACGGCGTGGACACCAAGTCCGTGCCGCGCTGGAACGTGCACGACCAGTTCTCCATGGTGCTGCAGGATACGTGGGTGTTCCGTGGCACTGTGCGCGAGAACATCGCCTACTCCAAGCCTGGCGTGACCAACAAGCAAATCGAGGATGCGTGCAAGGCCGTGGGCCTCGACCACTTCATCCGCTCGCTGCCGGACGGCTATGACACCGTGCTCGATGACAAGTCGTCGCTCTCCCAGGGCCAGAAGCAGCTGCTGACCATCGCCCGCGCGATGGTGCAGGACGCGCCGATTCTGATTCTCGACGAGGCCACCTCCTCGGTCGATACCCGTACTGAAGAGCTGATTCAGAAGGCCATGGATGCGCTGACCGTGGGCCGTACGAGCTTTGTGATCGCGCATCGCCTCTCCACGATTCGCGACGCCGACATGATCCTCGTCATGAACCACGGCGACGTGATCGAGCGCGGCACGCACGACGAACTGCTGGCGGCGGGCGGTTTTTACGCCGACCTCTACAACAGCCAGTTCGCGCTCGCTGACTGACGGATTGTTTCCTGCGTTAGCGGATTAGCGGATTAGCTATACTCGGCTCCCCTCTCCGAGGGGAGCTGTCAGCGTAGCTGACTGAGGGGAGCAACCCATCGGTCCACCCGAGGGATGTGATACTGATGATTTCGTACATTAGTGTGTGAAAAAGCCGCCGGGAAAATTGGGGGATTGGGCGGCGGTGCGGTTGGCGTTGAGAATGGCGCATTCGAAGGGGAAGTGAGCGCGCAGCTGGGTGGCCGGGGTGGTGAACAGGGCGGTGGCGAGGCCGTCGGCCAGTGTGACAGGGACGTGTGCCGCAACGGTGTTCGACGAATCGTCGGTATCGCGGTTTGCCGTTGTCGAGGCATTGCTGCCATGCGTCGATGTCTTCGTGGTTATGGCGCTCGATGGCGGCGTGACGGCCACCCATGTGGCGGCTACATCGTCAACCGGTAGTCCGTCGATGGCGTTGAGCAGATGGTGAAGTTGGTGACCTGCGGCGTCAGACCAGTGGCGGCGGCTGGGGGAGCTCGCGCAGAATGCGCCGTGGCTGATTTCGACCGTACCTACGGCGTTGGCCGGATCGGCAGGATCTTCAAGGGCGATGGTGATTGGTTCGTCCGTGTGCACTAGCAAATCACCCCCGGCGTCGATGACGTATTGAATGGGTTGAGGGTGACCCGCGCCATCACCCAACATCCCCGCAAGCAAATCCACCAAATACCCCTTACCGCACGCGCCGAAATCGAGCGCGACCGGTCCGCGCGTCACCAGTGTTGTGCCATGCCGCTCAACGTCGGCTGACCAAATGGCTCGTCCGTGGATCGCGCCTGCATGTTCAGCGGCATCTGGCGCAGGCGTAAACGAATACGACTCGTCATAGCCAAGCCGAATCAAATCCTCGCCCACGCACGGGTCGGTCGCCCCATCGGTTGCCGCAAACAGGCGGTCGTACAGGCCAAACAGACCCGATGCCCAGTCGGGAAAATCGAACGTGCCGCCATGTGCGGCCGTGCGCATCCGGCCGACGATGGAATCATCGCGGAATCGAGATAATACAACCTCATATTCATGGATGAACGAGCCAATACGATCGCGTATCTCATCGTCCAATACGCTCTCGGTGTGCACCAGTAATCCGGTCCCCAACGCATCAGGAAAAGCGTATACGTATGGCAGTTGCTCGGTCAGACTTGTCATGCCCACTATCGTAGAGCGCATGGTGTGCCGGTGTATACTGGATTTTGACACTGTGTCAATGTTGATTCGGAGGTTGTGAGAATGGGCAATGCGACTACAGCAAGTGTAACGGGTGTGCAAGTTGCACCGGCGAAGTCAGCCATCAGAGATCTCCCCATCGCCAAAGTGTGGGCGTTTGCGGTCGGCCAGTTCGGGTGGGCGCTGCTTTCCGGCATCATCTCCAACTGGCTCGTGTATTTCTACCAACCTGACCAGGAGACCATCTCCCAAGGTCAGACCGTATTCGTGCCGCAGGGCCTGGTCGTTCTCGGCATCGTGACCGTGGTGGGCGGCATCACCGCCTTCGCCCGATTCTTCGACGCGTTCGTGGACCCGGCCGTGGCGTCTCTCTCCGACCGTTGCGACGCCAAATCCGGCCGCCGTATGCCGTTCCTGAAATTCGCCGCCCTGCCGCTCGCGGTGGTCACCGTGCTCGTGTTCTGGAGCCCGATCAACGGCACCAGCTGGGTGAACGCGGCGTTCCTGTTCGTCACCGTGATCGGCTACTACATCGCCCTCACGTTCTACTGCACGCCGTACAACGCGCTCATCGCCGAACTCGGCCACGACTCCAAGCAGCAACTCACCATCTCCACCGCCATCTCCTTCACTTGGGTGGCCGGCACGGCCATCGCGTACGTGGCGCCGGTGATTTGGGGCGCGTTCGTGCCGATGATGGGCCGCATCACCGCCATCCGCGTGACCTTCACCATCATGGCCGCCGTGGCGTTCGTGTGCATGCTGGTGCCGCCGCTGGCCATCCGCGAGAAGGACTACGTCAACTCCCATCCCACCTCCGAATCGACCATCGAATCCCTGAAGCAGACGTTCGGCGACGGCGAATTCCGCAAGTTCGTATGCTCCGACGTGGTCTACTGGGTGGCCATCACCACCTTCCAGACCGGTCTGCCGTTCTTCGTGACCAGCCTGCTCAAGCTGCCGGAAACCACCACGACCATCTACTTCGTGCTCATGACCGGCGTCTCTGTGCTGTTCTATCTGCCGGTCAATATTCTGGCCAATAAGGTCGGCAAGAAGAGGCTGCTGCTGGTTGCCTTCGTGATCTTCACCTGTGCGTTCGCATTTGCCGGCGCCCTTGGTTCGGCCGTGCTCGGCTTCATTCCGGCGATGGCCCAGGGTTTGGTGCTCTCGGTGGTCGGCGCGATTCCGATGGCCGCGTTCGGCATCCTGCCGCAGGCCATCGTGGCGAATATCGCCGACGCCAGTTCCAAGACCACCGGCCAGGACCGTCAGGGCATGTTCTACGCGGCCCGCACCTTTGCGATGAAGATGGGCCAGTCCGTGGCCATGCTGCTGTTCACCGGCGTCTCCACCATCGGCATGGCGTCCGGCGCGGGCTACCGCATCGCCGCCGTGTGCGCGGCCGTGCTGTGCGGTCTGGGCGGCATCGTGTTCGCGTTCTACAACGAAAAGAAGGTGCTGGGCGTGCTGGAGACGTGATGACGTTGCCGGGTGCCGCCGCGGTATCCATGCGGAGCGGTGTGGGTGACTTGCCCCGTCTGCGACACCGAAACGTTACCGTGTCGACACGCGTGCGACACTTCGGCGTCAAATTGCGTTTGACCGTACTCCGTACTATATTGTTGCGAGTTGCTTTGCGGAGCAAAGTAACATCCAAGGGGCTGTAGCTCAGTTGGTAGAGCGCTTCGTTCGCATCGAAGAGGTCGCGGTTTCGACTACCGTCAGCTCCACGAGACCCTCTGCATTCATTCCACCGCAGAGGGTCTTTTCATTTGTTTTCGTTGAAATTCTGCCATCTCGCGTTTCAAGGGGCTGATTTGGGGTTTGCCGGAGGTCTACTTGCGTTTCGAGGGGCTGATGGTCAAGTAGATACGCCGCCAAAATGGCGGAATAGCGTTGCGTCAAAGCCGTTTGTATCGGTGCTTCACCGGATGAGGAGCCCCTTGAAACGGAAGTAGACCTCCGGAACATGTGAAATCAGCCCCTGCAAAGGGAGAATGCCTCGATTTCGCCATGGATTGTCGTGGATTGCTCTGTGGCATGGGCAATACTGGGAGTATGACAAGCGCAGATGAGTTGAATGAGCAGTATGACGCTGACGGTAGCGTGACGCAAGTGCCTGAACGCAATGATGAAGTTCATGCCGGCGAATCCGCCGTCGCCCAATCCCGCGAATCGGCCGTGACCATCCCCGCCGGCACCGTGGTGCTCGCCGCCACCCCGATCGGCAATGTCGGCGACGCTTCAGCCCGTCTGGTGGCCCTCTTGGAACGGGCCGATATCGTGGCCGCCGAAGACACGCGCCGCCTCTACGATCTCGCCCGTCGCCTCGGCGTCTATGTGAACGGTCGCGTCATCGCCTATCACGACCACAACGAGCGCGACAAGGCCGACGGCCTGCTCGACCAGGTCGAAACCGGCGCCACCGTGCTCGTCGTATCCGACGCCGGCATGCCCACCATCAACGACCCCGGCTTGGCCATCGTGCGCCGTGCCATTGAACGCGGTCTGCCCGTCACCTGCGCGCCCGGCCCCTCCGCTGTGCTCGACGCGCTCGCCCTCTCCGGCCTGCCCACCGACCGCTTCTGCTACGAAGGCTTCCTACCGCGAAAGCATTCCGAGCGCGTGCAGTATCTGCGCACGCTGTTGCCCGAACGCCGCACCATCGTGTTCTACGAGACGCCTCATCGCATTGCCGATTCGATGGACGATCTGCTGGACGCGTTCGGCCCGAATCGCCCGATGGCCCTGTGCCGCGAACTCACCAAGGATTATGAGCAGATTCGTCGCGGCCCGATTGACGAGATTCACCAAAGTGTGATTGATGATCCGCCCCGTGGCGAGATAGTGCTGGTCATCGGCGGCGCGTCCAACGAGGAGGCCGAAGCGGCCGCGCCCAGCACGTTGAGCGTGGATGACATGGCCGTGCTCTCCATCGACCGTGCTTTGGAGGACGGCCTGCGTATCAAGGACGCCATCGCGCAAGTGGTGCAGGAGCATCCACTGGCTGACGGATCGTTGGCCAATCGCAAGCAGGTGTATGCGGCTGTGCTGAAAATCAAGGGATAGCGCAGCAGCCGGCGATTATCTCCCCGTTACGCTTCCATCGACTCGAACAATATTTCCAACGCCTGCCGGACCCCGGGCCCACCACGCTGCGAGACCAATTCCAGCAAAGGCGCGTCGGCTTTGGGATTGGCAACCAGCCATTTACGCAGTTCGGGCACGTGATATGCGATGTGCCAGAGCACGGCAACATCCGTATCGGGCGAACATGCCACCGCGGGCGTAAGTCTGATGGGCGGTTCAGGCGGCGCGGTCATATCCGAGATTGCGCGCGATGCGGATTCGGATGAGTGTGCCGCCGCCGCGTGGCGAGGCAACCGTTGCGCCTGCCGCAAATGCCGTAAACGGTGAGCGGCATGGCGGCCTCTGCGATGGCCTCTGACAATGAACCCCCTCGTCATGCGCATTGCTCCAAAGCCGGTTCGTCCATCTCCTGCTGCACCGATTCAAAAAACATGCGTGCGCGTCCGGCGTACTTGTGATGCCGATGCTCCTTGACGATTTGCAGACAGTCGTTTGGCCGAAACTGGTACGCGGACATCAGCTGGCACACCAGTGCGTTGACGGTGGAAGGATCGGGGATGTCTTCAGGACTCATCACCAGGTCGCAAGCCGTACGGGCTGGCGTGGTGACAGGCAGCCCGCCGAGCTTGATGATTTGCTCCGGCAACGTCAATCTTTTGAATACGCGGATACGGCGGCTGACGGATGCCGAGCGGAAGTGCGATGTGGAAATCACGTCTATGGTACTCGGAAAGTCGGGGCCTCCCAGCCATACCCAAGCGGCGGTCATCGAACACACCACAGTGCCAAACGGGGCGACCTCCGCGACGATTTTCGCGCGACCATACAGTGTGCCCGAATGCTCGATCCAGTAGCCGGCGGAATCGTCGAGCTTATGTAACGTGCCGAAGGCGGCCAGACGGTTAAGGCTGAGCGGTCCCGGCAGATCCTTGGTAAACAGTATCGGCGGCACCGCAGGTTGCGCGGTTGCCGGCGAGGCGACTGTTGTGATGTCCGTCATCGGACCTGCTGTGATATCCATGACCGAACAATATGCAGAAATGCGGCTTGCGCGCCACCGGATAGGCGAAAACGGTGGATAAGTGCATAACTTTACTAGGTGCGCAAATGATGTGGATAACTCGGTGGATATTGGCAGGCGGAAGTGTGTGCGGATGTGCGTGGGCGTGCGTACGGATGGGTGCGCGGATACGTGTGCGAATGCGTATGTGGATAAGCGCGCAAGAGGTGTACAGATAAGTATGTGGGGAAGTTGCGGGTGGATAGGTGAGTGGGATGAGGATGGCGGCGCGGCAGCTATCCGGGCGTGTCCCCGCCGCGCCGGATAATCAAGCCTTATGAGTCATGTTTTGGTGAATGTTGCTTGGCCGTATGCAAACGGCCCCCGTCATATCGGCCACGTCGCGGGATTTGGTGTGCCCTCCGACGTCTACGCGCGCTACGAGCGCATGAAGGGCAATGATGTGCTCATGGTGTCCGGCACCGACGAGCACGGCACCCCGATTCTCGTCGAGGCGGAGAAGGAAGGTCTCACTGCCCAGGAACTGGCCAACCGTTACAACCGCGTGATCGCCAAGGATCTGTGCGACCTCGGCCTGAGCTACGACCTGTTCACCCGCACCACCACCGGTAACCACGAGCACGTGGTGCAGGAGATGTTCAAGCAGTGCTTGGAGAACGGCTACATCTACAAGGGCACCCAGCAGGTGGCGATTAGCCCGTCCACCGGCCGCACTCTGCCCGACCGCTACATCGAGGGCGAGTGCCCGATTTGCCACGCCGAAGGTGCGCGTGGCGACCAGTGCGACGCCTGCGGCAACGAGCTCGACCCGGACGAGCTCATCAACCCCGTCTCCAAGATTAACGGCGAAACCCCGCGCTTCGAGCAGACCGAGCACTACTTCCTCGACCTGCCGGCGCTCGCCGAAGCCAACAAGGCATGGCTGGAGACCCGCAAGGGCTGGCGTACCAACGTCATCAACTTCTCGCTCGGCCTGTTCAAGGAGGTCAAGCCGCGCGCCATCACCCGTGACATCGACTGGGGTATCCCGGTGCCGGTGAAGGGCTGGATTGACAACCCGAACAAGAAGCTGTACGTGTGGTTCGACGCCGTGATCGGCTACCTGTCGGCCTCCATCGAATGGGCCCGCCGCCAGGGCGACCCGGAGAAGTGGCGCGAATGGTGGAACGACCCGAGCTGCCCGGCCTACTACTTCATGGGAAAGGACAACATCACCTTCCACTCCCAGATCTGGCCGTCCGAAATGCTGGCGTACAACGGCAAGGGCTCCAAGGGCGGCGAAACCGGCCCGATGGGTCCGCTCAACCTGCCTGAGCAGGTGGTGGCCAGCGAGTTCATGACCATGGAAGGCAAGAAGTTCAGCTCCTCCCGCGGCATCGTGATCTACGTCAAGGACATCCTCGCCCGCTACCCCGTGGATGCCGTGCGCTACTACATTTCCGTGGCCGGCCCCGAATCCTCGGATTCCGACTTCACGTGGGCCGAGTTCGTGCGCCACAACAACGAGGAGCTCGCCTCCTCGTGGGGCAACCTGGTGAACCGCGTGGCCAACCTCATCAACAAGAACTTCGGCGAGATTCCGCCGCTGGACGAGGATTCGATGACCAACGAAGACCGTGGCCTTCTGGAAGAGGCTTCCGCCGCGTTCGACGTGGTCGGCTCCTCCATCGAAACCCACCACCAGAAGCACGCCCTGTCCGAGGCGATGCGTGTGGTCGGCGACATCAACAAGTACATTTCCGCCACCGAACCGTGGAAGATTAAGGACGACCAGGCTCGTCTCGGCACCGTGCTGCACGTGGCCGCTCAGGCCGTGTCTGACGCGAACCACCTGCTCGCGCCGTTCCTGCCGCACTCCGCACAGAAGGTGTGGGAGGCGCTCGGCGGCACCGGCACCTTCTCGCCGCTGCCTGAGCTCAAGGAAGTCGAGGATCTCGACAAGCCCGGCTTCACGTACCCGATCATCACCGGCGATTACGAGCTCGGTGTGAACGTGCACCCGTGGAAGAGCGAGGCAATCGAGGTCGGCGCCATGGTGCCTAAGCCCGCACCGATCTTCGCCAAGATTCCGACCGAGGCCGTGGAAGAGGAGCTGGCTCGCTTCGATGAAGCGTTGGCTGCTCGCCGTGCCGCCGAAGCCGAACGTCTGGCCGCCGAGAAAGCCAAGCTCGCCGCCGAGTGATTCGGCATTGCTAGCTCGAAGCTGACGGGCCACCTCGCACATGAAGTGTTGCGGGGTGGCCCGTTGCCGTATGTGCGGTCAAGCCCCGACAATGCGAGGCCGGTTGTCGGCGGGCGTCACAAATTCGTCACACTCCGCCAAGACTTTTCCCAGACAAGCACATCAATTCGCCAAGCATGGAGCGGTTATATAGAAGATGTCAACGGAATGAAGTTCATACCGGTGGCGAGGTTCTTCGAACCCCATAACTGAACCCTTCTTCTCTCTTCTCTCTCACCCGGCGGCCCCCTCCGCCGGGTTTCTTTTTTTTTAATGCTGGGAATGCCATGGGCCGCATATTGAAAAAAGGATTATGGCAGAGTGTTGTCTGTTTGCAATAAGGCATTGCTGTTCTAGAAAATAACAAAGAAGGGGGGACTAATGATGTATACCGTCACATTTTCGGGCAACCTGACTCAAGCGGAATCGGCCTTGGTCAAGCGAGGCACCATACAGATCGCCGCGTTGCTGGCCGCAAAAATCACTGGCCGCGGACTCATCATCAACGACGGTGACACCGAATACTCATGGGATTTCATCCTGGTCGATGCCAGCAGCGATGAGCGGCACACCTTTGACGAGAGGCTATTGCGGATGCTGTCCGACTACATCCACGCCGGTTTCCCCGATGCCGTGATCCGCCACGCCAAGCACGAGGCTCCAAAGCTCGGCAAATAATATTGGTCGCGTGGTGAGTCCCATACTTCCGTCGGAATATCGCTATCGCGGTATGGTCGCATGCCTGTTGAGCATTGAAGCGCTCGATCTATGCGCAGTTGATGTTCCGGTGATGACGGCAACCGATTGACGCGATTACCGGGACAGATTTCGCTGTCCCGGTTCGTGATTTCGGCTTCTTTTTGGGAACCGGGACAGCCCCCTTGTAAACGCCCATTATCCGTAATCCCAAAACCCCGGAATTCCGCCGATGTACGATGGCGAATATTGCACGGTGGGGTGATAGGTGAATGAAATTTTGTCTTGGTTGCTCAAAAAGGGGCGAAATGGAGAACCGGGACAGCGAAATCTGGCCCGGTCCACACATAAATCGATTGACATCGCTACCGGGACATCGGACACGGACACCGAGTCGCGCAGCGTCGGCGCAACATGGATACTGTACGACTTTCGCGATAAACGTTATATTCTTCGTCGCCTCCGCCGGGCGAGCTCATCGAGTGGCGTTGCCGTCAAAGTGAAATCGAATACGGCACCTCGCAATGCCAACTGCCGCCCGACCCGGTAGGCGAGTTCGGCTTGGGATGGCTCATCGGCCATGTTCGCGGCAGTGGCGATGATGACGATCCAATGATGATGTCGCAGCAGTTCGCGCTTGTCGTTGTCCCGCCGCCACTGGTTTTTGTCGGTGCGATGATGATCGCCGTCATATTCGATGGCGACGCGAAATTCGGGCCAAGCGAGATCGAGCGTTATCGGCGCACCGTTGCTGAATGTCGCGCCGGGCACCGTGTAATTTGTCACGGCTGGCGGAAGCCCGTATTTCGTCGTCGCGATGCGGGTCTTTGATTCCATCGGAGAGTCCACGCGGGGCGTAATGAATGCAAGAGCGATCATGCACTTGGATTTTGCGTTGAATTTCGGGAGTTCGGTGACTTGCCGCACGAAGTCCTGATAAATGCCGTCAGCAGTGCGGCCGTTCGCCAGACCCGGCTTGCGGGCGATTGCCGTAAGGATTGCGTCGCCAAGTATGACCAGCGATTCGAGCGATATATGAGCGGCGAGTTGTGCCCAAGTGTGTATCAGATCCAGTGCGTACACATGTTTGTTGATACGCACATTGTGCGCATCGCTCAGCGGCTTCCAGATGTGTGGTGTCGTTGGCGGCACGATGGCACGTATTCGTGTGCGGTGTGAGTCGGAGACGGTATGGAGCTCGGCGGGGTCGATATCGCAATCCTTGGGAAGCGGCACGGATTGCAGTATCAGCGATGTGGTCATGCCGAAGAGCACCGGTTGCCCGAGCTGTTGCGCGGCGTCCGTGCATCGTTTAAGCATTTCCCGCTTACGTTGGGTGAGGGTTTCGCTCATTGCTGGCGACACAGGGCCTGTAATCACAGTTGGCGCGGAACTCGCCATACGTGGTGATGAACGTAGCTCAGGATTGATGGTGCGCGCAGACGCAACGCCCGGTGTGTGGGGCCGGGTCCAGCCGGACGGTTCGTCGTCGAATACGCCGGGCGGTGGAGTGGGCAATATGTCGTTCATGACGCCACCGTAGCGCAGCGGTCACATGCTCGCTATGAAAACCGGGGTATGTGGCTCTAGCTTGCGGGAGATGTGGATAACTCTGTGGATAACTAGTTCGGAACAATTAGCGAGGCCGGAACCTACCGGCAATTGGCCGATGATGACGGCACTTTTGCTCAGCTCAGCCGCGATAGTCTCGAATAGGTGCGGCCGGGCGTACTCGCATAACGTAATGCCCCTTCTCTCTGAACAGAGAGAAGGGGCATTCGAATATATGCTCCCGCCAGCGGAACGTCAGCGGCAGCGGCGGGTGAGGGGCTGCCAGGGATCGAGCTCGACTGGTTCGGTGGTGAGCAGGGCGCGGGTGGCGTCGTCGAGGTATTCCTTGCGGATGATGAGCTCGGTAACGTAGCGGTCGAACCAGGCGTCGGACATGACGTAGTAGCCGTCCTTGCCGGCGTCCTTGCCCCAGCTGTTCTCCACCTTCCAGCGGTTCGGCTTGCCGTCCTCGCCGAGGTTCACGCCGGTGAAGGTCATAGCGTGGTTGCTCGGGCTGTCGCCGTATTCGAGGCCGTGGGCCTTGTCGCCGGTGAATTCGGTGCCGAACAGCTGGTCGACGCGCACCACGGACTGGTCGAAGAAACCGTCCTTGCGCAGGGCGAACTGCGTGCAGTCGCAGGCGAACCAGATCGGGTGGCCGGCGGTGAGCTGGTCAAGCGCGGCCTTCTTGAACACGTCCAGCGGCACGTTGACGAATTCCATATCGCCAGCCTCGGCCACGTTCGCGCTGAAGCGGATGCGGTAGCGCTGGTTGAACGGGCGGTTCTTGAGCGGGGCGTTGGCCAGCGTCACGAAATCGTTGACGTCCACCGGCACGTACTTCTTGTAGAACTCAAGCGGGGTGATGCCGATCTCGCGAATCTGCGGGCGCTCGTCCTTGCCGGTTTTCGGCTTGTCGGACTTGTCCTTATCGCACTTGCAGGCCTTGGCGTCGGATTTGCCCTCGCACTTGCAGGATTCGGCCTTGCCGTCTGCGTCGGCCTCGGCCTTGCACTTGCGAGCCTCGCCCTTCTTATCCTCATCATCATCCTTGGGGCGCGCGAAGAAGTCGAACTTCTCCGGCGGTTCGCCGAGCGCCACGGCGCAGATGCGGTACACGGTGCCCATGTACTCGTCCTTCAACGCACGCAGCTCGTCCTCAGACGCCCCCGCAACCGAACGGCGGCGCAGCTCGGCCGCGAACTCGCGCAGCTTGGAGTTGAGGTACTGCTTGAAATCGTCGGAATTACGGGAGTTCTCAGACTCCGGGTAGGCGCTCTTGGGCACTAGGCCGTACTTGTTCACCAGTGCGGCGAACATCTGCCACCAGCCACCATCGTCTGCAGGCGACTCATTGATGGCCTCGAACAGACGCGAATCGGTCGCCTCGTCGAGCGTGCGCAGCACGTTCTCCAGATAAGTGTTCGACTTCTCCATCGCGTCCCAGAAGAACAGGTAGGTCTCGGAGAACTCGAAATCCTCAAGATTCCAGCGATGCATGAGTTCGTAACGCAGCGTGTTCAGGGAGGCGAACATCCAGCAACGGCCGGAACGCTCCTGATTGGTGATCGAACCCTGCTTGAGTTCGATGGAGAAGTCGCGCGGCAGCGCACGTACGCCGCGATAGTCGGTGGCCGCCTTGAGCACGCCGGCCGAAACCGCCGCGTCCGCCGCGATCAGGTTGGCGCGGTCTTTGTTGAAGTCTTCGGTGTACGTACGCAGAAGTTCGGGTTTGATGGCCCGTGCGCTGGCGTTTGCTGTCATGATGATTGATCTTCCATTCATGTAGGCGACGTTTGTGGTCCGTCGGTAGTATAAGTCGCCGTGTATTCGTCGGGCGATTCACCGGGCGAAATCGTACGGGCGGATATGCGCCGGCGATTCCACCCCGCCAACGATTTGTCCACCTTGCTGCTCGCGCGGGCGCACGTATCATATGTACCGATACATATTGTTGACGAATGTCGCATAGTCCAAAGGAGTACGTCATGACTTCGCTGCATAGCAAGCCGCTGGCCCTGAAAAACGTCACCGTCACCGATTCGTTCTGGCGCACCGAGCAGGAACTCGTGCGCACGGCTGTGATTCCCTATCAGTGGAACGCCCTGAACGATAACGTCCCCGGCGCGGCCCCCAGCTACTGCATGCACAACTTCAAGGCCGCTGCCGCGCAAAACAAGCGTAAGGATACCCAGGGCAAGGCGTTCGTGCCGCCGAAGTACACGTTCCGCGGATTTGAGGCGCTCCCCGAAGACCCGGCCAATCCCGACCCAGACAAGTTCTACGGCTTCGTGTTCCAAGACACCGACTTCTCCAAGTGGGTGGAGGCAGTCGGCTATTCCCTCGCCCATTACCCGGACCCCGCACTGGAACAGACCGCCGACCAAGCCATCGACGTCGTGTGTGCCGCCCAACTCGACAACGGCTATCTGGACACCTGCTACATTCTGAACGACATGGATCGCGCGTTCACCAATCTGCGTGACCATCACGAACTGTACTGCCTCGGCCACCTCGTTGAAGGTGCGGTGGCCTACTACCAGGGCACCGGCAAAGACAAGTTGCTCAAGGCCGCCTGCCGTTTCGCCGATTACGTAGACGAGCGCTTCGGTCGCAAGCCGGGCCAGCTGCGTGGTTACCCCGGTCACGAGATTGCCGAGATGGCTTTGGTGAGGCTGTACGAGGTCACCGGCGAACAGCGGTACCTTGATCTGGCCGAATATTTCGTGACCGAGCGCGGCCGGCAGCCGTACATCTTCGATATTCAGGCAGACGAGAACGCAAAGCGCGACGCCGACGCCAACTACAAACCCAACACGGACCCCAACCGGTACGCCTATCACCAGGCGAACAAGCCGGTCACCGAACAAGACGAAGCCGTAGGCCATGCCGTGCGCGCCGGCTACTTCTACTCCGGTCTGGCGGACGTGGCCCGACTGGCCGACGACCAGGACCTCGCCGATGCGGCCGAGCGGCTCTGGCGCAATATCGTCGATAAGAAACTGTACGTTACCGGCGGCATCGGCGGCACGGTGGACGGCGAGGCATTCTCCTACAACTACGACCTGCCCAACGACTCCGCCTACTCCGAGACCTGCGCCGCGATTTCGCTGGCGTTCTTCGCCCGTCGCATGCTCGAGCTCGCGCCAAAGGCCGAGTACGCGGACGTTATGGAGTCGGCGCTGTACAACACCACGCTGGCCGGCATGGCGCTGGACGGCAAGAGCTTCTTCTACGTGAACCCGCTGGAAGTCAATCCGTATGCCTGCCATAAAGACAGCCGCCTGCGCCACGTCAAGCCGGTGCGTCAGAAGTGGTTCGGCTGCGCATGCTGCCCGCCGAACATCGCCCGCATCGTTGAGTCGGTGCAGGAATATGCCTACACGGTTGCCGAGGATGGCGGTACGCTGTTCACGCACTTGTATATGGGCGGCGTGGCCAAAGCTGAGTTGAATGGTACGGCTGTGGAGCTGGATGTTACGGCGAACCTGCCGTGGCAAGGCGATGGCAAGGCTGTCGTGCGCTTGGGCGGTGACGCTGCTGGCACCTCGGCTCAGGCTCCTGCTCGCTTTACGCTGGCCTTCCGTCTGCCCGGTTGGGTGGGCGATGAGTCCGCTGCTGCCGCCGCGATTACGGCCACGGGCGAGTCTGAGTCTGGGGCCGATAGTTCCCGCGTGACCCGCGAAATCCGCGACGGCTACCTGTACCTGACCGGCGAATGGCGCGACGGCGACACCGTGACGTTCGACTTCCCGATGCCGGTACGTATGCTGGCCGCCAACCCGCTGGTGCGCGAGGACGCCGGCAAGGTGGCGTTCGTGCGCGGCCCGATCACCTTCTGCGCCGAGGAAAAAGACAACGGCGCCAACCTGCACCTGCTGCACGCGGATGTGGAGGCACTGCTGGCCGACCCGAGCGCGGCCAAGGTCGAGGAGTTCGACTTCCACGCCGGCGCCAAGGGCATCGACGACAAGGGCCAGGGCGAGGTGGAAGACGTGACCCGCCGCATGGTGAAGCTTGAGGTGCCGGCTTGGCGCGAGCCGTTGCCGGGTGGCGGGGGCGCCCCCGAGTAAAAGTC
>OATO01000144.1_pt1 | contig 42707 bp, 36 predicted proteins | sample 1495011 | NCBI WGS metagenome assembly OATO01 (sample SAMEA2579961, study PRJEB22360) | human gut metagenome | biome: human gut; feature: human-associated habitat; material: faeces | place: Denmark | collected 2008/2010 | reverse complement strand
CGGATGAATAGGGGCGGGGTTGGGGGCCGGGAGCCGCTATCGGCTGTGGATTCGCCGTGGCCGGCCTGTTCATCGGCCGCCTGTTCTCGCCCAACCCGCACGTCCAGTTGCTGGTCGCCGCCGGCATGGTGACGATGGGTGCGTTCCTGCCACTACAGGGGTGGATGATGGCGCTGGACGGCATACTGATCGGCGCCCGCGATTTCCGCTACCTGGCGATTACCTGCACACTGACCGCAACGGTGTATATCGCATTGACCGCGATCTGCGTGGATGCGGCCGCGCCCATGCTGCCCGGCGACCTGGCCCCGACCGTGCTGTTGTGGGCGATGTTCAATATCGTGCTCATGGGCGGACGCGGTCTGTTCAACGGCCTGCGCATACGCAGCGAATCATGGCTCGGTCAGACCGCCCTCTAGCGACCGGCCCGCGACAGCCCTCGCTGCGCTGCGGAACACCCACCTTGACATCGCCTTTGCCTCAGCTGAGCATCATATGATAATGGCATCGGCTCCCGAAGATGGGAGACGCCACGCGGAAGGAGATTCCGCCCCGAATCAGATGACATCCGAATACTCACAGATAAGCAAAGCATGATCGACGTGCGGGAGAAGGCCGCTAGGCAGTTCAGCGCGCGCCTGACCGGTCGCGGGTTCGAAATCTGGGTGCGAGAGGGCAACGACACCTATGTGGTCGGCGGTCAGGAATACATGCCGCAGGACCTGGTCGTGGTACGCGCCCTCGACGCGGCAGGCAATCCCGTGTCAGCCGAAGTCAACGTCGACATAGCCACCTTCAACCTGTACCCGGATACTCTCACGGGCGGCGCTGTACATGGCACGCACCAGACTTTCGCGCCAATGGCTCCACCCGTATCGCTTGGATATCTCCTCACCGGCCGTAGCCCCGAGCGACGACCCGTCGGCGCGGGTCAGGTCATACAGCATGTCCAGCAGCATCGGATCACGGTCCACGCAACGGGCGAGCGACTCCCCCACGGCCGGATCGTTCGGGTTCTTGCCGGTCGCGAACTCAGAGAGCGTCAGATGCTCCCGCACCAGGATGCGCACCCATCGCGCGATGTCCGCGTCGAATCCCATGCGCTTCATGATCACCGCGGCGTGACGGGCGCCCTCTGCCGCATGATCGGTCACGAACGGACGTTTGCCGACATCATGCAGCAGGCCGGCCAATAGCAGCGCCGTGTAGTGACGGTCGTCATACCGCTCGCCTCGCGCCGCCGAAACCCGCGCGAGCCGTGACGTCACCTCGACGCTGTGCCGGTCGATGGTATACCGGTGCGCTGCAGACGCGCTCGGGCGATTGCGTATGCCCAGCCATTCAGGCATCCATCGACCGGGTATATCCACGAAATCCAGTTCCTCCCACACGCGCATGAGCGCCGGCCCGGAGGCCAGCAGACGCACGAACAGTTGGCGCGACTCATCATCCCACACGGAATCGCGGATCGGGCAGCGCCGCAGGTTCTGCAAGGTGACCGGGCTGATCGGCAGCTCGAACTCGGCAGCCACCGCGGCCACGCGCAACGGCAGATACCGGTCCGGCTCCGGTTCCACGCCCGGAGCCAGCACGATTTCCTGCTCGTGCTTGGCCACGCCGGGCGCGACCTGTTCGAACTTCGGGGCCTCTCGCCTGCCTCCACCGCGCGGCGACAGCATCTGGAAGAACGAGAAACGCGGGCGCTCATGCGTCAGCGAATGCTCGGCACGCGACGCCGTGGAATCCAGCGCGAACGCGATCTGTCGGCCTATGCGGGCGAGCCGGGTCTGCAAGTCCCCGGTGGAACGCGCCTCCCGCTCCCCCGGCGGCAGTGTCGGGTCGGCAAAACCCCGCATCGCCGCCACCTGCGCCTGATATGGGGCGAGCAGCCGATTCGCGTCCTTGCCGGCAGCCAGATGAATGCAATCGCGCACGTCCAGCAACGCCTCGACCTCGTCGTCATACCGGCCGTGCGGTCGGTCGGCAAGCCATGACACAGTCAACGCGGAGACCAGCACCGAATCGCGCAGACCGCCTCGCGCCTCCTTGATGTCGGGCTGGTTCAGGTAGGCGAGTCGTCCGAACTCGTCCAGTCGCTTGCGCGCCGAATTCAGCAGTTCCGGCAGCCGCTTGCGGACCGCTCGACGCCAGCGTTCCAGAATCGACGTGGCCGTCGCCGAAATCAGCGCCGTATCGCCGGCGATCGGCTTGACATCCAGCCAACCCATAGCGGCCGGCAGATCGGAATCGGTCACGGCCTCGCACTGCTGCCGCGTGCGCACCGACTGATCGAGGTCAAGACCGCTGTCCCACAGGGGATACCACAGTTTGTTGGCCAGCTCATTGAGCTGTTGGTCGTTGATCGTATGTGGCTCATAGATGATGACCAGATCCAGGTCGGAGCTCGGGCCAATCTGCCCCCGTGCGAGCGACCCGACCGCGCCGAATCCGATGCCGGTGGACGGCACGTCGAACGGCACCGCGGCCACCGCGTCACTCCACAGGCGGCGCAGGCAATCCATGGCGAGCTCCGTTCGCGCCCGGCGCTTCGCGGAGCCACCCCGGTACACGCCGTCAGCATCCGGCTGGCTCATGTCCATGAACTGTTGCTTGAGATGATCGACCGCCGAACTCAAGACACACCACCTTCACCAAATTCCGCCCCGCAGGCGGGGGGGGCTGTCGGTGGAGCCGACTGGAGGTGGTCAAACCCACCCGGGTGCACAAGACCACCCTCAGTCTCGCTACGCGAGCCAGCTCCCGCCAGCGGGAGCAATTTCAATCCTTGCCCTCCGTCACCGGAGGCAAGGATGTCGATATATAAAAGAGTCCCCGCATGGTCAGGTGACGGCGTGCGGGGACTTGTCTTACCGATAACCCGCGTCCGGCGGAAAGCGCCGAACCACGGGCCGCTTTCAGATCGCGGCGGAGCCGGTCTCGCCGGTACGCACGCGGGTCACGGAATCGAGCGGGGCGACCCACACCTTGCCGTCGCCGATCGTGCCGGAACCGGCAGACTTGACGATCACGCCGACCAGGGTCTCCGCGTCCGCGTCATCGGACAGCACCTCGACGCGAATCTTCGGAATCAGATCGACCGTGTATTCCGCCCCGCGGTACACCTCGGTGTGGCCACGCTGGCGGCCGTAACCGTTGGCTTCCGAGACCGTCAGGCCGTGCACGCCCGCAGCGGCGAGCGCCTCCTTGACGTCATCGAGCTTATGGGGCTGAATGATGGCAGTGATGAGCTTCATCTCACCTCACCTCCTTGAGAACCGAGCTGGCAGTACCAGCAAAATCATAGGCACGTTCGCCCTGATCGGCCAGATCGATGCCGCCGACCTCCTGGGCTTCGGTCACACGCCAGCCGATGGTCTTCTCCAGCGCGAACGCGATAATCGCGGTCACCACGCCGGAGTACAGCATCGCGCACAGGGCGATGATGACCTGCACGGCCAGCTGGCGCCAGTCGCTGCCGGCGAGCAGACCAGTGCCCTCGCCGAAGAAGCCGATGAGCACGGTACCGGTCAAACCGCCGACACCATGCACGCCCACCACGTCGAGCGAATCGTCATAGCCGAGCTTGAACTTCAGGCCGCATGCGAAGCAGCACAGAACGCCGGCGATCGCGCCGATGACCATGGCCCACAACGGTGACACCACATCGGCCGCGGGGGTGATGGCAACCAGACCGGCGACGATACCCGAGGCCGCGCCGATAGCCGTGTAATGACCGGTGCGGATCTTCTCAGTGAAGCCCCAGGCGAGCATGGCAGCCGCGGTCGCCGCGGTCGTGCTCATCCACGCATAGCCAGCGGTGCCATTGGCCGCGAACGCCGAGCCGGCGTTGAAGCCGAACCAGCCGAACCACAGCAGGAACGCGCCCAGCATGACGAACGGCACGTTGTGCGGGCGAATCGGCTGCGTGCCGAAACCCTTGCGCTTGCCGATGATCAGCACGATGATAAGGGCCGCCATTGCGGCGTTGATGTGAACGACCGTGCCTCCTGCGAAATCATGCGCCGCGGCGCCGATCGCGGTGGAGATCGGGCCCTTTGCGCTCAGAAGGCCGTTGTTCCACACCATGTGCGCCATCGGCGCGTAGTCGAACGTGACCCACAGCGCCACGAACAGCATCCACGTGCTGTACTTCACGCGCTCGGCGATCGCACCGCAGATCAGCGCCACGGTGATCATCGCGAACGTGACCTGGAACGACACGTCCACGCTGCTCGGGTACTTGTTGCCGTTCGCGGCAAGGCCGGCGGCCGTGTACTGACGGGTGCCGGCGTCGAACACCATCGTGTCCTTCAGCAGGAACCCGGTCGCAGGGTCACCGAAAATGCCGCCGATGCTGCTGCCGGCGTATGCGATCGACCAGCCCCACAGCGTCCATACGACCGCGGTGACCGACAGGGCCGCCGCCGACAGCATCAGCATGTTCAGCACGGCTTTGGCGCGCACCATACCGCCATAGAAGAACGCCACGCCAGGCGTCATGAGGAAAACCAAGGCTGCGGATGTGAGCATCCATGCGGTATTACCGGAGTCCATCGTTACCTTCCTCTCTTGTTCGTTCCCGCCGCCGCGCATCTTGACCGCGCGGGAAGCGGGTCGTTACCACTTCATCTGACATCCCCTGATAGGGGGAATCAACACAACGATATGCAACGCTCGCTGAGTTTTCAACACGTTACGGCACGTTACGCTCATGTAAAGCGCGATGACGCGGGTCTTGGCTTTCGGCCGGATTCCGGCGCAGGCAACGGTTCCGGAATGCAAAAGCCGGCTGTCCACGTTGTGGACTGCCGGCTTGCAGGGTTCATGTCCGACGGTTTGCGAACAACCTCACGCGAGAATGCCGTCGACGAATCCTTCCGGGTCGAAGGGCGCGAGATCGTCCGGTCCTTCGCCGAGGCCGACGAGCTTGACCGGCACGCCGAGCTCCTTCTGCACGGAGATGACAATGCCGCCCTTGGCGGAGCCGTCGAGCTTGGAGAGCACGACGCCGGTGAGGCCGATCGCCTCGGCGAACACCTTCGCCTGCGCCATGCCGTTCTGGCCGGTGGTGGCGTCGAGCACGAGCAGCACTTCGTCGACGGGCAGGTTCTTTTCGGTGACACGGCGAATCTTGCCGAGCTCGTCCATCAGGTTCGACTTGTTCTGCAGGCGGCCGGCGGTGTCGATGATGAGCACGTCGGCGTCGTCCTCCTTGGCGCGGGCCGCCGCCTCGAACGCGACCGATGCCGGGTCGGCGCCGTCCTTGTCGCTGCGCACGACGGGCACGTTGACGCGGGCGCCCCAGGTTTCAAGCTGGTCGGCTGCGGCGGCACGGAACGTATCGGCCGCGCCCATGACGATCTTCTTGTCTTCGGAGACGAACAGACGGGCCAGTTTGCCGGCCGTGGTGGTCTTGCCGGTGCCGTTGACGCCGACCATGATGATGACGCCGGGCTTGTGCGCGTCCGGCTTGTCGACGTTCAGACGGCGGTCGGTGTCGCGGCCGACCAGGTCGAGCAGGTTGTCGCGCAGCGTGGCGCGCACCTCGTCGGGGCTTGCCTTGCCGGTGATGCGCGCATCGCGGCGCAATTCGCCGACTAGCTGCTCGCTTGCTTCGGCACCGACGTCGGCCAGCAGCAGCGTGTCCTCGACGTCCTCCCAATCGGATTCGGAGAGGTTGTCTTTGGTGAGGATGTTGAACAACGCCTTGCCGAACGGATTCGAGGACCTGGAAAGTTTCGCCTTGAGCCGCTGAATGCGCGAGCCGGATTTTTCCGGTACATCATATGCGGGAGCCGCCGGCTTGGCCGGGGCGGCCTGCGTCGGTTCGACCGGCTTACGCTCTCCCTCACTTCGAGGGGAGGCGGTTTCGCCCTCGGTTTCGGGAGCAGAAAGCTGCCTGTCAACTGTTGCGGCGACCGTCTCGGGTTCTTCACCCGCACGACCCGCCTGGCGCGGCGATGTTGCGGTTTCCGCCGGCCGGCCGCCGACTTCGTTCTTACGCGACTTGCCGCGTACTACGCCCCACACAATGAGCAGGACGACAATCACCACTGCGGCGACAATGCCGATAATCAGATTCGTATCCATGGCTCCAGCCTAAAAACCGCAACGGACAGCTGCCGGAATACCACATACGTCGCGTTGTTGCAGCCAAGTCGACGACTAATTGGGCTGCTGGCACAGACGCTGCCCCTGAGTCGTCCCTACATATCGAACCGGGGAAGACGCTGGTATAGGCAAATCTGCCACCAATGCATAAAGCGGCATACCAGACGGCACCGGATTGCCAGCGGTCCCATGATATTCAACATAGAACAAGTCGGGCAATGGTGCCCCACCCTCATCGTGGCAATACTCGCGACCGCCACCGAAAACACGTATCAAACAGGACACGCACGACACGATGTCATGGTTGTCGAACTCGCTCGCCGTCATCGACGGGGCCACATACGTCTTCATGATTGACTCTCCTCAGCCGCACGACCTACCGCGAAAACGTAGACCCCCGACAACATTTCGGGAGGTATAGGCGCTAGGCACCGCGACCACTACACTGGAGCTCATGGCCAATACTGCAAGAATGACGGCGCTGCAACGCCGCGAACAGCTCATCCGCGTGGGGCGAGCGTTGTTCGCATCCAAGGGGTTCGAGGCGGTGAGTGTCGAGGAGATCGCCGCGAACGCGAAGGTCAGCAAGCCGATCGTCTACGAGCATTTCGGCGGCAAGGAGGGACTGTACGCGGTAATCGTCGACCGTGAGATGCGCGAGCTGACCAATGCGCTCATCGAGGCGCTGTCCGACACCAAGGCGCATCCCCGCCAGATCGTGGAGCGCGCGGCACTCGCCCTGCTCACCTATATCGAGGAGAACTCCGAAGGCTTCCAAGTGCTCGTGCGCGACTCGCCGACCACCGACCCGGCCGGATCGTTCAACTCGCTGCTGGGCGACATCAGCCTGCGCGTGGAGGATCTGCTCACCGCCGCGTTCAAACGCCGGAAGCTCTCCGCCAAGGGCGTGCCATACTATGCGCAGATGCTGGTCGGCATGACCGTATTCACCGGTCAATATTGGGCGGACCGGCCGAAGGTCAACAAGGAGCAGCTCGCCGCATACATCGTCGACCTCGCATGGCACGGCCTGAGCCGGCTGGATTCCAAGCCGATCCTGCGGTTCGAGAGCCAGAAGGCGAAGCAGCTCGCAGCCAAGGAAGACAAAGAACGTCGAGACAAAGAGCGGAGCGAGACAACGGCCCCGGACGAGCCGGACGCTCCTGTCGAGACCGCCGAACCGGACGAACCGGCATACCTGCCCGCGAGCGCCGGCTGATCATCAGAACCGCGCACAAGCCGGAAGCCCAAAAAACGGCGGAACGGACGACGGGACTTGCCTGAACGCCGCTTAGTGATAGCTTTGCTTGTAGAGGTTAGACTCGCTGCAACATCCGAGGCGACGTGTCGCACGTCATCCCCGCGACACCTGTATAACGAGGAACTATGGAACAATCGTCGAAAACACTCACCTTCGTGGTGCCCGCCTACAACATGGAAACGTATCTGGAGCGCTGCGTGGAGTCGCTGCTCTCCGCGACGGACAACAGCGACATCGAAGTGTTGATCGTCGATGACGGATCCTCGGACGGCACCCCGGAACTTGCCGACATGTACGAGCGGCGCTGGCCCGGCAACGTGCGGGCAATCCACCAGGTCAACAAGGGCCACGGCGGCGCGGTCAACACCGGCATCGCCAACGCGACCGGCATGTATGTCAAGGTCGTGGACGCCGACGACTGGGTGGACATGCCCTCCATCGACACGCTCATGGGCACGCTGCGGGTGCAGCGCGTCGCCACGGATCCGGTCGACATGATCGTCACCAATTACGTGTACGACAAGGTGGGCAAACGCGTCAAGCACACAGTGAACTTCCGTCATGCGATGGCGACCAACACCGTGCTCGGCTGGGACGATCTCGGCTGCTTCGGCGTCGCCGAATACATACTGATGCACGCGCTGATCTACCGCACCCAGGTGGTGCGCGACTCCGGCATGCAGCTGCCCGAGCACACGTTCTACGTCGATTTCATCTACGCATACCAGCCGTTCCCGTGGGTCAAGTCGATGCTGTACATGGACATCCCGTTCTACCACTACTTCATCGGGCGCGAGGGGCAGAGCGTACAGACCGACGTGATGATCCGCCGCGTCGCGCAGCTGCGGCTCGTCAACCAGCGCATGGTGGAGGCCACTCCCGAACCGGGAACCGTGCCGGACGGCCTATACCGTTATATGATTCATTTCCTCGCGATCGAAAGCTCGGTCACGTCGGTGTTCCTGATCCTGTCGAAAGACAAGGCAAACTACCGTCTCAAGGACGAACTGTGGGCGGACATCGACAAGGCGTCGCCGGCCATCGGGCGTGACGTGCGGCGCAAGCTGGTGTCGCGCGCGCTGAACCTGCGTGGGTCTGTCGGGCGCTGGGTGATCCGACGCGGCTATGTCGTCGCAGAGAAGGTCGTCGGCTTCAACTGACGTGCCGCGCGGCGGGGCTGCCAGCTGATATTCGCCCCTCTATCACCGATCAGGAGAACGTCCATGATGCAATTCACCATGTCCGGAACCATGCTGCGCTTCGATGAGACGACGCTGCGGTTCTCATTCAGCCGCGACGGTGCGACCTGGAGCGGCTGCGACGGCATAGAGCCGCAGCTGACGCGCGAGGATCGTTCATTCTCGTTCGCCGGCGCCGCTACCGTCACGCATGAGCGGATCGAGACCGGCACCGGAGTCGGCGTGCGCAGCGTGTTCGCCGGGTTCGCGGGTGCGGATTACGCTTTTGAGACGTATATCTGGATCGAGCGGTCAAGCGGCGACGTGCTATGCGAATGGGTGCCACTGCGCGAGTGTGGGGCCGAGCCGCGCATCGACAGGGTGCTTTGGCCTGCTCCGCTGTCCTTCGACCATGCGGACGCGCATGACGTGACGCTCATCACCCACGAGCAGGGCGTGATGATACCGAATAACTGGCCTACCGAGGTCGGCACTGATGCGGTCTCCTTCGGCGGGCGGTTCGAGACTGCGGGCGGGTACATGCCCTGGTTCGCGCAGTTGCGCAGCGACGGGCATGCGTACATCGCCATCTGCGAGACGCCGTGGAACGCAGGATATGACATCGACCATCCGGCCGGCGGACCGTACACGCACGTCGGAATGTGGTTCGAGCCAAGTCTCGGCCGCATGGATTACCGTCGTGTCGTGCGATATCGTCTCCTCGACCACGCCGACCATACCGCCGTCTGCAAGACGTACCGCGCTTACGTCAACGAACGCGGCCGGCTGCGCACGCTGGCGGAGAAGGCGGCGCGCAACCCGTCAGTGCGTGACCTGCTCGGCCGTTCATGGGTGCATGTCGGCATCAAGACGAAGGTTCAGCCGGACTCGTCGTTCTATGATCCCGCGCAGCCCGGCAAGAATGATTCGCTCGTCACGTTCGCGCAGCGCGAACGGCAGATGCGCACGCTGCACGAAATGGGTGCCGGGCGGCTGTACCTGCATCTGGACGGCTGGGCGCAGCCCGGCTACGACAACGGCCATCCCGACTATCTGCCCGCATGCCGCGAGGCCGGCGGCTGGAAGGGCATGAAATCGCTGGTCGACGCCTGTCATGAGCAGGGAGATCTGTTCGGCACGCATGACCAATATCGCGACTATTACTTCGCCGCGCGCACGTTCGACCCGCGCAATGCGATCCGGCTGGCGGACGGCACGATGCCCGAGCACGCGATGTGGGCCGGCGGGCGTCAAACGTACCTGTGCGCCGAGCTTGCGCCGGATTACGTGCGCCGCAACTTCAGTGAGATCGCCACGCACGGCATCGCGCTGGACTGCGCGTATCTGGACGTGTTCACCTGCAATGAAGGCGACGAATGCTCGCATCCCGAGCACCGCATGACCCGCCGCGAATGCTACGAGCGCCGCGCCGAATGCTTCGAATACCTGCTGGCGCACGGCATTCTCACCTCGTCCGAGGAGGTGTCCGACTGGGCGGTGCCGAGCCTGGTGTTCTGCCATTACGCGCCGTACGACTTCCAGATGCGCTCCCCCGACGCGCCTCGGCACGGCATCCCGGTGCCGTTGTACAACCTCGTCTACCATGACTGCGTGATCCAGCCGTGGATGATGGATCGGGTGGCCGGTGGCGACGACTACATGCTGTACGCGCTGCTCAACGGCGGTGCGCCGTACCTGATCCGTGACGCCGCATATGCCGGCATGGACGGTGATATGAATGCCGCACTGCGCGCCCGTACCGAGAACGACATCGAGCGGTGTGCGGTCGTGGCCGGGCTGCACCTGCGCGTCGGCATGCAGGAGCTCGTGCGGCATGACCTTGTCGGCGGCGACCCGCTGGTGCAGCGCTCGGTCTTCGCCGACGGCACCGCCGTGACGTGTGATTTCCACGCGCAGACGTATGAGGTAGCAGCGAACGGTTCTCATTAAGAAAGGTGCGAGGATTCCGCACATTTTCGAACAAGCGAACATTGCGCAGAAAGCCCGGAATTCCGGGCTTTCTGCTGTTCTCATGTTCGTTTTCCCTGTCACACGGACTCGCACCTTTCTTATTGAGAACCGTTCGCTGCGACAAGGGAGTGTGACAAACCTCTCAGACCCACCTATCGGACATGGCGAACGAGTTGCGCATCAGGTTGCTCGACGTATACAGCACGTTATCGAGCAGCTTATGGGTCAGATCCTGCAGACGCCCGGCCATCGTCTCGTTCGCAGCCATGAGCGCCGCGCGGATGTCCCCGGCTTCGGCATCGGCGAGCGCCGCATCCGTTTCTTCGACAAGCCGGCGCCCGAACGCCCGCACCTGCTCGCCATAGTATTCGATCGCGTTGCGCGTCTCGTACCAGTGCGCGTCGGCAATTACGGCGATCAGACGGTTCGTCCAGTACAGGTTGTCGGTGGAGACCTCGGGCGTGGTGTCGCGCAGATACGCCGGAGTGTCGTCCACGTTCGCATAAAAAGGTGCGACCGCCGTGAACGGGCCGGAACCGAAGGCGATCCACATCACCGCCGCCGCTGCGGCCGGCACGTCGTGCCGCAGTTCGATCGCGACCATGTGACCAGTGCGGTTGATGCCGATCGGACGGTAGCGATGCCGGCTTTCCGGTGTACCAAGCGTTCCGTACGGGTCAAAAGGTGTGCCTTCGAAATGCGACGACATCAGAAAGTCGATGTCCTCGACCGTCACCTTGTTCTCCGGCGCCCGGCACCACGGGATATCGTCGGAGGTCGGCGTGTAGCGGGCCGCGGGCGAATCCCAATCCTCGCTCGGATTCAGGTGACGTTGCATGTACCAGGCGCGCGGCGTGTTGTAGATATGGTCCTTGACGGTGCTGGTGCCGAACACCACACGCGGGTTGATGTGGTCCGGCAGCACGGCGGCGACGCCGAAACCGGCGCCCTGCGCGGGCCGCATGGCACGGCCCAGATGGTGCCGATCGATGAATTCGCGCAGATCCGCGCTGCACATGAAGAACCGCCGCTCGCCGAACGCGTCGGAGAAGTCGAAGTCGTCGATGCCCAGCTGGTTGGGGATCGTCGCATAGCAGTCGTCGGGCACACGGCGCGCAATCCAGTGGTGCCCACCGATTGTCTCGACATACCAGATCTCGTCCACGTCGGAAATGATCACGCCGTTCGACTCATAGGTGCCGTACCGTTCCAGCAGCTCGCCGAGCCGTTCCACACCCTCGCGGGCCGAAGAGACATACGGCAGCACCAGCGTGATGATGTCCTCCTCACCGATGCCGCCGGGGGTCTCCGGCCGATAGCCGGCCTCTCCCGGCACGCCTTCGGCTGGCCTGAGCTCGACCAGCGGGTCGGCGGCGAGCACGCGCTCGTTCACCGCGATGGTTTCGGTGGCGCTCATCGCCACGTTGCGCTCGCTTGCGCCGGCCTCGGCGAGCACGCCTCGGTTCGGCAGCACGTTCGGCGCGATGGTGTAGCGGCACGGGTCGTCCGGCAGGTCGATCTCGACATGGCTGAGCGTGCTGCGGTAGTGGCGCGGCTGGTCCGTCGGCGCCACGGCCACGAGCCGCTTGGGATCGTAGCGGCCGGAGCCGGAATCATCGTTGCGGGCGATGATCGTCGCGCCGCTGCAGCTGGCTGATTTTCCGATAAGCAATGTGGTGCATGACATGCCGACCACTGTAGGAGCCGGCCTCACCATTGCGCATCAACGGGACGGCTGCGGCAGAAAAAATACTGCGGAAGGCCAAATATTATGTCATCTCAGCCAAATACGCAGGGTTTCACACGATTTTTTCAGGTAAACCACATGACTTGCCCCGAAACATGCGTTTATATAGTAATCACGACCGCAAGGCCGCAATAACTGAACCCCTTCTTCTCTTCTCTCTCAAGCCCGGCTTCCCCGCCGGGCTTTCTCTTTTTCCGCGCCCCTCCATCGCGGTGTCGCACTTCACCAAAACACGGGTTGAAATAGCCGTTCTTGATAATTCCCCGTGTCAAATCGCCGTTTTCGGGCCACAAAACGGCGATTTGACACGGGGAATTGCGGATTTCGGCTATTTCAACCCGTATTGTGGCGCCCCGGCCCACGCATCTAGGCAAGGCATCGCAATCGGCGCAGTTTGTCTGGCGCGCCCGCCCGACCGCACAGGCGGGAAGCCCCGCCGAGGCCGGCACCGCACGCCAGAGCCGCTCCGGCAAGCTGACATCCCCGATCTGATCAACATCGGCGGGGGCTTCGGGCGCCGCGTCGGCCTCCGGCTCTGGCGCCGACGCCTGGATACATGTCGTCGGGCTGTTTTCCGTGGGGCTTCGCATGATGATGCCCTGTTTCATCACCGGCGCCTACGCGTTCTCCACCACGCGCGTCAGCGAATTCGTGTGCGCGCTGCGTCGTATGCGCGTGCCCGAATCGGTGGCCATCCCCTGCATGGTGGTCATCCGGTTCTTTCCGACAATCGGGCGGGACTACCGGCGAACCCGCGACGCGATGGCCCTTCGCGGTCTTGCCTCCGGCCGACTCGCGCTGCTGCGGCATCCGGCCCAGTCGCTGGAGTTCGTGCTGGTTCCGCTGTTGATGAACGCGACGATCGTCTCGCGTGACCTGTCGGTCGCGGCACTTACCAAGGGATTGGGACGGTTCGGCCGGCATACCTGCATAACGGAGATTCACAGCGTTGGTTTGATTGGGCGGCGATGGCGGTCTGCACGATCCCGCTGGCACTGAGCATCGGCGGCATACTATGAGCGATGTGATCATACGGTTGCGCGATTGCTTGTTCCGATACCGTCAGGCCGATGCGGATTCGGAGGATGGTGCCTCGCCACGGGGCGCCGCGGCAGGAGAGCGCCGGCGTCGAAACGGCGGCCGGCGAGGCCGACGGATTCATCATCGACTGGCTGGCAGGACCGGATCGTTCACTGGGCCGCTACCGGTATCGGCTTGACCGGACCATCGCCAAGGGGTTGGAGGGCAAACCCTGTTATGTGTTTCATGCGACGGACGCGCCGGCAGGCTGCCCGTTCAGTGTGCTGGTGGCGATGGATCCGATGCCCGAACGGGCTGCGCTGGCGAGCGGCGGCCTGCTCAGTCATCTGCATTTTCAGTACGCCAACGATGACGGCATGCTGTTGAGGGCGGAGTCCACATTGCGCAAACGCATGTGGTACCCGACGATGTGCGCCGACGAAGGCACGCTGCGCGACCAATGCGACATCGTGCGGACCCTGCACAAGTTGCCTCCGCTCGACCGCGAGGCATAGGCTCATCGCCGGCATGATCGCCCGTCGATGAGCCTTGGCGTGTCACGCGAACTGGCTGTTGTACAGTGCGGCGTAACGGCCGCCGCGTTCCAACAGTTCATGATGGTTGCCGTGCTCGATGATGTCACCATGTTCCATATACAGAATCAGGTCCGCGTCACGGATCGTCGACAGCCGGTGCGCGATGACGAAGCTGGTGCGTCCTGCCATCAGTCTTGTCATGGCTTTGCCGATTTCCGCCTCGGTCCGGGTATCGACGGAGCTGGTAGCCTCGTCGAGTATCAGGATCGGCGGGTCCGCAAGGAAGACGCGGGCGATGGTGAGCAGCTGGCGTTGTCCGACCGACAGGTTCCCGGCCTCGTTGTCGAGTACGGTATCGTAGCCGTGCGGCAGCGTGCGTATGAAGTAGTCGGCGCGCACGGCTTTGGCCGCCGCGATGATCTCCTCGCGGGTCGCATCGGGCCGCCCGTAGGCGAGATTCTCCGCCACGGTGCCGCCGAACAGCCACGTATCCTGCAGCACCATGCCGAATTCGCGGCGCAGATCGCCTCGCGTCATGGTGGCTGTGGATACGCCGTCAAGCGTTATCGCGCCGCCATCGATCTCGTAGAATCGCATCAGCAGGTTGATCAGCGTGGTCTTGCCCGCGCCGGTTGACCCGACGATTGCGACCTTCTGCCCTGGCTCGGCCACGAAGTTGACGTCTTTCATCAGCGGCCGTTGCGGATCGTATCCGAACCTCACGTGGTTGAACACCACACGGCCCCGCACAGGCTCCTCAGCGACCTTCGCCGCGTCAGCGGGCTGGGGGTCGGGCCGTTCCTCTTCCTCGTCCAACAGCTCGAAGGTGCGTTCGGCGGACGCGAGCGCGGACTGCAGCGAGTTGATCATGTAGCTGGCTTCGGTCAGCGGTTCGGACACCTGGTTGATGTATTGGTAGAACGCCTGCGCCACGCCGACGGTCATGCGGCCGCCAAGTACCATCCAACCGGCGAGCAGCATCACCGCCATCTGCGAGAACCGCGCGATCATGCGGATCAGAGGATTGACGGATATCGTGATGAAGTCGGCGAGCTGCGCGGCTTTTCGGGTGCGTTCGGCGGCGTCCTCCATCGCTGCCGCACTGTCTTCCTCGCGATTGTATGCCTTGATGATGTTGCGGCCCTTGTAGTATTCCTCGGCCAGGCCGGTCAGCTCTCCGATGGTCTCCTGACGCAATGACGCGATCTCGAGGTTCTTGCGGGCGACCAGTTTGGTTACCCACATGCTCAATGCCATGAACACGAGGAACACAACCGTGAGCAGCCACGAGTAGTAGACCATGATGACCAGCGAGCCGGTCACCGTGGTGATGGCAGTGATGAGTCGCAGCAACCCCGTCTGCATGACTTCGCTGATACGGTCAAGATCGTTGGTGACCTTGCTCAGCACTTCTCCCGGCTTATTGCGGTCGAAGAAGCGCAGCGGAAGCCGCTGGATCTTCGCGCTGATCTGCTTGCGCAGCGTCAGGTTGAGGTTTTCGGCCACGGACGCCATCAGATAGGACTGCAGGTAGTAGAAGCCCCACTCGCCGAGATACAGGATTGCCAGAATCAGGATCGTCCAGCCGATACCGCCGGCGTTCCAGCTTACTGAGAACGGAACGCCGTCACGCCATGCGCCCTGCACGGCATCCCATATCGAGTCCACCACGACGGCGCTGTACATCGGAGCGGCGATATGGAAAAACGTGAACAGCAGAATCGACGCGGCGACCACGCACAGGCGCATCCGCTGATTGCCCAGCTGCACGAACAGCCGCCGGGCTGTGGCCATCGCGTTCTTCGGCGCTTCGAGCTCGATGTCGTCGGTCTTTACCGTGTCGCCCGCGTTCACAACGGTTTCCGTCATATCGTCATTCTGCGTTGTCATTCTCGTCACGCCTCCTCTCCCATTGCCGGCTCCTTGGTCTGCGATTCGACGATTTCGCGGTACACCTCGCAGTCCGCCATCAGTTCGTCATGTTTGCCGATGCCTGCCACTTGTCCGTCCGACAGCACGACGATCTGGTCGGCGTGCTGGACGGTGCTCACGCGCTGCGCGATGATGAGCACCGCACGCCCGTTCGTCTCTGCGGCGAGCGCATGTCGCAACGCGGCGTCGGTCTTGAAATCGAGCGCCGAGAAACTGTCATCGAACACCACCAGCTGGGTGTCTCCGGTCAGTGCGCGCGCAATCGACAGACGCTGCTTCTGCCCACCGGAGAAGTTCGTACCACCTTGCGCGACGCGGGATTCCAGTCCTTGCGGCAGCGAATCGACGAACTCGCGGGCCTGCGCGACATCGATCGCATGATTCAGCCGCTCATCGGAGGCATCTCGGTCTCCGTACCGCAGATTGTCGGCAATCGTCCCCGAGAACAACCACGCCTGCTGCTGTACGTAGGACACGCGGCGCCGCAGATCGTGCTGCGTCATCTTGCGCACGTCCACGCCATCGAGGGTGACTTCTCCCCAATTGGCGTCATGGAACCGCAGTGCGAGCATGGCGATCGTCGATTTGCCCGAGCCCGTGCCACCGATGATCGCCGTGGTCTGGCCCGTCTTGCAGGAGAAGCTGACATGTCGCAACGTGTCCTCCTGCGCGTCCGCGAAACGGAATGTCACATCGCGGAACGCCAGCACCTCGCCGTCCGGGAGCGGACCGCGGCCGCTCATATCCACCGCCGCGCCCGGCTCCGGGTCGGCGATCTGCGGACTGTGGTCCAGCACCAGCCGCACACGCTCGCAGCATTCAAGCGCCCTCGGCAAGGTGATGATCACCATCTGCGCCATCATCAGATAGAACAGCGCCATGATCGCATACTCCACGATGGCGGTGATGTCGCCGATTTGGAAGTTTCCGGCGCTGATGCGTCCTCCCGCGAGGAAATACACGACGACGATGAATGCGTTCATGCCGAAGTACGACAGGCCGTCGAGGTTCGCGAATAGCCGGTTCGCCTTGATGGACGTATCGGCGTAGTCGACGAACGTGCCGTCCATGCGCCGCCGCTCATGGGATTCCTTGTTGAAGGCGCGGATCACGCGGACGCCGGTAAGGTTTTCGAGCAGCACGGCGCCGATGCGGTCAAGCAGTTTCTGCAGTTTGCGGAACAACGGCGCCGCGGATCGCATGATGAACAGCGCCACGACGCACACGAAGACTATCGCCACCAGCAGCCACAGAGACAGGGTCACGTCGAGCCGGAACGACAGGGTCAGCGCGATGATGAATATGATCGGCACCGGCATCAGCATGCACAGCACATTGGTCATGGCCATCTGGATGTTGACTACGTCGTTGATCGTTCGCGTGGTTATCGATGCCGTACCGAAATTGCGGAAATCATAGATCGACAGATCCATGGATTTGCGGTACAGAGCCATGCGCATGTCCTTGCCGACGCGAGAGGTCAACTGCGAGCAACACCATCCGCCCGCCACGGCGCACATGCCGGAAATCAGCGCGGCCACGCCCATGCCGACCGCCGTGATGGTCATCTTCTTGAATGATGCGGATGTCGCGCTTTCGTTCAGCAGCTCCGCTGCGAATGTGGGAATGACCAGCGCGCCGACGACGTCGATCAGCAGCAGCACCGTCGTCACCGCGCACAGCGCCCAGTATGGCTTCATGAAACGGGCAACCAGCCGCATGCTTCTTCCTTCCCCTCGCGAAATCGTCTACGCTCATATCTCAGTATTGTCCCGAAGTAGGACAATTGAGCCATACGGCGTGGCGAAGTCCGAGGCGGGAAAACTACACGGAAATGTCATGCATCTGTTTGCGGAACACCCGCCCGTAGACGCCCATGCCCTTGAGCAACGCGCTGCGCAGCTCGTCAGGAAGCTCGCTCATCGCCCGATACTCCGCGGCGCGACTCGGCGCGATCAAGCTGTTGCAATATCTGCGCCCGGCAGGCGTGAAACGGACCGTTTTGACCCGACGATCGCCTTCGGCGTCCCCAAGCTCCACGAACCCATGCGCCACAAACGATGCGATGACATTGTTGACCGTCTGCCGCGGCAACAGCGTGTACTCGCAGATCGCCCGCTGCGACGCCCCATCATGGTCCTTGAGGTAGTCCAGAATGCACATCACATTATCCGACACTCCGGCTCGGCGAGCGTAATCCGAATACGCCACGTCAATGCGATGCAGTTCATCGAAGAACAAATCGATATGACTCGCGATCGATGACGCTTCAATATCCCGAGCCATGTCTCTCTCGCCGCCATGCCCCACAGCGGCATTCTCTGAATTGTCCGACATAAGGACAATCATACAGGTATTTCAGCGATTGCGCCAGAGGGAACGCCTCGCTGCCGCAACAGCGCCGACACACGATTAAATCCCTCCATTGAAGCCACGGCTCAGGAAGCCATTGCGTTTGTTCTGTCTCAATGTCCCGGGCGACACACGCGAGGTGGTTACGCCGATGACGCACACGAATGGAACAGCAGAGGATGCGACAAATGATCACGATGACCGCTACGCCGCGCCGACAGCACACGATCAGAGTGTCGGCTGAATGGGGTACGGCAGGGGAATGAGATCGCCGCTAGCGTCATAGAACTCACGTAGGTTTATGGCGCGCACGCCCATCGCCTCGGCCACATCGGGAATCTTAGGCTCTTTCTTCAACGGGTTGTTGGGGATGGGATGTACTGCTTGCTCATTGGTGACGACAATGATCCGGCCGGACCCACCGGGCGGCGCAGCGTTCGATGCGTTTCCTGCCGATGATCGGCACCGGCAGTCCGGCGTTGCGGAAGATCTCGGTCACTCCCCTGCCTTTCCCGTGTTCGCGGAGGAAGTATCTTTTGAACTCGTCGGAATAGATGATGCGCGTCGGAGTGACGTTGGACACGGCCCACAGGCCGCGCAGGTACGAGGTTCGTCAGGAGTGAACTCCCTTCTCATCGCCGTTCCTTTCCGTATGAGACGCCATATACGGCAAAGGCCGGCATCCCATGGCGGTTTCCATGGGATGCCGGCCTCTCGGACGGACGTCCCCTTGAGGGAGAAGGACCCGAAGGGCCGGGGGCATCCGTCAGACCGTTCAGGCGATGGCGCTCGCCTTGCGGGACTTGACGCCGACGGTCACGCCGGCGCCGATCAGGAGGGCCGCAACCACGGTGAACAGCACGGTGCCCGCGCCGCCGGTGAGCGGCAGCTGGGTGATGCTCTTCACGTTCTCCACGACCACTTCGGCGGTGCTGCCGTCGGAGACCAGTCCCCAACGATCGCTGCTGACGCCATCGGCGTCGATCGTGTAGGACGGTTTCGCGGTCTGGTCCGCGCCGGTGCCGGAGAGGTTGGCCGCGATCGTGAAGCTGAAGGACACGCCCACGTTGACGTAGCCGTTCGGGGCTGCGATCTCCTCGATGGTGTACTTGCCCTCGTCAAGGGCCGGGAAGGTCACCTGGCCGTTCTTGCCGGTGGTGAACACGCCGGAGGTGGCATCAGCGGCGGGCTTGGTGTCGAGGGTGCTCCACTTGCCGTTGCCGTCCTTGTCGGGGGTGTAGGCGAGGTACTTGCCGTCGGCATTCTTGATGGCGAACTTGGCGCCCTCGAGCGCAGCACCGGTGGTCTTGTCCTTCTTGACCAGGGTGTAGTCGAAGTTGAAGACCTTGACCGGGGTGCCCGGCACTTCCTGCTTGCTCTCGTTGTTGCTCGGATCGTTCGGATACTTGATCGTCGGGGTGTTCGCGGCGCCGGTGTTGCCGGTGCTGCCGGTCACGGTGGCCTTGTATTCGACGGTCACGTTCTTGCCGACCAGGTCGGCGTCGGTGAACTTGGAGTCATCGACGGGGGTGCCCTTGAAGCCCTTGGCCTTGATGTAGCCGCTCAGGTCGATGATGAAGGTCTTGGACGTGGCGTCGAAGCCGGCGACCGTGTAGTCGGTGCCGGCCCTCAGCTGCTTGTTATCGACCGTGACCTTCAGGGTGTCGGTCTTGTAGGACAGTGGCGCGTTGTGCGCGAACTTATCGGACACGGTGAACTGGTAACCGTTGACCTTGTAGCCCACGTAGTTCGGAACCTTGGTCGTGATCGTGTAGGAGGCATCCTGCCCGGCTGCGACGGTCTGGTCGGTCACGGTCTTGCTGACCGACGCGGTCTGGTTCTTCATGTCGATGGAACCGGAGGAGTACACCGTGTTGTTGATGGTCAGCTTGGTGCCGGCGAGGATCGGCAGGGCCTTGCTGCTCTTGCCGGTCACGACCTGGTCGACGATCAGCCACAGGCCCGGGCTGTCCAGCGTGAACGTGGCCTGCTTGTTTTCGTTGGACAGGGTCGACGTGACCGTGGTCGTGGCCTTGGACGCGAGCTTGTCGGCGAGGCCGCGGGTGGTGCCGTCGCCCAGCCACGGGCTCGTGGTGGACTTGTCGAGCTTGGCCTGGTCCTGCTGCTGCGCCCAGGCGAGTGGATCGCCGGTGCCCGTATACTTCAGGTATTTGGCGATATCCGTCTTGAGGCCGTCCTCGGTCTTGAGGGTGACGCTCTGGTTCGGGGCGGTGCCGTACACGTCGTAGGACGCGACCTTCACGACCTTGAATGTGTGTCCAGTCAATTGGTCCGCGCTCGTGGCGTTCAACGTGATGGTCTTCTCACCGTCCGTGACGACCTGCGCGTTCGCGCTGGACGCCGCGACGGCCCCCAGTCCCGCGACGGTGGCGATGGCGGCCGCCATCGCCGTGATCTTAGTGAGTTTCATGGGGAACTCTCCTTCTTTCATGAAAGACCGTTCGGCCGGACGGCCGGACGGGCCGCGCGCCGGCGTGCATGCGGCGCGCGAAATCTGTCGCTACGCCCTGGAGCGTTTCGCTCCGAGGACGGCCAGCACGAGCGCTGCGGCGATGACGGACAGGCCGAGCATCGTGTTGTTCCGGGCCTCGGACGCACCCGTCAACGGCAGCGCGCTCTGTGCGACCCGCGTGATCGTGAACGCCGCCTTCGCGATGCCGGTGACGTCGGCCGTGTTTCCCTCGTCGTCCTTGGTCTTTGCGATGGAGGCATGGACGGTGAGGGCGCCGCTGGATGCGGTGCCGCCGGTGGCCGTGATGGTGATCCGGTATCCGGCCTTCGAGCAGGCAAGGTCGCCCGGGCAGTCCGTCCGGTCCTCGGCCGCGTAAAACGTATACGTGCCGGCCTTGGCCACGGTCGCCGTGGCCAAGGTGAAGTCCTTGGCCACGCCGTCCCGCAGACCGCCGACGGACCGTGTTTTGGATACCGTGATGGTCTTGTCCCTAACGGCCTGTCTGGTGGCCTGGTCGGATGGGATGAACGTGAACCTGAACGCCTCGCCGTTCTTCGAATCGCGGCCGGTCAGGGTTTTGGAGCCGTTCACGGTGACCGTGGCGGGTGTCGGGCTGTTGACGAATCCACTGGCGAACGTCCAGTCGGGATGCGTGTTGTCGAGCGTGAACGGGTGGCTACTGTCATCCTTGTGGAACCCGGACGGGGCTTGGGATTCGGTGAGCGTGTATGCGCCCATGTCGAGGCCTGTCACCCTGAACGATCCGTCGGTCCGATCCTCGTCGCCTTCGCCGTTGTCCGTGATGGTCCTGGACTGGCCGTCCGGGCCGGTCAGAGTCCAGGAGGATCCGGCCAGCGGATTGTTTTCGGTGTCGGTCTTGCGCCATGAGACGGTTCCCTTGCGGGTCTTGACGTCGACCAGCCGGGTGTCGAACGTGGCGCGGCCGCATTGGTCTTTGACCGTGACCTTCACATGGCATGGGCCTTCGTCCGGGAACGTGATGGAAGTGGCCGATCCGGTCGGGTCGGAGAACGACGCGTTGCAGTCGGATTGCCACTGGTACGTGTATGGCGGCGTGCCTTTGGTGACGGTCACGGAAGCCTGCACGGTCGATCCGGCCGTGGCGTCGGACGGGATCGTGGCCTTCACGTCGAGGCTTTTCTCCACTCCGGACAGGATGAGGAAGTTCAGGAACGCTCGTATGGCGTTGCGGTCGGCGTCGGTGTTTTTTTGAATTCGTGTCCGGCCTCGTACATGACCATGCCGTTGCCGTAGTCGCCGTATCCGGGACCCACGGCCATGAACACGGCCGGACCGGGAGACATACCGGCGAGGACTTGCCGCTGGTTCGGGTCGGTCTCCAGCACCCTGGTGGTGGCGCGCCACGCGCTGCCGGGGGCGGGCATGTAGATCTCTTCCGCTCCGTTGGCGTGCGCGGCGAACGTGTTCCCGACGAACTGCATGATCGGGTCCGACGCGGCGCCCGCCACCTGGTAGGCGCCGCTTACACCCGACGCTCCTTTATGCTTGTCTCCGATGAGCAGGCCGTTGGTGGACAGGAAGAACATGGAACCGTCATCCACGCCCTTGCCCTTGGTATTGCTTTCGAGATAGGAGACGGCGTGGCATCCGGCCCAGATGTAGCCGCCGCCCTTGTTGAAGGAGGCGAGTGGGCTATGCGTCGCTGTGGTCGGTTCGGCGTGCGGCATGACGTAGATGTCGTCGCAGGAAGAGTCCAGGTCCGCCGGAGTCGCTTTTTCTTTGTAGACGCGGTCATCGCTGGCATTCTCGTTCCGCAGGATGCCGGACTTGACTAGGTACTTCTTGGCTATATCGCCGTTTTGCTTGTCGAGCACGACGCGGGGGACCGAGGAGATCTTCCGGCTGTCGGCAACCGTGACGGCGGTGTCGGTGGGCCCATCGATGCGCACGCCGTAGCCGCGCCACTTGAACAGCATCGACCTGACGTTGTAATCGACGTCGTCGCCGGATATGACGAACGGGCCGGAGATGTAGTTCCTGCCGTTGTAGGTGAGGTCCACGCCGGTCTGGCTGGTCTTGCTCCCGTTGATGACCCAGTACACCGGGACCTTGGCGTTGAGGACGAGATCGTAGATGAGGCCGTATGGTTTGAGCTGGGCGTCGTCAGAAAAGGTGTCGCCCATGTCGACGATGTACGAGCCGGCGGGGAACGTGATCTCGCCCGTCTTGCCGGCGGACTTCACCGCTGTCTCCGCCGAGGACGTGCCGGCCGGCATGTCCTCACCGCTCGCGGTGCCGGCCACCGACAACGCGAGCACCATGGCGAGGGCGACCATCACGGCCAGGAGGAACCTATCCCCCCCCCGGTGGTTTTTCCGTTTTCCGCCATTCTCATCAGTGCTTCCTTCCAAGGACGGAATCGGATTTCACGCCCGAACTATGACGCCGCGGATCAGAATCTCTTGTGAACAACAGCGGTATGCACAACGCCGCGAGCACGTAGGCCGCCACCACGGACAGAGGGACCGGACGCGGGTCGATGACCTGTGACTCGTCCGGGATCGCGGCGCGCAGTCCGGACACGAGCAGACGGTGCGTGTTCACCCCGTACGGCGTGCATGTCATCAGGGTGACACGGTCCTCGTCCTCGACGATCCTGAGTTTCGACACGTCGGACGGTTCGATCACGCTGACGCGGTCGACCTTGTAGCCCAGGGTCTCGCCCATCACCTTGATGTAGAAGGAATCGCCCTTCTTGAGCTCGTCGAGCCTGGTGAACATCAATGCCTTGACCAAGCCCCTGTGCCCGGTGATGACCGCGTGCGTGCCCTTGCCTCCGACGGGTAGGCTGCTGCCGTACAGGTGGCCTGCCCCGAGCTCGAGCGTGGATTCTGATGTGCCGTGGTAGATGGGCAGGTCGACCCCAATCTTCGGGATGGTGACCGACCCCATGACGCCCTCGCCAGCGTCAAGCATGGAGAGGTATCTCTTGTCGGAGACGGAACCCTTCGTCTGCGTGAACGGGTCGTTGGCCTCGCCGAGGACGTACTGTCCATGCGAGGCGAGGTCGCGGTTGTACGCGCGCGCCTCCTTCAATTCGTTCTCCGCCCGCTGATACGGCCAGTCCGCGACCGTTTTCTCCAGACGATCAGACGTGGCGGACTGTTCCCCGGCGGACCGCAACTGCAGCATGACCGGCACGGACACCACCACCAGCCCCGACACGACGAGCGCGACGGACACGACGGACAGCAGCCTTCCCCTGAACGACGCCCGGCGGCGCGCGTCGCAAGCCTTCCGGACGTCCTCCAGGCCCAGGACGGCTCCCCAACCACGGACGATGGTCTTCGACGATGCCGGCATGCGCACCTCCCTCCGGACGGATCGGCTTGGTTCCCTCACTGCGGAAGGCAGAATAACGCGGAACGGCGACGAGGGACGTCTTCCACCCGACGCGCCATCCCCCCCTCCGCCGTACGAAGCCGGGATTCCTTTGCCGCGGACGGCAGCCATGACATCACCCCCTCCCCTTTGCCCCTTCTTTCCGACACGCCGCATTTCTGAAGGATGCCACCCCCCCATATCGTCTCGGCGGTCCGTCAGGAACGACGGGCGGACGGCCGTTCCCATGAATCGTCGGGCCCGCTCCCACGCGCGGGGGCGGTTCCGTGACCGGGGTCCGGCCCCGGCCTGTCTTCCGTCGTGTTCCGACACTCCTATACGTTGCCAAACGTTTGGGCATGCTGCTTCGGGCCGGCGATGGAGCGCATCCATCGGAGCCCGTTCGCCACGAAGGACGTCGGCGAGCGGTCTCCCGTCGCCGCCGACCGGTACTTGAAAGACACTGGCCGGCACCCGGAAGACACGGAAATGGCGATCCCCTGCGTTCGGAGCCATGAAATCCTTGAAGTAACAATCGTATCTCGAAGATTCCGGCTCGCTTCGACTCCCTGATTGTTAATCGTCCGATATCTAATCAGCTCGTCTTCACGAGCTTCAGGAACCACGGAACGCACCAAACGGCATCTGCAACGCAGAACCAATCGTGGATAGCTTGGTAAAAGACAAGTCCAACGGAGCATCCGCATTTAGCCATTGAGGAAGCTCGGCAAGACCATCTCTATGTGCTACAGCCACCGGAGCGTGGCTGGATGTACGGTAATGGACGCCATCGTCACACTCCCCTCTGATATCGCAGATGAAAAGACCCGCCACATGTAAGAGCAGCAGTCACGGCTTCAGGCGGGTATTGGTAATTTTCATGATATCCGAATGTTGGATTTCAACACGAGCAATGAATCAACGGAAGGAAGCACCTCCCATCAGGCCCCTACCAGGGTCGAAAGTCAATGGCAAGCAAAAAGTCCCCGGAAACGCCGATCTCCAAGGACTTAACCGTGCCCCCTGTGGGATTCGAACCCACAACCCACGACTTAAAAGGACGCTGCTCTAACCGTTGAGCTAAAGGGGCAACATTACCAAGATACACGCGAACACCGGACAATGTCCAGTACGGCGTTGCGCGCAGGCGGCATCTTGCGCGCGCTGACTGACGACCACCCCCCCCAGTCGCTACGCGGCAGCCCTCCGGGCCCTGCAACTACGGATGTGCTGCGCACGACCATTCTGCTGCTCGCCTGTCAGCTCGACTTCGCCTACAAACAGCTCCGCTGTTTGCTTAACGGCTCAGCCCGCCAGCGGGGGGAGGCAAGACAGCAGTCGCCCCGCGACGCGCTGAATCAGATCAGGCCTAGGGTGACGAAGGCGTTGGCGATACCGTCGTCGTGGACGTCGGTGGTGGTCATGTCGCAGAAACACTCGATGCCGTGAGTGGCGTTGCCCATCGCCACGGACGTGCCCGCGGCCTTGAGCATCGCGGCGTCGTTGTCGCTGTCGCCAATCGCGATTGTGTCGACGATGCTGTAGCCGAGGTCCTTCGCCACATCGCACAGGGCCGTGCCCTTGTCGACGCCGTTGATGAGCAACTCGCCGTTGTTGGGCGAAATATCATCGTACGAGCCGTGAACCAGCGTGAACCACTCCCCCAAGTCACGCGATACGTCATCAAAACTCACATCGGGATCCGCTCCGGAGAAATACGATCCCTTGCTCGCATGGATGACATGCCCCAGCGTGGAACCATCCGGCACCGCGATGTCGTCGATCAGATGCCAGTACCGCGCGAACTGACCGTTCCTCCACACGGCCGACCCCTTGGATTCAAGATGCCGCGCATACCCGCGCGAGATGTACATGCCGTCCGCGCCCTGCCACTGGTAGTTCTCGATGCCGTGCCGTTCGAAATACGCGGTTGCGGCGTCGATCGCCTCGGGCGCGATGTCATGCCGGAACAGCACCCGCCCGTTGACGTCCGCCTGCGCTCCGGCCACCGAGATCACGCCGTCGAATCCGAGATCGAGAATGCCGCGTTCGATCTTCGGCATCGAGCGTCCGGTGCAGATGAACAGCTTGTGGCCGCGCGACCGGGCTGCCTTGCATGCCTCCTGCGCGGAGATCGGCACTTCATGCCGTTCGTCGGCCAATGTGCCATCGATATCGAGAAACACCAGTTTGCTGGACATTGCCACCCTTCCCGCGCCTTCTCCAGGCGCTTCCGGTGCACCAGTGTAGGACTTCGGGCGGTCTTGCACTCCGCCCGCCCCGGCCCGGCACGGCCCGGCTCGGCACAGCCCCGCCCGCGCACGGCCCACGACCTACATGCGCCCTGCCCTGGACGGGTCGATGGACATGGTCTGGAACCGGTTCGCCATGAAATCGTTGCCGAAATGGTCGGCGAAGAACTGCGTGATCGGCGAATCCAGCGCATGCCCCGCCATGCGCCCGTACCAGCAGTCGAACGCCATCAATGTCATCATGCCGTCGATGAACAGCAGCACGAACACCACGGCGGTCAGCGAATACCGTACCTTCCACGGAATCAGGTTGATGAACTTCAGCAGGTACGGCAGCACGAACTTGATCCAGGCAAGTCCCATAATCCCCCAGAACACCATGTACTTGCCGGAGGTGCGACCGCCTATCGACAGCCATTCGCCCGTGTAATCCCAGGCCTTGATACCGAACGCGACCTCCATGAACCAGCTGGAGCAGTACTCGAACACGCCGCCGATCAGAGCGCTGGAGAAGAAGATCAGCACCCAGTTCGAGCGCCACAGCCGGTTGAGCAGAATCGTCATGAATCCGGCGCCGAACCCGTAGATCGGCGAGAACGGCCCCCACAGCATGCCAGCGCGATCCTGATATTCGCCGTAGTAATACCAGTGATATATCGTCTCGACCACCAGCCCGATCATGCAGCCGATGACGAAAATCCAGAACAGGTTGAAGAAATCCAGCGAGATATAGCCCTTGCCGCTCATGTCGCGGCCGACCATGCCCTTGGCGAGCGCCGCCTCGTATTCGTCGCGCTCATCCATGCGCTTGAGCGCGCGCTGCAGCCGCCGTTCCTCCAGCAGAGTCGGGTCAAGGGTTATGGCGAGCGCGACCAGTATGGTCATCTGGATGGACGGCACGAGCAGATTCGCGCCCAACCCGTCCAATGCGAGCGACAGCAGTCCCTCGGCGAACGTCACCATCATGACGATATACGACCACCAGGCGGAATACCGCCGTCGGTTGCGGATCAGCAGCACGCCCAGCACGGTCAGGCATGCCGCGTTGGCGCTGGAGACCACCGTCTGGGCGCATGTGAGGATGAATGTCAGGTTCAGCACGTCGACGGTCACACGGCCGTCGAGAATCTCATGCACCGAATATCCCGCCATCAGCACGATGACGGGGAGAGTGATGACGCCCTGCAGCAGCACGAGCACGCCGTAGACGCGGGCGATCAGCGGCAGCCGCCTGTCCGCGGCATCCTTGCCGGAGTGGCTTTTCGCTTCTTGTTCGACGTCGGCGAGTACCGCCTGGTTGGCGAGTGCGTCGACGTCCGCGGCGAGCTCCTGCCCGTCGCGACGCTGACTGGTCGTGTCAGAGGCCATGCGTCAGCGCTTCGACGAGCGTTTGCCGGCGTTCGCGGCGTTGACGGCACGCAGCAGCTGCCAATCGCGTGTCATGTACATGCCGAAGGCCACGCCGAACGCGATCAGCCCCACCATGTCAGCGGTGAACAGTGAGAAGACCATCACGAAGATCATCCAGCCGACCGTCCATTTGAACCGCGGACCGGGCTGCATGTGCTTCACGGCCATATATATGGTCACCGCGGCGACTCCCGCCGTCACGATGGCGTACAGGATGATGAGCGCCGTGTTGCTGCTGTTGCGGCTCAGCGCGGTCACGGCCTGAGCCGACGTCCGGGCGGCCTCGGACGTACTGGAAATCACGCCGAAGTACGACAGCGCGAAGAAGATGGCCATGCCGACCGAATACACGGCACCGGCGCACATGATCACACGTTCCGGCGTTCGTTTGGAGAATGGCGAGCGCGCATTGGCTTTTTCACGCTCGCGCAGATAGTTGTTCTGCTTGGATGTCATAACGGCGATACCTCCGACGTCGGTGTACGAATCATGTTCCATCGTAATACAGTCAGATGGATTACGCTCCTTGCCGGAAAGCCGTGCCGTGCGCGGGCTGGGGCCGCTACACCACGCCCAGCCGCTCGAAGGCGCGCGCGAGGCCGCTCGTGTCCACCGCATCGGCGACCCAATCGGCGGCGTCTTTGGCGCACTGCTCCCCGTTGCCCATCGCGATGCCGATGCCGGCCACCTCGATCATGGTCAGGTCATTGTCGCTGTCGCCGATCGCCACCGTGTCGGCGAGCGGCACGCCCATGGTGGCCGCAGCGAAACGCAGTCCCCCGCCCTTGCTGCCAGGCACCAGGTCACCGAGCGTAACGCCATCCCGCCGCGCCTGCTCGCGCGCGGCGGGATTCGGGTTTACAGCTCCTCGCCGTTGGTGGCGATGACGTGCTGGTACCAGCCGAAGGACTTCTTGCGGCTGCGCTTGTACGAGCCGTGGCCTTCATCGTCGCCGTCCACGTAGATCAGGCCGTAGCGCTTCTTCATCTCGCCGGTGGTGAAGCTCACCACGTCGATGCAGCCCCAGACCGTGTAGCCCATGACGGGCACGCCGTCCAGGTCGATGGCCTTCTTGACCTCGGCGATGTGGCTCTTGAGGTATTCGATGCGCGAGTCGTCGGCGATGTAGCCGTTCTCGTCGGGCGTCTCGTACATGCCCACGCCGTTCTCGACGATGAACAGCGGCTTGTTCCAGCGCTCGTACATCTCGCACAGCGAGTAGCGCAGGCCGACCGGATCGATCTGCCAGCCCCAGTCGGTGGCCTTGATGTACGGGTTGGGCACCAGCCCGTCGAGGCCGTGCTCCATCGCGTCGAGCGTGGAGCCCTGCGAGCTGACGGCTACGGACATGTAGTAGCTCAGGGAGATGTAGTCGACGATGCCGTCCTTGATGGCGTCGAGGTCGCCCGGCTCCATTGCGATGTCGATGCCGTCACGCTCCCACCACTTGAGCAGGTAGCGCGGATACTCGCCGTGCACGTACACGTCGCCGAACAGGTAGCGCTTGCGCATCTGCTCCTGGGCGAGCATGACGTCGTCCGGGCGGCAAGTCTCCGGATAGATCGGCACGAAGGAGAGCATGCAGCCGATCTGGAAGTCCGGGTTGATCTCGCGTCCTCGCTTGACCGCGATGGCCGCGGCGACGAACTCGTTGTGAATCGCCTGCCAGACCTTCTGCTCCACCTCGTGCGGGGTGTCGTCCGGGTTGGGGATGATGCCGGAGTTCGTGTACGGGAAGATCGGCGTGTGCATGTTCATCTGGTTGTCGACCTCGTTGAAGGTCAGCCAGTAGGTCACCAGGTCCTTGTAGCGCTCCATCACCGTGGTGGCGAAGCGCACGAAGCAGTCGACGACCTTGCGGTTGGTGAAGCCGCCCATCTTGGCCAGGTGCAGGGGCATTTCGAAGTGGGAGAGGGTGACGACCGGCTCCATGCCCTTGGCGCGGTAGTCGGAGAACAGCTCTTCGTAGAACTTGAGTCCGGCCTCGTTCGGCTCCTCTTCGTCGCCGTTCGGAAAAATGCGGGACCAGGAGATGGATGTGCGGAAGCACTTGAAGCCCATTTCCCGGAACAGCGCATCGTCCTCGCGGAAGGTGTGATAATAGTCGATGCCGCGGTGGTTCGGGTAGTTGAGCCCGTCGATCACGCCGTCGGTGATCTTGCGGGCCACGCCGGCCGCCCCGCCGGTGAGTACGTCGCAGATGCTCGGGCCGCGGCCGTCCACGTCCCATGCGCCTTCAAGCTGATGTGCGGCGACCGCGCCGCCCCAGAGGAAATTCTCGGGAAATCCCATGATGCTTGTTCCTTTACTTGTGTTTGCCGTACGTGATATGCGCGTCGTGCGCCGAAGGCCCTCAGCCGTTGAGCTTTCGATACAGGTCGATGAGCTCGGTGACCATGAGCTTCACAGTCTCGGTCGACATCATCTGGTCTTCGACGTGGGTGAGCAGCAGCGACATCGTGACCGGGTCGCCGGCCGCCTCCTGCTGCACCAGCTTCGCGTGCTGTTCGTGGCCGGCCGCGTACTGCTCGTCGCCGGACTTCATCTTCGCGGCGGCGGTCTCATAGTCGCCGGCCTTGACGGCCTGCAGCGCTTCCATGTAATCGGATTTCGCAGAGCCGGCATCGACGATCATCTGCATGCACAGCACTTCCATGTCAAGGGTTTCGGGTGCGTCCGCCATTGGACTGTCCTTTCGTCGGTGTTCGCCGCGCCGGTCACCGGCTCGCGGCGGACGGTCATTCGTGGGGTTGGGTGATGGGGAATGAGGGAGGGATTGAGGGAGGGAATGCCCAGCGCCGTCGTATCGGACGACGCCGGGATAGGGAGATCACTTACCGGCGAGCTCGATCGCGTGGTTGAGCACGTTCTCGCCGCGCACCAGGCCGTAGTCCTGCGGGTTGATGGATTCGACCGGGATGTTCGGGAACAGGCCCTTGACACGGTTCAGTTCGAAGCGCACCTGCGGTCCGAGCAGGATGACGGCCGCGTCGGGCGCCTTCTCCTCGATCTCGGAGATCGGGTAGGCGTCGATCTGCACGTCGACACCGTTCTTGACGGCGGCTTCGCGCATCTTCTTGACGAGCATGGAGGTGGACATTCCCTGGTTGCAGCAAAGGACGATATGCATGATGGTTTCCTTTCGTGGGGTGCGGCCTTGCGGCCGCGCTGTTGACTTGTTGGCTTGTTGAGGGGGTTGGGTTGAAGTTGTGTCGTGCGGACCGGTCGCCGGCCGCAGTGGCCGGCCGGCGGCCTGACGGTTACTCGGCCGCGGCGTCCTGCTCCTGCTTGAGGCAGATCTTGTCCTGCATCTTGACGAACGGGAACCAGATGGCGATGGAGGCCGCGAAGATCAGCACCTGGATCACCACGCCCTGCCATCCGCCGAGCAGGAAGCCGGAGATGATCGGCGGCGTGGTCCACGGCACCTGCATGGCGCCGAAGGCGGGCAGGAAGCCGATGACCATGGCACCGTAGGTGAGGATCACGGCGACCAGCGGGGCGCAAATGAACGGGATGAGCATGATCGGGTTGTAGACGATCGGCAGGCCGAAGATCATGGGCTCGTTCACGTTGAAGATGCCGGGGGCGAGCGACAGCTTGGACAGCTCGCGCACCTGGGCGGACTTGGCGACCAGCAGCGCCGCGACGATGAAGCCGAGGGTCAGGCCGACGCCGCCGAACTTGCAGAAGCAGTCGATGAGCTGCGGCACCAGATAGTGGCCGCCGTTGGCCTGCGTGGCCTTGATGCCCTGGTCCATGAGGTTCTGGTTGACCAGCGAGTTGGCGGTGAGCACCGGGTAGATGATGCCGGAGACGATGTTCGGACCGTGCAGACCGCACCAGAACAGCAGCGACATGAGCAGCACGATGATGATGGCACCGGCCCAGTTGTCGGTCAGGCCCTGCATCGGGGTCTGGATGATCTTGAAGATGAGCTCGGTCAGCGAAACGCCGCCGAAGACCTGGCACACCTGGTAGATGATCGCGGAGTAGCACATGATGAAGAAGCCGGGGATCATCGCGGAGAAGGCGTTCGATACGCCTTCGGGCACGGCGTCGGGCATCTTGATGCGCAGGTTCTTCTTGATGCAGGTGGTGTAGACCCACGAGCCGATCAGGCCCATGATGATGGCGGAGATGATGCCGTTGCCGCCCATCCACGTGTTCGGCAGGACGTTGGAGATGGTGGCGGTGTCGCCGCCCAGCGCCTTGATGGTGTCGCTGGTGACCGTCAGCGTGGAGGGCGAGACGATGAGGAACGAGACCAGCGTCAGGATGCCGCAGGAGATGCCGTCCATCTTCTCGTTGCGGGCGTAGGAGTAGCCGATGCCGACGGCGATGACCATCGCGAGCACGTTGAACGTGGAGTTGTTGATCTGGTTGAGACCCAGATTCCAATCGCTGCCGAAGATCCGGGCCATGAAATCGGTGTAGCCGGTGATCGGCAGGTTTGCGATCAGCAGGAAGATCGAGCCGACGAGCGTGATCGGCATGGACAGCACGAAGCCGTCCTTGAGCGCGGTGATGGCTTTGGTGCTCGCGAATTTCACGAACACGTCAAGCGTCTTCTGCGCGACGTTGGTGAACCTTTCCTTCATCACAGGAGTCCTTCCTTGGACATCTGCGGACTTCGTAGTCCGCATCTTCTGTTGTACTTCCAGCACGGCTTTTCAGCCTTCAGTTATTCGATATACTTTTTGTTGTTCGAATAACTTGTGCTTTTAGTATACGGATTATGGAAATCCTGTCAAATATGGTCACATCGCTGTTATTACACCGATTATCGGCATAATTCAGCCATTGTCAGCGCTCACTGGTCAAGATTGCGACACGCCGGTGGTCAAAATTTATTCGAATAAATTAATCGTTTTTACTTCGACGGCTCACATCAGGCCGAGCCGTTCGAAAGCGCGGGCGAGCCCGTCCTCCTCCACATCGCCGGCGACGATGCCGGCCATCGCCTTGATGTCCTCCGACCCGTTGCCCATCGCCACGCCGACCGCGCAGTACTCCAGCATCGGGATGTCGACGGCCGCGTCGCCGAACGCGACGGTGTCCTGCCGATTCGCGCCGAGATGCGCGAGCAGCCGGTCAATCGCATGGGCCTTGGTGATGTCCTTGACTCCGAGATCGCCGAACAGCGCCGTCGCTCCACTACCGCCCCACGTGCCCGATTCGAGGTCGGGGAAACGCCCGCGGGTGTCGAGGAAGTCCTGGTACGAGCCGAGCACGTAGCTGATCTTGTTCACGTCGTCCCGGTACAGTTCACCGTCGAAGATCATGTCGGGGAACGCCTCGCGCACGGTCAGGCGATTGACGTTCTCCTTGCCCTTGCGGGCGGAATACTCGCGGATGGCGTCGAGCGCGCCCTCCTCGAAGCCCTCGCTGGCGAACAGGCCGTTGTTGCTTTCCAGATAGAATTCAAGGCCGCGCGGATGGCCCTCACGGCCGAGTCCGGCAGGTTGTTGTCGTAGTCGACCAGTGTGCCGTCCACGTCAAACAGGATGATCTTGGACATCGTCGTCCGCCTTTCGTCGATGGCCGTGGCGGCCATGCGGCCTTACGAGCGGAGCCGGCTGCCGCGCGTCAGCGCATCGAGGTCATCGTGAAGAACCTCGCGTTGACGTAATGGTATGCGATGAACGAGGAGTTGAACAGACGGCCGTTGGTCAGGAACGAGTCATCCTCCAGGTACAGCGCGGGATCACCCTCGTTCAGACCAAGCACCCGGGCCGCGTCCGCCTCCAGCTTGCCCGCGTACAGCACCTTGTCGACGAAGCCGAAATTCAGACCGAGGTCGTTGCGCGCGTACCCGAACAGCGACCCCTCGGCGATCTGCTCATTGATGAACGGCACGAATTCCTTGAGATACCACGCCGTCTCATATGCCAGCGGATTGCCGTCGACCTGCCGCAGACGCACGACACGCCACACCTGATCACCCTCGGCGCAGTGCATGCGCTTGGCCAGCACGGAGTCAGCCTGCAGCAGCGACAACTCCTGCACCACGGACGTCACCTTGCGATGCGGGTACTCCGCGGAAATGCCGCGCGTGGTGCCGATCGACAGGTAATCGCCCTCACGGTCCTCGCGCACGAACACGCCGCTGCCCCGCACCGGGAACACGTCGCCGGCCTCGGCGAGCACCGCGATGGCATTGCGCACGCGGTACCTCGTGGTCTGGTACTCCTCTATCAGCTGGTCCTCGGTGGGCAGCTTCCCGGTCTGCCGGAACTCACCGGCATCGATACGGCCTCTGAGAGTCGTGGCCAATTCGCGGTAATCCTGAGCCATCATTCCTCCTACCGTCTGATTCCGCCCGATGCAGCGGCCCCCATCACCGCCAGAGACACCGCATCCCATGACATCATGATTTTATCGCACAACACACGGTTATTCGAATAACAACATGTACAATCGTACATGATAATCGTAATATCGTGCGCCTCGGCATCCCTTATACGACAATGGCGCTTGGGCGACATGCCATGCCACCCAAGCGCCATACGAACCGACATGCGATTATTGAATCGAGGCCTCCTGCCGCGCGACCTCCAACGCCTTGTTGAAGGCATCCGACGTCCAGCTGGCTCCGGCCACCTTGTCGACCTTCAGGTCCTTGAGCGGCTTGCCATCGACCACGCCATTGATTGCCTCGGCGAAGTCATTCTGGTGGTTCTTGGAGATCGTCGTGAACGGATGCCCCACGATCTCGACCTTCTCGACCTTCTGGTCGGCGATGGTCAGGTGCACGTCGATGGAATCCTCTCCGACCGGCCCGTACTGGCCGTTGATCGAATAGGTGCCGTCCTTGTAGTTGCCGGTGTCCTTCTTGTCGGAGGTCGTGGACTTGCGCTTGGAGGAGCTGTCGGAGCCGCTCGATGACTGGGACTCGCTCTCCTGCGACTTCTCGGTCTCGCCGGAATTGCCGGCATACTCGTCGTTCATCGGCGCGGCCTTGGGCTCGCCGCAACCGGCCAGCAACGTGGTCGCCGCGATCAGTCCCGCGGCCGCCACCGTCACGCTCTTCAGCGTGCGGGATTTCGACGGGGAACCGCCGTCCGCAAGCCCATCATGCTGCAGAGCGCTGCCGTCACTCATGGTCACCACCTGTCTTCGCCGCCTTGGTAGGATCAATGAAATCAATGGAAGAATCGCCATGCTGCGCACCTTCGGCGTCAGAACCGGTGGACGCAGGCTTGCCACCGGCCGCTACGTACGCATCATGTGCATTTTTATCATTCCACTTCTCGCCCACGAGCACGCCGTGGTTGAGCATGATTTCACGCTGGGCGCAACTCGCCACGAGAGCGTCATGGGTGACCACGATGACCGTGGTGCCCTGGTCATGCAGCTGGCGGAACAGGTCGAGGACGATCTTCTCGTTCTTCTCGTCCAGGTTGCCGGTGGGCTCATCGGCGAGAATCAGCTTCGGGTTGTTGATCAGCGCACGCGCGACGCACACGCGCTGCTGCTCGCCGCCGGACAGCTGGCTCGGCAGATGGTGGGCGCGGTCCTTCAGACCGACCTTCTTCAACGCCTCAAGGGCCTGCTTCTCGTCGACGACCGAATGGTAGTACTGCGCGACCATCACGTTCTCGACGGCCGTCAGGTGCGGCACCAGATAGAACTTCTGGAACACCAGGCCGATCAGGTTCTTGCGCACGTCGGCGAGCTGGCCGGCGTTCAGATCCTCCAGCTTGCGCCCCTCCAGCGAAACGGAGCCCTTGCTCGGCGTGTCCATGCAGCCGATCATGTTCATCAGCGTCGTCTTGCCGGAGCCCGACGAGCCGACGATGGCCAGCCATTCGCCCTGCGGAACGGTCAGGCTCAGATCATCGACCGCATGCAGGTCGCCGTAGATCTTGGAAATATGATCGAGTTCAAGCAGCATATCCATGATTATTCCTTAACTATTCCAACTATTCCTCGCACAGCACGACCGCGGGGTCGATGCGCGTGGCGCGATGCACCGGGGGGATGGATGCGACGACGGCGACCAGCGCGCTGAACACCACCGACACGACGGCGAGCCACCAGTTGAAACCGATGGAACGCTCAAACACGGTGGCGCACAGCCAGCGGGCCATGCCATAGCCTGTCGCAGTGCCAAGCAGGCCGCCGAGCAGGCCATACACCGCCGATTCCACATAGAACTCGACGCCGATGGCATGCGAGCTCGCGCCGAGCGCCTTGCGCAGACCGATCTCGTTGCGCCGCTGCGAGACGATGGAGCTGATCGTGGTGCCGACGCCGACCAGCGTGAACACCAGCACAACCAGCGACACGATCCAGAACAGCGTCTGCAGCATCGTGATGACGCGCGTGTCGGAAGCGGTGATCTTGGTGACCTGCTGCGCCTTGACATGCATCGACGTCATATCGTTGATGCTGTTGACCAGCGCGGTGAGATCCGAGGCGCCCGACGAGTATTCGATGACGTCCACGCCGCGCGTGGAGCCGGTGAGCTTGTCCACGTCGCCGGCCAGCGCGTAGATGATCGAATCCTCGCTGCCGCCGGTGTCAACGATGCCGGCCACACGGAACTCGGTGCCGGACGTGTCCATGATGTCGCTGGAGACGTGGCCGTTCTGGGTCTGCTGGGCGCCGGTGGAGCCGGACGAGGTCTGGCCGTCTGACGTGCCGTCAGTGCCGGACTGCGCCGTGCCATCGGTGCCGTCAGTACCGGACTGGCTCGCCTGTCCCGAGGACGCGGCGTTGTCTGATGCGCGGTAGCCGATGGTGATGCTGCCGCCGACCTTCAAGCCCATAGCATCGGCGACGTCCCGGCCGACCAGCACCTTGCCCGCGGACGGCCAGGAGCCGTCGACGACCCAATGATGGTTGAGGTTCCTGACCTGCGCGGGGTTGACGCCGGCCATCACGTACGGGGCCGCGTTGACGCGCACGTTCTCGTAACGGTACGTGGCGTGCTTTTCCGAGCCCTTGGCACTCACCATCTCCGTGGTGTGCTCGACCATCGCGTCATCGATGCCGGACTTGCCGTTCTCCGAATCGGCGAGCGGCGTCACGATCAGGTTAGCGCCATAGGCTCGCATCTCCTGATTCATCTGCTGCGGCACGGCGATGCAGATCATCGCCAGACAGAACAGCGTAGCGGCGCCGACCAGCGACGCCACCACGGCCATGACCGCGCGAGACCGCCTGCGGAACACCGCACTCAACAGCATCCTGAAGAACATACCGGTATTGGTCATCTCAGCACGCCTCCTTCATCATCGTCTTACGATCAGCGTCCATGCAGCACCTCCGCCGGCTTGAGGCTCAGAATCGAGCGAATCGACGACGCCGATGCCAGCAGCACGGTCAGCGCCAGCAGCACGAACACCAGCACGAACACCATCGGGCGCATGGTGATGCCCGAACCGAACACCACCTGCCCGATGATCTGCGCCACGCCCGAGCCCAAAGCGGCGCCGACGATGGCTCCCAGAAGCGAGATCGCCGCGGTCTCCGCCATCATCAGGCGCGACACCGCGCCATCGGTCGCACCGATCGCCTTGAGCAGGGCCAGTTCGCTCGACCGCTCGCCGATCGAGGCGACCATCAGGTTGGCCACTGCCACGGCCGCGGCGAGCAGGCTCAGCACCGTCATCAGGATCATCACGGCCTGGGTCTTCTGCAGCACGTTGCCCTGCAGCGCGGCGACCTGCCGCACCTGCTTGGCGACCGCGCCGGGAATGACCTCCTCGATCTGATAGGCGATTGAGCTGGGGTATGCCGTGCAATACCAGGTCTCCCACTCGTCTTGGCTGAGCGCGGCGGGGTTCTGGGCCGCCTTGCGCGCCAGATCGTTCTCCGGCGTTGTCAGCGCCTTCACCTCGATCTTGTCGACGGAGTCCGGCAGGTCCGACAGCACCTGTGCCACCGACGAGGAGATGTAGACGGCACTGTTGTCGTCGTCGCCGGAATCGTAGACGCCGGTGATGCGAATCTTCTGCTCGTGCGTGTTCCCGGCCGCCGTGGTCTTGCGCAAGGTGACCGTATCGCCGCGTCCCACGCCGAGCTGCTGCGCGAGCGTCGTGCCGATCACGCCCTGATCGGTGTCATCCTTCGGCCAGCTGCCGTCGAGCTTCCACCATGAGCGCATGCCGTCGACGCCCACGACGGTGGTCTCGCCCGACGCGAGCTTCAGCGTCTTGTTGAACCACGTGCCGACTACCGCCGCCGCCGTGCCATTCACCTGCGCGTGGACGTTGAGTTGCGGCGCGAAATTCGTGATGTTGAACGCCCAGAAAATCGTCTTGATCTTCGCCGCGTCGGACTCCTTCAGGAACGAGGTCGGGTCCGCGTCGGACTGCGGGCCGCCCTCCATGTTGTACAGGTCGGACACCACCGCATCGGACTTCGGCTGCACGGTGATGTTCGAGCCATACGTGCTCAACTCGGCGTTGAGCTTGTCGCCCACGTCGAACACGACGCCCAGCATCGACACCGACACCGTGGCCGACAGGCACACGGTCAGCGCGATCAGCAGGCGCCTGCGTAACTGGCGGGTGAACGAGCGCCTGATCATTCTCAGAAAGAACATGGTCTAAACCCCTTCCTGCCTTACTGGAAGTGGGCGCTCAGCGCGTCCAGGTCGGCGGTCTGAATGGTGATCTTGCCGCTACCGGTCTTGTACGGGAACGGAATCGGGTTGCACCCGCCCTTGAAGCCAATGGTCGCCAGGTTGATGGCCACCTCACACTTCTTGCAGATGATCTTGCCGTCCTTCTCGTAGTATCCGGCGTCGCCGCAGTTCTCGCAGGCGTCGAGGCCGATGCCGTACGCGCCGCCGTTCTTCTTGATGATGATGAAGCGCATCACGGTGCCGTCCTTGGCCTTGTATTCGAAGCGGTGCAAATGGCCGTCCTCGACCTGGCTGAACGGGATCGTGGCCACGCCGTCCTTGAGCGAATACGCTTCCGGCGGCGAGAGAGTCGGCTGCTGGCTGATTGCGGCCACGCCCAAGGTCAGCGTCGCGGTAACGCCGATCATCGCCACCATGCTCCATGCGGCGGCGGCGATCGCACGGCGCCGGAACGCCTTGTGCTTGCGCACCGTGGCCGCATTGACGTCGGCCGCGAGTCGCTTCGCAGAAACCGGCATACGCAAGCCGGCCACCACCGAGGCGACGGCGGGAATCAGGAATATGAACGCTTGGGCCATAATCAAACCGGACTTGTTGTTGATCAGCCAGGCGAGCATCACGAACGCGATGTGCGGGAACCGCAGCGTGCGGGCCTGCATGATCTGCAGCAGGCCGGTCAGATGCTGCATCAGCTGGATCACCAGCACCACCAGCACCGCGGACAGGAACGCCGGACGGACCGCCGTCGAACGCATCGTGCGGAAGATCGCGGCGATGACCGCGGACGCGATGATGCCCAGCACAAAGCCGAGCGCACGCAGCAGCATATCGGACGTGAAGATCGGGTCTCCCGGCTCGACCCAGATGGTCAGCTGCAGGATCACGTCCGGCAGCGCATAGAACACGGTGAGCGCGATGCCCAACGCCGCCACCAGATTGGCGAGATGCATCACCGCGGCGTGCCGACGCCAATTGCGGGTGATCAGTCGGTTCACGAACACCAACACGATCAGCAGGAGGTCGATGACCACGCAGCACCACAGCACCGGGTAGTTGATGAATGTACGCTGGTTAATAACCGCGGATGCACGCAGTCCGGCGAACACGATCGCCGCCACCAATCCGATGAGGATTCCCCACAGACGCCATCGGGAGCTGATCGGCTTGTCACGCCCCTCGCCGACGGTCAGCATCACACTCATGCACATGACCAGCAACGCGGGCCCCAGCGTGCCCGGCATCACCGCTACGAACTGTTCGAGCATTCGCACCCTTTCCTTGTTCCGTCTATTATGTTCCGTTCATTCCGTCATAAAAACAGCGAAAGCTCCTCTCGGGCAGAGAGGAGCATTTCACTCAGGCAATGTCAATCACCACTGACGCGGGGTGTATTCCCAGTTGTCGAAGGTGACCTCGATCGGCTCGGGCCAGAAGCGACCCTTGACGCCGGTCTCGGGATCGACGTGCAGCATCCAGCCCTTCTTGGCCGGGGATTCGATCGACAGCTTCAGCTGGTAGGTGCCGGCCTTGTCGAGCTTGACGTTGGCGCCGTAGTGCGGGCCGTCGGAGGCGTTCATCTGCATGAAGGTACCGGAGGTGGCCTTGCCGCCTTCGACTTCCTTGCCGGTGGACTTGTCGATGATCGTGTAGTTCACGGTCAGCTCGGGGACGAAGTCGCCCTTGCCGTAGCCCAGCTCGGTACCCTTCTGGTTGGCGTGGATGTCGGCTTCGAGGTGGAAGCTCGAATCAGCGGCCTTCAGGCCCATGGAGGCGGGCTCCATGTCAATCGGCTGGAAGTACACGGCGCCGACGGTCAGCGGGCCGGCGTCCTTGTCCTGCTCCTCGGCGGTGCCGGACGGGCCGACCGGGACCTCTTCAAAGCCTGCGCCGGAGCTGGAGTCGTCCTTCTTGTCGCTGGACTGAGAGGAGCTGCCCGAAGACTTGTTGTCGGAAGCATTGTTGGTGGAACCGCACGCGGACAGCGAGAAGGCCATGGAACCGGCCAGCAGCACGCCGAGCAGGGCTGCGATCTTCTTGTTCTTCATCATTTCTCTATTTCCTTTGTTGTGTAGTGAATGGTATTCACAGATTGTTGGGTTGATTGTTCGCGGCACCGGCCGTCACGGCAGCCTTGGCCTTCGCCTTGCGCTGCTTGATGAAGCCGACCACGAACAGGGCGATCACCGTGATGGCCGCAATCACCTGGGCGATGATGCATTCGACGTACGGGTAGAAGCCGATCCAGTCGTTCGTCGGAACGCCTTGCAGATACGTTGCCGGGAGTGCGTCGCCCTCGATCAGCGAGTGCACGCCGCCGCCGGCGAACACGACCACCAGCACCGACATCAGGATCGACGTGACCAGGAAGAACGGTCCGATCGGAATCTTCACCGACGTGAAGCGAATCACGAAGAAGATGATCAGCAGCACCACCGCGGCTGCGACGGCACCAATCACCATGCCATGCGTATCGCGGCTCATCGTGTAAATCGACTGGTAGAAGATCACCGTCTCGGCGCCTTCACGGAACACGGCGAGGAAGCTCAGCATGGCGAGCGAGATCACCGTACGGGACGCGACCTTTTCGCCGGCATCGACCTGTGAGGAGACGGAGGCCACCGCGGCTTCGGTCTTCTCCTTGATGTACCGGTTCCATGCCTCGACGCTGGACTTGTTGAGCATCCAATTGCTGGTCCATAGCAGCATGGCCATGGCAATCAGGGCGCACACGCCTTCCATGATCTCCTGAATCGGGCCGGACCCACCGAACGCGAGCACGAAGATGACCGCGACCACGCCTGCGCCGGCAAGACCGGCGAGCACGCCCACATAGATCCACTTGGTGAAACGCTTGTTGCCGGACTTGACGAGGTACGCCACCACGGCCGCGACCACCAGCAGCGCCTCAAGACCCTCACGAATCAGAATCAGGAACGCCTGGCCGACCGAGCTGGTGATGAACTTGGTGAAGCTGCCTTCCTTGTCGGCGGCACCGCCGTCGAGCTTGCCGGCGTCCTCGACCAGCATGGCCTTCAAATCGTCGACGAGCTTCTTGGTGTCTTTGAGCGAGGCGCCTGTGTTCATCGACTTGCGGCACATCTTGAACTGGTACTCGACCTGCGAGACACGGTCGCCGCTGATGGCGTTCATCACGTTCTTCTCGAAGCCGAGCTTCTCGTAGTACTGGTAGTAGGCGTCGTTGACGAGGGTAGCGCCCTTCGCGCCGTCGCCGCCTGCGTACGACTTGTAGGCCTTGTCGAGGATCGGCATCATCTCGTTGGCCACGTCGGTCCAGCTGCGGTCGCCCTTGCCGGGGTTCTTCTTCTGCTTGGACTGCAGAACCTTGCGCTCCTTGGCGATCTGCTCCTGCAGCGCCTTGTCGTAGTCGCGGGGATTGGCGAGCTTGGTGTTCGCGTCGAGCTGCTTGGCGGTGCTGTCGAGGTCGGAGACGAGCGCGGTCACGCTCTGTTCGATCTTCGCCTCGTTGCCCGTCACATATGACAGGTCCTGAATGTCTTGGAACGCCTGCTGCTGGGAGGCCTGCTTGTCGGAGCCGATGTTGTCGGTCACGACCTGGGTGAAGTTGGATGCCACATAGATCTCGTTGTATGCGGCCATGAAGTCGGACGTGGAACCGGCGGTGTTGCCGTCCTTGTATTCCTTCTGCCCCTGCTGCAGCTGCTTGTCCATCGCGGCGGCGACGTCGGCCCATGTGTCGTAATCCGCGGAACCGTCGGCGGCCATCGCCTGCGGGGCGAACATGACGGCCATCACCGTGAACAGCGCCGCGACGACGGCCAGCGAACGACATCCAACCGCCCGAAGATGCGCTACCGCACGACATCGCATATTGGATTCCTCTCCATATCAACGCTTTCTAAACCATCTATGCAATATAGAGAAAAAAAACCTGAAAGAACAGTCTTGACTTTTGAAATTTTATGCGGTAATAGAGCGGCCCCTGAGGCCGAAATGTCTCATATTGTGGTCATCGTATGAGTGGCCCCTTAGGGGCCGCTCTCAAAACTCGCAGATACAAGACGTTTTTCGGGTCCCGTTGTCTAATTGAAAGTGCAACACCCGTTAGATTGGAGATTGTCCGGATAACCAGTCCGAAGGGATGTTGCACCTATGGGAGAAGTATGTTCTCACCTGTCGGAAGAGGAACGCCGGGGCATCCAGATCGAGATCGGCAACGGCGCGAGCGTCAGGAAGATAGCCCGTTTGCTGGGACGCAGCCCGTCCGGCATCAGCAGGGAGATCAAACGCAACACGTGGGTTCCCGTCCGACGAGAACGGGTCCTGCCGGCCGTGCCGGCCGAAACGGCTGAAGACAGGCCCGTGGACGGGCGAATGCTGCATCGCCGGCCCCGCGCGGCGCAGGGCCGGCCACAGGCGCGCCAAGCCGCGCAAGCGCCACCGCCTGTCATGCGGACGCCTGTGGGCGCGGGTGGCCGAATGGCCGGGTCGCGGCTGGTCGCCGCCGCCCGTCAGCGGCAGGCCG